>Ga0307474_10000423_pt1 | contig 30562 bp, 6 predicted proteins | sample atmos_gasesECM1C_2_FD_203312 | JGI IMG/M metagenome (GOLD analysis project Ga0307474, IMG submission 203312) | Hardwood forest soil microbial communities from Morgan-Monroe State Forest, Indiana, United States - atmos_gasesECM1C_05 | ecosystem: Environmental > Terrestrial > Soil > Temperate... | reverse complement strand
CCAGTTAGCTTGCGAAGCACCCCTTCTGCCAGTTGATGGCTAGCGCACGTCGAACTCTCTATCATGGGCTCACAATCATCGCCCCCTGGCCGGCTCTCGTCGTCGCGAACTTCGTAGCACTGAAAGGGGCTGCCGATCGGGCGAGATGCGCCATCTGCGTCGCCTTCCGTGTTCATCACAATCACATGGGACTCGCCACTGTGCCAGGCGCCATAGAGCGCTTCCGTACCGGCGTCGATTCCGAGAGGCGGAAGTCCACGTGCCCGCAATTGTGTCACCAGTTGCACGGGCACCTCCATGCCGCTGTTGACCCACAACGGCCAGGAGATCGCCAATGTGCGTCCTGAACGGTGACCGGAATCCACGAGGAGGTTTCTGTCTCTGGCAAAGGATTCCATGAAAGCATTGGCGAACGCATAATCGCTTTGACCGGGATTGCCCACGACCGCGGAGATGGAGGAGAAAAGAATGAAGCAATCCATCTGCAAGCCCGCTGTCGCTCGATCAAGATTGTCGAGTCCGTATATTTTGGGTGCGGCCACACTGCGAAACTCGGCTTCTCGTTTATCTGCTAGCAACCCATCCTTAGTGACTCCGGCACAGTGAATGATTCCATTGAGGCGGCCGTGTTCGTTGACGATCTCCATTACCGCTTCGCGCACGGCACACGAGTCGGTGATATCCAAAACGCGATACGTCGCCTGTGCGCCATTGATCCGTAGCGCGTCGAGTATCGTTTCGGACTCTGCGTCCGCTTGCGAGCGTCCAACGAGCACAAAGCATGCGCTTTGTGTCCGCATCGCTACTTCACGCGCAAACACTCTTCCGAGCTCACCGAGACCGCCCGTAATCAAATACACACCCCTGTCGGCCCAAGGCAGCTCGCGGCCAACAGTGGCGCGTTGCATCGGCGCCAGCGTGCTAACTTCGCGGCCATTGGCCCCGTATCGGACCGCAAAATCGCGCCGTGCATCGGCAACTGCATTCTCGCCAATGATTCGGGCGAGACCCACCGAGGATGTGGATTCGGGCACTTCGATAAGCTGTCCGCAGAGTCGTGCGTCCTCTTTCGAAACACTTTGTAGTAACGCCGACAATGCGCGCGTCATCGACGGGCGCTCTGCCTTATCCGCGGCGCTCTCCGAAGCTCGATCCGACATGATAATTTGGATTGCCAACGGTCGCTTAGCGGCCGCCGCGAGGATGGCGCGCACTCGTGCCGCTACGTGCCAGCCGAGTGAGCACGCACCCTCCGCTCCGAGTCCTTGCGGCGGCAGCACTTCGAGCCGCTTGCCATCGCGTTGACCGACTGTGCCGTCGAGTAGTGCAGACAAGCGATCGTCGAGTAATATCCAGTGCTCGCTCGAGGATGCGGAGGGGTCTGATGAGTTCGCGCGGCGTTCATCGAGCCTCGAGCCATCCGGGTTCCCCATTGAGAGCGGTGTTGCCTTCCAGCAAGATATCCAATGCTGAACCTGCGGCGAGGGCGCGTTGATCGCGCCGTTTAGGGCTTGCGGATCCAGCAGCTGCACGACTTCTTCCTTCGATATGCGAGCGTGCTTCATCTCGTTGAGAATCTCTTCGATCCGTCGAATCGTCATTGAGAGCGCTCCATCAGTAGCGCATTGGTCCGTTGCGCGGCGGTCGCGACGTCGATGCGGGAAGCGCAGCAATCGTCCAGAATACGATTTAGACGAACAAAATATTCCGCGCGCGGATTGTGAACGAGGTTGTTGGCTGTTGCGGCGAGAGGTTCGGCGTTCAACCAGTACTTTTCTCTGGAGAAAGCATAGGTTGGCAATGAGATTCGTCTCGGCGAGTCGTAGTGTTCTCCCTCACCGATTCTATATAACTCCAACCACGGGACGGTCAGGCCTCGGGTCCAGGCTTCTGCGAGCTTCGAGTAGTTGCGAATTCGTAGCCAGTCGGTGACGGCCGCGTTCGCTTCGCATTCCGTTTCAGCTGAAGCCGACATATGCATCGCCTTCGTCTCACCGTAAAAACACGCGCTATTCACGCGCTCGTCGAGCCAAGAGCTCAAGTGTGCACGTAGGATCAAAAGAGAGTCCGCGACGGTAGCGAAACGATAGGTCATGGAATCACGTCCGACCTGCAATGTGTAGGCGATATCATCGAGATCTGAATCACCCAGGTGACTAGCGGTTAGGAAGGCCTGCAATTGCCTTGTTTGATCGATCAAGGCAGCCTTCGATTTGGCGGACAGCACCACGACGACGGGCTCCGGAGCTCTCGTTGGAGATGGGCGCTCCGTCGGAGGCGGCACGTATTCCTCCAGAACCACGTGCGCGTTAACCCCTCCGAATCCGAATGAACTCACCCCCGCGCGCCGCGGTATGATTTGGGCATGGCGATCTTTCAAGGCTCGCCAGTGTGCAACGCGTTCAACCACATAAAACGGGCTGTCCGCGATTCGCAGGTACGGATTCGGTGGCTGGCTGTACAGGCTCGGGACGAGCGTCTTATGTTTGAGTTGGAGCAATACTTTGATCACGCCGGCGATGCCGGCGGCGAGCTCGAGATGCCCTATATTGGTTTTTACGGACCCTATGCCACATTCGAATGCTACGCAGTCTCTGTCGCCACCCGAAAAGGCCACGCGCAGCCCGTCTAACTCGATGGGATCCCCCAAGGGAGTACCAGTTCCGTGGGTCTCGACGTAATTGACGGTCTGGGGATCGAGGTGCGCGTCTGCATAGGCTTGTTTGATCACGTCGGCCTGCGCGCTGGAATTCGGCGCTGTTAGCGATGCGGATCGGCCACCGTGATTTTCGGCAGTTCCGCGAATCGTTGCATAGATGTGGTCGCGATCCCGTTCCGCCGCGCTCGAGCGCTTGAGGAGCAAGATGCCGACGCCTTCGCCACGCACGTATCCATCGGCCTCAGCGCTGAACGTTTTGCAACGCCCGTGCGGGCTCAGCATGCCCGCGCGGCTGTAACTGAGATGCGCGGCGGGTGAAAGCAGTGTATTGACTCCGCCCGCCAGCGCCATGTCCGATTCTCCGCTTCTAATGGAACGAACCGCGCGATGCAGGGCGACCAACGAGCTGGAGCAAGCTGTCTCTACGGGCTCACTCGGTCCTCGCAGGTTTAGAAAATAGCTCATTCGGTTCGGGCCAATTGATGGGACCATCGAAGCAGCGCTATAGCCCTCGATCCGGCTGTTTGATTGGTTGAGGCGGTTGCTGTAGCCGGTATTGGCCGTTGCGACGAATATCCCGGTACGGCTACCCGATAGCTGAAGAGGCGCGTAGCCGGCATCCTCGATGGCGCGCCATACGTGAAGCATCAATAGCCGTTGCTGCGGATCCATGTGCTCGGCTTCCCGGGGTGAAATGCCGAAAAACAGTGGATCAAATTCTTCGAGGCTATCGAGGAAGGCGCCCCAACGCAGGGTGGAATCGCCATGCTGGTCCGTCACGTCTACCTGTGCGGTTCGCCAGTCCCACCGAGATTGGGGTATCTCGCCGATGCAGTCCTGACCGGTTAGAAGAACTTGCCAGAATGCATCCGCGTCGCGTGCTTTGGGGAAGCACGCACTGAGCCCAATGATCGCTACCGATTCTGAAGCACTCTGCGCTGCCGTAAATGTCGTTCCCGACGCAGATTCCACCTCGCGCAGATCCTGAGGCGGATCGATCGCCGACGGTTTGAGCGCTTCCGCGTCAGGCAGTTGCCGTTCACTGATCGTTGCAGCGGAGGCCTCAGACTTCTGGGCAATGAGATATTCGGCGAATTTACGCAGTGTCGAATATTCGAAAAAAACCGTCGGTATGACACTCGCGCCGTAGAGTCTGTTCAACTCATTGCTAAGTTCAGTCAGGCTGACGGAATCGAATCCGAACTCACTCAATTCGGAATCCCAATCGATATCGATGGCCGCTACTCCGAGTAACCGGCCGACAATTTCCGAGAGTTCGGCCAGCAGCGTGCGCGAAACTCTGTCCTCGCTGTGCACAGCCCGCCTCTCGGGGACAATGGTAGGTCGTGTTGGCGCTGCCTCGGGCGCATCACGAAGTAATTTTTCCGTGAGTTGCCTCGGGTCGCCGCTGAGAACGATCACCTGGTTATGAGCCGTCGCCATGGCTCGGTAGAAGGCTCGTACTCCCAAAGCTGTTGATAGCGGCGACATGCCATAGGCATCGCGCATATTTTGAAGTTGGGAGGACTGCAATCGCATGCCGCCTTCCGCCCAATAAGGCCAATTGATCGCCAACGTACGGCCGTGGCGCTGTCCACTGCGAACCATTTGGGCTCGCCATTCGGCGAAATAATCCATAAACGCGTTTCCAGCGGCATAATCACCCTGGCCGGCATTGCCGAAAACGGACGTCGTAGACGAAAATATCGCCATGAAGTCGAGCGTAAGTGTGGCGGTCGCGCGGTCCAGACACGATAATCCCGTCACCTTTGGCGCGAGCACACGGTATAACTCGGCCTCTGTCTTATTTTTGATGTAGTTATCGGAAACTATCCCTGCCGCATGAATGATTCCGTTTAGACGCCCATGGCGAGTGACTATGTCCGCGATGCACCTCGTTACCTGATCGCCGTCTGTAACATCCAGCTTTAGCCACTCAACGGAGTGACCTCCTCCAGCTAGTTTGGTCTTTTCGGTCGTTCGCCCAACATGCGAAGAACGACCGGCCAGAATGACAACTGCTTCCGGCGCTCTCGAGAGAATCTCTTCGGCGAAGATGCGTCCTAGGCGACCCGTTCCCCCCGTGATGAGATACACCCCGTTCATTTGCCAAGGAATCGGAGCGAACTCCGGCGTCGCGATTGCTACGAGTGGTGGCGTCCGCGCTCCATCGATGCAGGCGATTGCCGAATTGCCCGCTGAAATTGCAGCGCCTTCGACGATTGCCAGTAGTTGATCTACAGATGCCCTCGCAGCGACTCGAATGGTGGATACCACGAGTTTCGGACATTCCCTCGTTGCAGACTTTAGAAATCCACTCAAACCGCAGAGCGGCAACATTGCGCCCTCATTCGCCACGATCACTCGAATGACAGCAGTGGCTTCCGAACCGTCCTCGATGATGTCTTGGAGCACTCTCAAGAGTCGTGCCGCATAGGCGGCAAATTTGTGTTCCAGCAACTGGGGCGTTTCTACGAGCCTGACGGGAATGAGCTCGGGCAAGGAGCGCTGTAATCCGCGGTAGAATTCCTCGCGAATTCGCTCATCCTCTTCGCTGTCGCTCAGATCACACAATAAAATCCACTGCCGTGTCCGATCGGGACTTGAGGCGAATCGTCGCTCGGATACCGGCCCCTCGACGGTGGGCGTCAGCAGGAGCAGCTCGCCTGCCTCGCCTCGATCGAGCGCACGTAAGGAAAGCTCTCTCATCTGTGCCAGAATCTTCCCGGCGGAGTCGCATAAATCGATGTCGATGCGTTTCACCCGCCCTACCGACCCCAATGATTCACGTACGAGAACGTGCCGAGTTGACGTAACGGGGCCATGCAGGAGCAGAGCATCCAAGGCAAAGGGGATCGCTATGGATGAAAGAATCTCAGCGGGATTCTCAACCTCGAGGTCACCATACACGGCAATGGAGGCCTGCAACGCGGCATCGAGGGACCGCAGCTCGGGTAGATCGCCGTTGAGCTCGCTGTCAGGCGCATCGTCGAGCTCAGCCAAAACAAACCGTCGGTGCTGAATGTCGACTCCTGTAGCGATGCTGCGAAGACCGCGCAACGTGGCTCCGTAGGCAAAGCCCGCTGCGGCGAACGCCGCGTAGCAATCCGCCGCCGATCGTGATCGGCCGCGCAGTTGCGATCTGAGCAGAGGCAAATCGATAGAGGGCGGTTGGCGGATTTCGCGAACCTGCAATTGGCCTTGGGAATGCAGGCACCTCGTCTCGCCGACACTGTAGAGTGCAAAGTCGCAACGGCCGCTGTGATGGCGCGTGAGATCGACGTATATCGTGAGGGCCTCTTCGCGCAGAGTGATTGCGCGCAGCCAAACCACCTGACGCACGTCCACGGCCGACGATTGCGGTAGCCACCAGGGCTCGCCTCCATGACTGAGCTGTGACGCGTGGGCAACCGTGTCCCGCACGAGTGCCAATTGAACTACGGCGGGCAGCGTGTTTACCCCTCGAATGTTGTGGTCGCGAATGAAATACTCACGACCGGTGAACGGGAAGCTGAACGTTGCGGTCTCTGCCGTCGAGCGGTCCAATCGCGCACGCGGTCGCATGCTGTTGGCATCGCCCCGCTCCGTGTCCGTCACAACCGCTTCGTTGCCATTTGCCGCTGTCACTTGTTGAGCGTCGGGTTCGTTCTCAACTGGCGCAAGCGCGAATGGGTAGGTGGGCAAGGAAACGCGATGCGGTCGTGTATCCGCGTAACACTCTTGCCATGGAATAGAGACGCCCGAGAGCCACCATCCGCCGAGCTCGGCCCATTGTCGGCTGTAACATGAGTGCAGAACTTGCGACTGGTCGACAGCAGCTGTGATTCGAGTCGAGCCATCGCGCAGCACCGAGGCGGACGTGTCGCGTAGCCCGCTGAACAACGCTAGTTTTTGCCGCAGCTCCTCGACAGTATTAACCAAGAAGATTGCCCGTACGTCAAAGGCGGTCCGACCGACTTGAAGCGTGTACGCAATGTCGTCCAGCTCGAGAGCGCCTCTCTCGCTCAGCGTACACTCTGTTATTGAGTCGAGTAGCCGGGCCGCCACCGTCGCTAGCTGTTCGGGGGTTCGCGCGGAGATGGGAACGAGCTGAGGCCGTCGCAGCCGATCGCCCCCCCCGGTATGGCGATGGCCTGGTGGGACGGGGCCCTCCTCCAAGATTGCATGGGCGTTCGTGCCGCCGACACCAAACGAACTGATGCCGGCGCGCAATGGGAAGTCCTGCGAATGCCAAGCCCTCATCTCATTGGCAATGAAGAAAGGTGAATCGAGCAGAGTAATGTTCGGATTCAATTGCTTGAAATTGAGTGTCGGGGGAATGGCTCTGTTTACAAGCGACATTACGATCTTTATGCATCCGGCCAGTCCTGCCGCCGCATCCAAGTGACCGATGTTTGTCTTGACCGACCCGAGTGCACAGTAGCCTCGCCGATTCGTCAGCGCTTTGTACGCATCGTTGAGCGCGCCAACTTCTATGGGATCGCCAATCGCAGTTCCGGTGCCGTGGGCTTCGACGTACGTGACAGTGCTCGGGTCCACGCCAGCGGTACTCAAGGCTTTGGTGATGACCCGAGATTGACCAATGGCACTGGGCGCGTAGTAGCCTGCTTTGCCAGAACCATCGTTGTTCACCGCGGTACCGCGCACCAGCGCATAGATGTGGTCGTGATCCTCTACGGCGTTGAGTGCGGACTTTAGGAGGAGTACCGCTACGCCTTCACCCGGCACCATTCCGTCCGCGCTGCTGTCGAACGTCTTGACGCGACCATCGCTCGAGAAATTCATGCCAATTTGATGTAGATAGCCGAGCCCGCGTTGTCGGCTCACCGAGGCCGCGGCCACCAATGCATATTGGGATTCGCCACTCATCACTGCGTGGAATCCGTGATCGAGAGCGACCAGCGACGAGGAGCAATTCGTTTGCACGAATACGCTACGTCCGGTGAGGCCGAGCCGATACGATATGCTGGTGGGAATCGTGCCACCTTGGGCATTCAACCAGGCTAGATACTGCGGCGTATCCTGAAGAATCGATGGTACCTGTTGAAGCCTTCCTGGCGGAGGGGCAATCGCGCTGGTGCTGACGAAGACGGATGCGTCGGCGATGTTCGCGGGCGTATACCCCGCGTCTTCGATGGATTGCCACGCATGCATCAAAAGCAGCCGCAACTGAGGATCCATGAGGCCGGCATCGCGGTGCGAGATCCGGAAGAATTCCGCGTCGAACAAATGGCGATTGTCGATGCTTGCGGCCGCAGCCACATAGCGTGGATTCGCTGTGATTTCTCGTGGTACACCCAATCGCGCAGCATCGCTTTCGGACAATACTTCGATGCTGGTCTTGGACGACGCGAGATTCCGCCAAAACTCGTGATGGTTCAGCGCTCCAGGAAAATGACAGGAGATGCCGACGATCGCCACGCTATTGCGATAGTAATTTGGCAGCGCCCCTAATGCCCCGTCGCCGATGTCTCTCCCGGCGCCAACACGGGGCTCGACAATCTGCCCCTCGAGGTCGGCTAGATATCGGGCAACGCCTCTGACGGTGGAATATTTGAACAATGCGGTGATGTCAAAGCTGCTATTGATCTCTTTGCGAACTCGATCCGTGAGCTCGATGGCGAGGACAGAATCACCGCCCGCCTCGAAAAATCCTTCATCGATTGCGATTGAATCAATTCGCAGAGTCTGCTTCCAAATTTCACATAGCCGGCTCTCCATCGGGCTCCATGCGGTATCTCGATGCGGCGCGATCGGAGCTCGTCCGTTGTTGTTCGGCAAGCGACTTCTGTCGAGTTTTCCGTTCGGCGTTACTGGGATTGCCGAAAGGGAAATGAATTCGGTGGGAATCATGTAGTCCGGCAACTGCTTCCTAAGATGATCGCGCAAAAGGTTTCGATCCAACGTACTCGTGACCGACAACGATGCGCGCCCTTCGTCGGAGTCCTTCGCAACGTAATAGGCCACCAATCGCTTGACGGTGTCGGATTCCTGAAGAACGACCGCGCAATTGGCAACCCTAGGGTGCCGAAGGAGCTCATTCTCGATTTCGCCCAGCTCAATTCTGTAGCCGCGCAGTTTCACCTGACTATCCACGCGACCGGCGCAGTGTAATTTCCCGCTCGGTAGCCAGCGTGCCGAGTCTCCGCTCCGGTAGATCTTGTTACCCGCCACTAGAGAGCTCGTGACGAATTTTTGCTCGGTCAAGCTCGTGTCGTTCCAATACCCTGCCGCTAACCCAGCGCCCGCGATGCATAACTCGCCAGCGACATTGATGGGAACGAGTCGTTGGTTCTCATCGAGTATCAAAATCTTTGTATTCGCGATAGGGCGGCCAATGGTAACCGATTCATCGACTCCCATTCGCTCCACTGTGGACCAAATGGTTGTTTCAGTGGGTCCATACAAATTCCACACTTCGTCGGCAATTTCCAGCAACTGGCACTTCAATGCGTCTGGTAATTGCTCGCCGCCGCACAGAACTCTCAGCCGGCCTGGATTGCGCCACCCGGCCCGGTAGAGCATGCCCCACGTCGTCGGCGTTGCCTGCATCACCGTTGGGGCGGCTCGGGCGATGATTTCGATGAGCGATTCGGCATTGCGAAGTGCGTGATCTGGTGCGATAACGCATTTCGCACCTGCAAGGAGCGGTAACAATAGCTCGAGAAATGAGATATCAAAGCTGCAGGTCGTCACCGCAAGCATGACATCTTTGGATCGAAGACCAGGGGTCGATTGCATTGAGCTCAGGCAGTTGGTCAGGCTGCGGTGAGAAACCATTACCCCTTTTGGCTTGCCGCTGCTACCGGAGGTGTAAATTATGTAGGCGATGCGCTCCGGATCAGCCACCGGCAAGCCACAGACTCGATCGGGCGGCCGCGCGCTCGCAGGAAGCGACTCATCCATGTAGAGCGCAAGAGCGGCGTGATTTGCCAGACCCTCCACTCGAGGCAGCGTGGAGCGCTTGGTCAACAAAACGGATACTCGAGCGTTCTCGATCATAAAACTCAAGCGATCGGGCGGAAAATGCGGATCTAGAGGTACATACGTGGCACCGGACTTCCACACGCCGAGTAATCCCACCAGCAGGTCCGTGCTTCTATGTATGCAGACGGCAACTGATTTTCCGGGACCGATGCCCACGCTCACTAAAAGCTGGGCAACGCGATCTGCCCTACTATCCAGCTCCTGATAACTCAGCTGCTCTCCGTCGCAAACGACCGCAATCGCCGCAGGTGTGCGCACGACTAGCGAGGCGATAAGCTCCTGAACACAGCTATCTCGAGGGTATTCGCTTTCGGTCGCATTGAACGACTCCAGGAGCAGGTGCGTCTCCGCGCTCGAGAGCAACGACTGTCCGAAATGCGGCTGGTCCAATTGAGTGGTCAACAGGCGCAATCCCTTGTCGTAGTAGGCTGCCATGCGCTCAATCTGGTCGCGTTCGTACACGGCTTCATCGTAGGCAAAGGCGACGACTGCTCGCTCGCTCAAAATGCCCTGAGCGATGCTGACGAGCAGGGGGTAATTGCTCTGCTCAAATATCTGCACGGCTTCGATGGCGGCGCCGCGATTCATGCGGGAGCGTTGATAGACGTGGAAGTTGATATAGACGAACAAGATGTCGAAAAGAGGATCCCCGCCAGCCAGCTGCTGGATCGCACTCAGTGGGAAACGCCGATGCTCCGACATGCGCTGCTCTAGGACGTGGACACGCGTTATGAGTTCGCGCCAGGTCTCATTACGGAGATGAATGGCAAATGGGAGACTATTGAGGAATAAGCCTAGCGTTCGCTCACCATCTTCTTCTTCGAGTCGACCGTTCGATACCAGTCCGGTCAGTACGCGCGGGCTCCCCGCACAAAGACTCATTACTTTGAGGTGCACGGCGAGGAAAACCGATTTCACCGCGACATTCAGTGATCGCGCGCATTCGGCCAGCGATCGCTCTATCTCCGGCGTTAGAGTAAGCTCGAAACGGCATATCGTGACCCCGTCGCGATGCGCCTCCTTCTGAGACACACCGACATACTCACGTGCGTCGCTCACGACCTCTTGCCAAAATGCCTTCGATTCCGGCGATCGCAGTGCTTCCATCTCCCGCGCGACGAAGTCCCGGTAAAGCGATTTCGGGGCTGGGAAGTCTCTCGCGCCATCTTGCAGTAAGCTGAGGTATTCAGAGAAGCATTCGGACTGCAAACTCGCTACGCTCCAACCGTCCAGAATCGCGTGTTGAAAACTGATCGTGAATTGATATCGATCGGCATCCAGAAGGTGGATGAACAATCGAACCAGCGGTGGGATCGTCCAATCGAACGGATTCGCCTTCTCACGCTTTATGCACGCGGCGACTGCCGATTGCTGGTGTGGCTCTGAATCTCCAGTGACATCTATCACGGTGACCGGGATGACCGCTTCAGCATGGATCAATTGCAACAGTCGGTGATCTGTGCCGACCCTAAAGCTGCTGCGCAAGAGCGGGTGGCGGCGCACGAGCGCTTGCACCGCCTTCAGAAATACTTCGTGGCGGTATACACCGCGAAGCTGATAGCTAAAGATGTCATGGTATATTGGGGATGCCCGCATACGCTCAGCGTGAAAATACATTCCCACTTGCAGTGCACTGGCGGGGAAGGCATCCTCAACGCCTTCCTGCCGCGTCTGCTCGAGTTCAGCGGGTGATAGTGCCGCGAACGCGGCCAGCTTCTCTTGCTCACGATCACTGCAATTGCGGGAACCTATGGCCTCAGCGAGCCGGGCTATTGTCTGATTGTTGAACAAGTCGCTCACCGACATCCCGACGCCGATAGACATGGCCTTCGCAACGATACGGATACTCAAGATGGAGTCACCGCCCAGCGCAAAATAGTTGTCATGAATGCCGATGGGCTCGACCTGGAGTACCTCTCTCCAGATCTCGCTCAGGCGAGTCTGAAGACTCGTATTTGGGGCGACGAAGTCCTGCTCTAGAGTGGATCGGACATCCGGAGCCGGGAGTGCCGATCGGTCGATCTTCCCGTTCTGCGTGAGAGGCAACCGATCTAGCGGCACAATGTAGGTTGGCACCATGAAATCCGGCAACTCCGAGATCAGGTAGTTGCGCAGCGCGATGATGCTCGGCGCGGCACCTTGGACGTGAGTGACGTAGGCCGCGAGCCGTCTGTCGTCGTGACCCATATCGAATGCCAAAACCGCGCAATCCTTTATGCCAGGAAACCCGCATATGCGACTTTCGAGCTCGCCGAGCTCGACGCGCGAGCCGCGTATCTTTATTTGATTGTCGTTACGTCCTAGGTACTCGATACTTCCGTCCGCTCGCCATCGCGCCAAATCACCCGTTGCATAGAGCCGCGCGTCGGGATCCTCCGAAAATACATCCTCGAGGAAGCGCTCGCGCGTAAGCTCAGGTCGATTTAGATACCCGCGCCCAACGGCTACCCCCCCGATGAACAGCTCGCCCGCGATACCGATCGGCACCGGTTGTCGCCGAGTGTCCAGAATGTAAATACGGGTGTTGGAGATTGGCCGTCCAATCGGAACGCGCCATCCTGTCTCTGTCGCAAGACAATCCCAGTAGGTCACATCGATTGCGGCCTCGGTCGGGCCATAAAGATTATGCAACGTCGCATTGGGTATTTTAGCAAAGCAGCGAGAACGCAGGCCACCCGTAAGTTCCTCGCCGCTGCAGATGATTCGCCGAAGACTCGCAGATCTCGATTGCACATCGTGATCGAGAAACTGTTGTAGCATCGAGGGTACAAAATGCACTGTTGTGATGGCAGATTCGGCGATCACATCGGCGAGGTATGTGGGATCACGGTGCCCGCCCGGCCGCGCCATTACCAATTGGGCGCCGTACAAGAGCGGCCAGAAGAATTCCCAGACTGAAACGTCAAAGCCGAATGGCGTTTTTTGCAGTACTCGATCTGCAGTTGTGAGTCGATATCGACTCTGCATCCATTCGAGCCGGTTTATGACACTTCGATGCTCGTTCATCGTGCCCTTGGGCCTACCAGTCGAGCCCGACGTATAAATTGCATACGCTAGGCTGCGGCTCGTCAGTCCAGTTACGTCTCTGGTCAGATTGGTCTTTGCGAAACGTTCGATCGATTCTTGCGCGTCTTCGATCACGATGACTCGTTCGCCGCTCAATTGAGTCGTTGCAGTCACGCGCCGATGTGTGATGACGACACAGGGCGCAGCGTCCTTCATCACGTATTCAATACGCGCGGACGGATGCTCTGGGTCAATCGGTACGTAGGCGCCCCCCGCTTTGAGGATCGCCAGCAAGCCAATCAGCATGTCGATCCCACGCTCCATACAGATCGCCACTAGGCTTTCAGCTCTCACTCCTCGACTACTCAAATACCGGGCAAGTTGATTGGCCCTGCAATTCAATTCGCTATATGTCAAGTGCTCATCTGCGGAGGCGACCGCCACGTCCTGCGGAAATCTCGAGACCGCGGCCTCGATTAGTTCGTGAATGCAAGCTGTGTCCGAGTAGCTCACATTCGTCGAGTTCCAGTCGATTAATAACTTGTGCCGTTCCTCAGCCCTCAACATGGAGAACGTAGCGAGGCTCGCATGTGGAGATTCCAACACGGCCTCGATCAGCGCAACGTAGTGGTCCAAGACTGCTACCGCGGTGCCTCTATCAAATGAAGCCGCGTCGTATTTGAGATACAACTGCAACTCGTGGCTTTGCTCGATGATCTCCAACGCCAGGCCAAATTCGCCTACCTGCCGTAGGTCATGCAGCAACTCGATGTCCGCCGAATGCCCGAACGCGACGCGATCTACCGCGACTCCATACGTCAGCCGGCCCTGATATTCAAAAACTGCTGGGAATGCGAATTGATCGTCGTTGCTGCGGGCGTGATTCAAATCACGTACTACATGGGCGAATGGGTACGCCGCATGATCCAAGCCATCGGCCACGGTGAGTTGCAACTCAAGCATGAATTCCGCAAAAGTGATCGTGTCTTCCAATCGACTGCGAAGCACGATCAGATTCACGCAATAACCAATCATGTCGTAAAAGCGGGGCTCTGGGCGAACAGCCACCGGCATTCCGACGACGATATCCGCTTCACCGGTGTATCGCTGTAGCAGCATCTTGTATATGCCGAGACACAGAACCGCAGTCGTCACACGCAAGTGATTGGCACAGTCGCCTAGGCGTTTGCTCAGAGAGGGAGTTAACTTCACCCCGATGGAGTCCCCTATGATCGCTTGCCCTACGTGACGAGCGCGGTCACGAGTGATCCCCGGCCCCTGGAAAGGCTCTTGCAATTGGCGGCCCCAATAGTCTCGATGTATGTCAGCGCCCTCCTGATTCGACGCTTCCGCATCGACGTAAGCAGCAAAATCTGCCTGAGGAGCAATTAAGGCCGGATAGCGGCCCGCAGCTAGCTCGGTATAGTTGTGTACGAGGGTACGCATGAACGGATTGATGGATGCACCATCAAAAACCACGTGATGCACGAGCAGCAAAATATAGTGTTCATCGATTGAACAAGAGCGAGAATGCACTACACACAATGGACCGGCGTCCAATGCGATGGCGATTCTGCTAACCTTGCGTAATTCCTCGATCGTATCTGCGGCGGGCAATTTTGGAAAATCGAGGTGTTGAAAGGCACGGGAGTCCGCGGGGGCGCGTCGACTGAAGTATTTTCCTTCGACGCACTCGATCACCGATGTAAGAAGGGGATGCTGGAGCAGTAGCAAGCGCACAGATGTTTCCAGCATCGTGACATCGAGCGTACCGCGGACTCGAAAGAGAACTGGCACGTTGTATCCGCACTGCGTCGGGTTACGCGCATGGAGGAAACACAGCGCCTGTTGCCCGACAGTGAGTTCTCGTGTCTCCCCGTAACTCCTGAAGACCTCGAGAAACTCACGCAATTCCGGCTCGGAGAGATGGCCGTTCTTAAATGCCACGAGAATCGCGTCAAGAATCATAAGGACACGCCTTGCGCGATGAGCTTCTTGAGATGTTCCAGGGACAGGCTGTCCTGCTTGAATGCCACGAGGGGTGCAACGGACTGCATTGCGGCGGCGTCCCTCGTCGAAGGCGTCGAGAGCGACGCAGGTTCTCGATTCTGCGTAGACGCGGCGGCAGCGGCGGCGGCACGGGGCGCGCTCTGCGAATCACGAGCGTCCATTAGGCGCTCAACCAGCATCGCCATTGCACGAACGGAACGGTGCTCCACCATGACCCGTCCGGCGAGCGTCAGGGCGAACGTTTTGCCGAGCTGTAGGGCAATTCGCAATCGCGACATGGACTCCAATCCATAGTTGGCCAAGTCCACGTCGCTGTCCAATTCGTACTTCTTGATGCGCAGTTCCGCGCAGACCACGTCAATCACACGACTCAGGATCGTTGCGCCAGAATCGGCCTCGGCTGCGTCGAGTCCCTCAGCATGTGCCAGCGCTCCTGCGGGCGCCCTAAGCACGGTAGAGCGACTGAACGGATAGCTCGGAAGCGGCACACGACGCAGATGCGTCGTCCGCGGAAGTCGATGCCACGCGATATCGCTTCCCTGCGTCCACATATGTGCCAACGAATGGGGATCGCTCTCGTAGAGTCGGGCCGCATGCGATTCGTCGAGCGTCACGGACGGGGCGCGCCCGGTGCCGTTGCGCCGACCTGTCATCTCGCCCAGATAAATAATCGAAGGGTCGTCGAGGGCTCGACAGTCAACGTGCGCGAGAAACGTCTGGAGGCAACGCAGCATTTCAGAGGATGTTCGTGCGACAAACGCCAGCCGACACTCCATTGCCTCCCTACCGACCTGCAGTGTGAACGCGATGTCCGACAACGACTGCCCCGTATGGAGTTGCCTGTGGAACAGCAGGCGCTTCGCTGCCGCCGCAAGCTCCTGCGGGATATGCGCCGAGACGACGAATATCTGCTCCTTGCTTTCTTCGGGGAGGCGCAGCTCCGATTGTGCGAGATATTCCTCGATGATCATTGTGGCATAGGAGCCGCCAGCGCCAAATGAATTGATGAGTACTCGCCGTGGTGAGGTTGGCGCACCTCGGGTTTCCTCGGGGTCTCGTGACCAATCCCGTGCCGTTCTCTCAAAGAAGAACGGCGTGGATTCCATTGCAAGACCCGGGTTCAGTCTCTCGAGTTTAATACTCGGCGGCAGAACCTGATGCGTCAGCTGTAGAATCACCTTGACCAACTGCGATATCGCTGACGCGCCCTCTGCGTGCCCTATGTTTAGCTTGACCGAACCAATTGGACAGCGGGTGAAAACGCCTTCGCCGGCGAATACTCGGGTGAGCGCGCCAATCTCCGTCGCGTCTGCGGCACCCGATCCGCTCGCCGCCGCCTCGATGTAGCTAATCGCCTTGGCCTCAATACCGGCTTTGTCGAGCACCTTGGCAATTAGCTGCGACTGAGCGGCAATATTGGGCAACCAATAGCCATTCGACTGCCCACTATGGCTGACAGCGGTCGCCCGAACGACCGCCAAAATGGAATCTTGATCCGCGACAGCGCGCTGCAATGGCTTGAGCAACACGGCCCCGACGCTCTCAGCAGGAATATATCCGTCGCCGACGCCAAAACTTCTGCAATCCGGGTCACCGCATAGTAACTGTCGTTCGCTCAATCGAATATATTTCTCTGCACTATCTGAGAGATTTACTCCGCCAACGACCGCAGCCTGGCAATTTCCGCTGAGCAAGTCGTTGCACGCGATGTGTAGGGCGGTAGCGGCCGAGGAGCACATTGTATCAATCAACATACTGGGACCGTGAAAGCCGAAATGATAGGAGGCTCGATTGGCGATGTCGCAGCGCGTAAACGGCTCGTTGTTCAACGCGGAGGTCCCACGCTTTGTTGCTTGATTGCCATACATTGAACCTACGTAAATTCCGACGTTGCCGCCAAGCAGTCGATGCGAGGATTCTCTGGTGTATCCACTACGTTCGAGCAGATCTGACACGGTTTCTAGGAACAGACGCTCCTGAGCGTCCATGCGTTCGGCGTCCCTAGGCGAGATTCCAAAGAAGGCGCAATCGAATTCCGTTACATGATCGATGAAGCCGCCCCATCTGCAATTGGTCTTTCCTGACATCGTTCTGTCGGTATCGAAACACTCTCCCGGATTCCACCTGTGCGGCGGAACCTCCGTAACACAGTCCTTGCCCGCTCGCAGATTGTCCCAGAACGATTCCACATCGTCGGCGCCAGGGAAGCGTCCGGTCATTCCGATGATCGCAATGGATGGCATCGTATCCTCGTCGCGGGGGGCCTTCGACTCAGTAGCTTCGGCGCCATCGAACGGGCTCGCGCCGATGCTCTCTGAATCGAGCGAGTCAGTCGCTAACGCATTCCCCGAGGAGGCGATCTGGGCGTCACCGAGCGAGGGGCGCCTGAGTGCGTCGCGATGATGGACGCAAATATGAGTGGCAAGCGAGATGAGATTCGCGTGCTCGAAGAAAACGGTCGGCGCAACGTCGAGCTGATAATCGCGATGCAGAATGTTGCCAAATTCCGCGAATGTCATCGAGTCAAAGCCAAAGTCACGTAACTCTGCGTTTTCATCGATATCGTGCAACGGCACATTCAGTAGTTGCGATGTTATGAGTGTCAGAGTGTCGAGCGTCTTGCGTAGCGTTGCTGCCGGCGCTGGCTCGCCGTGCCCCTGTGCGCGGCGATTTACCGAATTTGCCGAGCTGTTGGCATTCGCCAATACTGTGCGCGGCAAAATTGACGAATCGCCGTACGCCACCAGCACGTTCGAATCGCCGCTCGCGAAAGCCTCATAAAACGCGGCAATGCCAACCGAGGTCGGTAAGGGCCTACGACCATGGAGTCGCAAGGACTGCTCAACCGCTTCTGGCGCTCGCATGCCGCCTTCTTCCCAGAGCGGCCAATTTATGGACAGTGCCTTTCCGAAGCGCGTGCCGTCGGCCACTTGCCGCTGGCGGAACCTCACGAAACTGTCCATGAAGGCATTGCCGAGGGCGTAGTCCGTCTGACCCGCGCAACCCAATTCCGCGTGGATGGAGGAAAAGCAGATAAAAAAATCCATTTTGATATGACTCGTCGCGACATCGAGATTCAAGGTGCCAGTAACCTTGGGCAAAAGAACGGCTCGGAACATCTGCGTGGTCTTCTTAATCAAGAGACTATCGCTGATCACACCCGCGCAGTGCATCACGCCATTGATCCGCCCATGACGATGCAGTACACCTTGAATCCCTCTGACTACTTCATCTAGCTCGTTGACGTCCGCGATGCAATACTCGACCCTTCCTCGGGGACCGTTGAGGGAGTCCAGATGTTCTCGCCGCTGGACAGAAAGCGCCCCACGCCCGAAGATAACCACGGTGGCATCGCCGCAAGAGGTAATAATCTCGCGAGCAAACAGGAGCCCGAGCGCTCCAGCGCCACCGGTGATGACATACACGCCACCTTCGCACCACGGCGTGCCCGCTGTTAACTCCTTGGGCGGCCCGCTGAGCGGCAGCAAGTGCGGTACGTAACATGTGCCGCCAGCGTAGTGGAGTTCGATCTCCGGCCGATCGTACGCGTCATGTAGCGACGCGATCTGCGATTCCGCGGCCTCGGCCGGGTCGAGTTGCAGGAGCTGCCCAACCAGCTCGGGGTGTTCCAGTTCAGCGGACTTCAGTAGTGCCGAGAAAGCGTCGAGACCGCTGTTCCATTCCCTCGCCATCATCCGATTGCCATCGGGAAGATCCGGCGGGTTGTGCGGAATCACAATCTGAACGAGGGCAGGCGCACCCTCGAGATCCGCGAGCCACTTTCTTAGCTCGACAAATATCTGTTCGGCGCTGGCAATTACTGAAGCGGCCACATCGACTGACGAGATCTCCAGCTGAGTTACGCGGGCTCGCGGAAAAGCGCCGCGTATTCGTGGCACTAACGACGAAAATTGCGGATGAACGATTAGCTGTCTGTTGACCTTGCTATCACGCGAAGAGTCGGTGCGCGGAATATCAGTGCATGCCCAGCTGCGCGCTGCATCGTCGCACTCTCGCCAAGCACGGACCCGCAAGATCGCCATATCCCGGGTGGAACGGGATTCTCGGCCGGATGGTCGGATGACGAGGTGCTCGAATGACGCCAAAATGCGTCCGGTCTGATCACATATGACGATATCGAATGCGTTCTGTGCACCAGAGCCAGCCAGCTTGATGAAGGCATGCGCGTGCGGAGGCAGCGCATCGTAAATCGTGAGGCTATCGATTGCGAACGGAATGATGAGCGGCAATGCGTGCCCTGTGGCAGATACCGAGTGTGCCGAGCGCTCGCTTTCCCTGGATATTGCCAGCAGCACGGTGGCTTGAATCGCAGCATCCACAATCGTTGGATGAAACTGAAAGCTGCTTTGCGTAGGGATGGCGCAGGCTGGTAAGCGGATGCACGCGAGAATTCCCGTGCTAGCTACTGCTCTCTCACTTCGCAAAAGGCTAGCCAGGCCTCGAAACGATGCGCCATATACCAGTCCTGAGGCTGCCAAAGTTTCATAGCACTCGTCCTCTGAGATGCTCACCGCCAATTCCGCTTTGAGCGCTTCCAGATCGATGCGGCCAGCGTCAGGGATTTCTCGCACCGAAGCTCGGCCACGCGCATGCACCACGATATCCACATCATTTGCGGCGCTTCTTTGCGATTGGTCTTTATGTAGAATATTGGCCGGTGCTATGCGGTCGGCGGTTGTGGAGTACACCTCGAACTCGATATCCCCCGTCTCAGAAGCTCGCAGTCGGATGTGAACTTCGACGCCGCGATCCTCGATACCGATGGGAGTGATCCAAGTCACGCCACTCAGTAGTACTCGTCTAGTATCTTCTTGATATTCGCCGCGGGCGTTCAGGCGAGATACCGCTTCGCGAACCATTTCCAAATAAGCGGCGGCGGGCAGGATCTCGCGACCTTCCACGATATGGTCGACGAAAAACGACTCGCGGCCAGTGAACGCAGATGTGTATCTATACGTACAGAAGTCGGAAGTATTGTGATGTAACAGCGGATGTAGTTTCGTCTCCGACGAGATAGCACGTGCCGGCCAGCTGTCGTGGTGGGTGCTATCGAGTTCGCATTTGGATGTTGTCCAATGTTTCACCCGCGAGAACGGATAGGTGGGCAAACCGAGCCTCCGCGGCATTGGTTCGCCCCCTCTCGTTGTCCGCGCCGCATATACCATGCGCCAGTCGATTGACAGGCCTTTCGTCCACAGTTTCAGCAGATTGGAGTATTTCCCCTTGGAGATCCATCTTCGAATGAGCTCCTCCGTGTCCTCGTCGGCGTTGAATAGCGCCAAGGCGTCCTTGTGCACCTTTGAGTGACCGGTGAAAATTCGACGCTCTTCGCGCAGCTCGGCTGTATTCAGAAACGAGGTCAAATTCGATTGCACTTCTGCGGCGGTCGTCGCTTGAAACGCGAGCCGGTGCTCCATCGGGTCGCGGCCTACCTGGAGTGTGTAGGCGATATCGCCCAGACGATCATCGGCGATGGCATTCCTACTTAGGTGGTCCAGCAATTGAGATGCCCGCTCTCTGAGAGCAACCTCGGTTTTTGCCGAGAGTACGATCAAAGATGCGAGCTCGGAGCGAGTTGGCGGAACTGCAATGGCAGCCTCCCGCCGGTATTCCTCTACGACGACATGAGCGTTCGTCCCTCCCGAACCGAAGCTGCTGACGCCTGCCCGTCGTGGGGTCTCATTGCGGATATCCCATCGCGTCGAGTCTTCTACGATAAATAACGGCGCCCCGCCAAGATCGATTTTGGTGTTGAGCGTTCGGTAATTCCGCAAACGGGGTATTTCTTCGTGCTGCAAGGAAAGTATCACCTTGAGCAAACCCGCGATTCCCGCGGCCGCCTCGAGATGACCAAGATTGCTTTTCAGAGAACCTATGCCGCAACGTTGTGTCGGCGCGCCGTTGCCGCGAGCATGTCCAAAGGCGTCCCTGATACCTTGAATTTCGATCGGGTCGCCTAGAGGAGTTCCCGTTCCGTGGGCTTCGATATAGTCGACTGTCGATAAATCAACTTTGGCGTCTTCATATGCGTCGAGCAACAATGCAGACTGGCGTTCGGCGCTCGGCACGGTGATGCCACTGGTCAGTCCACCGTGATTTACGGCGCTACCTCGCAGTACGGCATGGATGCAATCCCCGTCTCGCTCTGCGTCTGAACGTGTCTTCAGAAGGAGCATAACCGCTCCCTCGCTGCGCACGTAGCCGTTCGCACCGTTATCGAACGTTTTGCAGACACCGTCCTTCGACAGCATTCCGGCCCGGTAGTAGGCGATCGTCAGGGATGGTTCGCACATGACGTTGATACCACCCACCAGCGCTTGCGCACATCTACCTGCACGTAGAGCGGCGATCGCCTCGTGTACAGCCACCAGCGAACTCGAACAGGCCGTATCTATTTGCAGACTGGGACCGCGGAAATCGAAGAAATAGGAAATTCGGTTGGGCAAAAGGGACATTGACGTGGCTAGACCGAGATGCCCGTCGATTTCCGCTCCGGCGCGGCCGAGAATGTATTTGTAGTCTGATCCGCTCGCGCCAACGTAGACTCCGGTCTTAGTACTCGCTAAATCGCGCGCTGCATACCCCGCGTTCTCGATGCAAGTCCAACTCAACTCCATGAGAATGCGCTGCTGCGGATCCATGATCTCGGCTTCTCGGGGCGAGATTCGAAAGAATGCTCCATCGAACCGCGCAATATCATCCATGAATCCACCGCTCGCAATCCCGGGATGGCTAGTCGGGTCGACGCCCGGCGGCCATTGCCAGCGGTCAGCGGGCAATTTGCCGACCGCACTTCCTCCGTCTTTGAGCAATGCCCATAACTGATGAGGCTCCTCGATGCTACTCGGCAACCTGCAGGCGAAGCCGATCACGGCGACTTCGCCGCTCCGTGCTGTTTCATTGGGGTCTGATAGTTCGTGAGCCGACCGGTGCCGCGAAGCGCTTTCGCCGGGATCTGTGGTAATCACGCGTGGTGAGCAATCGATTTCGGCCTCACGAGTGAGTTGCCGTAAAACTTTTTCGCACGTGTCGTGTTGGAAGAAGAACAACGGCGATAGTTTGATGCGAAAATCCGCCGAAATCTGCTCGCCGAGTGCGAGTAGATCGGCAGAGTCCAACCCGAGCTCCATTAGCGGCTGCGCACTATCGAGTGCTTGGCGGTCGATCCGCGCTAGCCTGGCAACCTTTTCCTCGAAGTACTCTCTGAGCTGTGGACCCTCGAGACCGGCTGCGTGTTTATCCTCTCCGCTCTGGAGTCCGGTGCCGAGCTGTTCGCGGCGCTGCAGATCATATCTGACTAGGACGCCGTTGCCATCATTTTGTATGTCGTTAGGCCTATATCCCGGAACCAATCGACAGATGCCGGCGCCGCGCGATTCATGCATCGCCAGAATCGGGTCCACGTGTTGGTGATACTCGTTGCGGAGTCTGATGTAAGACTCGAGGTCACCTGATTCCCTTCCATGGTAACTCTTGCAGCGAGTCACGCCGACTACGGTATGCACTCTCGGAATCGTCGAGCTGTACTGCAGTATGTACTCCAGCAGCTGGCCACCTAGATGCTGATTCTGCGCTCCCGGCATCACGTTGAGTGCCAGCAACTGCACGATGGAGCCCGCGTCATCGTGCAGGCGTCCTACGTCATCGGCGCACGTACCATCGAGTTCGCGGATGTCGCGTATTTTCTGTGAATACACGCATCCCATGATCTGGTCCCCAACAGCAATGACGAGTTGGCCTGCCGGCCAGTTCCGCAACCGACTGACCAACACTTCAGGAGAGGCTTGCAGACCTGGCAGCCAACAGCTCCGCTCGAGAGTCTCCAACTTAGGCAAGTCATCGTTTTTCGCCGGGCGGATTGAGTACCCACGAAGATCGAAACGAATGACCAGAGCGCCGCCGGCGCCATTGCTCAAGCGCTGCCTGATGGGGCCCGGCCGCGGGAGCAGGCGCGCGCCTGCTGCGATCGCTAGCACCTCGCGTGCGAAGTCAGAAAACTGTGGCTCTTCTAGAGCGAGTAACACGACGCTTTCGCGTCTATCCGCTGCACCTCGAATCAACTCGAATACTTCTCCCGGACCTCCTTCCAAGCCCACGCCCAGAATCCTCAACGGACGGCTGTCCAGGAGCGCGCCACGTGAGGTGTGTGACTTTATTAGCTCGAGGACTTTTTGCGGGAGGCTATCCTCTTGCGCAGATACACATAAAACACAATCGGGCTGATCCGAAAGTGATTCGAGATCAAAAATCCCGGACAAGATGGCGGCGAGGTCGCCATCATTGTTCGCAACGTTACCGGAATCGTATTCCATACTGGACCTCCGATACAGCGGCGACTCAGCGGGCTCTGTTTTCCGCGTCTACAAGTACGACCTTTGGTCTGTGACTAGTCGCTTCCGTTTCGTCATAGAGGCTGTATGCGCAAATGATGAGGATATCGCCCACCAATGCCTTTCGCGCCGCCGCACCATTAAGCGAGATTTCGCATGAGTCGCGAGGCGCGAGGATTGCGTAAGTGGAAAATCGCTCCCCATTGTTGACGTTGTAGATTTCTACATGCTGATTGGGCCTAATTGTTGAACGCTCAAGAAGCGCTTCATCGATACCGCACGAACCCTCATAATCGAGCTTGCCGTGTGTAACTCGTACGCGATGTAATTTTCCCTGCAGCATCTTTACCAGCATGTCGGCGTCCCTTTTAGAAAAAGCCCGGTAATCCTAAGCACTGACCATCAGGTTCTCGCCCCAGAAGGAGCCTGATTGGGTATTTGATCGCTCAGCGTCGACTGTCGGACCCGTGTATCCCAATGGCCCGCCAGTTGCTTAACGTGATGGTCGGTCGTGCCGAGCCGTAATCCAAATGCGTTGAGCTTCTTGAAGTAACTACTGATGACGTTGTCTCGAGCGAATCCCGCCGCACCGTGGAGCTGGAGCGCTGTTGCGGCAATCGATCGTGCACTGTCTCCCATGTACGCCTTGGCGGTGGCGACGGCCGATTCCATGGTCGGCTCATCATGATTCACCAAGGCATTGATTGCTCGATACATCACAGATCGGGATAGTTCCCGTTCGGCTACCATATCGGCCAATTTATGTTGCAGAACCTGAAGCGAGCTCAGCGGTACGCCATAGGCCACTCGAGACTTCAAGTGCTCCGCGGTCGCAGTGACCACGCTTTCCATCGCCCCCATCGCTTCTGCGCAGAGTGCGACTATGCCGTGACGATGCGCGTGACTCATCGCCGCTGAGGCGCGGTTCCCGTCCGCAATCATGGAACTGGCGGGAATCTCCGCGTCATCGAAATGGAGCTCCAGAGCTACATCATCATCGAGAGTCGCAAACTGCTTGATTGTCATTCCCTCAGTTGACCGCGGCACAGCGAATAAGGCCGAGTGGGAATTGAGGCCGCAGTAGGCCGATACGATGAACATGTCGGCCTCGAGGTGTCCACATGGCAGCCATTTACACCCACTTATCCGATAGCCTCGCGGCGTTGGGCTGGCTTGCGTGTTCATCGTACCGTTATCGCAGTTTTCTTCCTCGTATGCGGCAGCAAGCAGGCTTTCCCCGGCTATCATCGGTGACAGTAATTCGAGCCGACGTTGCGGGTCTGCTGCATAGTCGAGAATTTGCCCCGCGAGCACGACGCAGGTTATAAACGGCAGCCGCACGAGGCGTCGCCCTAACTCTTGCATTATCAAAACCAGTTCCACAAGCGATTGGGCGGAACCGCCTACGTCGTTGCCGAAAGTCACTCCGGTGGCACCAAGCCGAGCGAACGAACTCCATTGGTCTCTGAGCCGCGGTTCCGACTGCGCAGCTTGCCTATTGCCTCCTAACGGGAAATTATCAACGCAGTACCGCCGGATCGAGTCGACGAGTATCTGTTGATCTGATGTTAACTGGAAGTTCACGTACTACGACCCTAGAGCCAAGCTCGCTATGATGTTTCTCTGAATCTCGCTGGTGCCTCCGGCTATCGTCGCGGATCTCTGGAACAGATAGTTAGCCACTATCGCGTTCATTTGCGTCGGTTCTTGGCGATATTTCAGTGTTACATCTCGGGACGCTGAGTAACGTAGGCCTGACTCGCCAATGAGATCAAACATCGCCTCACTGATTTTTTGCCTCCATTCGCACGCGCGCAATTTCAGCACCGGCGCAAGAAGGTCCGCTTCGCTACGATCCCCTATTTCCATCAAGCGGTATTCCAGGAATTCGAGTGCCGCGAGCTCAATCTGCAGTCTGAGGGTGGTGCGCCGCAGAGGGTCCCCGAGTGCCCCAGTCGTGCCATGGGAACCTTGCCTCTCCGCGACCATTGTTTGTAGCTCCAGCAGCATTCTGCGCAACATTGGCAGGCCTGCGACAACCGCGCGCTCCTTGCTCAAAAGAAACCTGGCGTAGATCCACCCCTGACCTTGCTCGCCCACTAGATTTTCCTCAGGTACGACGACATTCTCCAGAGAGACCTCGTTAATCCAATGTCGCCCATCGAGCGAGATTGTCGGAGCCACACTGACTCCGTCGGTGCGCATGTCAATGAGGAGAAAAGACAACCCTTGTTGTCGACGATTGCCCGGAGACTGCACTTTCACCAGCGCGCACATCATGTTCGCGTTGTGCGCATTGGAAATCCATTGTTTCTGCCCGTTGACTAGGTAAGTGTCATTGACCTTGACAGCCATGGTTCGAATCGACTGAATGTCAGATCCCGCCGCTGACTCCGAAAACCCCTGGCACCACAGAACCTCGCCGTTACGAATACCCGGAAGATATTTGTCCTTTTGTCGTTGCGTGCCAAACGTATATAGAACCGGGCCGACAAAGCCTATCCCGATGGGATCTGTCATCGGCGCGCCCGCCTCGGCCAGCGCATCGTCGAGTATCGCGGCTAGATCGCCTGACCAACCAGGGCCACCCCATTCGATCGGCCAGCGAGGCACCGACCAACCTTTGGCCGACAAGATTCCGGTCCACATCCTCATCTGCTCTCGGCCAACGGCAGCTACGGAAGCACTTGACGGAGCGACGAATTGATCCAGCCGTGGCAAATTGTCCCTCGCGAAAGTTCTCACCTCGGCCCTCAGCCGGTCTTGTCGCGAATCCATTTTAAAGTCCATGGGACCTATCTTCCTTGTGCCGAATTGTGGACCAGGTGCGATGGGTTAGGTTCTTTGAATTCTCGCCGGTGGTCGGTATGCGTTCGTTAGACACTCACTCCTCTGTTGGCACCGCCTTCGGCGAGCGGCTAGAAACCGTCAGCGCGATCGATTTAGTATTCCTAAATATTGTGACGAGCGAGAGAGATGCGAGAACCGCGGCTAACAGATACCCCGCGCCTGCGAAATTGATCGAGGAAGATCCCGAAGTAAAAAATCCAAAAACGGCTGTGACGAAAAAGATTCCAATTGCGTTGCAGACAACCGACAAACTAGAGATAGCACCTTGAAGCTGGCCTTGCATTTCCGGGCCAACATCATTCGAAAACAACGCGATGATTGTCGGCTGTACGACTCCGCCGAGTATCGCGAACGGAATCAACACATACATCTGCCAACCCTGAGTCACAAACGCTAGCAACGCGAAGCCGATAATCTTTGACGCGAGCCCCCACAGAATCGTCCGTTGCTCTCCAAACCACTTGATCGCGAATGGCGTCAATCCAGCCTGACCAACCGCCGTGGCGACCGAATAAGCCGAGGTCAGTAGACCTATGGCCCCTACCCCCCAGCCAAACCTCAATCGAGGAAACAACAACGACACTGCGTCGCTGGCGCCGTTTCCGCACACCAAGAGCGCGAAAGCGGGCACAATGATTCGGTACTTGTTCTGTCGTACGATACTGAGCATCGAGGTGATGGGATTGAGACCGGCTGGTGTCATCGGTAACCTTTGTCCAGCGGGTAAGGATTCCTTGAGCACCAAAAATCCATATATCGAATTCGCAATGGCAAGCGCACCAGCGGCCTGGAAGGGCACAACCGGACCGAACTTACCCAATAGGCCGCCAATCGCCGGGCCAATCGTAATGCCTATTCCGAAGGCCGCCCACAGCAATCCGAGAGTCTGAGCACGCTTCTCAGTCGGCGTAAAGTCCAACGCGTAAGCGGAAGCTATGGCGACCGTCGAACCGCAAGCACCCGCCGCAATCTGAGTGGTAATGAGCACGGTGGCAGAAGTTGCTAAGGAGCATATGAAATAATTAATGGCGCTCCCTAGCAGCGCCAGCAAGAGGACTGGCCGACGTCCAAAACTATCCGATAGCTTGCCTACGATCGGGCCAGCCAAAAACATCGAAACGAGAAAAGCAGTCGCAGTGAACCCAAAATACAGACTGACGCTGGCTCCGGAAGCGCCAATGACAGTCTCGATGAAATTCGGAATCACTGGCCGTATCAGGCCAATCCCTAGTGCATCAAAGAGAATGACCAGAATGAGGAACAAGAATTGATGCGAATGCGAGTCTTTGCTTTCTTCCATGATTCTTCTCCCGCTTCCTGTCGAATTTACCCACCGCGAAAGCTACCCGCGTTCATTCAATTCGGCGCTACGAAATCGAAACGGCAGTCTGCGCCAACTCGAATCCCATTTCAATTGGATTGACGTGCTTGCGAAAGCTCGCCGAAGCGACGCAATCCATCGCAATATTGGGCCGCAAGCCGATCAATCGTATCGGCGGCGTATAGACAGCTATCGTACGCCCATTGCGTGTGAAGACACCCCTCGAAGATATGACTTACGACTTCGATACAGTGCTTATCGTTACCGTTCGGCTGCTCGGCAGCCCGTCCGATGTAATTGGGCTTGTACGCGGCAAAGATCGAGCCCGTACGAGTCGCGTCAATGACGCCGACATGATTGAAACTGATCTGCGGCTCGCAGGAGAAGTCGTCCGGGATGGTGCGCAGCTCGCTCATATTCTTCAGTACCGCGTATCCAACTCCCTCACTCGGAATTGCGCGCCACTGTTTCCTCACCTCGTTCAAGGAGGCATGGAGGTCACCCCCCGTAGCTGCTAAGTCGATATAGAAAGGTACTTCCGTCGAAAACCAACCCACCGTCCGCGAAACATCGATGCCCTCGAACAGAGCTACACGCCCGTGATGCCACACGTCAACGAGGCACACTCTAGTTTCATTCCAGCTCGCGATCGCCTCGGCGAGCGCCGTCAATACGATCTCGTGCGTTTGAGCCTGAAACTTGCGGGGTACGAGTTTTACGAGACAATCAGTGTGCGCTCTATCCAGGACGGTAGCGCGCATCTGCCATTCGCGTTGAGCGAGCACTGAAACCGATGGATAATCCTGACGCAGGATTGGGTGAGTTTTCCGCCGCAGCTCCTGCCAATAGGTTCGATCGTCGGACAACAGCTCATGGCTCGCGTGCTCTTGAATTCTTGCTGCCCAAACCGCGAACGCCGTCGTTGGAGGTGCAAGCAAAACCTCGGCTCCACGACTGATTTGAAGATATATCGCTTGCAGTTCTTCCACGAGAACGCGCGCGCCGATTGGGTCAATCGCCAAGTGATGCACGGCGACGACGAGTAATTGCGTGCTCGAAGTGAAATCCACGAGCGCAGCACGCAGCAGCGGAGGACGGGAGAGGTCGATCGAGGACAGCAGCCGAATCAGTACTTCATGGACGACCTCGTCGCGATCGCGTTGCGGATAAACCTGCACCGCGTCCACGTACTCTAGCAGCGCATCACGTGATAGTTCCGCCTCAGGCACCACGGCCTGCCGCCCGCCTCCCTTCTCGAGCCGAATGGCCACACGCAACGCATCATGCCGCGCTACTAAAACTTGCAAGGCTCGTGTCAATAAGGCTGCCGACAGTTTGCGCTCGCAGATCAACACGGTCGGCAGGATGTGCTGGCCAATTTTGTCCGCCATGAATCCGACGGCTTTCATCTGAATCGGTGTCAGGCTAAGCCAGCGCGGCGAAGTCTCCCCCGCGCCCCGGGTTTCCTCGACTACCGCCCGCAAGGCATCGCTAAAGCGCGTCGCCAAGCTTTCCATCAGAGCTGGCTGTAACGCCGCAGCGTCGTAGGTCCATGCGCAACGCAACTGACCGTCCGTGATGGCGGCATCGACCTCTATGAGGTGTCGTCTCCGATTCGCGGGAGCAAACAGTTCGCCAGCACCGTCGCCGCTGAGCTCGAAAAGAGTATCCCGACCGACTCCGAAATTGAATTGCCCCAGATAATTGAAGACGATGGATGGAGCAGGCGCCATCATGAGAGACTCCTGCTGTCTAGAATACCGAAGAATCCCATAATCGAAACCGCGATTGGGCACGGCTCTCAGCTGCCGCGTAACGCCTGCGAGTCGATCTAGAAAAACTTCGCATTTGTTCACCTCAAACAGCACGGGGAACATGCTCGTAAACCAACCGACAGTTCGTGAAAGATCCACATCGCCGAACAGTTCCTCGCGTCCATGACTCTCCAGTTCGAGAAGCACCAAAGGTTGACCCTGCCATTCCGCCAGTATGTCCGTGAAGACTGTCAGCAGAATTTCCAGGATTCTCGCCTTGAGCGCGCTCGGTGTCGTCGTGGTGAGCGCCAGAGTCGATGGCTCGTCGAGAGAACGGATGATCGTCGCCGATGTCGCATACGTGTTATCGGTGGCAATCGATTCAATTTCCACGATCCGTGTTTGAGACTCCGCAACTTGTTGTTCCCAATGAGCCAATTGTTCGACCGCCGCGTCGCTCCGGGAGTACGCCCATAGCCGCTCAGCCCAAGCTTTGTAGGACGTCGTTTTTCGCGGAAGCACGACGCTGTCCTTCCCCTCGATCAGCGTTCTGTATGCGGATTGGAGATCCTCGATCAATATGCGCCAAGAAACTCCATCGATGACGAGATGATGGGCCACGATAATCAATCGGGCAGGAGAGGCGTTCCGAAAGTGGACTAGCGCGAAGCGAATCAGTGGGCCATTCTGAATTTCGAGGCGACGATGCAGGTCCGAAGCCGCCCTAGAGAGGACACTCGCATCGACTGCGTAGGAGGCGCCCCCATCGATCACTTCGAAGCTATATGGCTCGGTTCGCTCGCTAAGCTCCGGCAGGTACTGTTGCCAGCCAGCTGGAGAGGGCTTGAAGCGAAAGGCGAAGACGTCGTGGTGTTCAATCGTGCTTGCGATGGCCCGGTGCAAAATGGCTGGTGCCAGGACGGCATTGCACTTCAGCACCATCGCCTGGTTGAAGTGATTAACCTTTGGCTGCTCCTCCTCGAAAAATGCAGCTTGTATCGGTAGGAATGGTACCAAGCCTGGATTGATCGAAGCCTCGAACCCGCTATTGTCATCGTTTCTGAGCGTACGCGCGTGAAGCGCTAATTCCTTTATCGATTGGTAATCAAAAATATCCTTCACGCTCAACTTCAGTCCTGCCTGTGCCGCCAGCGAAACAATTTGTATCGCGACGATCGAGTCTCCGCCCGCTTCGAAGAAGTTCTGAGTTGCGCTCACCTTCTCCAAATGTAAGCCCCGCTCCCAAATCGTCGCGAGCGCCTTCTCGACTTCCGTGTCGGGCTCGACATAATCGATAGTTGGGCCGCTGACCTTCATAGCCAGCAGCGCCTTGCGATCAACCTTTCCATTTGCGGTCAATGGCAGGGCAGGAAGGAACTCAAAGGCGGCGGGAATCATAAAGTTCGGAACTTTGGTCCTCAAATAGTTCCGCAAATACTCAGAGTCAACTGATTCCTCGTGTTTTTGCGATACATATGCGACTAGGCGTTTCTCGCCAGCAACATCCTCCCGGACGATCACAACTGCTTCCTTGAGCTGCTGCAGACTGCAAAGCTGCAATTCAATCTCACCGAGTTCTATGCGGAATCCGCGTATTTTAACCTGGTAGTCGTTACGGCCTTTG
>Ga0307474_10000422_pt1 | contig 30571 bp, 22 predicted proteins | sample atmos_gasesECM1C_2_FD_203312 | JGI IMG/M metagenome (GOLD analysis project Ga0307474, IMG submission 203312) | Hardwood forest soil microbial communities from Morgan-Monroe State Forest, Indiana, United States - atmos_gasesECM1C_05 | ecosystem: Environmental > Terrestrial > Soil > Temperate... | reverse complement strand
ACGCGGTAGACCGGATGCGCCGCGGCCTGCGGAAACAACTCATCCTTGTCGACCAATTCCAGCCGCGTAAACACATAGTCTTGCCGCAGGAAATTCAACGTCGACTCGAGCAAATATCCATTCAGCGTCGCGCCCGTGGCAATCTTATGAACTCTTCCCCACACCACTGACGTTGCCCAATTGCCCTCACCCAGCCGCCGGTTGTACTCTACCGACGCCGTCTGCCGCCACTGGCTTCCCGGCTCCAGCGCTTCGGGATGCTCCAACCGTCCCACGCTGTACTGCGCCGTCCAGTCTCGTGACGGAGCGACACTCACCCGGCCCGACCACGAATCGAGCGCTGCCGGCTGAATGCTCCAGCGCTCTTCATTAGGTTCGCGTCCGTTGAATGCCGATCCCTCAAGTTTCACCCGCTCAATCACAAAGCCGGTTGTAACCACGCCAAAGCTGGTGTGCGTGGAATCCTCCAGGTGATGACCCAGCGGCGCCAGCGGCAACTCTGCCGCCGACGCGCGGTGCAGGTACGTTACGGGACCCAACGCCGGTTCCGCGGAAGGCCCGCCATAAAGCTCCCATGAGACTTTCTCGGTGAGTGGCACGGTGTATAAGAACGACAACTCCGCAAACACATTATGCGGATGCTGATGATCTACCAGGCCCGCGCCATGATAGGTCTCGCCTGTCTGAAACAGTTCGGGAAATCCGGGATGCGGCGAGGTCAGCGACTCAGCCGAAAACATCTGCCGGAACAAAATTGTTCCCCGGCCAAGACGGTGCTGCTCCATCAGCATCCCCCAGTTCACTGATTCGGCTTTGCCCGCGCCGCGCGGCCCGCCCTGCTGGTTGTAGTCCATAAAAACCACGCCATGCGCCATCAACTCCCACCCACCTCGCATGAGCATCCACTCAGGCTCCGGCACCGAGACCGGCTGCCAGCCCGTTCCTGACCCGGCGTGAGGAGACGGCAATGGCGACGCCATCGACTCTTCCATATTCATCCCTTGCATGTTCATCCCACTCATGTTCATTCCAGCCATGCTCATTCCAGCCATGGAATGATCCTGCGCCCAAGCCGGGAACAGCCCTACTGAAGCCAATATCGAAGACGCTACGATCAAAAGACAGATGACTCTCGACATAAACCCCCTCGCCCGAACCTATGAGAGCGAACCTAAAAAAGAGAAAGATCCGCTGAAAATGATGATTCATGCGGACAAACCATGGGGCACGCAAACACACGCGCTCCAGTGTTAGAGGGAAGAGGAGCTTATGGAATCAGATTCGAAGAGGTACAAAGCCAGGGGGACCGGCTGAAGGCGCTTTCGTCGCAACAAGATCGATAACGCCTGGGTGAACCAAAGACTTCGCCGCGTCTACAGCTTCGAGCTGGCTTAGGTCCCGTTGCGGACAAACAATATTCCTAGCGAGGGCAGAGGGATGCCCGCTCACACAACAACGATGTTCCGTGGAACCCGGATGAGAAGAACCTGGATGAGAGGAACCTTGATCAGAAGACCCAGGATAAGAGGGAAGCGAAGAAGGGAAGCGTGCCGGATGGCAATGAGAGTGAGAAGCGACTGGCTGAATAGCCTGGGGAGAAATCCAACAAAAGGCTCCAGCAGCACTGACAAGCGTAGTGCCTACGATGAATACTACGATGATTTGCAGAGCCCGGCGTGTCATCACTCGTGCCATTACTACGTCCCCGTAATCTTCACTCGCAACTCTTCGGGAAGTCTCTCGCGAATCTCCTGTGGTAACCGGTCATGCACCCGCCGAGCGCCCTGTCGCGCCGCATCGAGCACGGTCACGGGAGCCGGAGTCGCCACCGCCACTACTAGCCAAATCAGCGCCGATAAGGCAAAACCCGCCAGCGCCGCGATCTCTAGCCAGAGGGCGTGGCGCGGACCAAAATGCCGGATGACTCCGAATGCCAGCAGAAAGACGCCTCCCGAAACCGAGGCAAGCGCAATCAGGCCCACATCGATGATTCGATGCATTTTCTGCCGGCCGCGGCAGCGCTCACAACCGGCGAAGTGGCTTTCGTAGTCGCCGCGCATCTCCGCCGCCAGGCCGGAAATGTCATACCGCCAGCCCGCCAGAATCTTGCCTACAATTGGATCAATGCACTGCTGACTCATAAGGAAACTACGGCTTGCAGCCTACAGCTGGATCGGCGGCAAGGCCTCTGATTGCACCGCGACCAGCACCCGGTTCTGAAACAGCCCGCCGCGCTCGGCCAGCGCTTTTTCTGCCTCTCTCCTCGCGATCTCGGGGTGATTATTCTGTTCAGAGAGATGCGCCAGCACGACAAACGCTGCACTATTATCATAGTCCCCAGTGAAGAAATCGGCGAGTTTCTCATTCGACAGATGCCCGACGTTGCTGGCCACCCGCTGCTTCACCGACCAGGGGTAAGATCCGCCCCGCAGCATTTCGACATCGTGGTTCGACTCCAGGATCAGGATGTCGGTGCCGCGCAAGTGATCGCGCACGTTCGCCGGCAAGTATCCCAAATCGGTTGCTACGCTAACTTTCGTGCCTTCTACGCGGAAGGTAAATCCCACGGGATCGGCCGCATCGTGTGGGATGGTGAAGGGCTTGACCTCAATGTCGCCGACCTGAAAGCGATGCCCCGATTCGAAGCGCTCGAGCCGGTCCAGTTGCGGCCGCTCTCCATTCACGGTGCGCATAGCGCGCGCCCAGGCCGCATGCGTCGCCCCAGTCATAAAAATGGGGATGCGCAGCTTTTTGGCCAGCATGGCCAGCCCGTAAACGTGATCGGAGTGCTCGTGGGTTATCAGGATCGCCGAAATCGACTGCGGATCCTCTCCCAGAGATTTCAGGCGCTTAAAGGTCTCACGGCAGGAAATTCCCGCATCCACGAGGATTTTGGTGCGCGAGCTCGATACCAGGGCACAATTTCCCCGGCTCCCACTGGCGAGCATTGACACCGTCACACACATGCCACGGAGCATACTCCATGCCCCTGTGGATTGCGAGTAACTTTTTGGTTATCCGATACCTTGGGGTGATAAAGCGGCGTCGGACCTCGGGGCCTCAGATCTCGGCTAAACCAAAACCCGTGTTCATGCCGAGCCTTCGAAGTGGAAACTCACCTCGGGACGCTGACGGGGGCTAGTTTCTCTCCCGCAGATGATCCAGCACAGCTCGCACCACTGCCCCACCATAAGCCCCGGCTGTCCCTGGCAGGGCCGTTAGAAATGACCCATAGATCTGCCCTCGTGTCGGCTTCAGCGCCAGGACCAGATAAGCTGCCGATTCAGCCACAGGAATGAAGGTGACCACGACCACGACCCACCGCCAAGGGTGGCGCGGCCGCAACGCTCCCAACACCATGCACGCCATCAGGACCAGCAGCGCCGTAAAGAGCAAGTCGTTGACGACGACGTCCAGCCAGCCGGTTCCAATCCCCATGAGTGCCCCGAGCGCGTAGAACCACGCGTCGCTGGCAGAGGTCACGGATTGCCGGTGTGCTTTCATTTGAGCCGGGGAACTCTTCACCATCGGGACACAAGGGGCATTAAGTAATATCTATTCGCTTCCCTCGGTGACTCTGTGCCTCCATGGTGAAGATCCTCAATACTTGTAGAACCCCCGCCCACTCTTCCTTCCCATCCATCCGGCGTCGACCATCTTGATCAACAATGGACAAGGCCTGTACTTCGGATCGCCGAGCCCCTCCTGCATCACCCGCATAATATCGAGGCAAACGTCGAGCCCAATAAAATCCGCCAGCGTCAGCGGTCCCATGGGATGAGCCATCCCCAGCTTGAATACCTCATCCACTGCTTCCGTCGTCGCCACCCCCTCCATCACGGTATAGATGGCTTCGTTGATCAGCGGCATCAGCACGCGGTTCGACACAAATCCCGGCGCGTCGTTCACCTCAACTGGAGTCTTTTCCAGTTTCACTGCCAGACTTCGAGTTTCGGAAAATGTCTCTTGCGATGTCGCCAGCCCGCGAATCACCTCCACCAGCTTCATCACCGGCACGGGATTAAAGAAGTGCATCCCAATCACTTTTTCCGGACGTTTGGTCAGCGCAGCAAGCTTGGTAATCGAGATCGATGAAGTATTGGAAGCCAGAATCACCTCGGGCCGCGCCAGCCGGTCAAGATCGCGGAAGATTTCTGTCTTGATCTCAAACTTCTCGGTCGCGGCCTCGATGATGAAGTCGCATTCGGCAAGCTTGGCACGATCGGTGACGGGCTCGATTCGCTTCAGGGCCGATTCCTTGTCGGAGGCAGTAATCTTGTTCTTAGCGAGCTCGCGATCCAGATTCTTCGTGATGGTGGCGAGCCCGCGCTCAAGAAACCGCTGCTCCACGTCGCATAGAACTACGTTGTACCCGCTACGCGCAAACACATGCGCGATGCCGTTCCCCATGGTCCCTGCACCGATTACACCCACGCGTTGAATATCCATAACTTTCGCCTCTATGAAAACGTTCGAGTCTACCATTCAACATCGTGTAAAAGGTTACAAGGTGGTGCGTACGACGAGCGCTATATCTGGAGTCATCTTCTTTCGCCCCTTGGGGCCGGTCGCATTTTCACCCTGCCCGCCCGCGGGGCTTGCGCCGTGGGCTGCATTCTTTCGCCGCCTTGCTGCTTATCGTTCATTCCGGCCTCAGCGGTGTAAAATTATTCATACAGGTCCTAATGATCTTTGATTATTCGAAAGGATTCCCCCATGGCAATCGCCGAAGCCCCCGTGCGGCCTCGCACGTCTTCTTCGCAATCTCACTCCGGCTCGTTCGTTAACGAGCCCTTTTTCGACTTCCGCAACGAAGACAATGCCCGCAGGATGCGCGCCGCCATCGAGCGTGTACGCGGACAGCTTGGCAACGAGTATGACCTGATCATCGGCGGCCAGCGCGTCAAGACTGCTGACAAGATCAAATCGCTGAATCCTTCGAAACCTTCGCAAATCGTCGGCATCCACCAGAAAGCCGGCAAAGAGCACGTCGAGCCTGCGATGAATGCCGCCTTGAAAGCGTTCAAGACCTGGAGCCACACCTCCGTCGAAGAGCGAGCCGGCCTGCTCTTCCGCGCTGCCGATCTGATGCGCCAGCGCAAGATGGATTACATGGCCTGGCTGGTCTTCGAAGTCAGCAAAAACTGGGGCGAGGCCGACGCCGACATTTCCGAGACCATCGACTTCTGCGAATTCTATGCCCGCGAAGCGCTGCGTCTGGCAAAAGCTGAGACGCCTGTCCAGCTTGCCGGCGAGCACGATAAGCTCACCTACATTCCTCTTGGCGTTGGCGCGGTGATTCCTCCGTGGAATTTTCCCTGCGCCATCATGGCCGGAATGACTGTCGCCTCCATCGTTGGCGGCAATACAGTGATCCTCAAGCCTTCGAGCGACTCGCCCACCATCGCCGCGAAATTCATGGAATTGCTCGAAGAAGCCGGCTTGCCGGAAGGTGTTGTCAATTTCTGTCCTGGTTCCGGCGCCAGCTTCGGCGATGCCATCGTGGCTCATCCGAAAACGCGTTACATTGCCTTTACCGGCTCGCGCGAAGTTGGCCTCCACATCAACAAAGTCGCGGCCACGCAGGCTCCCGGCCAGCGCTGGATCAAGCGCACCATCCTCGAGATGGGCGGCAAAGACGCCATCATCGTTGACGCCGATGCTGACATCGACTCCGCCGTCGAAGGCGTAGCACAAGCCGCTTTCGGCTTCCAGGGCCAGAAGTGTTCGGCCTGCTCGCGGGCCATTGTCGATGAGCGCGTCTACGACAAGTTTCTCGATATGTTGAAAGCTCGCGTCGAAAAGATCACCATTGGCGATCCCGCGGAGAACAGTGGCATGGGCGCGGTCATCAACGAAGGTTCGATGAAGACGATTCTCGAATACATCGAGCAGGGCAAAAAAGATGGAAGCCTCCTCACCGGTGGCGAGCGCGCCACCGAAGCCGGAGAAGGCTACTACATCCGGCCCACTGTCTTTGCCGACATTCCCGCCAAATCAAAGCTCGAGCAGGAAGAGATTTTTGGCCCCGTCCTCGCCGTCATCAAGGCCCGCGGCTTCGACAACGCCCTCGAAATCGCCAACGATACCGAGTTCGGCCTGACCGGCGCTATCTACACCAAGTCGCGCGATAAGATCGACCGCGCCGTCCGCGACTTCCACGTGGGCAATCTCTATATCAACCGCAAATGCACCGGGGCCATGGTCGGCGCGCATCCTTTTGGTGGCTTCAACATGTCGGGAACAGACTCAAAATCCGGGGGCCCAGATTATCTGTATCTGTTTACCCAAGCTAAAGTGGTCGGCGAAAAAATCGGCTGATGCTGCGCCGGCAGCAAAGCCGGCTGCGCGCCCTCCGTTTTCGGGGGCGCCATTTTTCGCGGACCCGGTAAACTTGTTCGGGGACAGCCGCCCCCGGCTGTCCTTCAAACCAAGCTGGGATTTTTCTCCAATGCGGTTTCAGAAGCGAGATGCGCCCACTTGTATTCGCGACCGTACCACAGGCTACAGTGAACTATCTTCCCGCCAAGGAGTATCATATTTCCGCTGCGAGATCGAATTCAATGCAGCGCACCAACCCAATGAGCCTGATTGGTTAATCACAACCTCGCAGTTTCTTGCTAGCATCCTAGCCATGGGCCGAGCCTGGGTGAGTTCGACGTCGAGGGTTGCTGGGAGTTGCCCATGTTGTATATTGTCCGCCTGACCGACGGAAGCTGTGCCGTTGTTATTGCAGCGGATGAGTGCGACGCCCGCCAGTCTGCCACAAAACTCATCCGTAACGCGGAATCCGAGGTCGCTACCGTCCGCCCCCTGGATCATTTTGCGCTTCAATGCTTCCCCACTGAGGACGGAAGTCTGGAAGTAACCAACTGGGATTCGACTACGCTCGAAAACATTCTCGCCAACGAATATCCGCGTCTGAAAGAGGCCTGCCAGCGCGCGAACGCCGAACCCCTGCTTCCGGCGCGCGATGCGGCTCAACCAGTCTTGTGGCAACTACAGGCTGGGTTCGAGCGTAATTCGGAGATCATCCGCCGGGGTCTACAACAGGAATTGGAGCGGTCCAAACCGGCGGAAGTTCCAAACAAGTCGAAAGCGGCGCAGGGCCGGACTTAACTCCCAATCAAACACCGAAGGAGTGCGGCGTAAACAAAAAAGCCGCCCGTAGGCGGCCTTTCAAAATTCTCAAAACTTTACGGCATAACTCCTGCCGGAGCCTGTGGTCCCGGCCCCGCCGTTGTCGCTGCCGCCGCTTCATTCAAAATCCGGTGATGAATGGTGAACAGCGCCAACTCCAGACGATCTGAAACGCCGATCTTGTCATATACATTGCGCAAATAATTCTTAATGACCTGTTCGGTGGTTCCCAGCTGAGTGGCGATCTCTTTATTCTTGTACCCTTGCACAATCAGCGCCACGATGCGCAGTTCTTTCGCCGTCAGGCGGTCGCGCACACGCAAGCCGACCATATCGTTCTCGGTGAGTTCACTCGGCACAGCAACGTCCTGCACCCAGGTTTCGCCGCGCGCTACTTTGCGTACGCAATCCACCAGCGCGGCGCTGGTCACGTTGCGGTAGACGACTCCGTGCGCGCCGTTCGTCATGTGCCGCTGCGCGCTTTCGCCAGTATCGGCCAGCACTACCACCCGCGTCTTGGCCTTGTTGGCGGCGAGCACGATGGCCGCAAAATCGTTGTGAAAGCCGGCCGCTACAACCAGAACCGCGGCACGAAATTTGTCCAGAGCCATGAACATCTGCTCTTGCGTTTGAGCTTGCGCCACAATCCGCATCTCATCTTCCACCGCCAGCACCTTGGCGATGCCCGCGCGAAAGATTGCCTGGTTATCGGCCAGTATCAGTTTGAGCATGTTATCGGCGCTCCAATTAGCTTAGCTTTTCCTCACGAATTCGTACGAATCGATCACGCAAGCCACACCTTTGCCGTCCGGAGTGCTTCCCGTTGGGTCGCTGCGCACGACGCGCCCCTTGCAGGCAATCTTAACGCTCTCTTGACCACCCGTGACATCGGGCGGAAGCGTGATTTCAAATTCCACTGGAGAGCCAACCTCCAGCGACGCGTCGGCGCGGATGTAAACCCCCGCCGCGCTCAAATCTCCTGTGGTTCCTTTGGCATCGCCGCTCGTACCCTCTTTGTGGATCTTGATCGGCAATTCCAGCGGAAATCTTTTTCCGGTCCGCGCTTCGGACACAATGCCTCCTCTTTCGTGGTTCGATCCTGAATATTCGCGCCCAGCCCCGTTTCCCTCTTTCGCACGGGCCATCGCCATCAAAGTACGCTCCTGGCAGCCAGATCGACCACAATTTACCGCTCACGGCAGGTATATCACGGATGCGACTGCTATAAAAGCCTGATAACGAATTAGTTAAGGGTAGAAGCTAGATTCCCCCTTTCCGTTCGCCCGAAAAACTTCTGGCGTTCCGATCGAAGCGAAGCGGGCGCGAGCGCGGTTAGAGGGACTGCGTGTTGCCGGGACAGCGTCGGCATGGAATCCATGACCCTTTGCGTGCTCCTTTTGTAACTTGGCACCGCCTCCGCATCCCTCTAAAGTCAAGCGTTGACAGGGCAAATCGCCGCCTGCCCTTCGGCACCCTACGTGCATCCAATCAGTTGGAAGTACCGTTTGTGGCCAGACGGAATGAATTTTTTGGATTCTTTGGGAATGAAGTACACGCGCGCCATGTGTCACTGGATCGCTCTGTTAGCCGCTTTTGCCGGCTGCGCACCGCTTTTCGCCCAGTCCGCATATACCAGCGGAACGGCTACTCTCGATGGCTACGCGCTCACTTCCAGTTCTGAGAATGCAGACGACCCACAAGCTCTGCTCACCATTCACAAGCGCGTCGATGAAGTAAATGTTCTCTTCATCGCCACCGACAAGCACGGGAAGTTTGTTCGCGATCTCAATCAGTCCGATTTCTCCATCCTGGACGACAATAAGCCTCCACAATCCATCATTAATTTCCATCGCGAAACCGACCTGCCGCTCCACCTTGGCCTCCTCATCGATGTCAGCGGATCGGTGCACAGCCGTTTCGATTTCGAGCAGGAAGCCGCCGTCAGCTTTCTGCAAAAGACCGTTCGCGCAGGCTTCGACAAAGCTTTCGTCGTCGGCTTCAACAAGCAGAGTCAGATGACCCAGGATTTCACAGACAACGTCCAACTTCTCTCCGCCGGCGTGCACAGCCTGCAGGATGGAGGTGGCACTGCGCTTTACGACGCGATCTACCGCGCCTGCAAAGAAAAATTCCTGAAGGACCGTCCGGATCGCCCTGCTCGGAAAGCGATTGTGGTCGTCAGCGACGGCGAGGACAATCAAAGCGAAATATCACGGGCCCAGGCGATTGAAATGGCGCAGCGGGCCGAAGTCATTATTTACGCCATCTCCACAGACGATAGCGGCCTGGTCTTGCGCGGCGATAAAGTTCTGGAACAACTCGCGGCAGCCACCGGAGGCCGCGCTTTCTTTCCGTTCAAGATGAAGGATATGACCCGCTCCTTCGCTGCCATCGAAGACGAACTTCGCAGCCAGTACGTCGTCTCGTACAAGCCAGCCGACTTCGATGCCGATGGCCGTTACCGCTCCATCGAAATTTCAGCCCTGAAAAGGGACCTCCAAGTCCGCGCCCGCAAAGGCTACTTCGCGCCCCAGCAGTAAGCCCCCCAACTGAATCCACTCTCTTTCTGGAATCACCCCGCAAGACATTATTGAAGCGCTTTGCGTGTTCGGTGTTCGTAACGAATGCCTTTTCGGGATAGTAATGTGACTCGTTCGTTTGTTTTTGATAGCCAGCTAAGATTAAATGGTTGCGCATGACCAACAAGTCTTCGCAGAATCAAGCCAGAAGAATCGCCCAATTTCGGCTTGTGCGTCACCATTTGTTGGATGAGTCGCCCACGGATCTCGTGACGATCTGCCGCCACACCTGCGGCGTGCAAGCGCAGGTGATGTCGGCCGCATACCTTCAACTGTGGACGCGCAATCACGCGGTCACGCGCAGCGAGATCGAAAGCCTGCTCTGGCAGTCGCGCGTTCTGGTGAAGACATCGCTGATGAGGCAGACCCTGCACATCGTCCCGAGCGACGAATTTCATCTGTACATCGCTGCTCTGAAGCCGGCTCGTATTGCAGGCGCGCTGCGGATAATGTCGAAGTTTGGCATCGATCGCGAAGAATCGGAAGCTCTGACTGCGCTAATCATGGAGGCCATTGCCGAAGGCCCCCTCAGCAGGGCCGCCATCCACATGGCCGTTCGCCCGAAGGCGAGTAAACGAGTTCACGCCTATATGGAACGGGTCTGGAGCATCATGCGCCTGCCCGTGGCGGAGGGGCTAATTTGTTATGGCAGCGGCGAGAATAACGAAGTTACTTTCATCCGCCGGGATCGATGGCTGCGAAAACTGAAGTTCAAATCAATCACCACTACCGAAGCGTAATGCGCACTTTTTCTGAAGTATCTATCTGCCTACGGCCCGGCCGCTCCATCTGACTTTTCCCATTGGGCGGGCGTTCCCATGCAAGACGCCAAGCGGTTGCCGGCCTTGCTCGAATCCGAACTAGCTGAGATTCCGGGCGAGAAGAAGAGCTGTTTCCTGCTACGCAAGGATGTTTTGGCGCTGGAAGAGATCGAGTCTTCCAAAGACTCCGTTCGCCTGCTTCCGCACTTTGATCCCTTTCTTCTTGCGCATCGCGAAAAAGATCATCTGCTGAGCGCCGCGAATTACAAGCGCGTTTACCGCAACCAGGGCTGGATCTCGCCCGTGGTCCTGGTGGATGGTGCGGTTGCAGGAGTCTGGTCCTATAAAGTTCAAAACAAGAAACTATTCGTAAGGATAGAGCCATTCGGCAAACTATCTCGCAGCGTGCATACACGCGTGGCGAAGGAAGCGGCGAATCTGGCGGCCTGGTTCGAGCGCGAGTTGGAGTACCAGATCTCCTGAGGTCTCCTGCGTAGAGCGTTCTGACTTCGATCCCCGGATCGCAAATTGATATAAAATGACACACTGATGCGAATCAAGTTTTTGCTGTTGAGTCTTGTCTGTCTGGCGAATCTGGCTTGGGGACAAGGATACTACGCAGTTGAACCGGCGCCGCTCAAAGCGTCTATGCCATTCCCGGCCGCGCTGAGAAATTCTCTTGATCCTCTAGGCACCCGGCTTGTGGCTTCTCCGGACGAGCAAAAAACAACTCTCTGCGAAGTTTGGTTCAGCAAGTCCGTAGCGGCCAATTCCAAGTCTGTTGGGCCGGTGGATTCGAGTTATGGCAACTTGAAAAAGGGAGCACTTGTCGGCGTCATCTACTTCCCGGCGCCGAGCCTTGATGCTCGCGGTCAGAAGCTTCGTCCCGGTTACTACACGATGCGCTATGTGCAGATGCCGCAGGATCAAGCCCACAAAACTGTTATCGCGTATCCCGACTTTGTCGCGCTTAGCCCGGCCGCAACCGATGTCAAGAGTCACGACACGATGCCTTTTAGCACTCTGCTGCAGTTGAGCCGCCGCGCGTCGCACACACATCATCCTGCCATAGTGGGCTTGGCTCCAGTGAATCCGGGCTACGCGGAGTTTCCCGGCCTGTTGCCGGATGAGACAGGACAGGCTGTGGTGCAAGTCAAGATCAAAATCCGCGTCGGCAATAAAGCGCCGGAAGAGTTCAAGCTGGCCATCGTGCTTGTACCGACACCCAAGCAGGACATGGCATCGTGATCTCTGTGCGGGCTGTCGCGTGCATTTCGTCACATCTTCTGCATATGAGTGCGTGAAGTATGCCCGATTACGCCTGGCCGGATGCGGAACATCGTCGCCTGATCGGTAGGCCGGCCGCACGTGTGGATGCGCCGCTCAAGGTATCCGGCCAAGCCCGCTACACCTCTGACGTGAAGCGGCCGGAGATGCTCTTCGGAAAAATCCTGCGCTGCCCCCATCCGCATGCGAGAGTGGTGAGCATTGACACCACCGCGGCCGAAAAGATGCGTGGCGTGAAAGCTGTCCACGTAATTCAGAATGCGGGGTCCACGATCTATTGGGATGGCGACGATCTGGTCGCGGTCGCTGCGGTGGATGAACCCACGGCAGAAGACGCTATCCGGGCGATCAAGATTAAGTACGAAAAGATGTCACACCTCGTGAGCGATGCTGAACCGGACCACGACCAATGTCCCCTCTCGATCGATGACATCAATGATCTTCTCGATGACGGCTGGCCCGGCCCGCAGGTTGCGGAAGAAATTCGACGTTACGGTCTCTCCGCGAACGTTCCGCCAGAGACGTTAGTAACTCTCAAAGGAATTGGCATAGATAAAGTGGTGCTGAGCGCGATTCAGGCTGCATCCGTGCATCCCGCCATCGAGAGCACCCGATCGCGCTACCAGAAAGCTCCCCCGCAAATGCAAGGCGAGCCGGAGAAAGCTTTCGGCGAAGCCGACGTAGTTGCAGAAGGCTTGTACGGATCATCCGTCATCACGCACTGCTGTCTTGAGAGTCACGGATCCATCTCCGAGTGGACGGATCACGAACATCTTCTCGTTCATATGTCCACGCAGAATGTATCGGGCATCGCCGGGCAGATGGCTGAGCCCCTTAACGTGCCTGCGGCGAATATCCGAGTGCGCCAAGACCATGTAGGCGGTGGTTTCGGTAGCAAGTTTGCTCCCGACCGCTGGGGCGTCGCTGGCGCAAAGTTGTCGAAGAAGTCCGGTGGTAAGCCTGTGCGCACTCTGCTGGACCGCCAGGAAGAATTGAAAGTGGCGGGGTCGCGCGCTTCGGCGTATGCGCGAGTGAAAGTTGGAGCGAAAAAAGACGGCAGTCTGATCGCCTGGCAATCGCAGTCCTGGGGAACGGCCGGGCCCAGCGCAGGCGCGATGCCGCCCATCCCCTATGTGTTCGACATCCCCAACCGGCGCACCCAACACACTGCGATTCTCAATCATATTGGACCGGCGCGGCCGTGGCGCGGATCAAATCACACCCAGGCAGCTGTGATCACGATGTGTGCGCTCGATGATCTTGCGGCCAAGCTCAATAGGGATCCGCTCGACCTGTTTCACAAGAACATGGGGCTTACGGGAGCGCGACAGCAGACATACCGCGAAGAACTTGAGATCGCCGCGCGGCTTATGGAGTGGAAGGAAAAATGGCGTCCCCGACCCGAAACTGCGCCGACTGGCGTGGTGCGCGGTGTAGGTTTCTCGATCCACACGGGTGGTGGACGCGGTCACGCCAGCAACTGTGACCTGACCATTCATCCCGATGGTTCGATCTCAATCAAGATGGGTACGCAGGATATCGGCACGGGCACGCGCACGATTATCTCGGCGGTAGCAGCCGAGACGCTTGGGGTTCCGATGAATTGGATTGCGGTTTCAGTTGGAGACACCGCTTATCCGGCGTCGGGCGGCTCGGGTGGTTCCTCGACGCCCGGCGGCGTGAGCGCCACAACTCGCCGCGCTGCCGTCGATGCTCGCGATATTCTCTTCGCCAAAGTGGCCCTCTCGTTGCATGCCCGGCCGGAGGAACTCGAATCGGCGAATGGAAGGATCCAGGTGAAGAGCAGCCCTCCGCGTTCGCTGAGTTGGAAAGAGGCTTGTTCAAAGCTGGGCGCGATACCCATTACCGTGCGCGGCAAGAATCCTGATCGCAATGCAGGACCGGATTTAGGAAGCAGCGGCGTGGGCGGGGTGACTATGGCCGAGGTCGAAGTGGACTCCGAAACCGGTATCGTGAAAGTAAGAAAGATGGTCGCCGTGCAGGACTGCGGTCTGATTCTCAACCCGAAATTGGTCGAAAGCAGTTGCCGTGGCGCCCTGATTATGGGCATCAGCTACGCGCTTTATGAAGAGAAGATCATGGACCAGTCCACGGGCCAGATGTTGAATCCGAATCTGCAGTTTTACCGTTTGGCTGGTCTCAACGATATTCCTGAACTCATTGTTCATCTGATGACGGGTGACGGCTACGATGAGCGCGGAGTGATAGGAGTAGGCGAACCCCCCGTAATCTCGCCCGGAGCGGCAATTTCCAACGCCGTAGCCAATGCCATCGGAGTGCGTGTGCCTTTTCTACCTCTTACTCCGGATCGCGTGCTGGGCGCGTTGAAGCGCACTGACGCAACTTGAACAGCTCTGGCTCCCTCGCGAGGTTTAACAAACGCCTTCCTTCGCTGACTCCAGGCTGTGCCGGAGAGTTGCTTTTCTCGTTGCGCCAGATGAGGATATGAATAAATGATCGTGAACTTCGCAGAGCGGGCGCACAATCACAACTGGGAACTCGATCCGGTTACGCGATCCCTGCTGGATACCGATTTCTACAAGCTCCTGATGCTTCAATTGATCTGGAAACATTACCCGAAGACTCAGGTCTCATTTTCGATGTTCAATCGATCTTCCAACGGTGTTGTAGATACTTTTGCCCTGGACGAACTCGTCGCGCAACTCGATCACGCCCGCAAGATGCGCTTTCGAAGGTCAGAAATAGTTTGGCTGGCTGGAAACACTTTTTATGGACGGCGTGGAATTTTTGAACCAGCCTTCCTGGAGTGGCTGGAGCACGATTTCAGATTGTCGGACTATGAATTGTCGTCGAAGAATGGCCGCTTTCATCTCTCCTTCGACGGCCTGTGGACCGAAACGACCATGTGGGAGCTGTATTCGCTGTCAATCGTCAGTGAATTGAGAACGCGAGCGAACTTAAAACGGCTGAGCGAATTTGGCCTCGATATTCTCTACGCGCGGGCGAAGACTAAGTTGTGGAGCAAAATCGAACGGCTGCGTGGAGTGCCAAACCTTAGCGTCGCGGATTTTGGAACGCGCCGCCGGCATAGTTTTCTTTGGCAGGAATATGTGGTAAATGCGATGGCTGCGAATCTAGGCGACGGCTTCGTCGGGACCTCGAACGCATTTCTTGCCTACAAGCACGATCTTGAGGCGATCGGAACCAACGCGCACGAGATTCCCATGGTGCTCGCCGCTCTGGCGCCGAATGATGAGGCACTGAAATCCTCGCAATATCAAACGCTCGAGATGTGGCAGAAGATGTACGATGGCGAGCTGCGCATCATGCTGCCTGACACTTTTGGCACCACGCAGTTCCTGGAAGGCGCGCCGGACTGGGCCGCCGATTGGACAGGACAGCGGGTTGACAGCAAGGATCCGTACATCGCCGGAGATGAATATCTCGCCTGGCTGAAGGCGCGTGGCCGCGATCCCAGGGGGAAGCGGCTGATCGCCTCCGATGCACTCGACGTCGATGACATCCTCGGGCTGCACGCATATTTCGGCGGCACTCTGGCCCGCGGAATCACTCCTCTGGATTTCCGCAGCGCCGACGACTTCCGTGATCGAAGAAAGTGGACCCAGGACCGCCGCATTCGGTTCAGCGCCGGCTGGGGAACTTTGCTGACCAATGATTTCCGCGGCTGCGATCCCAGCGGGAACAGCGGATTCGATCCGATCAGCCTTGTCAGCAAAGTGTCCAGCGTTGAAGGGCGGCCGGCGGTGAAGCTTTCCGATAATTATGCAAAAGCGCTGGGGCCGCCTGAGGAAATCGAGCGCTACCGGCACGTTTTTGGTACCGTGGGCGTGAGCAATGCTCCTGTGGTCGCGTAAATGATTGACAACTAAGATGGTTAAGGTGACCTACCCGTTCGTGCCATAAGATGGCACGGCAGGGCCATGTACGACTTGAATGACCCGAGATAGTCTTGTTTTCGAGCAGCACTTGGGGGAGGGCTGATCAACAGACGTCCCAAGACTCAAACAGAGTCTGGGGCGTTTTGTTTTGCCTGCAATTCTTTCAAATTTCCTCGCTCCTCGATTTTCCTTTCGGAAACGCAATCAGCGGTTCCGCACGTTCGGTATAATCGCCCTTCCTATGCCAGCCGTGACTTCCCGATGGGCCCTTTGCGTGTCAATAGGATTGCTGTTGCCCCCGATGGCCGGAGCGCAAGGAAGCCGCGCCAATCCCGCGGACCGGTCGCCTGCGGAAACAAGGGCGACCGCCGTACCGAATTTTGAGGACATTGCGGAAAAGGCCGGTCTTACCGTTCCCCACATTTCCTCACCCGACAAAAAATACATCGTCGAATCGATGAGTGGCGGAGTCGGTCTGATCGATTGCGACAACGACGGCAAGCTCGACATCATCACGGTGAACGGATCAACGGTGCAACGATACCGTCAAGGCGGCGACCCGATGATCACGCTCTACCATCAAGAAACAAGCAACATCGATCCGAAGAACGGGGACATCAAGTTCACTGACATTACAAAGTCAGCCGGACTGAGGCGCAAGGGCTGGGGAATGGGCGTGGCCGTCGCCGACTACGACAACGACGGCCTCCAGGATATTTATGTTACCGGTTATGGCGGCAACGCGCTGTATCACAATTTGGGCAACTGCAAGTTCGAGGACGTGACCGATAAGGCCGGCGTGGATGCGGGCGGATTCAGCACAGGAGCCGCCTGGGCGGACTATGATCGCGATGGCCGCGTCGATCTTTTCGTGTCCCGCTATGTCCACGTCGACATCGATAAACTGCCTGAGTTCGGCAATGATCCGCGGTTCTGCCGTTTCAAGGGAGTGCTGGTGCAGTGCGGTCCGTGGGGGATGCCCGGCGAATCGGATTTGCTTTTTCACAACAAGGGAGACGGAACCTTCGAGGAAGTTTCGAAAAAAGCCGGCGTGGACGATCCGCATCACTATTACGGCCTGGGCGCGACCTGGGGCGACTATGACAACGACGGCTGGCCCGATCTCTACGTGGCGAACGACGCCGGTCCCAACTTTCTCTATCGCAACAAGCATGACGGGACGTTTGAAGACATTGGATTGCTGGCCGGCGTTGCCCTGAGCGGTGACGGCATGGAGCAGGGGTCCATGGGTGTTGATTGGGGAGATTATCTTCACCAGGGCCGCCTGTCGATGATCGTCACGAATTTCGTGGAGCAGGGCTCCACTCTGTATCAAAACCTCGATAAAGGAAATTTCGCCGACGTCAGTGTGCGCTCGAAGGTGATGAAGCCGACGTATCCTTTCGTGAGTTGGGGCGCGGCGTTTTTCGATATGGATAACGATGGCTGGCTCGATCTATTCATCGCTAACGGCCACGTTTATCCCCAGGTAGATACCATTCCCGGCGGCACGCCTTATCGCCAGCCCATGCTGCTGTTTCGCAATCATCGTGACGGAACTTTCGACGACGTTTCGCAGACGCTGGCGAGCATGCAGCCGCAATCCAGACGGGGAGCCGCTTTTGGCGACATTGATAACGATGGAAATGTCGATATCGTTGTCCTCAACGTGGGCCAGCCTCCGTCGCTCCTCATTAATCACAACAACAGCGCAAATCATCGCGTGCTGTTCAAGCTGGTGGGAACGAAAAGCAACAAAGCGGCAATCGGCGCTCGTGTTACCGTACGTGCTAGTACGCTTGTGCAGTTCAGTGAAGTGCGCGGCGGGGCAAGTTATCTTTCTCAGAATGATCTACGCTTGCACTTCGGGCTCGCGGCCAACGAAAAGATGAATGAAGTAAGCATTCGTTGGCCGAATGGCGAAACTGAAGTTTTGCGCGATGTGGGGGCGGATTTCATTTATACGGTCGTGGAGGGTAGCGGGATACAGCAGAAGGTTGCGCTTCCAGCGCTACCGCGTTCATAGATTTCAGCGTCAACGCAGGTTAGACAAAGATTGGGACGCTTGGGAAAGCGCTCGATGAAACCGAACACATACCTACTGAAGAGCACCGTGGTCGCCGCCCTCGGAGGCCTTTTGTTCGGCTTCGACACAGCCGTCATCTCCGGCACGACCGGCAGCCTTACACAGGTCTACCATCTGACTCCTGACCTTCTGGGAATCACGGTCTCCTGTGCATTGGTCGGCACCATACTGGGCGCGATGCTGGCCGGAATTCCAGGGGATCGCTATGGCCGTCGCGATAGCCTGCGGGTCATGGCCGTGCTTTACATTATCTCGTCGCTGGGTTGCGCCTTTGCGTGGAACTGGCCAGCCCTGGTGCTCTTTCGCTTCATCGGGGGGCTGGGTATCGGCGGCTCATCCGTGCTGGGTCCCATGTACATCGCGGAGATCGCGCCTGCAGCCTGGCGCGGACGGCTGGTTGGCGTGTTTCAATTCAACGTCGTCTCCGGAATTCTGTTGGCATATCTTTCAAACTTTCTGGTAGGGACTCAGCATTTGTCCGTCGATGCGGAGTGGCGCTGGAAACTGGGAGTTGCAGCATTACCCGCTGCCCTATTTTTCCTTCTGCTGTTTACTATTCCTCGCAGCCCGCGTTGGCTGGTTAAGAAGCGACGGGTCGATGAAGCCCGCGAAATTCTTCGACGTACCGGAGGAGAGAAGTTTGAAAAGGAATTGCAGGAGATCGTCGAGTCCATCGATGCGGAACACGGCCATGCCGACGAACCACTGTTCTCGCGCAAGTACCGTCTACCAATATTTCTGGCGATCACGATCGGTATGTTCAACCAGCTTTCCGGCATCAATGCGATTCTCTACTACTTGAATGACATTTTTGCCTCGGCAGGTTTCAGCAAGCTGTCAGGGGATTTGCAGGCGGTAGTCGTCGGACTGACGAATCTGATTTTCACGATGATCGCAATGTCGATCATCGACAAAGTTGGCCGGCGGAAACTGTTGCTGATCGGAGCCATAGGAACCGCAGTTTGCCTCGCGGGGGTCGCGACAATTTTCTCGGCGAATGAGCATCACGAACTGCTGTTGTGGCTTCTCGTGGGCTTTATCGCCAGCTTCGCGTTTTCCCAGGGGTCGGTGGTTTGGGTTTATATCAGTGAGGTGTTTCCCAACCGCGTGCGCGCTAAAGGACAAAGCCTTGGCAGCCTCTCCCACTGGCTTATGAACGCCGCGATTTCGTTCGCCTTTCCGACGCTCGCAGCGTGGTCGAAAGCCATTCCGTTCATGTTTTTCTCGGCCATGATGGTTCTGCAATTCTTCGTGGTGCTTTTCATCTATCCCGAAACCAAGGGTGTCACGCTGGAAGACATGCAGAAGAAACTGCATGTCTCGTGACCAGAGAGCTGGTATCTTGCGCTGGCCTGACGAGTGAATGTGCGTCAAGATACGGGCGGGAACTCAAACCCTGAGGGGCTCAAGCTCCCCGCTGCCCGACCTTGTTGTCTGTGCGGAAGCGTTGCCGCCTGCCCGTTTGGTTACGGCGTGACCCGGAAAATCACTCCCTGGCCATTTGCTCCACCTTCGTTCGTTGTGCCGTAAAGATTGCCCTTAGCATCGATCACCAGATTGCTGAAGGAGTAGAGGCCATCGGTACCGCCAGTAAAAGTGTAGAGCTCTGTGTAGGTCCACGTGCCTCCCGAAGGCGTAAGCATGTAGACCGTGCCTGCGCTTGATGCGCCGTCGCAGTGTGTTGTGCCGTAAATCACGCCCGAAGCGGAATCAAACAGCAGATTGCGGAATGCACCGGAAATGCCCCACCCTGCAAGGCCGTAGAGCACGCTGAAGGTCCATTTGCCGCCCGATTGGCTCAGTTCGAAAATCGTGCCGCCACCGCCCGAGCCGGCGCCACCCTCGGTAGCTGCACCGTAAAGATTGCCTGCCCGGTCAAAAGTGAGGCCGGCGTAGGGAGTGCCACCATCATTTTGCATCTGAAACTCATAAAGAATGCTTTCGGTCCAACCAGACTGCGACGGCGTTAATTTGAAAATGGTCCCGTACCCAGAGGAGCCTCCCGTAGAGGTCGCGCCGTAAAGGCTTCCTGTCGCGTCAAGAGTGACCCCGGCAACCGGAACCGTTCCATCAGCCCCTCCACCAAAGCTATACAGCACCTCGTGTTTGCCCGCCGTTGTGATTTCAAAAATCGTTCCCGCGCCCGAAGTCCCGCCGGCGGTTGTGGTCCCGTATAGGTTGCCCGCCTTATCCCTGACCAGGCCGGCCACGGGATTGGCGCCGTCTGCTCCGCCAGCGAAGCTGTAAAGTACTGTCTCCACCCCGGTGGGAGTCAAATTGAATACGGTTCCACTCCCCGACGCGCCGCCGGCATTCGTGGTTCCGTAGACGTTTCCCGCCCCGTCCATCACCAGCCTTCCCTCGGGACTTGCACCGTCATTTGCTCCCCCGGCGAAGCTATGGAGCACGATTTCCTTTCCACTCGCATTCGCCTTAAACACGACTCCTTGATTGTGCAGTCCGCCGCCGCTGGTGACGCCATACATAACGCCCTTGTTGTTGATAATTAAGCCGGTAAGGGGACCGCTCCCGTCGCTTCCCGCAAAGCTGTGAACGACGCTGAAGGTTTGGGCATGAAGGTGTTGAGCGCCAAACGACGCAAGCGCGAGTACAGAGGCGAGCAAGATTTTGCAACTCGATTCAGATTTCATCTTCCTACTCCAATCTGGATTAAATGCGACCCTCGCGCCCGCAACCGCGAAGTTGAGTCAGTCTCCCCCAGGTCTAGAGAGGTGTCAAGAGTATAAAGTTCATGCGGAAAGTCCTTATTTGGCCACTGCCAGAATGCCGAATTAGGCCACTGTGCCGTGGGAAGTAGGAAGCCTGCGCTGGGATGTCGGGTCAGTCCTTCGTGAGAGGATATCCGTGCTCGCGCCAGCCGCGAATGCCGCCGTCCATCGAAATCACGTTCTTATAGCCCATCTTCTGCAGATTATCGGCTGCAAGCGCCGAGCGGAAGCCGCCCCCGCAGTAAAGCACAATTTCTGCATTCAGGTCCGGAACCCGCGCTTCAATATCACGCTCGATAATGCCTTTGCCCAAATGAATCGCGCCGGGCAGATGATCTTTGGCGAATTCGCTCTCTTCCCGCACATCGACAAGGATGAACTTCCCGCCACTATCTATTTGTTGTTTCACTTTCTCGACATTGGTTTCGCGTACACGAGACTTGGCGTCGTCGACGATTTTCAAAAAGCGAGGAGGATGTTGCTGAGCCATAAATGCTCCTTTCGATTGACAAAGTGGCAGAAACTACATCCTATCAAGCGGCGTGAGTTCTCGGCTCAATTTGCAAGGCATAAGCCATGCGCCAGAATCAGCTTTTCGATAGCATGAATCCGTGAGACGTGGCCAAGGACGAAAGATCGGTCTGGCGCGCGCTTTGTCTAAGCTGGGCTACTGCTCGCGTTCGCGTGCAGTTGACCTGATTCGCGCCGGACGCGTGAGCCTGAACGGAACCGTCCGCAACGATCCCGAGACGCCAGTTTCGGAAGAGTTTCCCCGGATTGCAGTCGATGGCACCATAGTCGAGGAGCAGGAAAAGATTTACGTTATGTTGAACAAGCCTCGCGGTGTGGTTACAACCGCGTCCGACGAAAAGGGACGGGCGACCGTCTACACGGTCCTAAAAGACTCCGTTCCTTCGACAACCAGTTCGGTGAGCGCAATTCCGCTCTGGCTTGCGCCTGTCGGCCGCCTCGACAAGGCCAGCGAGGGCCTATTGCTGCTCACCAACGATTCCGAGTGGGGGGCTCGTATTTCTGCGCCCGAAACGCGCCTGGAGAAAACCTACCATGTGCAGATCGGGACGATTGCGGATAACGATTTTGCTCAGGCTCTCGTACGAGGCGTGAAAGCCAAAGATGGAGAGCTGCTACGAGCGAGGCAGGTTCGACTCTTGCGATCGGGGCAGAAGAATTGCTGGCTCGAGATTATTCTGGACCGGGGTAAGAATCGCCATATCCGGCGAATGATGGAAGTCCTCGGAGTCGAGATCTTACGGTTAGTACGCGTCGCCATCGGCCCCCATCCGTTGGGCGACCTCGCGAAAGGGACACACCGCAGACTTTCCGCGGAAGAAAAGCGAGCGCTGGATCGCGCGATGGGGCATGAAACCTAGAGTTTGAAAAGCGAGAGTTCGCCCGCTGTCTTAGTACATTTGTATTATTTCCTGCTCTTCGCGAAGTAAGTACGTTGGTTCGTCAACGACCCAGTCACGCTGGCTGACAGCCTATTTAGCCAACACTCTTCGAATGCGAGAAAACTCACGAGCCGCGAGTTCCACGGGCCGGATGCTTTCCTGGCTGATGGTGTTTCTGGCGATCTCCGCTGCTTACCTTTACGCGTTCCCACAGCCGACCATCTTCTACGCGGGCATAGTACTGCTACACGCTGCGAGCGGGGTGCTTGCTGCAATCCTGCTTACACCCAGACTATTTCGCCTGGTTCGATATGGCACGTTCTGCCAACGCGCGGGCTGGCTGCTTATTGCCGCTGGCGCGCTTCTCGGACTCATTCTGATTCGAACTGGCACCGCACGCACGGAGTGGAAGTGGCTCTATTTGCACATTGCGATCTCTCTGATCGGCCTGAGTTTTCTGCTCGCCGACAAGGCGGCAGAGCGTGGATTGCTGACGGCGAGCACGGCCACAGTTGCGTTCCGCGTGGCAGGTTGCTTTATGGTGGTGGCTGCGGTCGCCTATGGCGCGGGCTACGTTCGTGATAGTTGGCAGAGACGTGGCCGGATTGAAAATCCATCAATGCCGCCCGATACGATGAACGGCGAAGGCGACGGTCCTGAAGGTGCGTTCTTTCCAAGCTCCGCCCAGGTTTACGGCAATCGAAAAATTCCCAGCAAGTTTTTCATGGAGTCTGACTCCTGCAAGCGCTGCCACGAAGATATCTACAACCAGTGGTTCAGCTCCGCCCACCATTTTTCTTCGTTTAATAATCAGTGGTACCGCAAGTCGATTGAATACATGCAGGACACGATCGGCACGAAGCCATCGAAATGGTGCGGAGGATGCCACGATCCCGCCGTGCTTTATGCCGGATTGATGGATACGCCGATCAAGCAGATTGTCCATCGTCCGGAATCGCAGGCGGGTCTGGGTTGCATGATGTGCCACTCCATCTCGTCGGTGAAGAGCACGATGGGCCAGGCGGATTTTTATCTGGAATATCCGAAGCTGCACGAGTTAGCGGCCGACCAGAATCCTGTGACACGAGCGGTTCACGATTTTCTGATCCGGCTGAATCCCGAGCCGCACCGGCGCGTCTTCCTCAAGCCGTTCATGAGAACGCAGACGGCGGAGTTCTGCTCCAGCTGTCACAAAGTGCATCTCGATGTCCCGGTGAATCATTACCGATGGTTTCGCGGTTTTAACGAATACGACAACTGGCAGGCCAGCGGGGTTTCCGGACAAGGTGCACGATCTTTCTATTACCCACCCCAGCCTCAGCAGTGCGCCGATTGCCACATGCCGCCAGAGTCTTCGCATGACGCAGGCAACATCAACGGGTTCGTGCACTCGCATCGCTTCCCAGGCGCAAACACAGCGCTGCCCACAGCGAATGAAGACGCACCCCAGCTAAAGCTTACGGAAGGATTCTTGAAGAGCGGCGCTGTCACGGTCGATATTTTTGCCGTGTCTCCGGCGCAGGCGCCTTTTAAGTCGGCTGCGGCAAGTCAATCAGAACTGGCCACTACCTTCGCGATCGGCGAAGAGTCGGAAAGCAAAATTACAGCGGACACAGGCGCAGAAGCCGCGCTCATTAGTGCTCCCTTGAACCGGGTTCAGCCGGCGTTGCGCCGTGGCGACACGGTGCGCGTGGACCTCGTGGTACGCACGAAGAAACTCGGCCACTTTTTCCCCGGCGGCACGGTCGATGCTTACGACACATGGCTTGAACTCAAGGCCATCGACGATCGAGGCCAGACGATTTTCTGGAGTGGCCAAGTCGATGACGATGGCAAGGGTCCGGTGGAAAAAGGAGCGCATTTTTATCGATCCCTGCAAGTCGATGCGCATGGAAACCCAATCAACAAACGCAACGCATGGGCGACGCGGGCCGTCGTGTATGTGCGCCTGATCCCTCCGGGCGCAGCTGACACGGTTCACTACCGCATTTCGATTCCGGAACGTGCCGGAAACAAAATCACGCTGCACGCGCGCCTCTGCTACCGCAAATTTTCATGGTGGGGCACGCAGTTTTCCTTTGTGGGTGAACCCGACGAAAAGTCAGGCCGTGAAGTGACGCCGGAATACGACGATCGGCCCGTGCTGTTCACGAAGTCGCTGCAGGGCGTTTCTGCAAAACAAGAAAAGATTCCTGACGTGCCCATCGTCACCATGGCGGAAGACGAAGTCACTCTTCCGCTCGTTGGGCGCAACACTTCCGCTCCAGCGCCAAAGACGATCGGTCTGAAGGAGGAATGGCAACGCTGGAATGACTATGGAATCGGTCTATTTCTGCAAGGCGATTTAAAGGGCGCGGCGGCGGCGTTTCAGAAAGTGATCGACGCTGATCCATCGAATCCCGACGGCTGGGTAAATGTCGGCAGATGCGCGGTACAAGAGGGTGACATGGATCGCGCTCGCAAGGTGCTCGAAAAGGCGCTGGCCCTGTCTCCAACGCTGGCGCGGGCTAACTATTTTTACGCCCGAGTTCTGCGCGCGGATGGAAACTACGAAGCCGCCGCCGATCGTCTGCACATCGTTCTCGCTCAATATCCACGGGACCGCGTCGCCCTCAACGATCTTGGACGAATTCTCTTTCTGCAGCGCAAATATTCCGCCGCGATCACTACCCTGCAATCGGTTCTCAAAATCGATCCCGAAGACTTGCAGGCGCATTACAACCTGATGCTTTGCTACAACGGCATGGGTAACGAGAAATTGGCTAAAGAACATCAAGCTCGCTACCTGCGCTTCAAAGCTGACGAATCGTCCCAGGCGATCACGGGCTCCTATCGCCAGGCACATCCCGAAGATAACAACGAACGTCAATCGATTCACGAGCATGTGTCTGTGCCTCTGGCCGCGATTGGCAACATTCGTACAGGAGCGGACGCTTCCGTCCACCCGGCAGTCCAGAACCGGAAAACTCTCGCAACCGGGGCAGGAGTTCTGCGCTGATGAGCTCTGCCAAGAATCAACTCACCACAGAGACACGGAGACGCAGAGAAATCCTGTTTATGTTTTTCTCAGAATGCCTCTGTGCCTCTGTGTCTCTGTGGTGGGTTTTGGTTTTTCTCCCCACGTCCTCCCACGCCCAGCAGCCACACTTCCGAGATATCACCATCCAAGCCGGAATCCATTTCACGCACAACAACGGCGCGTTCGGGAAAAAGTGGCTGCCCGAGACCATGGGTCCGGGCTGCGCTTTTATCGATTACGATAACGACGGTTACCCCGATATTCTTCTTGTGAATGGTGAAGACTGGCCCGGGCACGCCCATGGCGGGGCGACAACTCCAAAGCTGTACCATAACAACCGCAACGGAACCTTCACCGATGTAACCGCAAAAGCTGGACTGGCAATTCCCATGTTCGCTCTCGGAGTCGCAGTCGGCGACTACGATAACGATGGCTTCGACGATCTTTTCATCACAGCATTGGGCCAGAGCCATCTCTTCCGCAACAACGGCAACGGAACGTTTACGGAAGTAACGAAGGCCGCTGGAATGTGGGGGCCTAACGAGTTCTCCACCAGCGCCGCTTGGGTTGACTACGATCGCGACGGCAAACTGGACCTCGTGGTTGCGAACTATGTTCGCTGGACCGAGCAAACCGATCTCTATTGCACGGTCGATGGCGCGCACAAATCATACTGCACGCCCGAATCGTACAAAGGAGCGTCGGTGCGCCTATGGCACAACCTGGGCGGCGGCAAGTTTGAAGATGCCACGCAGAAGGCCGGGCTTGGCGATCCGACTTCGAAGAGTCTTGGCATTGCGATCCTCGACTATAACGTCGATGGCTGGCCTGACATTCTCATCGCCAACGACACTCAGCCCAACAAACTCTACCTGAACAAGAAAGATGGAACGTTCGAAGAGCGCGGAGTTCCATCTGGCATTGCGTTCAGCGAGGACGGCGTGGCGCGCGCGGGCATGGGAGTGGATTCGGCCGACTACGATCGCAGCGGGCATCCCAGCGTAATCATCAGCAACTTCGCCAACCAAATGGTTTCGCTCTACCACAATGAAGGCAACGGCCTTTTCGTGGACGAAGCTCCGCAGTCCGAAGTGGGACGCGCCACCCTGGTCACATTGGGCTTCGGCTGCTTTTTCTTCGACTACGACAACGATGGCTGGCTCGACATTTTCGTTGCCGACGGACACATCGAAGACGCGATCGAGCGCGTACAGAAGCGCGTGAGCTATGCCGAGCCGGCGCATCTGTTTCGCAATCTTGGTGGCGGCAAGTTCCAGGAAGTGACAACGCAAATGGGAGAATCCTTCGCCGCGCCGAGAGTGGCCCGGGGCGCGGCTTACGCTGATGTCGACAATGACGGCTTTCTCGACATCCTCGTCACCACCAACGCCGGCCCAGCCTTTTTATTCCACAACGAAGGCGGAACGAATCACAGCCTGCGCCTGAAACTCGTCGGCACGAAGTCGAATCGCGACGGCATTGGCGCGGTTGTGCGCGTGACCTCGAACAACGGTAAAGATGCGCAGTCGAAAATGCTCCGCTCAGGATCGAGTTATCTTTCGCAGAGCGAACTGGTGTTGACATTCGGCCTTGCCGCGCAGTCGAAAGCCGACGCCATTGAGGTTCAATGGCCCAGCGGCCAGGTCGATAAACTATCAAACGTGAATGCGGGTCAAACCATCACAGTGCAGGAAGCGAAGGGAATAGTGAATCAGCGACCCTACCAGACCAAATGATTTACCCTGTGTACTTCAGTGGACCCTGTGGTTAACTCCTGAAACAGATGACGCAGAAAAGTCTATCGGCGATAGCCGGCATCATCCTGGCCGCTCTAGCCATCTTCGCATCCAGTTCGCAAACGAAAACGAATCCCACCGAAGCCGCACGCCTAAACAATCTTGGCGCGGCCTACATGAACCAGCAGCTTTTCGAGAAGGCACTGAAATCTTTTCAGCAGGCTGCCGAACTCGATCCCAAGCTGACGATGGCGAGCCTGAATGAAGGCATCGCCTATCTGAACCTGCAGAAAATTGATGAAGCAAGAGCGGCGCTGGAAGATGCGGTGAAGGTGGATCCTAAGAATCCGAACGCATGGTACAACCTCGGACTCCTCGCGAAGAATACGGGCGAAGCGCAGGCAGCCATCGATGCCTTCAAACGCGTAACTGAAATCGATGCGAACGACGCCGACACCTGGTATTTCCTGGGATCGGCCTGCGTGCAGGCCAAGCAGTTTCCGCAAGCCATGGATGCCTTTCAGCACGCCCTGAAACTCAACCCGCTGCACGCATCGGCCGAGTTCGGACTGTCGCGCGCCTATCAGCAATCCGCGGAGATCGATCGCGCTCGGGAGCATCTCAAGAAGTTCCAATACATCACGCAAAACAAACTCGGCGCACCCATCAGCCTCGCCTACGGCGAGCAGGGGCAGTACTCGCGCGCGGTGGAATCGCCGTCGGCAGTGTTGAAAGCGCCCGCGCAGATCAAGGTGCAATTCGTGGATGTAACAAAGGAAGCGGGCTTGGCCGTGGCCGCCGCTATCGGTGATGCTCAGTTCTTCCACGGACCGGGCGCGTGCTTCCTCGACTACGACAACGATGGGCTCGTCGACGTTTTAGTTACAGACCATGGCGCTGAAGGCGGCATATCCCTCTACCACAATCTCGGGCACGGGAAATTCGAAGACGTGACCGCCAAGGCTGGATTGGATCCCAAGTCCCATGCGATTGCATGCAGCGCCGGCGATTACGATAACGACGGGTATGCTGACTTAGTCCTGAGTTTCATAGGCCGGGTTTTGTTGCTACACAATGAAAAGAACGGGACGTTCAAAGATGCAAGTGCGCACTTGCCGGTGAAACCGAACGGATCGTTACGCATCGGGACATGGATTGACTATGACCACGATGGAGACATTGATCTTTTTCTAGGCAGCTCCGCAAAAGGACAATACAAAGGCTCTCCCGTAAATGATGAGCTGTGGCGTAACAATGGAGACGGTACGTTCACAGAAGTCAGCGGAGAAAAGGGGGTTACCGGACAGGGGCGTCACTGGACAGCATTGGGTACTGATTACAACAATGACCGCGCGGTGGATATTTTCGTAGCCGGACTGGACCCTGTTATCTTTGAAAATCCACGGGAAGGGAAATTCATCCTTCGCCAACCCTGGGACAAGAATTCGATGGAAACTAACACCGGCGTCGCTATCGCGGATTTCGATCATGATGGCTGGATGGATCTGGCGACCACACATTTCGGGCAGGGTGTGGCAGCTCTGACGCTTTGGCACAACGATCACGGGAAGAGCTTTACCTCGATAAAGCTTCCAAAAACTGATCTTGACGTCGCCTACGGCATCGCGGCCATCGACTACGACAACGACGGCTGGGTGGATATCGCTGTTGTCGGCCAAACAGAGCGAGAGATAAAGGAAGGTAAGGGCGAAATCCGCCTCTTCCGCAATCTGGGCGCCGACGGCTTCAAGGACGTCAGCGCCGAAGTTGGCCTCGACAAGATTCAACTCAAAGATCCACGTGCCATCATCACCGGAGACTACGACAACGACGGAGCGACCGATCTGTTGATCACCCAGAATCATGGTCCTGCCGTGTTGCTGCGCAATGAGGGCGGCAATCAGAGTCACTGGCTGCGGCTTTCGCTCAAAGGGCTCGCGGACAACAAGAGCGCCATCGGCACCAAAGTGGAAGTGTTCGCGGGCGGCAACCGGCAGAAGTTTGAGATCGCCGGCTCGAACGGATATCTGGGCGCGAATTCTCCATATCTCACAGTCGGATTGGGTGACTCGAAAAAAGCCGACATCGTCCGCATGTTGTGGCCCACGGGTGTGTTGCAGGACGAAATCAACATCGCCGGAGACCGGCAGCAGAACTTCACCGAGATCGATCGCCGCGGCAGTTCATGTCCGACGCTGTTTGTGTGGAATGGCGAGCGCTTCGAATTCGTTGCCGACATGCTGGGCGCGGGCGTGGTTGGCCACTGGGTCGGGCCAGGACAGCGCGACGTTCCACGGCCGGTCGAATGGATCAAGATTGATCGCAGCATGATTCGGGAAAAGATTTCGCCAAGGGCCGACGTCCGACGAACGGCGACAACTCTGAGCTTCCGTTTTATGGAACCGCTAGAAGAAGCCGTTTATCTCGATCAGGTGCGCTTGCTCGCCGTCGATCATCCTGCCGATTTCGATGTTTATCCCAACGAGTATTTTGCGTCGAACCCGCCGTACCCGGAATTCAAGGTGGTGGTGAGCAACAACAAAGACGCGCGCCCGCCCGCAGGAGCGTGGGACGAGCACGGCCACGACGTCTTGCCCGACCTGCTGGCGCATCGTTACTTCGGCGACTTCTCGCTGACGCAATTCCAAGGCTTCGCCAAACCGCACACTCTAACGCTCGACTTGGGCGAGCCGTATCGCGGAGGCCCGTTGTGGCTGCTGATGCACGGCGAAGTCGAGTATTTTTCGGCCAACAGCATGTATGCAGCGTCGCAAGCGGGAGTGCGGGCGATTGCTCCGTACGTCGAAGCTTTGGACTCGCGGGGGAAATGGTTGCGTATAGTGGACGACATGGGATTCCCCGCCGGCGGCCCGCGCACGATGACTGCGGACCTGACCGGCAAGCTGCCGCTTGGTACACAGAAAATTCGCATCGCAACCAATCTGCAAATTTATTGGGACAGCATTCTGATCGATCGAACCGAGCAGTCTGCTGCAGAGGAGATCCCCTTCAACGGTATCAGAGCAGGTTCTCACTCGGCTGGGGAAAGCGCGAGCCTCCGGAATGACGCCGGGGTCCACTTGACGCCGATTCCGCTCGCCCGCGCCGATCTGGAATCTCACGGGTTTCCTCTGAAAATCGAAGGTACTCCGCCGGGCAACGTGCAGTACATCTACGAGAACGTCAGCGCCACTGGGCCATACACACGTCCTATGGGAACCTACACGCGCTACGGCGACGTGTTGCCGCTGCTCACTGCGCTCGACGACAAGCTTGTCGTGTTCGGCTCGGGCGACGAGGTGCAGCTCGACTTCGATCCGTCGAAGTTGCCTGCTCTGCCGCAAGGCTGGGTGCGCGATTATTTCTTCGCGGCGATGGGCTATGAAAAAGACATGGACTTCTACGCCGCGGAAGGTAACTTCGTGGCGCCCCTGCCTTTCCTGAAGATGACCGATTATCCATACGCTCCTGGCAAGTCGTTCCCGCTCGATGACCCGTACGTGAACTATCTTCTCGAATACAACACGAGACATATGTCCGGAAATGAGCAACGGGGATACTGGTTCGACTATCCGAAATGAAGCCTACAGTGCGAGAAATTCTCAAATGACTCGCTGTCCCGATCTACAGAATCGTTTTAATATTGACATTCCTGCCTCCCGCATAATCCAATAGGCGGACTCATGGAAACCACCACGGTCGCTGCCTCGTCCGCGCCTCGCCTGCGTCGCACGCTCACACTTTGGGACCTCATTCTTTACGGCGTGATTGTGATTCAGCCCGTTGCGCCAATGTCAGTGTTCGGAGTTCTCAGCAATCGTGGACGCGGCCACGTGGTGACCACAATTCTGATCGCCATGATTGCCATGCTTTTCACGGCGATTAGCTATGGACGGATGGCCCGTGCCTATCCCAGTGCCGGCTCGGCCTTCACCTACGTC
>Ga0307474_10000420_pt1 | contig 30581 bp, 26 predicted proteins | sample atmos_gasesECM1C_2_FD_203312 | JGI IMG/M metagenome (GOLD analysis project Ga0307474, IMG submission 203312) | Hardwood forest soil microbial communities from Morgan-Monroe State Forest, Indiana, United States - atmos_gasesECM1C_05 | ecosystem: Environmental > Terrestrial > Soil > Temperate... | reverse complement strand
ACTTTTCTGAAGACATTATTTTCAAAGGCATCACGGTGCAAGGCATCAACGGACGCCGCATGTACCAGACCTGGTACCAGATGACGGCGCTGCTCAAAGCCGGCAAACTCGACCTGCATCCCGTGATCACCGACCGCATCCCGATGAAGGATTTTTCCAAAGCGATGGAACGGTTGAAGACCGGCGAGGCCAGCAAAATCTTGGTTTATCCGAACGGAGTGCGCTGAGCTGGGGTGGCGCAGCCCTCTTGCGCGTGGCTTTTCCAGCCAAATTGAACCCGGGAAAGCAAGAGTTGCAATGGAGGTAATCGATGAGCCTTAATGGATTCGTACGCTCTACCTGCATCCGGGACGGCATGCCGACACCGCTCCCCTTCCCCGACCGGCTCATTTTCGACGAATCCGGCGAACCCAAGCTGACGGGCGATCCCTCCGGGAAGGAGTGGGAGGCTCACGACCAGTGGCTCGGTGAGTCATGTGAGCACGAGGGATATCTCCTCTCACAGTTTCTCGGCGACATCACGCGGGTTGGCAATCCACGAAGCTTTTTGCGCCACCTGCCGGGCACTCCCGGACCGCGATTTCCGATTCTCCTGGAGAAAGTTCTCTACGACCTCACGCACACCGGCGATTGGATCTCCAGCAAAATCGCGAAAAAACTTCTGAAGGAAGTCGAGACCGTATTCCACTCCAGCGACATTCTGGCCGATTTCGAAAAAGAGTTCTTCAACAATATGAAGCTTCTGTGCGAGGCCATCGTCGCAACCGGAAGCCCGGTCATATTCTGAACATCGGGCGTCCCAGTCTCGCATCGCGGTTTCGTAGGCGCGCAGAGGATCGAGGAAAATCATGACCAGTCGCACCAATCCGCTCTCATATCTGACCGATCAGCTCAATGAACTCAAAGCCAAGGGAACGCACTTCAGGCTGCGCGTGCTGGAGGACGAGCAGGCAGCGGTCTGCACCTTTGACGGTAAGAAAGTGATCAACCTGGCGTCGAACAATTACCTGGGACTGACCACGCATCCCAAACTGCGCGAGGCGGCGCTCGAGGCCACGCGCAAATACGGCGTGGGATCGGGGGCGGTGCGGACCATTGCAGGGACGATGAAAATCCATATGGAATTGGAAGAAAAGATCGCGCGCTTCAAGAACGTAGAGGCATGCGTCGTCTTCCAGTCAGGCTTTGCTGCGAATGCGGGTACGGTGTCGGCAGTGCTGGGAAAGGACGATTTCATCATCTCCGATGCGCTCAATCATGCATCGATCATCGATGGCGCGCGCTTGTCGAAGGCGAAGATTCTGGTCTTTCGCCACAAAGACCTTGCCCACGCCGAAGAGCAACTCGCCAGCGTAAAGGATGAGTCCGGCAGGAAGCTGTTGATCAGCGATGGAGTCTTTTCGATGGATGGCGACATCGGCCCGCTGCCCGGACTGTGCGATATCGCGGAAAAATACGGCGCAATTATGATGGTCGATGATGCCCACGCCTCGGGGGTACTCGGCCGCAATGGCCGCGGCACGGTCGATCACTGCAATGTGCACGGACGCGTCGATATCCAAGTCGGAACTTTGTCGAAGGCCATCGGAGCGCTGGGTGGATACGTGTGCGGATCGCGGGATCTCATCGATTTTCTCTATCATCGGGCGCGGCCGTTCTTGTTTTCGACTTCCCATCCGCCTTCCGTAGCCGCGACGTGCATTGCTGCGTTCGATGTTCTTGAGAACGAACCCGAGCGTATGGAAAAGCTCTGGGAGAACACACGCTTCTGGAAAAAAGAACTTGGCCTACTCGGCTTCGATATCGGCGGCCGCGCCACTCCGGCCAGCGAGACTCCGATCACCCCCATCATCATCGGCGACGGCAAGCTCACCATGGACTTCTCCGGCGAGCTATTCAAAGAGGGTGTCCTCGGCACCGGCATCGCCTTCCCCACCGTTCCCGAAGGTAAAGCCCGCATCCGCACCATCATGACCGCAACCCACGCGCCAGAGGAATTGGAGCAGGCGCTGGAGGTGCTTGGAAGGGTTGGAAAGAGGATGGGTATTATCTGACGAGGCCCTGCGGCGACTCATGACTGCCCACGCTGCGGTGACTCTTGAACGCCTTTGTTGAATGCCGCAGACAGACATTTCCTATTTCCGTGCCCTGCTGAATTGCTGAGCAAGAGCAGCTTTGCGCTTACCTGATTGGTATCGTAGACAACCTTGATTTCCAGGTTATGGCTGTCGGCGGCACTCGAACCAGGTTCCTCTGCTCATCGGGTTGCCGCCTGCGTTGACCCTAGCCGAAGTCGTGCAGAAGTTGAAAGCCAACTCCTCGCGCTGGCTGGGAGAGAACGGCGTGCATTTGAGTCGCAGAAAGGATATGGAACTTTTAGCGTAAGTCCGCTTCTGTTGCCAACGGTCCAAGCCTGCTCGTAATCAGGCGGGACATCACAAGAAGCGTTGAGGAGGAGGTTTTGGACGCTTCTTTTTTGCCGCTGTTAAAGAAGTCTGGAGTGGCCCACGACGGCGAACGGCTGTTTGCAGCCTGAGTGGCGTCGCCGGCACGACTGGGCTCCTCCTTCCGCATTTCCCCCGCACTTACGGGCGGGGCGAATGAATGCCGGCGCCTCGCGACTCCGGGTGCGCACACACGTGACTCAGCCCGCCCGGTAAACCATCTTCCCGCCCACAATCGTCGCCACTACTTTTCCCGTAAACTGCCCGCCGTCAAACGGAGTGTTGTGCGACAGCGACCGCGACTTGGCGGCCTCAAACGTCCAGCGCTTCTTGGGATCGAAGATAGTTACGTCGGCGAAGTGACCGCGCACCAGCGATCCGCGGCCGCGGAGATCGAATACGCGCGCTGGCCCAGCGGTAAACAGTTCGACGATCCGCGTCAGAGCAATCTCTTGCTCGCGGTGAAGCTTGGTGATGGCCAGCGCCAACGCGGTTTCCAGTCCGGTGATGCCAAACGAGGCGCGCTCGAACTCGACTTGCTTTTCGTGGGTCGCATGAGGGGCGTGATCGGTGGCAATGGCGTCCACGGTGCCGTCGGCCAGGGCGACCAGAATCGCCTCGCGGTCCGAGGCCGAGCGCAGCGGCGGGTTCATCTTGAAATTCGTGTCGTACTCGCCCACGTTCTCGTCGAGCAGAGTGAAGTGGTGCGGCGTCACTTCGCAGGTTACCCGGCAGGTGACGCGAGCATTATGAACGCCGCGCTTGCCGCGACGCACTGCCTTGAGCGCCTCCGCGGTCGATAGATGCGCCACATGCAATCGCGATTCCCGAATCTGCTGTGCGAGAGCGACATCGCGATCCACGATGTTCGCTTCTGCCGCCGCCGACATCCCTCGCAGGCCCAGACGAAAGCTGGTTGGCCCTTCGTTCATGGACGCGTTTTCCGTGAGTCGCGTGTCTTCGGCGTGCTGCACGACTGGGAGGTTCAGCTCGGCGCCAAGCCGGAGAGCCGCGCGCATGATTTCATCGTCGAGGATGGGCTTCCCGTCATCTGTAACCGCCACGGCGCCAGCCCGCTGCAACGCTGCAAAGTCGGTGAGTGCCGCGCCGCGCGAGTTAAGAGTGGCCGCAGCGATGGGGAAAACATTGACTAGCGCCCCACGGCCCGGATGCTTCAGCCATTCGACCCACTCTGGGTTGTCGACCACGGGCGACGTATTCGGCATCGTGCACACCGATGTGAAGCCTCCCGCGGCGGCAGCAGCGGTGCCGGAGGCAATGGTTTCTTTGTAGCCTTGGCCAGGTTCGCGCAGGTGAACGTGCAGGTCAATAAATCCCGGGGCAACGATCAGACCACGCGCCTCAAACTTCTCATCGGCGCTGCCGCGAATCTTATTCGGCAGCGCGATTTCGGCGACGCGCCCGTCGCGCAAGAGAATATCCATCGGCGCATTGATCTTCGCCGCGGGGTCAATCAGATGACCGCCCTTGATAAGCAGCGATCGAGTTCTTGATTTATCATCAGCCATTCTTCGCATCCGCGTTAATCGATCCCAGGTTAATACCTCAATCGAGGCTCACTTTGCCCTGCCTAATGCCCACGCCAGGATCGCCATGCGCGTGGGGACTCCGTTGTGAACCTCGTCAATGATCTTCGATTGCGGACCGTCCGCCACCTCCTCCGTCAACTCTAGCCCGCGAATGATCGGCCCGGGATGCATGACGATCGCATCGCGTTTGGCCAGTTTCACCCGAGCCGCAGTCATCTGGTAGCGCGCAATATAGTCCTGCAAACGAATCCTCTGACCTGCAAGCCGCTCTTTCTGCAGGCGCAACAACATAATCACGTCCGCCCCGCGCAGCGCCTCTTCAAGATGCCGGGTCACGCGCAAGCCCGGCGCGAGCGTCGCGGCAATGTCCGGCACGAATTCGGGCGGCCCGCAAAGCGTGACTTTCGCGCCGAATCGAGTCAACAAATGGCAATTGGACCGGGTCACGCGACTGTGATAGATATCGCCAATAATCGCGACTTGCAACCCCTTTAGTGATTTCTTGTGTTTCAGAATCGTGAAGGCATCGAGTAGCGCCTGGGACGGGTGCTCGTGCATGCCATCGCCGGCGTTGATGACCGGAATGTCGAGGTGTTTCGCCATGAGGTGAGGCGCGCCCGCTGCCGGATGTCGAATAACGATCGCATCGGCGCCGATCGCCCGCAGAGTATAGCCAGTGTCGAGCAGAGACTCGCCTTTCTCGATGCTCGATCCTGAGGATTGCACCAGGGTCGTAATAGCGCTAAGCGACTTGGCGGCGATTTCAAATGAAGATCGCGTCCGCGTCGACGCTTCGTAAAACAATAAAACGACGCGCCTGTTGCGCAACAGCGGACGCGCCTTCAGAGGATTCATCCGGCGGGCCAGCTTCAGCAGGCTCAGGATTTCTTTATCCTCGAGGAGTTCGATGCTGAGCAACGATCCACGTGCCGGTTGATTCATAACGTAAGAAGGCAAACGGTGCATCATACGCGGCAACCGCGCCCTGCGGCAAGACCGGTGCTTTGGCAAGCTTACGGCCGGTTCCGGCGCCCCAGGAAGGCACCGGTTAACGCTCCGGCGATGCTTCCCGCTGCAATAGAAATCAGGACAAAACCCACCATGCCGAGGATCAACTTCTGCACATTTTCCGGTTTCACTAATAGGTCGAGAGTGGCTTGGACTTGGGGGTCATGGGAGCGAGACGCAACCTGCTGGAGCGCCTCGATCATCTGCTGTCGAACCTGCCCACCGGCTTGCAGCACTGCCAGGAAAATAGCAAAAAAAATGGCGAATACCGAGGAAGAAAGAACGCCGGTGAGCGCCCCGAGTTGCGCACCGGAGCGGGCTCTAACCCTTGGATTGCGGCGGTGGTAAAGAATGACGGCCAAAGATCCGGCGGCTGGCACCGCCAACAAGGGAGGCACCAGGCGAAGCGACATCACGACGATCGAGATGAATGCTGCAATCGCGCAGGCCCGGAAACCTCCCCGCCACTCGATCCCGCCGGTAAGCGCGGAAGCATGCAAGGTTCCTGAGATGACTGGGGGGTCGAGAGAAAAAACCGGCAAGTCAGTGGACGAGACATTCCCCGAGGCGGGTTGCGTCAGAGCCTCGGGCATGGCCACGCGAATCTGCGGCGCTCCGCACTGCGCGCAGAAGGGCCTACCATCTTCGACGATGTGCCCGCATTTGTAGCAAGGATGGTCCATTAAAGCCTAGAGCTGGACTAGCTTTGAAAGTATCGCACGATGCGCAGCAGGTGCAAGGAAGCGGACGGGGGTTTTCACGACGGAGAGGCCTTTCTCGTTAAATGTCCCCCTGCTTACCGCGCGTGTGAACGTAAACCAGGGCAAAGGTTGAGCCACTGCCAGCTTTCGGTTCAATGGCAACCACGTGCTGGTTATTTTCCGTACCAACCTTGAGCTCTGTGACCGGACCGGTGTTGTCCCCTTCGCACTTAACTTCTTTGGGACGCGCGTCCTTGGAATCTTCGTCGTCGTCTTTGATGTCGGCGTGAGTACCACCGTGTTCTCGCGTGTGACACTCGATCACCTTGCCATATTTCTTTAATTTCTCACGATAAAAATCGATGACCTTGCCGGGCGCGTCATCGGAATCGTATTTCGCGATCACGAGCTTCACGCCAAAGGCATCGGTGAACAAGCTTAGATTCGCTGCGGTGTTGTTTTCTTCGTCGCGCCGCACGCGTGCTCCGGGGTAAAGCGGCACGCCCGCCTTTCGAGCGTCCGCATCGTTGCCCACATGTAGGTCGCCAGCGGAGCTTTGAATGTCCAGATGCTTATCCTGCGCGCTGTCCTGTTTTTGCGGCTGCGCGGCCAAGCTGGAAATCGCCGCAGTCGTGCCGAATGCTGCGGCTACAATTCCGCGAAACACGAATGATCGGAACATAAATTTTCCCTCCGGGCCCTTGAAAGGCGGCCCGCCAGTTGACAAATACACGCCCTAGATGTCCGCATCTTTACCGTGGGTGCGTACATAAACCAGCGAGAAGCTCGATCCCTTGCCTTCCGGCTCGATGGCTACAATGTGTTGATCGTACTTCTTCCCCACTTTCAGCTCGATGTCGTTTCCGCCGCTGCCTTCGCAAGTCAATTCGTTAGAGTCATTCTTCCCCATGTTGAAATTCCATTTTCCCCTGGAAGTATGGCACTCGAGAACGTTCCCATATTTTTTCAACTGGCCTCGGTAGAAAGACAGAACTTTGGCCGGGGCGTCGTCGGACTCGTACTCGAGGGCCACTACCTTGAGGCCGTATCCGAAACCGGAGATATTCACGTTTGCGCTTTTGTCGCTGCCCTCTGAGTCCTCTTCTTTCAAGCGAGCGCCGGGATAAACAGACAGTCCAACATCCGAGACGTCAGCCTGTTTGCTGACGTGGACGCCGCCGAGCAAGGTTTTGATATCCACCTGCTTGTCCTGACCGTTGGCTTCTTTCTTCACATTTACGCTGCACCCGGGCAGAAGTAGTACCGCCACCAAGCCGGCGCCTGCCGCGACTGCTGCCAATGTCGGCAGCCTAATCTTGCGCATGTTGAGTCCCTCCACCGGCGACTTGCACGGGCCGCTCGATGCCGGTCCCACGGGCGGCCACATTGGGAATGCTGACGGGGAGATGCCCGTGGATCATAATTTCACCGAACAAGGCTTTAACCGCGGCTGTCTCCGACACGGTGGCATTGGAGAACGTACACATATAGTTCTCGATCTTCGGGAAGTCCCTAGCAAGGTATGGATTCCCCATCGCAATCACTGCAGCCTTTTCTCCGGCATGGTTCAGCAGCTGCTGCAACAGCACGCCGGTCGCATCAGCCATAGCGACGCTGTTGTCAATTTTGCCCCCCGTCGGCACCACATAAACGGCGGCGACCACACTCTGAGCTTGATCCACTGCCTTCAGCACCTCATCGCTCATCCCCGCGGCTATGCGCGGGTCCACATAGATGATGTGGGCGTCCGGAATTCGCGCTCGAAATTCGCTCGCGAACGCGTGACCGGAATCAGTGCGCACATCGTCGGAGAACAGCACCGCAACAACCTGGTTGCCTGTCGCCTCTTGTGTTGTATACGGAAGCCCCCCCTTCGCGGTTCCCTTGGATTTGAGTGGCAGAACCTTGCCATTATCGCGAACCAGGGTGACCGCATCGTCAGCCACCTGCTGCCCGAAGGCCAGATTCGACGGCTTGGCCACCACCTTGGCGATGGCACTCATATCCACCAAGCGGGCATCCTGCAGGCCCAAAGAGGCCTTGGTCTTCAGGATCTTAAGCACGGAGCGGTCGAGGCGTTCACGGGAGATTTCGCCCGACTGCACGGCCTGAACCATCGCGTTGTACGACGCCGGAAAATCAGCGGGAATGAGCAACAAATCGCTCCCCGCTTTGAAGGCTTCCACGGCAGCGCGGCCTATGTTACTGGCAAAAAGGTGTGTCAGGGCTGCCATGTCTAGCGCATCGGTAACAACGATTCCTTTAAAGCCAAGTTGTTGTTCGAGCAAGTCCGAGACGATCATCGGAGAAATCGTAGCCACATGGTTAGGATCGGAATCGAGTGCCGGCACGGTTACGTGCGCTACCATCACGGAGTCGACGCCGGCCGCGATTGCCTGGCGAAACGGTGGAAGTTCGATGGACTCCAGATGCGCACGGTCCACGTTCACGCTGGCAACGCCGAGATGTGAGTCGGTTGCAGTATCGCCGTGACCTGGAAAATGTTTCACCGTGGTCAGCATTCCACCTTCATGCGCCCCCTTGATATAGGCCGTGACCAGATCGCCGACTTGTTTGGGATCTTCGCCGAAGGAGCGCGTGTTGATGATGGGATTAGTGGGATTCGAGTTCACATCGGCGTCAGGGAAAAAATTCCAGTGAATGCCGATCGAGCGTGCTTCTTCGGCGCTGATGCGGCCGAAAGTCTCTGCGTCATTTGCTTTGCCATCTCCGCCAAAGGCCATGGCATGGGGAAAGACCGTGGTTCCCATCAGGCGCATGGAGACGCCACGTTCGAAGTCTGCGGCGAATAAGAGCGGAAGTTTCGAATCTTTCTGCAGTCGGTTGAGCAGATCGGCCGCCTCGTAGGGCTCGCTGCGCCGTAGGTATGGGCCGTCGACGTGCACCGTCATCGCGAAGGAACCGACGTGATACTTCTTCATATCTTCGACCAGCTGCAAATATTCCGGATTTTCGACGTTGAGAAAGCTGGCGCGGCACCAGATCATGAACACCTGACCGACTTTCTCTTCCAGCGTTAGTTTGTGCATCGTCTTCTCAGCCCACTTTTCGCCGGCGGGTGTCAAATGAATGGGACCGGGGCGCTGATATTTTTCCTTAGCAGATGCGATGGCCGTGGTGAGGAGAAAAACCGAAAGCAGGAAACCGAGTCTTCGATGCATGTTGAGAACGATAGCAGAAATGACGAGGTTATCCGCGAGAGCGTCACGCTAATGAGGTTTCTATATAAGCCACAGCTCCGCGCTGAACCTGCATATCGTCGCCGAAGCCGTGCAGCCACTGCACATCCGGCTCGCGCCGAAACCATGTCATTTGTCGTTTGGCGTAATTGCGGTGAGCCTGCTGCGCGGCTTCGAGCGCCTGTTCCCGAGTCAGCTCTCCCCGAAGGAATTGCACTGCCTGCCTGTAGCCGAGGGAAGAAAACGTACTCGAGGCATCGCCGTACTTCTCAAGCAAATGGTGCGTTTCGTCGATTAACCCAGCCTCGAACATCTGTTGAGCGCGGCGGTTGATTCGTCCGTACAAGGCCAGACGATCAGGATCGAGACCGAGGCGCAGAATGCGGAAGCCGCTCAGCGGGTCGCGACCGCGTTGCCAGAGTTCCGTGATCTTCTGCCGCGATGCCAGGCACACTTCTATCGCCCGGATAACCTTGGGCGTATCGTTGGCATGAATCTTGCTCGCGGCGTCGCCATCGAGGCGACGCAGGATACGGTGAAGATAGTTCGGGCCGCGGCTGTCGGCTCGTTCACGCAATCGCTCTCGCAAGTTTTCCGAGCGTTCCGGGCCCGGAAAAAGTCCTTCGAGCAAGGCGCGAAGGTAAAGTCCAGTTCCGCCGACAACGAGCGGCAAACCACCGCGGGATTTGATCTCTCCAACCACTTGCCGCGCCTGGCGGGCATATTCGCCGGCTGTAATGTGCTCTGTCGGTGCAACGTAATCGAGCAGGTGATGCCGGACACAGGCACGCTCGGAGGCAGTGGGCTTGGCGGTTCCAATATCAAACTCGCGGTACATGGCGACCGAATCGCAGTTCACGATCTCGCCATTGAAGCGCTCGGCAAGCGCCAGGGACAGCGCGGTCTTCCCGCTAGCTGTCGGGCCGAGCACAACCACGAGCAGCGGATCAAGCTGCGTCGAAGCCACCGTCAGCGCATGCTCCAGTGAATAGTGTGCCAGTAGCGAACCAGAGTGAGGACCAGCAGCAGAAACGCAATCAGCAGGACGCCTGCGGTTTCCGTGGCATAGATCGCGCGCCGGCGGTGCCTGCGGCCGGAGTGGTTGTGGCTTTGGCTATGAACCACGACCGTATTGTACGCTGTGCAGAAACCGTGTGCTGCAGCTTGGTGCTACACTACGCCTCGGTCGTTCGCCGCTGAACGTTTCCGTGTGTTTATGCCAGCTTCCCAAGGCAATCACTCCGGCAGAATCGTTGGCTTTGGAGTTTTCGAGCTTGACCTCGCCGCAGGCGAATTGCGCAAGAATGGCGCGAAACTGCGTCTGCAGGAACAGCCGTTTCGGGTGTTGGCTTTGCTGCTCGAGCGCACTGGCGAAGTCGTCACTCGTGAAGAGATGCGTCAGAAGGTTTGGCCCGCCGACACATTCGTGGATTTCGACCACAGCCTGAACACGGCTGTGAACAAGTTGCGGGAGACTCTAGGCGACTCGGCATCGAATCCGCGCTACATCGAGACGCTGGCGCGTCGCGGATATAGATTTATTGCGCCCGTGCAAACGGAAGCGCCCCCGACTGGGCGCGGGGCGAGATTGACCTCGCAGTTCGCGCCTGAAGTTACTTCCGCAGAAGATCAGAATTCGGCGCAATTGCATCCCTGTCTCGAAGTGCCGATCCCGCATCGTGGACTGACGCGGGGATTGTTTGCTCTGACCCAAGCGATGTACTTGATCTTCTATCTGACAGCGCTTTTTCGTTTACATGCTGTGCAAGGAATCGCGGACTCTTTCTTGTCGGGGTGGCGGGCAACCGCGCTGGCAGCCGTGGTAATGGTGACTGCGGGAGTCGGGATTCCGTTGCGCTGTTACTTGCTCTCTGCCGTGGGATTCGATTATCAGCGCATGGGCGAGAAATTTCGGACGATGTTTCCTTTCATTCTGGCGTTGGATCAGCTCTGGGCTGTCGCTCCATTTCTGCTGGTACCGAAGATCGGTCTGGGAGCGGCTTTTGCCGCGAGTGCGGCGCTGCTCTATGTTCCATTCTCGGAACGAACTCTAATTCGCATGGCGTACGTAGACGCTAAATTGGGCGGTAATCACGGATGAGCCTTCTTAACCTGATTCCGGAACCTAACTCAGCAAGGGTACGTAATCACGTCTAAGCGGCTGGGCTGGAGTGTGCTCTTCGGGAAATTCAGTTTCTTCATTGGCTACGCGAGAATTTCGATTTAAAAATATGATTGTTTGTCTCTTCAGCGCCTCGGGCGCAAACGGAAAGAAGGTTCCTATGGCGGTTCAGCGTATGTGCTTCATAACCCTTGTGGTCACTTCGCTTCTTCCTCTCGCCAGCGCACAAACACCTGCACCGGCAGCCTCCAAGCATGAACCCGCGCTGGATGTGACGTCGATGGATCGAAGTGTCGATCCATGCGCAGATTTTTTCAAATATTCCTGCGGCGGATGGATCAAGAACAATCCGATTCCTCCCGACCAATCTTCCTGGGATACATACTCGAAGATGCAGGATGAAAACAGAAGCCGGCTGCGCGGGATTCTGGAGGGCGCGGCCGCGCCTGATGCCGCCCGCAATACCTCTGCGCAAAAGATCGGCGACTACTATGCCTCGTGCACCGACGAGAAAGCGATTGAGGGCAAAGGAGCGGAGCCGCTCAAGCCACAGTTGGAGCGAATTTCGCGGTTGACGTCCAAGGCGGAAATCCCCGACGTCGCTGCTGCCATGGTGGATGACAACGTATTGTTTGGTTTTGGCTCAACACAAGACTACCGTGATGCGAGTCAAGTCATTGCGGAAGCGGACCAGGGAGGACTCGGGCTGCCTGATCGCGACTACTACCTGAAGGACGATGCGAAGTCAGTCGAGCTGCGCAAGGCCTATGTGGCGCATGTGCAGAAGATGTTCGAATTGCTGGGCGACCAGCCGGAGGCGGCGGCTGGGGAGGCGCAGACGGTGATGCGCATTGAAACTGCACTGGCCAAAGGATCAATGACCCGAGTGGAACGGCGCGATCCCAAGAACCTGGACCACAAGATGACGAGCGCAGACTTCGAGAAAATCAGCCCTGACTTTCAATGGCAGGTCTACTTCACGAAAGTGGGTCTGCCTTCACTGGGCTCACTGAATGTGGCCTCTCCAGGTTTTTTCAAGGCGATGAACGAGGAACTGGGAAAGGAAAGCCTGGCGGATTGGAAAGTGTATTTGCGATGGCACCTGGTGCACTCGGATGCTCCGTTTCTCTCGTCAGTGTTCCTCAATGAAAACTTCGCGTTTTATGGAAAGACTCTTCGCGGCCAGCAGGAGCTGCAACCCCGATGGAAACGCTGCACGGAAGGTGTCGACAACGATCTGGGTGAAGCGCTGGGTCAGGTGTACGTGGAAAAATACTTTGGGCCGGAGGCCAAGCAGCAGGCGTTGAAAATGGTGAACGAAATCGATGCTGCCATGGCACAGGACATTAAGTCGCTGCCGTGGATGTCGGCGGCCACGAAGCAGCAGGCGCTCGTAAAGTTGCATGGGATGGCAAACAAGATCGGCTATCCCGACAAATGGCGCGACTACAGCAAGCTGGAGATCGTCCTCGGAGACGAATTGGGCAATGTGGAACGGGCCCGGAAGTTTGAATTCAACCGGCAACTGGGCAAGATCGGCAAGCCCGTGGATCGGGGAGAGTGGGAAATGACTCCACCGACGGTAAACGCATACTACAACCCCCAGATGAACGACATTAATTTCCCAGCAGGGGTGTTGCAGCCGCCTGCGTTCGATCCTACCTCGGATGCGGCTCCAAATTATGGCGATACCGGCGGCACGATTGGGCACGAACTCACACATGGCTTCGACGACGAAGGCCGCCAGTTCGATGCTCAGGGCAGCCTACGCGATTGGTGGACCGCGGAGGACGGCAAAGAGTTTGTGAAGCGGGCGAGTTGCATTTCAGATCAGTATTCGACTTACACGATCATCGATGACATCAAGATCAACGGGAAGCTGACGCTGGGCGAGGATGTTGCCGACCTCGGCGGCCTGATCCTGGCCTACATGGCGTGGAAGGAAGATAGCAAGGGGCACAATCTTGACGCGATCGAAGGTTTCACGCCGGAGCAGAGATTTTTCGTAGGGTATGGTCAAAGCTGGTGCGGAGAGACCCGCGACGAGACCAAGCGATTGCGCGCCACAGTGGACCCACACTCTCCAGAGAAATATCGTACGAATGGCGTGGTCTCGAATATGCCGGAATTCCAAGAGGCGTTCCACTGCAAGGCCGGATCACCGATGGTGAATCAGAACCGCTGCAGGGTATGGTGAGGGAAACGGCGACGGTCCGTTCATCGCGGTTCTTGAAGTAGCGATCAACTATTGGAGTTCGTCTTTGGTCGGGTTGTAGTAGAAGCGGAAGCGGAGAGCGAGATACTCGCCGCCAAATTCGCTGGGCAGCGCGGGAAACGGGTCCGATGCCGTGATGCCGGCCCAAGCGGCGCGATCCAGCGGAATGTCTCCGGAAGTGGCTATCAGCTTCATGCCCGCGACTTTTCCATCTTTCGTAATCGCGAACTCGATGATCAGGTTGCCATGTTTGAACTGCGCGGATTCTGGAATCGCGTTGTACCAATTCACACGTACGTCTCTTAAGATGCGCTGCAGGTACGGGCCAAAATCGACGCCTTGCGTGTCGCTAAGAATTTCGAGGTTTCCCACCTGGCGGCCGTGTGCCCCTGTCCCTAGTCCGAAATCCCCGCCGTTACCCTGGCCCCCGGTTCCCGGTCGCGCAGCCGCCCGGGCCGCCTCCTGAATAGCCGAGCCCGCCGACATGGAGCCCGCATATTTCTTGAACTCATTGCTGATGTTTGGCGTAGCCGGCGTTTGCAACTGTGCGATCTGCGGGTTGGGCGCCTGCTGCGGCTGAGGCGGGGTTGGGCTCGGCGAAAGGCCGGAAGAGGATTGGGCCGGCGGCTGCCCCATTTGACCCGCCCGCAAGCCCGGCGCTCCCGGAGGCGGGGTTGCTAAACTCTTGCGCAACTCCTTGACGTCCAGTTCAGGATGCCGCGTCATTGCGACTCTGTTTTTGTCAGAAGCAATATTCGTGTTCGGCCTGTGCTGCAGCTTCTGCAGGTCCGGGGGAAGTTCAAGGAATGTAAGATCTTTGCCACTGGTCAGATTTTTCGAGGCAACCGCGGTATGCCACGGAAGGTATTTTTCAAACATCTCCATCTTCGCCAGAAAAACGATGAGAAGCAGGTGGACAATAATTGAAATCCAAGCCGCTTCCCGGCGACGCGAACGCGTGAGATCGTCCTGCAGTTGGACGAGCAGATGCGGTACCCGGGCATCATCATCAAGGTTTTTATAGGCCGTTTCCCATTCCTGGGCGTCGTAGAGCCCGAGTTGTTCGGGCTGTGGCTTCTCGGGAGGTGCCACTGGATCCTGGAATGGAATTTGCGTAATCGGCATGAACTAAATTTGTCCGTGCTCAGTCTGTCGGTTAGACACACATTCCCGCGGCTGCGTTGCATCCGGCCTTCCACGGACGACGCAAAGCAACGAGCGGAGCCAAAGCTATGTTCATTTTCGCATCTTTCAGGGGATTGCGCTCACTGCAAAATGGCGTGGGAGTTACGTCTGTAAACATTTGTAAAACGTGGTCGAATCTGGGACTGGAATGGGGCAATCATGCCGTAGACCAGCCGGCCAGTCCCTAACCCGCCATCCACGAGACTGTTTCGATCCTATCCCTTGGCCTTCGCCAAGCCTGCGAGGCCAACTTTCTTTCCGTGTTCCCGAATGGTTTCCACAATATCGAGCGCAAGTGCAAGGGCGCGCCGCCCGTCACTGATCGGCACCACCGGCGTGGATCGCTCTCGCACCGCATGCAGAAACGATTTCAACTCCGCGTGCAGAGGTTCTTCGGAAGTCACCGGAGGTTTGCCAACGCCAATCTGGGGATTCACGGTAGGCGTGCTCGAAGCGGATCCGTCCTGTCCTACGGTAAAGACCAGCACTTCCTGCCGTCCGTAATCGACCGAGACATATTGCCGGGGCTGGAAAAATCTCAACTTGCGAACCCGTTCCGTGGAGACGCGGCTGGCGGTGAAATTGGCCACGCATCCGGACTCGAATTCCAGCCGCACATTCGCGATGTCCACCTTGCCGGAGAGAATCGGCAAACCCACGGCGCGAACTTCCTTCACCGGAGAATTCGCGAAGGAAACTACGATATCGAGATCGTGGATCATGAGGTCAAGCACAACATCAACGTCGAGCGATCGCGGCGTGAACACGCTGAGGCGGTGCACTTCGAAAAACATGGGCTGCGTGAGCAGCGGGATGGTAGCGCGGACTGCGGGATTAAAGCGTTCCAGGTGCCCGGCCTGCGCAACTCGTTTGTGAGTGGCGGCCAGTTGGACCAATTCGTCGGCCTCTGCGAGGGATGCGGCCATAGGTTTCTCGATGAGAACGTCAATTCCCGCTTTCATCAGGGCACGGGCGACCTCAAGATGATGGACCGTGGGCGCCGCCACAGACGCGGCGCGAACCTCGCTGTGCGTGGTCAGCATCTGCTCGACAGAACCGAAGGGGCGGCAGCCGAACTCGCGTGCAACCGCGTCCGCTCGATCCAGGTTGGGATCGACAACTCCCACTAAGCGAACCGCTTCCCCCTGTTGCTCCAGTTCGTGGTAAACCCTCGCATGGTTGCGTCCAAAGACGCCTACACCAACCACTGCGACGGAAATCGGATTGTCAGCTTGCAGGAACAGACTCTCGGATGGCTGGTTGCCAGCGGGACAAGGAATTGTAAATCTAAAGCGCCGGTCTGATTCGATAATTGTGGCAAATTCTTTTTACTCTCCGATTTGCGCCTTCTTCAGGATGGCAATCTGGCCGGCGTGGTATAGCTCGTGTTGGGCGATGCCATGCAGCATGAAATAGAAATCGTATTTCTTGCCGGGAACCCGCTCGCGGAGACGGGATTCAGGCAAGGCCGCAACCATCTTCACCAGCGCAGCGTGCGTACGCTTCACATGAGCGACGGTTTTTCGCCATGCAAGTTTGCTGGGCTTTGGGACTAAAGGAAAGTTCGCTACTCCTTCGGGCTGAAATATCTCTCCGTTCATCCGGCGGCACGCCGCAGCATCCCAGACAGCGACGTGCAAAACAAGTTCCCAAATGCTGTGAATATTCGGCAAAGGTTTAGCTGCAGCCGTTGCGGCATCCATATCTTGCAATAGCTCAAGCAGCGCCGGACCGTGCCACGCGTCGCCTTCAAATGCGCGGCGAAGCTGCTCGGCAATGAGGGCAGGTTCTGTGCTACGGGAACGCATACCGCTTACCTCGTTTGTCAAAGAGATTGGTAAAAATAGAAACTCAATGCACTTTGACGGAGCATTCTAAAGGTGACAGTCAGTCGGCAACAAGCACGATAGCCGCCCCATTCGCCGCGGCAATGATCTTCTCGCCGTCCAACAGCAGGCACTTTCCGGCGTCGAGCGCGAGGCAGGTCGCGCCTGCCGACTGCATGACTTCGATGGTATTCAATCCAATCACGGGAACATCGAATCGCATGTCCTGATGGGGCTTGGCGACCTTCACCACGGTGAGGTCGCGGCTGAGCGTAGAGGCCTCGCCCCGGAGCGAGCGCAGGATCAATCCCGCGCGTTCGATAGTCGCGTCCGTACCCTCCATGGCTTCGACCGCCACGCACGCCGATTCGGCGACTACGACGGTCTGGCCGATGTCGTGCTGCGCGAGCTGACGTGCGACGTCACGGCCGTAGTCGATGTTCTTGCGCTCCTGCTCGCCGGGCGCTCGGCGCGTCTGCACTCCCGACTTCACCAGCAAAGGTTCAAGCAGCCAGGTGGAATTTTCAAGTGTAATACCTTCGTCCGCGAGAACCTTCGCCACCGCGCCGAGCAGACTGTCGGTGTTGCGCGTGGTAAGAGAGAGCAGAAGTTTCGCCAGTCGCCAGTCCGGTCGGACGGCAGAGAAAATCTGTTTGTGCTTTACTTGCCCAGCCATGATGGCGCGGCTCACGCCTTGGCGTTGGAAAGTTTCGATCAGCTTGGAAAGCTCGCCCAGCGATAGCCAGTGAACAGAAGTGGCACCGCGATCCCCGATTTCCGGGAAGGCTTCTTCTTTGATCGCGACCACGACCACCTCGAATCCCGCGGCCCGCGCCGCGTCGAGTACGAGAAACGGAAACTTGCCGTTCCCGGCGATAAGGCCCAGACGTTGCATAGCAGTCATCCGCGGCTACTCTTCAGCGTCGCCCACTTAGAGGTGATCACTGACCCCCGGTCGATTATTTAATCACTCCTCGTTCCGAGGACTCGATAAAGCGAATCAGCAGTTCCACATCTTCCCCGCGCTCGGGTTCGGACTTCAGCTTCTCCAGTGCTTGCGAGGTGTTCATCTTCGACGCCAGCAAAGTTTTATAGGCATGGCGAATCTTGCCGATGCGCTCCGGCGAAAAGCCACGCCGCTCGAGGCCAACTTTGTTCATTCCGTATGCGTGCGTGTTGCGCGCGGCGGAGGTCATGGAAAACGGCAAGACATCCTGTGTGATCGTGGTACCGCCACCGATGTAGGAGTGGGCACCGATGCGCACGAACTGATGCACCGGACAAAGCGCGCCCACCACAGCCCATTCCTCTACGGTCACATGGCCGCCCAGCGTCGCGCCGTTCACCAGCATGCAGTGGTCGCCGATAACGCTGTCGTGTCCAATATGCGCATAGGCCATTACCAGAACGTGGCTGCCCACTTTCGTCAGTCCGCCACCCTTTACGGTGCCGCGAGTAATGGTCACGCACTCGCGAATTTCATTGTGGTCGCCAATCTCCAGCCGCGTGGGTTCGCCTCGATAGGAAATATCCTGGGGCGCCATTCCGATCGCACAAAAGGGAAAGAAGGCATTGTCGGCGCCGATTTTGGTCGGCCCTTCGATAGCGACATGCGACACCAGACGACAGTCTTCCCCGAGCTCCACATCTGGGCCAATCACGCAATAGGGGCCTACTTTGCAGGACCCTGGAACTTTGGCTCGCGGATCAATGACCGCGGTGGGATGAATCGCCGTGGAATGGACACTCATGATTGCTGCCGGGCTCGTTTCACTCCGCCGTGCCATCAGAGCCGTCGTCGCGCCCGCGTATACTGTCAACCAGTTGGCACGACACGGTCGCTTCCGCGACTCGCTTGCCCGCGACAAAGGCGACACCATGCATTTTCGCCGCAATCATCCGCGGAATCACGCGCCAGCCTTTCACTTCCACTTCGATCCGCAACTGGTCGCCGGGGCTCACGGGACGCCGAAACTTCGCACGTTCGATGCCGGTGAAGACCATCACCTTGTTGTTACGATCTTCCACCTCGGTAAGCAGCAGCGCGCCGCCAGCTTGCGCAATCGCTTCCACGATCAGAACCCCCGGCATGATGGGTAATCCCGGAAAATGTCCGTTGAAAAACGGCTCGTTGATGGTGACATTCTTGAGGGCTACGATGCGCTCTTTGCGCTGCAGCTCGAGCACGCGATCTATCAGCAAAAGCGGGTAGCGGTGCGGAAGAATTTTCAGGATGTCGTGAATGTCGAGTACCATCTTCGGCACGCGCGGTTGGTCGTCGTCCTCAGGTGGAGTGTTCTCAATCATGGATTCATCCCAACAGCCTGAAGATTATACTGTACCGCGTTGTATTCACAACGCAGCGGCAACCCTGCCGCCGAAAGGTAACCGTGTCGGCAAAGAAAATACGACGATCACCGGTCAGGCGGAATCAGGCAATCGACCGGCTACGCTACTTCGAGCAACGGAAGGACCGAATGGTCCAGACCGTGCGCGAGCTAGTCGAAATCGAATCCCCCAGCGACAACAAAGAAGCGGTGGATCGTATAGCCAGGTTCCTTGCGCCAAAGTTTGAGGCGCTTGGCGGGCGGGCTCAACTCCATCACTGCATCGAGGTAGGCGACAGCTTGCAAATCAACTTCGGAAGTGCCGCGGCACGCAAACCGATTCTGTTGCTTGGACACTACGACACCGTATATTCGCTGGGCACGCTGGCAAACATGCCCTGCACGGTCGAACACGGCCGCCTGCGCGGGCCGGGCACGCTCGATATGAAGTCAGGAATTGCGCTGATGATTCATGCCATTGAAGCGCTTAAGGACTGGCATGGAGAACTGCCTCGACCGGTCACGGTATTTCTGGTTTCCGATGAGGAAGTCGGCAGCCACTCTTCGCGAAAGATTACAGAAGCTCTGGCCAAGCAGTCCGCTGGAGTGCTGGTGCTAGAGCCCGCCGCCGGACTTCGAGGTGCCGTCAAGACTGCGCGCAAGGGCGTGGGCGAGTACACGCTGCGCGTGAGCGGCGTCGCCGCGCATGCCGGACTCGACCCCGGGAAGGGGCATAGCGCCATTCTCGAACTGGCGCGCCAGATCGCCGCAATTGCCAAGATGAATGATCTGAGGCGGGGCTTGTCGGTAAACCCAGGCGTGATTGAAGGGGGAACGCGTACGAATGTAGTTGCGGCCGGGGCCTCGGTGAGGATTGATGTTCGCATCAAGCGGGCGAAGCAGGCCGCCGGAATCGATCGAAAACTGCGCTCTCTCAAACCCTTCGACAGGCATTGCACACTTGAAATGACAGGCGGCATCAATCGCCTCCCGATGGAGCGAACTGCCGGGGTGGCAGCGCTCTACAAGAAAGCGCGCGGCATCGCAGATGAGATGAGTTGGAAGCTGGAGGAAGCTGCCGTCGGCGGTGGCTCCGATGGAAACTTTACGGCTGGTATGGGAATTCCAACGCTTGACGGCATGGGCGGGGTGGGCGAAGGCGCGCATGCTGTGCATGAATTCATCGTCATCTCCGAACTGCCAAGAAGGGCGCTGCTCTTGGCGGGAATGATTGAGAGCATTTGACAACTACTCTTGCCGAACCAGGACGAGGAAGTAATCCATTTTGTCGCCCTTCACAAAGTCATACTGTTCGAGCAACCGGTAGCCGGCTTCCTTAGCCTCGCGGAGAACGATGTCGCGACTCACGCCATGGTTCTCCCCATTTCCGTTGCGGTCGATGATTCCGATCTTGGCGCCGCGACGAAGCGCCGCCTGCAGCTTCCGCAGCAGCGCTACCGGTTCGGCAACCTCATGGTAGGTCTTTAGCAGCAACACGGAATCGATCGCACCGGCGGGAAGAACAGGGTCATCAGCTTTGCCGAGTAGGGTCTTCACATTGTGCAGATTCTCCTTCTGCGCGCGATCATTTATGTAGAGGATTGCCTCTGGATTTATGTCTACCGCGTAAACCACGCCCTGTTCGCCAACTCGGCGCGCCGCTCGCAGCGTGAACCAGCCCGAACCGGCTCCGATGTCGGCTACTGTTTTTCCGGACGTGATGCCCAAAATGTCCATAACGCGATTGACTTGCAGGCGATCGTCACGGCCCGGAGAATCAAAAATGGAAAGGTCTCCCGTATAGGGTTCGCTGGTCTTGCGATGCTCGCCCGGCGCGCCAACTGGGGCAGCGGGACTCTGCGCGGAAACAAAGGAAAGCACCTGCCACGAAACCAGTACGGCGAGCATGAGAATGCGGCGTTTGAAAATCACTGTTGACCTCCGGCGACCATATCCTTCTAAGGATAGACTTCAAGGGGACAGCTACGTGAGCACGGCCACACTTTGATGCTCAGGCAGTTACTTTCTGCGCCAGCTCTTTTGACTCCGCACTTACCATTGGCCTAGACTTTTTTCAGGGAGTTTAGCCGGGAGGGAGGATTATGGGTGAATTTTCGCCTTTGCATTGGCTGTTAGTGATCGCGATCGCCCTTCTGCTCTTCGGGACCAGCAAGTTTACTGCTGTCGGCAAGGGTATCGGTGAAGGCATCCGTAACTTCAAGGCTGCGATGAAAGAATCCGCGGAGGAAAAGGCAGGAGAAAAGAAAGAGACAAAGGAAGAAGAAAAAAAATCCTAGCCGGATAGCGAGGTTCCCTTCATTCGCGTCCCTTCTTGCCTGGTCGAATCACCCCACATTCAAGCCCACCATTCAGATAGCTCTCATCTCTCTCAACATGGCAAACACGGGCGCCACGGGAAGTCCCACCACGTTGCTGTAGTCGCCTTCGATGCGCCGGATCCAGCGCGAGGCAATGCCTTGGATGCCATACGCTCCGGCTTTGTCCATCGGGTCGCCAGTTGCAACGTATTCGCGAATCTCATCTCCGGAGATTTCGCACATGGTCACCAGCGTGGAGTCGGAAGTAGTTCTTAGCTCACGATCCTCGACTCCCGAAATTGATTCGGATTTGCCGGTCCGGTGACCCACTAAGCACACAGCAGTGATCACTTCGTGGGTGCGTCCCGACAATAATCGCAGCATGCGGGCAGCATCGTCGGCGTCGCGCGGCTTGCCAAGGATTCTCTCTTCGACCACAACGACAGTGTCCGCGCCTAGAACGTAGTCTTGAGGTCGGCTTCGACAAACTGCAAGCGCCTTCTCGCGCGCCAAACGTCCGGCATAGATTCGCGCCGACTCTCCTGGCAGCGTCGTTTCATCAATGTCAGCAGGTTGCACGGTGAACGGGATAGCGGCATTCCGGAGTAACTCCTGGCGTCGGGGCGAAGCGGAAGCGAGCACAATCATGCCCCCGATTTTAGCCGAACCAAACTTAGCGGCTCCCGACCACGCCGCGCACCGACTCGATCAGCTTGGCCGATTCGTAGCCTACACCGTCTTTGAACACGGTCTCGACGTTCTCGATGTCTCCGATCTGTTTCGACGGATCGCCTTTGATCACCGCTAAATCCGCCTGCTTGCCGGGAGCGATCGTTCCGATGCGGTCCAACTCTCCGAGAAATTGGGCGCCATTTGCAGTCGCGATGTGGATGGCTTCCACCGGCGTGAATCCTGCTTCCACCAATAACTCGACTTCACGCTGATCGCCGAAGCCGGCGATCACGCCTCCCATGCCGGTGGGGTCGAGTCCTGCAAGCAGCAACCCTCCGGCTTGCGCGAAGGCATGTTCGAATTCCATCTCCTTCTTGAAGGCGGCCGGCCACGGAGAGACATCGCTTCCGTACTGCTTGTGCAATCGAGCGGAGTCAGTGGAGCGAACTCGGTTCCAGAGCAACATGCTGCGAGCATCAGGAGAGAGCGCATCGAGAAGGCGTTGCTCGAGGGCTGGTCGACCGGTAAAACTCCCCATCTCAAATACGGGAAGAGTCGACGTAACAGCGACGTGGTGCTGTACCAGGTCAACGATCATATCGTGGAGCGGACCTGACTTGACGTCGAGCTTGGAGATGAGTTCCGGATTCTCCGGCTTGTCCGGACATTCTCCTGGCTTTTTCTCCGGAAGAAATTCTGTATCGACCAGCAAACCATGCTCCAGGTCATCGATACCGATGGCTGCGGCTTCTCGAAAACCAATGGAGCAAAGGTGTCCGGTAACTTTTGCGCCTCGCTTGTGGGCCGCGGCCACCGCGGCTGAAAGTTCGGCTGGAGTAATGAACATGTAGGCCTTGAAATTGTCGACCCCCTGATCCAACCAAAAATTGACCGTCCGCGTCGCATCGTCGGGCCCGGTGAGTTGATGCATCTGCAAAGCCCACGAACCCGCGCCCTCCAGGTAGGGTCCGGTTACGTGGATCTTCGGACCCGGGGTTTCGCCTTTATCGATTTGCTTTTTGATTTCGAGATCCGTATAGGGCTCGAGTGAACCCGTAGTTCGAATGGTGGTAACGCCGCCGGCAAGATACAAGCGCGGAAAGCTGAATGCCATTTCGCCGAAGATGCCGTTGCCCATGGGATAGAACATGTGGTCATGCATTCCCACGAGACCCGGGATCACGCTGTAGCCATGAAGGTCGAGCGCCTGCGCATCTTTCGGGACGTCCGCCGATGCGGCGTCAGCTACCGATTCGATCTTTCCTTTGTTGAGGATGATGGTTTGATCTTCGCGGGCCGGCGCGCCGGTGCCATCGATTACGCGCACGTGCGTCAGAGCCACAAGTGGCGAGTCGACTCTGACAAAGGTTTTTACCTGCGGCGACAGAGTTTGCGCCGAACCAGTGACCGCCGTGAGAGCAGCGCAAACAAAAATAAAAGCGGACTTCCGCATTAGGGTCCCTCAAAAAGGAGAATTCTGGTTGGAGGATTGTAACGGATCACGGGACGAATCGACGACGCAGCCAGCGGCCGAACGGGGGAACTCGTCACCGCCTGCTAAAATCAAAGATTAGCCCTCAATCGCTCAATCTATGGACGCCGCTTTCCTCCGCAATTTTGCCATCATCGCGCATATCGACCACGGCAAATCCACGCTGGCAGACCGCCTGCTGGAGCTGACCGGGTCGCTCACGGCGCGCGAGATGCAGGCACAGGTGCTCGATTCCATGGACCTGGAGCGCGAACGCGGCATTACCATTAAGGCCCATGCCGTCCGTATGATGTACACCGCGCAGGATGGCCAGGCTTACCAGCTCAACCTGATCGATACTCCCGGACACGTGGACTTTTCCTATGAGGTCTCGCGATCGCTGGCTTCGTGCGAAGGTGCCCTGCTCATCGTCGACGCTTCCCAAGGAGTGGAAGCACAAACTCTCGCCAACGCCTACCTGGCGATCAATAACGGACTCGAAATAATTCCCGTCATCAATAAGATCGATCTGCAGAGCGCAGACATTCCGCGAACGAGAGAAATGATCGAAAGCGCCGTCGGACTCGACGCTTCCGAGGCCGTGCTCATCAGCGCGAAGACTGGCCAGGGGGTGCCCGACGTGCTGGAAGCTATCGTGAAGCGCGTACCTGCGCCCAAGGGCAATCCAGATGGCCGGTTGCAGGCCCTGGTCTTCGACTCCTGGTTCGACGCCTACCGCGGTGTGGTGATACTCACCCGCGTCTTCCAGGGCACCTTGCGCAAGGGCCAGAGAATCCGCCTATGGTCGAATGGGACAACCTTCGACGCCGAGACTCTCGGAGTACTCACGCCCAAGCCGGTGGAAATCAACGAACTGAAAGCCGGCGAGGTCGGGTTTCTCATCGCGAACATAAAGAACGTGGCCGATACCAAGATCGGCGACACCATTACCGATGACGCCAATCCTGCCTTCGAAGCGCTGCCCGGCTTCGAAGAAATCAAACCCATGGTTTTCGCCGGTCTCTACACGGTGGACGCGCACGAGCATACGCGATTGCGCGAGGCGCTCGAAAAACTGCGTCTGAATGATTCGTCATTTTTCTTCGAGCCGGAAAGCTCAGTGGCGCTGGGTTTCGGATTCCGATGCGGGTTTCTCGGACTGCTGCACATGGAGATCATTCAGGAGCGCCTGGAGCGCGAATTTGCGCTTGAACTCATCACCACTGCACCCGGCGTACGCTACAAAATTACCAGGACCGATGGGACGTTGATTGAAGTGGATAATCCTTCGCGCTGGCCCGATCCGAGCGAGATCGCCAAGATTCAAGAACCCGTAATTCTGGCCACGATTTTGACCAACGAAGAATATGTCGGCGGAATTCTGAAGCTGGTGGAGGACAAGCGCGGCAAGCAGAAGACGTTCGAATACGTAAGCTCGTCGCGCGTGATGTTGCATTATGAGTTACCGCTGAACGAGATCGTCCTCGATTTTTATGATCGACTGAAATCAGTTTCACGCGGCTACGCTTCGCTCGATTATCACCTGGCGGATTATTGGGAATCCCCGATGGTCAAGCTCGACATCCTGGTGGCGGGTGAGCCGGTGGATGCCCTCTCCATCATTGTGCACCGAGATTTTGCCTACGACCGGGGTAAAGCGCTGGTCGCGAAAATGAGGCAACTCATTCCCCGGCAAATGTTCGAAGTGGCGATTCAAGCGTCGATCGGCGCGAAAATTATCGCTCGCGAAACCGTGTCCGCCATCCGCAAGAATGTAATTGCCAAATGCTACGGCGGCGACATTTCGCGCAAACGCAAGCTCCTCGAGAAACAGAAGGCAGGCAAAAAACGAATGAAACGCATCGGCCGCGTCGATATACCCCAGGAAGCCTTTCTAGCGGTTTTAAAGGTCGGCGAAGACGGTGATTGAATGACCGCTTCGGTAAAACTGTTCAGTCCGGTGAGGCAGAAACTGAGCTTAGATTGGGAGCCTGGACCTGAGATTGAAGGGCATTTTCGGGAGCCAATCCGCCTCGGAGGGGGTCCTGCAAAAGCTCCAAATGTGCAAATCTCCTTTTTGGGAATCTGAATGTCGGCGCCGAGATTTGGCCGTGTTAATACGACGTTAATTGTATAACTGGTTACTATTCAGGGCTTTAAGGGGATAAAAATCCCGCCTCAACATGTCCCGCAAAGGCTTTGGCAGAGGGGAGTTTTTTAGGCCTCCGGCCCTTCCACAAGCTTTTCCACAGCCCGCTGTGCTATCTCGCAACTCGAAGCGCCTAATGTACTTATCGCGTAAGACTACAGGAAATACTGTAGTAGCAGGATCACTCCTCGGGAGGGGGCCCCCCCTCGACCATGGTCTCGAATCTGGTGCAGTTTTTCAGGAAGGCCAGAGTGATTCGGCCGATGGGACCGTTGCGTTGTTTGGAAATAATAATCTCAGCCTTGCCCTGGAGGTCGGGATCGTCCTGCTTGTAAACTTCCTCGCGAAAGATGAACATCACCAGGTCGGCATCCTGTTCGATGGAGCCGGACTCGCGCAGGTCGGCGAGTTGCGGACGATGATCGCCTCCACGGCTCTCCGGGGCTCGGCTCAACTGCGAGAGCGCGATCACAGGCACGCTGAGTTCTTTGGCGAGGCCTTTCAGTCCGCGCGAAATTGCCGACACTTCCTGCGTACGATTTTCGTAGCGCTTGCTGCCGCCTGACATGAGCTGAAGGTAGTCCACAATAATCAAGTCAAGCTTGCCCTGTGACTGCTTTAAGCGGCGTGCCTTGGCGCGCATCTCACTCAATGAAATTCCAGGAGTGTCATCGATGAAAATTGGTGCATGCGCTAACTGCTCCATGGCGCGTACGACTTTGCGCGTGTCATCCTGCCACAAAGAACCGGTGCGCATTTTGTGCGCGTCCACTTTCGCCTGCGAACAAAGCAAGCGCAACAGCAAAGCTTCGCGAGACATTTCCAGCGAGAAGACTCCGACCACTTGTTTGTCTTCGACCGCGGCGTTCTCAGCAATGTTCATCGCGAATGCGGTTTTGCCCATCGAGGGCCGCGCCGCGATGATGACCAGATCCGAGCGTTGAAGTCCGCTGGTCATCTCATCGAGATCGGTGTAGTGCGTGGCCAATCCGGTGATACGCTGGCCGCGTTGCAACAGAGCATCGACTGAGCCGAACGATTCGCGGACGATCTCCTGTATGCCCATGAAGCCGCGCCCAATACGCTTCTCCGAGAGTTGGAAGATGGCGGCCTCAGCATCGCTCAAAACCTCTTCCGCCGCATCGGACTGATCGGCGGCGCGAGCAATCGCGGTATTGGCCGCGTGAATCAAGCCCCGCAACAAAGCTTTATCGCGAACGATTTTGACGTAGTGCTCAATGCTCGGCCGGTCGGGGACGCCATCCAGCAAGCTCGACACGTAACCCACGTCGCCAATCGCCTGAAGATCTTTGTGGCGATCAAGTTCCTCGATCAGTGTGATCATGTCGATGGGACGCGAGGATTCCGCCAGATCGACCATGCGCCCGTAAATCCGGCGGTGCGAGTCGAGAGAAAAATCTTCGATTCGCAGGTGTTCGGCAGCCTGGTTATAAGCAAAGTTGTCGAGCAGGATCGCGCCCAGAATCGAGCGCTCGGCCTCTACGTTCGCAGGAAGCGTGCTGATGTTGTAGTCAGTAGTGGCCACGGTCTTGATGTTTTTCCCCCAGCTCTCAAAATGCAAACGGAAACACTAACCGGACATGGGTTGTGAAAGCGAGGCGCATCCATAGGAAAAGCAAGGTCAATTCAGAAAAATTCGCGGACCATCCGCCCTTGCGCAACTGCATGAATGGCGCGGGATACTTCATAGGAGAACAAAAGGAGAACAGGAAGTCAAGCGCCGCAAACAAATGCGGCCCGGACCAGCCATCCGAACCGCATCGTTCGTAGAACCCTCTAGGCTGCCTGCCCGCCGCTTAGGCGCAGCGGGACGACGGTAGCGGTCCGACAGCGCTCCAATGATCTTAGGAGTGCCACATCTACCGCTACGGTTGCGGAACCGTGATTCGAGAACCACAACTCAGCAACCTCTGCGACGGCCGACGGCCCACCCCAACTCATAGAGCGGGGACATGGAGGAGGCCGCAATGCCCGGGCAACCAGCACCACGCTCGCGCGCGTTTCCAATTTCCCCCAGCAATTCACCCTCGAGAATCACCGGTCTGCCGCTGGCTTCGCCACAAACATCGTTCGGTAAGCCTTGGAAGGTCCCACGTATTCGGTGACTCCACTCTGCGGCACAATGATGCGGGTCGCAACAGAAAAACATTTCGCGCTTGTGCAGAAACTGTGGACGATCAGACTTCATTGTGGAAGCCTGAGGAAAAATACGCAGAATTAGAAAACTTAGACGGTGTAAAGGAAATACCGGAAAAAAACGAGAGGCACGGCCGAACCCGTGCCTCAATAAATTACTGCCGCTTGTCATACCGAGCGCAGCCAGAACCATGGTTGGGCTTGCACGTGATACGGCAGCCCCAGGCAAAATCAAGATCCCTGGTCTCGCTGACAAAAGACCCGATGACAATCGTGCTCTAGTCCCGCACTCCATCCATAAACGCCCGCAGCTTGCGCGAGCGCGAGGGATGTCGCAGTTTGCGGAGCGCCTTGGCTTCGATCTGGCGGATGCGTTCGCGGGTTACGGCAAACGACTGGCCGACTTCTTCCAAAGTGTGCTCGCTGCCATCTTCGAGGCCAAAGCGCATCTTGATGACTTTTTCCTCGCGCGGGGTCAACGTGCGCAGGACCTGTCCAGTCTGGTCCTTGAGATTCACGTTGATCACCGCTTCGGCTGGTGAGACCACGGCCCGGTCCTCGATGAAGTCGCCAAGGTGCGAATCTTCTTCTTCGCCGATCGGCGTTTCAAGAGAGATTGGCTCCTGCGCGATCTTGAGCACCTTGCGGACTTTCGCCACAGGAATATCCATGCGCTTGGCGATTTCTTCCGAAGTGGGTTCGCGTCCCAGTTCCTGCACAAGCTGGCGCGAGGTGCGGATCAGCTTGTTGATGGTTTCGATCATGTGCACCGGGATGCGAATCGTACGCGCTTGATCAGCAATGGCACGAGTAATCGCCTGCCGAATCCACCAGGTGGCGTACGTGGAGAATTTGTAGCCTCGGCGGTATTCGAACTTGTCGACAGCTTTCATCAGGCCGATGTTGCCTTCCTGAATCAGGTCGAGGAACTGCAAACCGCGGTTGGTATACTTTTTCGCGATTGAAACTACCAGACGGAGGTTGGCCTCAATCAGTTCACGCTTGGCCTGCTCCGCATCCATGTCGCCCTGGATAATCTCGCGCTGCGTGCGCTTGATCTCCTGAAACAACAGGCCGGCTTCCACTTCCAGCTTTTCAATTTCGCTTCTTACCGCGCGCGATTGCCGGCGGTACTCTTTTTTTTGATCTTCGCTGCGCGTGGCGTCGGCCTTGCGCTCGAGATTCCCAGCTTGCCGGTCGAGTGAACGCATGCTGTCGACGGTTTTGTTGACCCGGTCGATCAGACGCTTGCGTTCGGCATTAGTGAAACCGAGCTTGCGCACCGCGATAGAAACCTTCACGATGGCGCGGGCGAAGTTGCGACGAGCGCGGCGATGATCCTTGGGGCGCTTTTTTGAAGACACTGCCGCGTACTTTTCCTGCACCACGGCGACCTTCTTGTAAAGCTTCGCCATGTTGTCGATCTTGCCGGTGAATTCGTTCAGCCGGTTCTGGAGGATTTCGTCGGTGATTTCCTCTTCGTCGAAGGTAACGACCTCCTTGATGGAGCGCACGCCTTTCTTGAGGTCTTCGCCCATCGCCAGCAGTTCGTGTATCACGATCGGCGACCGCGAAAGCGCCTTGAGCACGCGCAGTTGACCACGCTCGATGCGCTTGGCGATTTCCACTTCGCCTTCGCGCGTGAGCAGGGGCACCGTTCCCATCTCGCGTAAATACATGCGGACGGGGTCATTTGTTTTTTCCAGCGCGCCCGGAGTGAGGTCGAGCTCAACGTCCTCGCCCTCTTCGCTTTCGTCGAATTTCTTATCGAGCGCCGCCGAAGGCAGTTTCGGGCCTTCCAGCACGTCAATACCTTGCGTGCCAATCGTAGTGAGCAGGTCGTCCAGGTCTTCGGGACTGTGCACATCGTGCGGGATCAGGTCATTGACCTGGTCGTAGGTGAGATATCCCTTCTCTTTCCCGGCATCGACCAGCTTTTTTATGTCATCGTACTTATCTTCAAGAGCCAAAGGGTGTCCTCAAATTCATCAATTCGCTCTTTGGGGAGCGTATGGTAATGTGTTTACAGGTAGGAATCTGGGGTAACGCGGAGTTGTGCACCTAGCACAAACTTATAGAGCTTAGCACATAAGTGCTGCCCGGTCTATCACTTGCCCTCTGAGTTACCCGTCGCCCGCCGCTATCTCTAACTCTGCTAAATACTTAGATGGTCGAAAGTGCTGTTTTGGTTCACGCGCTTTTCTGGTTTCCCGGGGGATTTCTCAGCCCGTCCTCCGCCAGGCTGGGATCCCTGAGCGCACGGCTCAAGCGATCCTTCTCCAGCAGCAACTCGTTCCGAAGTACCTTATCTTCGCCAACTCCGGGCTTGTTCAGTTCGCGCTGCACCTGCTCCTGTCGCCGCCTCAACTGCATGCGCCGAAGCGCACGCACGGCGCCCTCCAATCGCTCAGCCGTGAGTTCTTCTTCCTCTTTCAACAAGATCGAAGCCAGCATGCGGCGTTCGCCATCGGAGCAGGGCACCTCCATCACATCCGCAACTTCCGCTCCGGCATTCAGAAGAATCTCGACTAGCGACTCCATGGCCAGCCCGTGATGCAGTCCTTCGCTCTGCAAGGCGTATTGCGCCTGCCGAGCCGGATCGAACTCTTCCTCGACGCCATCACGAGCCGAAGTGCGCTCTCCGGGTTGGATCAGGCGCGCCGAAGCGAGGGCGCGAATGAGAATCCGCTCGGCATCGGTAGCCTGCCCCTCCGCCGGAGCTTTCACCGCTGCCGCCGAACGCTCGGAAGCTACGTGTCGCAATTCCTGTCGCAACACTTGCGAGTCAATGCCGAGCTTCTGCGCGATCTCCTGGCCCAGCTCGTCACGCACGATCCGACTCGGCACCCGTTGGATGTGCGGCAGCAGGTAGTTGACCGCCTTCAGTTTACCTTCGGCGCTGCGCACCGGAAAATGATTTCTCGCCCTATCGATTAGATAGTCGAAATACTTTTGCGAGTTCTTGAGCGCCTGGCCGTAGGCATCCTTGCCCTTGCGCCGGATATACAAATCAGGATCGAAGCCCTGCTCCAGCGTAAGCACCTTTATGCCATCCTGGATCTGGAACTCTTCTTCGACCAGCAGGTTGAGTGTCCGCTCCGCGGCTTTTGCCCCAGCCGTGTCCGGATCAAAGTTGACCACGACCTTCTTGCTGAAGCGCGCGAGCAACTTCACCTGTATCTCAGTAAACGCCGTGCCTGAGCTGGCGATGACATTGTGAAACCCGGCAGCATAGA
>Ga0307474_10000418_pt1 | contig 30666 bp, 31 predicted proteins | sample atmos_gasesECM1C_2_FD_203312 | JGI IMG/M metagenome (GOLD analysis project Ga0307474, IMG submission 203312) | Hardwood forest soil microbial communities from Morgan-Monroe State Forest, Indiana, United States - atmos_gasesECM1C_05 | ecosystem: Environmental > Terrestrial > Soil > Temperate... | reverse complement strand
CTGTTGTCACACAAGTTGCAAACTCCGTCCCGAGTGGCAACCATCACCGGCGATTTAGCTACCTTCGACCATGCGGAGAAACTTCGTGGCTTTGCCGCGACCCTCGCGATGTTTGCTCCGCACCTCACCCTGCTTCCTGTCGTCGAATCCCACGAAAGCGCGGAGGATGCCTACCGCCAATCCATCGCGCTGTTGAGGGCCAAAGCGCGCCCCGATGCGATTTACATCAGCACGGCGAATAGCCTTCCGGTGTTACGTGCGCTTGAAGAACTGAAACTGCTTGGCCGTGTGCAGGTGATTGCGACAGATCTCTTTCCGGAGCTGGTGCCACTACTCGAGTCCGGCAAAGTGCTGGCCACGCTCTATCAACGCCCAGAGGCGCAGGGCAAAACCGCGCTGGAAACACTCATCGCCCACTTGACCCATAAGGACAAGCCCGCCAAGCTTCACCGTTTCGCTCCGCACATCATTCTGCGCAGCAATCTCCCGCTCTTCGTCCACAGGCTCGCCAACGCAGCGCGGATTTCGGGCAGCTAATGCGAAACCAGTGTCACAGAGGCATGATTCGAGTCATTCAGGATCGAGGCTCCCTCTTGTCGCGTCGGCTTCGCCGTTGTGGAGTCCTGATGCATCGACTCGGGTTTCGCTCGAGTCGCTGATCCTTCGGCGGGCACGAATCGAATAACGCAGCCGCCGCCACTCGCCAAGTGCAGGACGAAGGTGTCGCTGCTGCGCACATTTTGCTGCCGTATGGAAACATGCTTTGGATTCCTGCCAGCATCGGAGGCGTCTTCATAAATCTCCGCTTTGTACGTCCCGTGCCCAAGAAAGCTTAGAGCCATGGGCAGGTCACGTGGCGTCCAGTTGGTCAGACTTCCCAGGTACCATTCATCCCCGTGACGCCGGGCGAGGGTGACGAATTCTCCCGGTTCACCATTGAGCACATGGAGAGCATCCCATGTCGTGGGTACATCCTCGATGAATCGGAATGCGGGCTCACTCGCGTAAACCGATGGCGCGTCGGACACCATGGCAAGAGGTTCGTCAAAAACTACGTAGAGGGCAAGCTGCTGCGCCCGCGTTCCCATCACCATGGGATTCTTGTCCCGCGCGACGAATTCTTCCCGCGTTACATTATCAAATCCACCGGGAGTGTAATCCATCGGACCACTCAACATGCGTGTAAAAGGAAACGTTGCACGATTGACGGGACCATCGCGGCGACCGGCCTTGTTGTTCTCAAGACCAAGCACTGCTTCATACTCAAGAACATTCGGATAGGTCCTCTGTATGCCCCACGGCTGTGTTGCGCCATGAAAATCCACCATGAGATGGTGTTCGGCTGCGAGCTTTGCGACGTCGTAGTAGCGCTGAATCCCTTCCTGATCGTTGCGGAGAACGAAGTCAATCTTCACGCCCGCCACCCCCCATTTCTCGTAGAGGGGGAATGCCTGCTGCATCTGCTCTGCGACGGCCTTGGAATATAGCCATATCCAGACCTTCACGTTTTTCTTCGCGGCGTACTGTACCAGCTCAGGCACATCGACATTGCCGCGCATCTTCGTGATGTCGCGCTCTGACCAGCCGGCGTCAAGCATCATGTACCGAAACCCGGATGCGGCGGCGAAATCGACATAGTATTCCATGTTCCCGGTGGTGTAAGCCGATCGGCCATCCGGCCCCAGATCCCCGTTCCACCAGTTCCAGGCAGCCTTTCCGGGGTGTATCCAACTGGTGTCCTCTACCCGGTTCGGGGGATTAAGGTCGGTGATGAGATTGGACTCGACGAGCTGGCCCGGAGTGTCGCCAAGCAGGATCACGCGCCATGCACTGTCATGGGGGAGGCTGGAATCGACTGCAGGCCCTTTTCCGTCCAGCGCAGGAGAGATCTTGCTGACGACGTAGTGGCCGGTCCAATTGCCGGTTGGGTTTTCGAGGTACATCGCGGCATTGCCTTCAAGGTCGGCTTCACCGACGGCAGCCCAAGCAAGGCCGGGCATGTGCAGCAACATCGGCGCGCCATTCAGAATGTGGCTCGAAACGCCGCCCTGATTACTGAGAGCGCTCAGAACCTGCGGCACATATTCGCTCTCGTAAGCGCTCTGATAGTTGGGCAGCCGCAGTGCCCAGGCATCTGCGTCCATTACCGGCCGAAATTCGGTATCCTCCTGTGTCAGTTGGTAGCGCGCGAGCGTAGATTGCGCCGGGATGCGATATCGAAACGCCAGCCCGCTGTTGTAGACCCGGGCCTCGATTTCAAAGACGCGGCCCGGGCCGCTGCTTTCCCGAGCCTCCATGATCAGGCTGTTGTATGGGTCATGAACCGCAGATGTCTTTCCGGCGAACAGACTGTAGTCGTCTGCCCCGGAACCGTGGGTTGCGCTGGCGATGTGAACGGCCGCGCCGAGAGGGGCTTGATTTGCGAGTTCAAGGCGCAGTGCCGAATCCTCAAAGATCTTTTTCTGGTGAAACGTGACCGCGTAGACGAGTTGACCGTCTGGCACAGAGGCTTTCCTGTCCGTGCCTGGCTGCAGGTTGAAATCCAGGGCGATTTGATGATCCGGCGAACTCACTTCGATAGGGTTTGCCTGGGCGTGAACCGCTAGCGGATACGAGACTGCGAAGAGCGAAAGAAGACAACAGATGAAACACTTCGACATAGTTCTCCGATCATGGGTGGGCAAAGCGTGAACATGACCGACGCCAACATCGGTGAGACGAAAAACGGCTTCCCTTAAGGAGAAGCCGTTCGGTTTGGTTTTCTTAATCGCTAGAACAAATACTTCAATGCAAGCTGGAAGAAGCGCGCATCCGGTGTGTTGTTCTGGAAGAATTTTGGTCCCGAGATCAGACCCCCGTTCGCATTCATGGAGTCATTCGGGGTTCCGAGCGTTGGATGGTTCAACACATTGAAAGCATCCGCTCTGAACTGCAGGCTCTGTTCCCGCCACGTTGAAAAACTCTTGAACAGTGACATGTTGACCTGGTAGTAGCCGGGACCATAGACGTTGTTTTGCGGGGTTCCGAGCAGCGCGATAGCCGTCGCCCTGTCCGTAACCGGCGCCTGGAACTTGACCGGAACGCCATCGGGGTTGACTGATCCCACCGGATGTGTGGCGTCGGAAATCATCTCGCCGGGCAGAGGATTTCGGAACGCACATGGGTTGAAGTAGTTCAATTTCGTCTTGACCTGCGCCGGGCACGACGTCAGGCTTGGATTTGTCGGGTCAGGCGTTCCTCCTCCCGCAAACGGGTCGCGCACAGGAAACGCACGGGCGCCGCCGCCCGAGGCCGTGCTGATATTTGGAGAGACCGTGAACGGCGTTCCGGTCTGGGCCGCAAAGGTCAGACTCGAGGACCAGCCTCCAACAATCTTATCGACCCAGCGAGATGAATTGCCGAGGAACGCGCGCCCTCTGCCAATGGGAAGTTCATAGTTGCCGTTGATCGTAAATCGATTGCGGATATCGAAGATAGAGTTGGTCAATTCGTAGATATACGGAATCAAAGCCGGTTGACGGTTTCCGATCGCGGTGAAGAGACCGCCTGCGTCGCTGGCATCATCGAGGGCATGAGACCACGTGTAGGTCGCCAGAAAGGACAGCCCATGCGAATAGCGCTTTTCCACCTTCGCCTGAAGCGAGTTGTAAGTGCTGACACCTGCGTAATGTACTTCGCCGATGCCCCCGAGATCCGGGAAGGGGTTAAACGGATTGGTGTTGGTGCCAGGGCGCCAAAGGCCCGGCGCAGTATTGGGGGCGCCATAGAGCTCAAGGTGCCTGGATAGGTTACCCACGTAGCTGAGGGTAAAGGCCATGTTGGGCGTGATCTGCTGCTGTACGCCGAGGCTGAACGTCATCGTGTAGGGCGGCTTAACCTCTGGATCGATGGAGTGGAAGCCCGGCAGCGAGACAAATGTCTGTAGTTGGCCGCCATTCGTAGCCGGCAGCAAGCCTGCATGCAGTGTAATGCCCTGCGCGGCAAGGGAAGGGCAATTGCCCGTAACGCAGGTTGGCGCAAAGAAGCTTGCCTGATTCGACCACGGGAAGTTAGCTCCCAAATTGCCATTGCCTTCCGATTGCAGTCCTCCATAAAAAATGCCAAAACCTGCGCGGACGACGGTGTTACCTCGCGGCGAGTAAGCAAAGCCGACACGCGGCGCAAAATCTGTTTTCTGCGAGGTCACGAGACGGTCGTTATCGACGAACTGTACCGTCACGTTATCTTTCGCTAACGCATTGAGGAAGGGCGCCCCGAGGACAATATTCTGCTGGCTCTTGGGGAACTGAAGAACACCGGAACCCCTGCCGATTCCCAGGGGACCGGTCGCAACAAAGTTCGACTGCTGTCCGCCATTCTCCTTGTAGGGTTGAAAGTAGTCATAGCGCACGCCGAGATTCAGTGTGAGCTTCCGGGTGATCCTCCAGTCATCCTGCACATAGCCTGCGTCGTACCATTGCGCATCGTTCACGTTGGGGGAGACTGAAATGGTCGCATAGTTTTGTTGATCCACGAGCATGTCTGCTACCGCGGATCCTGTGTTGGCCCCGCCGACCAATCCGGTGTATTGGCCGTTCCAGTGATATTGCCCGAGATCGGCAGGCGCATAAATGTAGTAAAAGCGGATAGCCTGGAACGACGCTCCAAACTTGACAGAGTGATTCCCCCAGATCTTCGCGACGTTGTCGAGAATCTGATAGACATTCTGCGACTCGCGGCTGATACCGGTCGAGCCCCACTGCTGGATGGTCCCATTGACGTAGCCCAACGGTAGCCCGTAGTGTCCAGGCTTCAAGTTGGATGGTTGCGGCCCGAGTCCCAGAGACGAGTTCAGACCGGCATTAGAAGCATTCGGCTGCTGGAAGTTGAACACGCCCCAGTTGTAGCCGAATCTCAATTCATTGGTCAGAGTTGGCGTGAAGATATGAGTTTCGCTGCCCATGAAATTCATCGCCAGGTTGGTGTCGTACTGTCCACCGTAACCGCTGCCGTCAAGCACCGGGCCAAGGGGCAGTCCGTTCGTCTTGATCTCATGCAGGTAGCTGTACCGGGCGTAGCTCTGGTCCTGGGCGTTAATATTCCAGTCCAAACGCTGATCCCACTGGATCGTATTGTCGCTATTGCCCACGTTCACAATGTAGTTGTTGTAGAGCTTGCCATTGTTGGCATTGGGGGCAGGGTAGAGGTTAAGAATATTCTTGGCGACCGCGTTGATCTGATTCGCGCAGAAGACATTCTGCTGGCCGTTACAGACCAGGGGCTGATTGGGGTCCGCACTGTTCGGCTCATACAGCTTGGTGGGCGCTCCCACACCAGTCAGATCCCCGTTCAGCAACTCTGAGAAGTTTCCCTGCCGCTCAAGGGCAGAGGGAACGTTGATCGGAGTTGGATTGCTGATCGAGATACGGTTGACTTCCATGTCGCCGAAGTAGAACAGCTTGTTCTTCCAGATCGGAAATCCAAGCGTGGCTCCGAATTGATTCTGGTGATACGGGGGTACCACAGCATGAGGACCTGCATTCCAGTTGATCGCATCAAGATTGGTATTGCGGAAATACTCCCAAAGATCGCCGTGGATCTGATTCGTTCCGGACTTGACGTTGGCCTGCAGGACAGCGCCGGCGGAGTGACCAAACTCTGCGCTGAAATTGCTTGTTTGCAGGCTGAACTCGGAGAGCGCATCCGGAGGCGGCCGGATAATGTAGCTGGAGCCGTTCAAAAAATCGACGAGGTTTGTATTGTTGTCAACGCCGTCAAGGATAAAGTTGTTCTGTTCGGCGCGTTGACCGTTCGCGACAAAGTCTCCAGTTCCAGATCCACGAGTGTTTCCAAAAGGTGGGGCAACGCCGCTTGTCAGTTGTGCAATGTAGACCCAGTTCCGTCCGTTGAGTGGAGTGTCATTGATCTCCTTAGTACTGATAACCTGACCGACCGCGGATTCCTGGGTTTGCAGAACCGGAGCTTCGGAATCAACCGTCACAGTCTCGGTCACATCCCCTGTCTGCAGCGTGAAGTTCACGTCAAGCCGCTGCTGGATGTCGAGATGCAGGTTTTCATGGCTTAGTGTCTTAAATCCCTTCGAAGACGCGGACACTGTATAGTTCCCGATCTTGAGTGGGGAAAAAACAAAAACGCCACTGCTGTTTGACTTGGTCTGAAGAGCCAAACCTATGTCGACATTCGTTGCCTTGACATCTGCGTTCGGGATGACCGCACCGGTGGAATCTTGTACTACACCTGTAATCGCGCCCTGGTCGGTTTGGGCAGATGAGTAAGGAGACGTGAGCAACATCAGCCACATCCCTGCCACGGTTGACGCCAGGAAGGTCAGACTTAGTCTCTTCGAAGAATTTGGCCTCAATAATCGTTTAATCATCGGTCTCTCTCCAGGGCCGGCGCGACTGCGCCTAGTCCTACCTCAACTACTTCGCTGCTTCGCTTGCGTTGACGTTCCCAAAAGAGATTGCAAGGCCTGTGTACGTTACCGGAAGAACGGTAATCTCACGACCAGAGACTTGTCAAGCAACATTTTCTTGGCAGAATGCGTAGCTCGGGAATCTCGGGCATGGGCCTGTTTTTTGCTCTCGCCGCTTTACTTTGAAGCCATTTTGTTCACTTCAAGGCCGGATCGCCCTTGGAGCTGGGAATGAGATTGACACTCCTGGAAAATGCGCGTAAGTATTGGATTACTGTGTACGTTACCGTAGAGTGGCTGGCGCGTCTCGATGATCGGCACCTGTTCTTGGTCCGGTACAGGGGCACTCCTGTCCGTGAGTTCGGAGGAGAGGAAGATGCAAATTTGAGATCGCAGAAACGTCTCGCCCTCGGTCGATGCCGGGTGAACGTCTTTTCGATCAGCAACATGTCGCACCCGGTCGAGTCAATTTGATCGGTGAGCCTGCAGGCGACTACGGTGTGCGGCGGCGCGAAGTCGAGGCGGGACAGGCAATTCTGAAAGTGCACTTTCCGCAATCTGCCGACCTGGGTCACGCGAGCCTGGATGAGTTGGAAGCATGCAGGGTGTCGATGTCCCCGGAGAGCCATCGCCGCTGCCACCATATCATTTCTGAAAACGATCGCGTTCGGCACGCAAAAGCAGCGATCCCTGCTGATGACATGGAATGGCTCGGCGACTTGATGACGCGTTCCCATGTAAGCCAGCGCGACGACTTTGCCTGCTCTTGTGAGGAGATCGATTTTCTGGTTGTTGGCTCTCAAGCAATCGGGCCGCTTTGGGGCGCGGTTGACCGGTGGGGGATTTGGCGGATGCACGGTAAATCTTGTAGCCGCTGATCATGCGGAGGCGTTTGTTGCCGCGGTGAGGCGCGGATACAAGGACGCGTTCAAGACCGACGCCGCCTCCTACATCTGCGAGGCTGCGGCCGGTGCTATGGCGCGAAACCAAGCGATCCACCTCGGAGAGTGACGTCCGACCAGAGCGGCTGGCGAAATGCCTGGGTGCCCATTAAACAAGCGGACGATTGATGTTCGCATACGTTGTGAGGCTCTACCGAATGAAGATGGACGAACCGAAAGCCTATTCTCTTACGAATTCCGAATTGTCTGTTGACATCATTCCAGAGGAAGGTGGTCGCATCTCCTCACTCAAGAGTTTGCACACTGGTCTGGAGTTCTTGACGCAGTCACGACGCGGCAGACGATTTCCCCAAGCTGGATTCGAGACCCGTTTTCAGGACGGGTATTGCGCGGGGATTGAAGAATGCCTCCCAACGGTTGGTCCATCTTGCCCTGAGACGGAAGGCGGCCCGGCGCCGGATCACGGAGACTTTTGGCAACTGCCGTGGCACGTGTTCGCCGCCTCCGACAGGGAGGTCAGCATGTTCGCGGTTGGATTCAGCCGGACGCTTCGATTCTCGAAGCGAGTCACCCTAGAGGACCAGACACTTCGTGTCGCCTACAGAATTGAAAACATAGGGTCGACCGCGCAATCGTTCCTCTATGCGTGTCATCCTCTGTTCGCTATCTCGAAAGGAGATCGTGTTCTGTTGCCGAGCGAGATTCGAGAAATGAGGCTTGACTATTCGAAAGGAGGTCGCCTCGGAATATCAGGTTCCATCATTCCCTGGCCGGTGACGCATGCCGGCCTCCGTATGGATGTCGCAGATGGGCCGGAGGCCGGGACGGCGGAGATGCTCTATAGTCCTCGACTGAGGGAAGCAGTCTGCGGCATCCATCGGAAGGCATCGGGGCGGATCCTCGAGGTCTCGTTCGATAGCAAGCGTCTTCCTTATCTGGGCCTGTGGCTTTGCTACGGCGGCTGGCCCGGCGATGGCGAAGCGCCTCTGCAATATGCGGTGGCGCTCGAGCCTACGACTTCGCCTTGTAATACGCTTGCCAAAGCGCAACAAGCCAAGGCGGCCATCTCACTCAAGGCAGGCGAGACGTACGACTGGGAGATCCGGTTCGGCGTGAAGGAGACGCACGCTGTTGGACCCGCTTTCCCGGGCGCGACCCATGCCCAAGGTAGTTGAGAACCGCCGGCTGACAGTAACTCGATGAACGCTCGCTCGCGTAGGGGACTTTGCCTCAATCGAGCGCAAGAGAGGAAGGGAACGAAATTGTGGAAACCCTCAGAGAGAAACACGCTCTCTCAGCGCCGCCCCCGCCATCGAGTCCTCTCCCCGAACTTTCTGCTCGATCTCTCCGGCGCCTCTTCTGAAAGCAAACCAGCTATTGCCTTGAGACGATCCGCCGCACGTCCTTCAAGAGCACGAAGAGATGCATCGGGTCCGAAGGGGAGGGGATGAAATCGAATTTCAGATAGAAACGCCGCGCCTCTTCGTCCCTCGCATGCACTGCGAAAGCAGGTATGCCGGCAATATCGGCCGCCTGCAGCGTGCGCAGGATCGCGTCCTTTAAAAGCGCCTTGCCCACGCCTTGGCCCTGCCAGGGGTGATCCGCTGCCAGGCGGGCAAGCAGCATTATTGGAACCGGATGACGCGCCAGTCCCTTAGTCTTAGTCAGGCGTTCACGTGCTTCCTCGCGCATCACGTGCCCTACGGCAAGCGTGTGATAGCCGATGACGGCGTCGCCCACGAGCCCGACATAGGTCTGCGCTGCGCCCGCCTGCTGATTTTGCCCACGCATAGCGCAGCAGATAGCGGTTCAGTTCTTCCCTGCCGCAGTCAAAGCTCTCAATTGAGTGATCGGCGCGCAGCTTTTCAACGCGACGAGCTCGTTCAATGTTGCGGTCCGCCGTCAAAGAATTCCGGTTCTTTCAGAAGCCGCTCAAGGTGGGGCAGGGGGCGAGGAGGGGCGTCAAGCGCCGCCAGAAATGCCTTCCACTGCGAGGCGCTAAGACCAAACGACCGCCGGTCGGCAAGGGTTTCATCGGCCCGCGCCAAAGCACTTTCCAGCACGAACTCGCTCACCGAAGGATGCGCTACGGCCGCAGCAGCCTGCAAGGCACGCTTCGCATGGCGGGTAAGCCGCAAATCAAGCTTCTCGGTACGCGTGGCGTGTGATGGCATGATAGTAAGTTTATTTGGGCGTGCCGTGTCTGCCCGACGATGTCAAGACCACGCAGAACGCGCCGAGGGCTTCTAGGCCACTAACTGTTTCATCGGCTCATTTCGAGAGGTATTGCTGCAAAAATTCGACAGTCGCATAGAATTCGAAGTCCTGGTTTGCCTTCTTTTGAAAGCCGTGGCCTTCATCTTTTGCCATTACGTACCAAACGACTGTTCCTTGTCTTTTTAGTGCCGCAACGATCTGGTCGCTCTCGGTCACTGGCACACGCGGATCGTTTTTTCCCGCTACTACCATCATCGGTTTCTTGATCTTTTCAACATTGTTCATCGGTGCGATCTTTTCCAGAAATTCTCGCATTTTGGGGTCACGCTCGTCTCCATACTCGACCCGTCGCAAATCGCGACGATATGCCTCCGTGTTTTCCAGAAAAGTAACGAGGTTGGACGGCCCTACGACATCGATCGAGCAACAGATCCGTTCGCTATAAAAGGTCGAAACCGCCAGCGTCATATGGCCACCATAGCTTCCGCCAGTCACCGCAATCCGGCCCGCGTCTAAATCCGGCTGCGTGGCGATCCAGTCGATCAGCGCGTTAACGTCCTTGTAGCTTCCCTGGCGCAAAAAGCCGTTGTCCAGTTTCGTGAAGGCCTTGCCATATCCCGTTGACCCTCGTACATTCGGTTGCAGGATGGCTATGCCGAGCTCGTTTAGGAAATAGTTGTCTGAGCCAAGAAACCCAGGCCGCGATTGTCCCTCCGGCCCCCCATGAATTTCGATCAGGACAGGCCGCTTCCCCCGGAACTTCGCCGGTGGACGGAAGAGGAAACCCGATATGGTCCTCTGATCAAATGTCCTCCATCGGACCAGCTCGGCGTCATGAAGTCCGGAAGTATTCACTGCTGTCTCGCTAGTTGTCCAGCGCTCTACTTTTCCAGTACTCATGTCCAGCGAATAGCAGTCACCGGGATCTTTCGCTGTGGTCAATCCGAAGCCCAGATCCCGGTTGTTGCGGTGCCAGATTAGTCCTCCCATCACCCCGACGGGCAGTGTCGGCACTGGCTGTTCCTTTCGGGTCACCACATCTATCAGGTGCAGTTTACTGACCCCGTCTTCGTTGCTCAAATATGCGATCCACTTGCCATCCCAGGATTGCGCGAATTCGTCCACGTCCCACGAGAGATCTGGCGTCAAAAGCTCCATCTTCTTGCTCGACAAGTCGATATAGGCCAACCGTTGGAATTCCGAGTCCTTGTCTGTCGTAACGTAAACGCCCTTTCCATCCCGGCTGAATCGAGCGCTGCCGTAGGCAACCTGCACGTCCCTTTTCCGGGGCGTCAACTCGGTTTTCTCACCACTGGTGGTATCCACGAGCCAGAGATAAGTTTCGTTGATGGAAATCCCTTCCATAAGAAGAATCTTCTTGTCATCCGGCGACCAGCCCTGCGGCTCCCATCCGCCGCCGCTCAGTTGCAGCAGCATGTGGTCTGTTTTGGGGTCGGATGGGTCCATCACCCAGAGATCAGTGTCTTGGTTGTTGCGGCGCGTCGAAACGTATGCAATTCGGTCACCGCCCGTCGACCATCGCTCCGACGTGTTGCGCGACTTTCCGTCTGTCAGGAGTGTGCTCTCACCTGTAACCAGGTCGTAGCGGAAGAACTGGTACCATTCGCCTCCACCAACGTCCTTTGTGTAGAGGACGTAGTCCCCTCCCTTCGGGTGAAACGACCCGCCATACACTGGTTCCGGGAAGAACGTGAGTTGACGCCGTGCGCCTTGCGGCATGGCTAGAATGTGCGCTTGATAGGTGTTTGCGAAGCGAGTGCCAATGATCATCTCGCGCCGCGTTGGATGCCAGTCGGTCTGAAATGCGTCACGATTCTCCGTGTATCGCCCCACGGTTTCTGAGAGCGACGCCGGGATCTTCGGCACGCCTTCGACGACCAGATTCTCGCCGGGAGCGACTGTACTTTCCTGAGCCGTTGACAAACATCCAGCCGCGAAAAAGATTACCGCCATAAGAATATATCGCTTCATAGACGCACCTTGTTTTCACACTTCTGAATCCCTTCCTTTACCGAACGGCTAAATCAGGCTTTCCCCGCGCAGGATATTATCATCACGACCGTGAATTCGGGAAAACGAGCGAGAAGTCGGCTTGGAGGCCGTCACCCGTAATGTCTCTCCCGTTCCGAGGTCGGCGTTCACCGCTTGTCTGAGTTTCTGCTTGCAGCCGAGATACCGCTCAGTTGTCTGGTCAAGTCTCTCCGCCGGCCAGATGGCATAACCTTGAGCAGATACGTCGCACCTCCCAACGGGGATCCGAGCGACTGCGTGGCCGTTGCGAGATTGCGTTTGTGGGATTCCTGAATCTTCCTCTCGCATGGCCGCGGCGATCATGACGAAGGGGGAACCGCAGTCGTCCGCAAATTCACGACCGCCTCTGAAAGACCGTAATCTGCCTTGGGTCGGGCAGCCCGATGGGCTTCAGCCATGACTCCTTCGCGAGCGTGCATGTGCAAGGCCCGAGCGTACAGATCTTGATCGGTCTACTTGTACTGTCCTTTCGCAGCCTGTCCAGCACATTGGCGAGGACCGAGCCGGTGAAGGGGGCAATACAAATAGAACACGGTACCTCTGGACAGATCTGCCGCCCTCGCGTCCTCGCGAATGAACCGGACACGGCTTAGACGGAGGCTTTGAGCGCATTCCTGCGCACTTGCAACGTAGGCAGCCTCCACCTCGATACCAAAGCTCCGGGCTCCAGTCAGCATGGATGTCAACAGCGCCACGTGCCCCAATCCGGAGCCCAGGTCGACAAATACGTCGCTTTTAGAAAGAGCGCTGGCCATTATCAGATGGAGAATATGGCGCACAGGTGTGGGTTGATAAAACAGCATCTCGGGCACGGGATGAAGACGTGGCCCGCTCGGTTCTCGGAGTCGGAGAACACCGCTCACGACCTCATCCCCGTGGTCATAGCCTAAGCCGGGAGCTGTTTCTACCCGCGTATCTGAAGCTTGGATCCAAAGCAGCAGTTTGTGCGGCGGCGCGCCGCACACAATCTCAGAGCGGATGGATTCGTACAGTACTGTGTTAACGGCCTCGAGCCTAGCCTGGAGTGCCCTAACAGGGTTAGGAATCTGGCTATGCCCATCCCTCATGAACTCCTCTGCCTGGAAATCGCCAAGTCTGGTATCGAGGTCGTCTAGTGCGTCCAGGCGCTCTCGTAGTTGCGCCGGCTCGAAAAGGGACGAATCAGTTCCGAGGTCCCAACGGAAGTTCTGCAGGTACTGACTCAACACTGGATTCCATCCTGACGAGAACAATTCGCCGGGTCGGGCGGTTGTCATACTTTCAATGGTCGGCCCATTGTTGTCCGCTACATTTGGCCTGACATCACCCCGCGTTCCGCAAAATGGCAGCAGGCATTTTCTGACGATGATGGAAAGACGTGGGAAACGAACTGGATCATGGAGTTCCGCCGACTTGATTCAATCAACTCCTCAAGGGATCATAGATCGAACCGTGCGCCTAGCTGACTGCAGTCCACGGGTTCGCCTCGTGGCCTTAATCGTCTAGTCTTACGATTGCCACTTCAGATAGGTAGTCCTTAATCCTCGAGGATCATGTGTTTCGTGTAGATGTGGATAATCTCCAGTCGTACTTTGATTTCGACTCCAAGCGGAAGATTGATCTCCAGAAGTTGGACAAGCTTGTGAGAGCGTCGGCGCCCGGGCTTAAGCGGTACTTCCATCGCGGAACCCCGCCGGGTGAACCGGGGATGCGCTTCAAAATGATTGGATACGGAAGATTTCACCGTCCCGCGCGATCCGGCAAGATCGTGGAATGGCCAGTTGTAGGCGTTGCGCTTCAAAAGAGCTACATCAGCGTCTACCTGTCCGTAGAAAAAGATGGTCTGCCGCTGCTTCGGTCGTATTCAGGCAAGCTGGGCGAAATAAGAAGTGGGCATCATAACTTCAGCTTCGAGAGGTATGAGGACTTGATGACGCCGGTAGTGTCCTCCCTATTCGCCGAAGCTGAAAAGATATTCAGAGCATCTTTCGATGATCGAAACTTGGGAGTAATTTGCACAAAGGTGCCCCCCCATAAGTGAAATTTAAGAATCAAAGGCCGCTGGGATCAGCGAACTGGCTTCCTCAGCTTTTGCTCGTGGTGGCTCTTTAGGCCTTCGCGTAATTTTCTTGAGCAAGGAATCATATCGGCTGCAAATCTGTGTGTCAGGTGCTGGGTATCCGAGAATTCGCAGCATCGCGACAACCTGGCCTTTGTGGTGAAAGGCATGAGTGATGACGTGCAATAGGATAAAAGCACGGCTTCGGAGTTCACCACCCCAAGAAAACACGCGACACGGGTGGCGCTACAGGAACGCTTTAGTGAAGCTCGGGAACAATTCGTGGACTGTTAATGGACCATGGGTCCTGGTGTCTTATTTTCGGTCATCTGAAGCGCTACCAACAAAAGGACTGATCCTGCATTCATGGAATTCGCGTGGCAGGCATGACATTTCGCCAGCGTCGCGACAACGGACAGCCCACTCAAGCAGGCTCCGGTACTGGTCGAAACTAGCAATGTTGCCCAGCCACTCCGTGCCCGATGAAGTCGTGATCACGACCACGTTCGGCACATCACATGGCCCAACGCAGCCACTGACGGTCAATTGCACTCGCTTCAGCAATCCCCGTTTCCGCCATTCGCTTTTCAGCCATTCCACCGGAACTTCAGGAAGGCCACGTTCGACATTGCCGCAGCAGCAGCCCCGGCAGATCGTAATTTGCCCGACCACAAGGCGCTTCGTTTTCAACGGACAATCTCGATCGTCGTTCACAGTGCCTGATCCGTCCTTGCCTCTAAAAGCCGCTCAATCCAAAATGCCGTAGAGCTCGTTTAGATCAAACAGTCCCTGCGACTTGCCAGACCACAAAACGAAAGCGACGATCAAAATCCCCAGCACAACGGCAAGTGAGACCGCCCAAGCAAGCCCTTTTCGATTCTGGATGAAATGAGCAAAATGCATACGCACCGCTCAAAGTTCTTGCCGCAACTCCGGGGCTCATTGCCCGGGCCCGGAACTCCGAGGCAACAATCTCGTAGAATTAAGGATGAAGGTCAACTCTGACGTCACGTGAATAAAAGCGGCCAAGAGCGGATTGAGAAAACCGAATGCTGCCATTCCGACTCCTACGCTGTCCACGACCAACGTGCCGACAAAGTTTTGCATGATAATTCCGCGACAGCGGCGAGCAACCGTCAGAGTTTCGACCAATTTCGAGAGATCGCTTCCGATCAAGATCACATCTGCGCTTTCGCGAGCCACATCGGTACCCGATCCCATAGCGATGCCGACATTGGCCTCTACGAGCGCAGGAGCGTCGTTTATGCCGTCACCGACCATCGCGACATTACGCCCTTTGCTCCGCAGTTCAGTCACCCACTTTGCTTTCTGCTCCGGTAGCAGTCCTCCCACCGCTTCGTCCACCCCGAGGCCGCGGCCCACGGATGAAGTTGCCGCTTGTGTGTCGCCACTCAATAGAACAGTCCTCAGACCCATTTGCCGCATCGCCGCAATTGCGTTCTTGGCTTCTGGACGCAAGACATCTGCAATTCGGATGCTCCCGAGAACTTGTCCGGCGCGCGCGACGTAGACTTCCGACGCCCCGTCTGCACCGTTACTACTTGCGGGCAAACCCCTCGTCATGCCGTGCTCTACAAGGAGCGCCATGCTCCCGACAAGAATCTGATCACCGTTGTAGCTGACAATGACTCCTCTTCCGGGTGTATACGAGAATTCGTCGGGCTCGACGAGCGGAATGGCGAGTTCCGTCGCTCGGGCCACAACGGCTTTGGCGAGAGGATGTTCGGACTTACGCTCAGCAATGCTGGCGGCGGCAATGATCTCTTGTTCCCCAAAGCCATTTGCCGAAACGACTTCACGAATCTGTGGCGTGCCGAAAGTGAGCGTGCCGGTTTTATCCAAAAGCACGGTGTCGACGGCGGCCAAGGCTTCCAGGTAGAGGCCGCCTTTGATGATGGCCCCCTGATGCGCCGCTCGGCCGATTGCGCCGAGGATTGCAAGAGGAGTTCCCGCCGCAATGCCGCAGGCTCCGGCAACGATTACGACTGAAATGGTCGACCTGACATTGTGAGTGATGATGAAGGTCAGAATTGCCGCGCCAAGGGCAAAATAGACAAGGTAACCCGCGAGGCGATCCGCAGTCTTCTGGATGGGAGCCCGTGACTTTTCCGCTCGTTCTACGGCCTCAATGATTCTTCCGAATGTTGTGTCGCGGCCGAGTCTCTGCGCTGCGATTTCGAGAGCCCCCGATTGATTGATGGTTCCGGCATAGACCGCATCTCCCGATGCCTTTTCAACGGGCATGGCTTCGCCGGTGATCGCGGCTTGTTCGACAAACGACTGACCGGCAAGCACAACGCCGTCCACCGGGATGTGCCCACCCGGTTTCACGATGACTGTTTCCCCAACTTGAACTTGGTCAGCCGGTACTTCAATCACCTGATCATTGCGGCGGAGTAGGACTGTCCTGGGGAGAAAATCGAGAAGACTCTGGATCGCTCTCCGGCCCCTGCCAACTGTGAGACCCTCCAAGACCTCGGCGGCGAGAACGAAGCCAGTAATGACCAGAGCGGTGAAGAACTCTCCAATCGCCAAAGCCGAAAGAAGAGCGATGGTCATCGAGAGTTCCATCGTCATCTTTCGTTCGACGATGTTCTCGAAGGCTTCCTTGAAAATTGGAAATCCGCCGATCAGGGTAGCCGCGATACCGATTACGCTGATGTGCGGAAACGGCTCCCAAAGCCGAAACCAGACTGCAGCCGCAGCCAAACCCACGAAGGCGATACGGATGAGTTCCGTCCACTCGACACCGTGCCCGTGTTCGTGCTCTTCGTGCTCGGCACCGGGGTCAGGCTTCTTTATCTGGGGAGAAGTTTGCTTTCTTTCCAGTTGGGGACCGGGCGCCGACGGATTTGTGATCAAGGGCGAGGAACTCATGTCGAGATTTCTTCCCTTCTCCGATATCGGTTACTTCAGGTACGACTTCACCATGTCGATCACTTCGTCAGCAGCCACTACCTGCCGCGAAGTCGGTTTCTGCTTTCCATTGAGCACGTGGCTCCGAATGTGTCCTTCCAAAAGCTCCGCCATCAGGCTGTTCATGGCACCCCTGGCTGCGCTCATCACTTGCAGAACTTCCGCGCAGTCACGCTCTTCCTCCAGCGTTCGCACCAGGGCTTCCACCTGTCCCTGAATGCGTTTAGCCCTTAGGACCAGTTTCTGTTTGTTGTCGATTGTGTGGCTCATATTTGTTCAAACACGACTCTTTCATATTACCATACCTGGTATGGTATATTGTGTCCGCCTGCTGTAACGCAACTTTTGGCCTTTGCGCACTGAGGGAGGAGCAGCACGTCGTTCGGACAAGTCGTCAGCGCGATGCCGAACCGTGTGATGCAAGTGGCAGCCAAGTTAAGTTTCTGACTCCAGCAAAGTGCAAGAGGTATCCTCGGACGCGCCACATCGCCATTTTCGAGATCTCTTGATTTCTAAGCCGAACCAGGTTTTCAAGTCCATGATCACTTTACTTCAGGTACGCTCGGACCAGGCCGATAAGATCTTCCGCCAACTCTGCCGAGGGCATCTTGTTTTTCTCTTCAGTCAACATATGCAGACGGATGTGGTCTTCGAGAACCTCGGCCATGAGACTGTTGATCCCTCCACGAACGTTGGCCAAGAGCATCAAGACATCTGCACAGTCGTCGTCCGTCGTCAACGAACGTTCGATGGAGTCAACCTGCCCACGAATCCGCTTAATGCGAGCGATCAGCTTCTGCTTTTCTTTTTCAAGATGCGACATTTTTGTCTTTGCCTATATGCTAGGGGGATATGATATAAGAATTGAGCCGAGAATCCCCATGGGACTCAACGGAAGAATTATAGAAGCACTCTGGCGAGGGAGGTTCCTTCGCACTGACTATGCCTTGTCGTTCAATACTATTGCAATCACCTTACTAGGCATTTGAGACCGGCCTGTGCCTGGCTCCAATCCGCAAATCGGATAATGCCAAGGCGTCCCGGCGTCCTTACGCGGCGGCGGTCAATCCCCACTTGTTCTGCAGACGGCGTTCCATCCCTTTGAAGACGACACCGTCGACGATGTAACCGATGGCGACGATCAGGATCATGACGGCGATGACGGCGCTCATGTCGTTGAGGTCGCGGCCCATCATCAAGACCTGACCGAGACCGAGGCTGAGGTAGAGCATCTCAGCGGTGATCAGCGAGCGCCAGGCGAAGGCCCAGCCTTGCTTCAATCCGGAGACGATGAAGGGCAGGCTGGCCGGGAGGAGCACGTACCAGAACAGCTTGAATCCCGTGGCTCCAAGATTGCGTCCGGCCTGGCCGAAGATTTTCGGCATTTGCTTGCGGCCGTCTTCCATGGCCAGAGTCACAGAGAGCAGCGAGCCCATAATCACGACGAACAAGATTGCGTTCTGGTTCAAACCAAACCAGAGCAGGGCGAGCGGCCACCAGCAAATGCTGGGCAAGCTTTGCAGGCTAACGAGCAATCCCCCCATGGTCTCTTCGAGAAACGTGTTGCTCGCAACACCGAGGCCAAGAACCATGCCAAGTCCGACGGAGATGCCGTAGCCGATGAGGACGCGTTGCATGCTCACACGGATGGCGATCCAGTAGGTGTGATCGTTGAATCCTGCAAACAGAGCTTCCGCCACGCCCCAGGGGGTGGGAAACAGGTATGGCGGCCAGATTTTCAGTTCGGCCAAGAGGGTCCACAGGCCGAAGAGACAGCCGTAAAAGATCAGGTAGTGAGCGGCGCGTTTCATGCTTCGGCTCTCGGGTCCACACTTGGTTTGACGCCCGCGTTGTACTCCACTTCAAGGGCGCTGTTGATTTCGTCGCGCAACTCATCCAACACCTGGCGAGCAGCGCGAGCGACGTCGGGGTCTTCCAGATGCCGCGGGCGCGGCAGATCCACAGGAAATTCGCTTTTTACCCGTCCCGGACGGAACGTCAGCAGAATCACGCGATTGCCCAACCGGACCGCCTCGCGTACGTTATGGGTGACGAAAATGATGGTGCGCCCGGTTTCGCTCCAGATGCGTTCCAACTCGTCGTGTAACAGGTCGCGAGTCTGAGCATCGAGAGCGGCGAAGGGTTCGTCCATCAGGAGGACGTCGGGTTCGGTGGCGAGAGCCCGAGCGATAGCGACGCGTTGGCGCATGCCGCCGGAAAGCTGATGGATGTAGCTTTTCTCGAACTTGGACAGGTGGACCAGTCGCAGATAGTAGCGGGTCTTCTCTTCCCTCTCCGCTTTGTTGAGACCCTTCATCTTCATCCCGAATTCGATGTTCTGGCCCACCGCCAGCCAAGGAAACAGGCCATGCTCCTGAAAGATTAGGATGCGGTCGGTACCAGGACCCTGCACCGACTTGCCATCGACCAGCACCTCACCTGAAGTTTGCCGATGGAGTCCAGCGATCAAATGGAGCAGGGTGGACTTGCCGCAACCGGATGGCCCGACAATGCAGACGAACTCCCCGGTCTGCACTTGAAGATTGATGTGGTCCAGAGCCAGCAACCGTTCCCCGCTTTCGGTGCGGTAACTCAGGCAGATCTCGCTCAGTTCGACCTTGGCCACTGCCGGCGCAATTGCACGGCGGCCCGCCGAAACTGGGGCGACTCTGCCTCGGGCACTACCTAATCGCGTAGGGGCGAGCGGCTCCGGGGAAATCGGAAATCGAGCCGGAAGATTCTGCGCGTTTGCGTTCATTGGATAAGCTTCTTTCCTTTTTCCGAGAGAACTTGGTTGAGCAGCGACAGGTCATAGAGACCAGAGAGATCGGGCATTTGCCGACCGAGAAAACCGTCTTCGAAGGCCTGCTGTGCTGCGGTGGTGAGCGCCCTATGCAGCGGGTCGTATGTGACCTGCATGCGAGAGAAGGCCTCGTCGAGAACCGCCGGGGGGAGGGCCCTGCTGGTTTCGGCTTGAATCTGTTGGTTCAAGAGCTTCTTGGCTTCCGCGGGGTGGCTGTTGATCCAATCGGTCAGCTCGACGTTGGCGCGAATCCAGTTCTTCACCAGATCCGAGTGAGCTTTGAGAAATTTGGTGTTCACGACGAGCAGGGCGATAACAAATTGTCCGTTTGGCCACAAAGTGCGCTCGTCCACGAACAGGCGGCCGTTGCCTTCGTGGATCAGGCGCGTTGCCCAGGGTTCTGGAGCCCATGCGGCATCCAGATCTTTCTTGAGGAACAGCGTCAACTGGTCAGGATTCGTCATGGGGACGATCTGCACGTCGCCGCCTTTTTCGTTGGTCTTCATCCCATGATTCTTGAGCCAATTGCGCAGAGCCACGTCCTGCGTATTGCCGAATTGGGGCGAGGCCACTCGCTTGCCGTGGAAATCCTCAGGCTTCTGAATGCCGGAATCGCTGCGCACAATCAAGGAGGCGCCGCCGCTAGCCGCGCCGGACACGACGCGCAGGGCTTCGCCATTAGAGCGGACGTAGCCGTTGATCGCAGGGTTCGGGCCAACGTAGGTCATGTCAATCGCCCCGGCAAAGAGAGCTTCGATCGCGGAAGGTCCAGCGTTGAAGCCGGTCCACTGGACTTTGACTTGCGGCCCCATGACCTTATCGAACCAGCCGTTGGCCTTGCCCACCATGGCCTGCGCGTGAGTAATGTTAGGGAATGCGCCTACACGGATTGTGTTGGCAGTTCCCTGAGCCCATCCAGGGACCACCGTTCCCAGCCACAGCCCAAGTGCAACCGCGATTCGCTTAATCACTCTTGGGGCCTCCGACCACCATCGGAAGAAGGCTGGCGGAATCTTTCTTCTGGTTGGTCTCCTTCTGGTTCTTCAAGCGCTTGCTGGAATTGGCTCGCGGGTTGTGACCGACGATCAAGTCGGCCAAAGTGGTGCTGTCGAGGATGCGTGCCGCCGCGTCGCGAACGTCGAGAAGCACCTTGTAGAGAGCGCGGTGCGGCAAGTCGCGGTCCATCAGTTCGCGCAACTGCTCGGCGTCGCCGAAAGGGGCCAGCGGGCCGTCAATGAGGCGAATGATCTCGCTGAGAGGAATCTCGGCTGGGTCGCGGCGCAACTGGTAACCTCCCTTTGCTCCGCGAACACTCTCGACCATACGGGCATTCTTGAGCTCAAGCAGGATCAATTCCAGGAACTTCTCCGGGAGTGCCTCTTCATAAGCAACGTTTCGGACCTTGATGGCGCCCTGATGATGATGTCGGGCTAGCATCATCATGGCCTGCAGACCGTAGAGTCCTTTTTGCGAGATCTTCATTCGTTCGTATTATGCGATAAACCCCATGTACATTATTGACATTATTATCATAAGATGGTATCGCAGGCCAACTTCCAATTCCCAATCGGCCAGTTCCGCTGCTAACTCCAGCTAACTCATACACTTACGCGCGCGCCGGTTAGCGCCGAATCGGGCCGATGTGCAGAAGATTGCACTTTGCACCCACCAGAAAATCACCTGCAACGCCCGGCCGACGAACCTAGCTGTTTGGAGATTTTGCGCAGTAAGTGGCTGTCAATCGAATTAAAAAATGCTTTGTCTAGTACCTCTATTGGGTTTATAGTATAGTGCAAATTGCTTTGGATGACGGCTCGTACTAAAGAAATTGACGGTCGCGACGATGGCGGAGTTCCTCGAAAAAACGTGGTTTGTCTGGTGGACATTTGCAGCTCTCGTAATTCTGAGGTGGTTTCACGTCATCTCTTCAAGTCGCGACCCTGAGGGTGAGCTCCAGCGTGGGGAGGGGGACGGCTCCGGTTCTCGCCAGCTGAGTTCCTCACGGTCCTGACCCGTCAGGACAAGGGACGCACTTGCTACCGCCGGTCTCTCGTGTGTGAGTCTTACTGTTCGCATTTTCCGATGAATCCTTCCGTCGTCAGTTTCTTTGAGGTTTGCAAATCGACCTCGCTCCAGCGGTTTAATTCACAAATTCATAGAGCTGTTGTTTGTCTGTCATGTTGCCGTAATAGGCGGCTGGTAGGGTACAGCGTTGGAGGAAATATGAACTACCTTTTCGCCAAACAAATCTCCCGCATTACCATCTTTCAAATTACGCTGACCATGGCGTTATCCGCTTGGGCGCAGAACGTCCGCCGGGTTACGACTTTCGCGACCGGAACCGCCGTCAATGCAACGGGACCCGACTCCATCACTTTGAACAGAAATTCCCTGTGGGTGAGCTACACCAACGGGGCTGACAGCACAGGCCTCAGCGGCAGCAGCACAATCGTGCAGTACAAGTTGAACGGCGAGGTACGCCGCACCTATTCCATCACGGGTTCCGTCGACGGCCTTAAAGTTGATCCGAGAACCGGACTTGTGTGGGCGCTGCAGAATCAGGACGGCAATTCGACCCTGAGCCCGATTAATCCGAAAGCGCACACCGTCTCCGGCCCAATTGCCTACGCTGTCACATCGGCTACGCAAGGCTACGACGATGTCGTTTTCCGCGGCGATCAGGTATTCCTGAGCTATACCAATCCATTGGCTCCCACGGATCCGACCATTCAGTTGCTTCAGAACGGGTCGGACCCTCTGGTCGTCACTCCCGTCTTAACGATGGGCGCAACCGGTACCAACCTGGCGACCGGACAGCCGAACCAGCCCACTACCGACAGCGACCCCGACTCTCTGAAACTGACGCCCGACGGAGACCTCATGCTCTCCAGCGGGGCGGATGGCCAGCTGATTTTTGTGGAAAAACCTGGAAGATCCGATCAGTCAGTCAGCTTCGTGCAGTTGCTTGATCCCAGCACGGGCCTCGCCGTTTCCGGATTAGATGATGCGGTTTTCGCCACCTCCAGAACAGGGACCTTTTATCTGGCCGATACAGGCAACAACCGGATCCTCAAGATTGAGGTAGATCACCTTCCGGTCGGCTCACTGTTCGCTTCTGTCGGCAGTTTGAAAGAACTCGCGGTGGTCGACATCCACACCGGTGTCACAACCCCACTCGTCAGCAATTTGAACGGTCCGCATGGGCTAGAGTTCGTACCCCATACAGATGATGGTGATGACAACGGCCAATAAGGTTCGGGCGACTTCGGCCCGGTAAGAGTGGTGCTTTAACGTAATGGGGGATGGCGGGTCCGCGTACTCCCTATTAGGTCCGGATCCGCCAATCTCACGAATCTTCCTAGTCACCAACACACAAGCGCGTGTTCGCGCACGCGAATTGACATTCCCACCTTCCCAGCCAGGAACGGCGCCTTTGGAGCCTCAGTGTCGTCTGGATTTCGAGTCAAGGCGTCTAATAGCAAGAGTTACAAAATGAGTGTGATGGCGATGTTTCAGCAGCGTCGGCGAACAATCAACGATGGAACGTCGCGAACTGATGGTAGTCGCTGCCCATCTTGCAAATGTAGGTACCCAGTGTGGATAGTCCTGCCAGAGCAATGCGTGTACCGGCGTTGCTGTGCGCCGGTAGGCAAGTCTGATTGCAGTTATCAGCGCCATCGTCGTGAAGAACATCGGGATAGTGAGTAGAACGTTGTAATTTTCGCAAAAGGCAGGCCCGGCCACCTGGACTAGATTACTGTGTGATTCCGGAATAGATAGCGCTGCCGCCAGAGCGCAGCGGACGGGTAATGCGACCGCCGGTGTGCTCAGCATTCCCCGGACGGACACCTTTTTCAGGTACTCCACGATCTGGGCGGTGATGCGGCCGTAAACGACTTTTCTTTCGGTAGTGTTTTGCATTCTCTCCTCCTTCAAAAACAAAGTTTTTCTTCGCGAAAACCCGCGACGGTTTTGAAGGCGTTCAGCGGCGCGGACCTGTCAAGGGCCCGCGGCTTGTTGGCGTTCATCGCAGACCCTGCGCTCGTCTTCGAAGAAACCGAGACAAAGCGCACCCCAAGAGTTCGTTGTGCGATGGTCTGGGGAGGAAGTTCGTTTCAGGAAATTGTGCGTCAGCAGTGGAATTTCAGTCCTCCGAACACAATCCGCGAGGTCGAGGACTATCGGGTTGACGCCTCGGGTGTCACGGTTTCGGAATTGGTCATTGTGCCTGACATCACTCGGGGATCGGCTCACGCCTCGCTCAAGAGTCTTCGGCTGTCTTATTCGCTGCGGCGAATCCTTCGGGTTCGGCTTTGAGAACGGTCGTCCTTTAGACCTTCGTAATCTTCGCGGCATGCCGATTGCGATGTATTCTTTCTGCATCCGATTCTGTTCTGCCAAACATTTCCATGAGTTTCCTCACAAGTGTTTTTACCTCGATGCCTCTCCGATGGTGGGTAGCATTGATCATTTCCGGCCTCGGGATCGCGGCAATATGTCTACGGGTTTTCGAAGACGAGGGGGCGCGAGCCAAACGTGCGGAACGGAACAAGAAGAAAGAATTGCGGTCGCTAGCTGAGAGAATTGCGTCGTATGGGCACGCCGTGCACCAACAGTATCCGACCGGGGATGTGATCGTTAGCGAAGCAGACTTGGCGGAGCAGTTTCGAAAGCGCCCCGATGCAGTCGCCACGGCGCTGAACTTGCTCTTAAGCCAGCAGAAAATCCAAAGGGCTCCGTTGAAAGGGTATTGGAAATTGAACGTGTGAGTGCGCCCATGTTCGGCGCCATCGGCGACTCCGCGCCCGACCGTTGGGGGCGTGCGCTCATGCGCCGCATGGAACGCAGGCGCGCGGAGCGCGAGGGCGGGGCGCCGCGTACGCTCCAGGAAATCGACTTCCTGCTGCTGGTGGACGACGATGCCCGTCAGGGCGCACTGCGCTTTGCGGAAAAAGAAGGCGGGCCCTTCCTGCGGGAGGAGGGCGTCAAGCGCATTCCCCCGCTGACCGAGCTGCCGAGACTGCTCTCCGCGGCCGAACATGTGATGGAAGAGAAAGACACCGAGGAGGAACTGCGCATGCTGTTCGCGCCTGGCTCTTCTCTTGGCGGCGCGAGACCCAAGGCTTCCGTCAGGGAAAAGGACGGCCATCTCGGCATCGCGAAATTCCCACGCAAGGACGATGAAATCAACACGGTGGTCTGGAAGGCAGTCGCACTGTCCATCGCACAGAAAGCTGGCATCCCCGTTCCCCAAGCCCGTGTCGAAAACATCTCCGGCAAGCCTGTGCTCCTTCTGCGACGCTTCGACCGCGACGGCGAACGGCGTATCCCGTTCCTCCCCGCGATGAGCATGCTCGGATCGAAAGACAGAGAAGCCCGAAGCTATCTGGAAATTGTTGACGCGCTGCGCCAGCATGGCGTAGCGCCGCGAGCCGACATGGAAGCGCTGTGGCGGCGGCTGGTTTTCAACATACTGATCTCCCTCAGCGACGACCACCTGCGCAATCACGGCTTTCTGTACGAAGGCCAAGCGGGCTGGGCCCCTGTCGCCCGCTTACGACCTCAACCCGGTGCCGACCGACATCAAGCCGCGGATTCTCAGCCCCGCGATCAACGAAGACGACAACACGGCCTCGCTCGCGCTGGCGGTGGAGGTGGCAGGGTATTCGATCTGGACGACGGCAAAGCGCGCGACATAGCAAAACAGGTCGGCAAGGCAGTCTCGAAGTGGCGCGACGAAACCGCGCGGCACGGTCTCGCCAAAGGAGAAATCGACCGCATGTCGTCGGCATTTGACCATGATGCTCTGAAAGCGGCTGTCGCAGCGCGGTAAGTAGAAAGACCAGCACAATGCACGGCATGTTGCTTGCCTTCATTCCGTCTCGTGCGATGTCCGCAAAAACTCTGTTGTTTAGACCACGTATGCTCTTAACACTAGGTGTTTTGACGAGCAGCCAGGAATATGAGCACGCAGATTTGTCGTGGCTTCACAGACAAACAATGGCCAACGCTGAAAACTCGCCTGATGAAAGACGGCGATGTACAGAATGACGAAGCAGCTTGGGGCTGCGCCATTAAAGTATTTGAAAGGAGAATTGCGGAGCGATTCCTCACGTCTATTGAAGCACTCGAACGTGCAGACTCGAAAGCAGATGTCGAAGTCCCCAGTGATGCCCCGTCCGATTGCTCAACCCTTCCTGTGGACTTGAGCGGCGCCGTCGTCGTTCCGGGGTTCGCAATTATGGCTTTGTGCTGCCTCCTCGTCGAGACGTTGGCGTCCTTCCGAGAATCCCCTGTTCCGGCTCCCCAGCCGACCGGTCCTTGTCCTTACCCTGACGGCGAATGCATTCGGCCTCAGCCATTAGGTGGGAAACTCATTAGGAATTTCCTGCAACGCCCTCCTTCAAAGGTGCATTCGCAAATAAGGTAGCGAAGAATTTCGTTCGGGGAATCCGCGACGGGATTCTGCACGAAGCTGAGACTCGCCGCTGGCGTATTTGGCGTGAAGAACCCAAGGACAAGATCGTCGAGTGCGACGGCGAAAGATTCTCGTTAAACAGAACAGCGTTCTATCAGGCACTGCATCAAGAGTTCAGGTTGTATGCAACAGATTTGCGCGAACCCTGCAAACTTGGAACTACGAAAGCGCTTTGTCGAGAAGATGGACGGGATTGTTAAAGAATGTTGATAGCGCTGTCTCAGGCAAAGAGTTGAATCAGATTTTGGGCCTTCGAGTTTGTCGATGAGGCCCCTTTCATATATGGCCCAAACTGTGGGAGTGTTGATTATCGGTCCTCTGTACTGGCGAGGTGGCGGCAGGAAAAGGTGGCGAGGGTGACGGCTTACGAATCGTGAGTGGTTAGTAAAGGCCCCGATTCAATATTGCCGTCTATCAGGAGACACGTACCGATGAGCAATCGTGTCTTTGACGTTCTTAAACAACGGTGCGGAGAAAAACGCGAAGGATGGGTTTTCCATCGAAACGCGCCGAGTCTGCTCATCTCACCACAATGGCGAAGAGATTTCGCGAAGCCAGAGTCAAGGCTGGGCTTCCCGAAGATCTTGTCCTGTATTGTGGGCGACATGATTACGGCACCCGGATTCTGAAGAGAACCGGAAACCTGGCTGCCGTCATGAGAACGATGGGACACAAGGATGTGAAGACTGCGATGCAGTATCAGCATCCCGAGCTAGAGATCGTGCGCGCTGCGCTCGATCATGACACAGCAGCAGAGAAACGGGCGTAGCCGGATTGAGTTACGGCACACTTCACGGCACACCCAAAACATCGACTCCGGTAAGTGCTTGAAAACATGGTGAGCGCGGAAGGAATCGAACCTTCAAACTACTGATTAAGAGTCAGAGCAGCGCTCTCCTAAATTGTTGTCGAGACACGCCTTAATCCTTGCCGGCTCCTAGTTTGGGGACTTCTTGGGGAGTCGAAGGACGCTTGGTGCTTCCGGCCTTAGAGGTATCTGTCGAAATCTTCACGCGGCCAACGAGATTCGAACGCACACTATCGCCACCTTATTGTGCTCCCAACCTGCCCGCGGGCTTGTGACGGCGGGTACGCCTTTTTTCCCAAGTCTATTTCCCCCCGAGCTGATTCCTTTGGCTCGGAGAATGGCAGAGCTCAACCTTTTCAGGGCCGAAATTAACAGTGATTACAACGACTTCGTGGCACGGGTGGCGCTACAAGTTGTTGATGGTTGGTGGTGGAAACATCAACTGCGGGTAAAAAGTGCGGACAACAGAACAACTGCCCTCTCATTGAATGAGGGGGCATCGGGGCAGCCGTTATTCACCTTTGCGAGTTTCTGTGTCAACCTGTCGATCCAAAGCGAGACGTTCTATTTCAGCCTTTCCAATTCTTCGCGACACGATTCGGAAAAGCTTCGCAAAGGATCAATTGTCTTTGCGGTGATCATTGGACGGAGGTCAGCAAATGTCATATTTGGCTCAGAGTATGAGCGTACGATCAGTTGCGCGACTCTTTCTGCCTCTTCGATTACCTTTGCCGACGACAGTGAGCGCATCCTACTAATCAAAGCGTAGAGAGCGACAAGCCGAGTCAGATCAGGAGTGTTGGTAGTGATCGAGTCAATATATGACTTCGAAGCTTCATCGACGAACTCGCGATACAGTTCCTGCCTACGACTCTTGTCGTTGAGGAACACCTGTGACCGAAGCTGGGCGCTTTGACCGACCCACGAACTGAGAAACGACGTTAGCCCGCCGACAGCAGAACCGGAGAGCGCGGCGAGGGCGGAGAGGGTCGCGGGGTTCATAGTTGATGTAGTCTTCGAGCCGACAGTCTGGCGCATCCCAATGCACGCGTCGTCTCCATACCGATGCTCGAGTATCCGCTGCGAATCGGGACCAATCGTCTATTTCCACTCTATCTAGAGAATCACTTCATGATGCCGCCATCTACTCGCAGCGCCGCCCCGTTCGTCGCCGAAGAAAGCTCGCTAGCCAGGTAGGTCGCGAATCGCTGCGACTTCATCCACGGTCGCAAACCGCTTCAGTAGAGACGACGACCGTCACATTCTTAAAGAACTCCTTCTCGATTTCTGTTTTTGACTTATTCTCTTGCCTCGCCATCGCCTCGACGAAGCCGCCCACACCTTCCGACTCCCTCGGCCCGGCAAGAATACTGTTCGCCGTTACGCCGGTTCCAGCTACCGACTCTGCGATCCCTCGCGCTACCGCAGACCCCCAGACAAAACATCATGCTCGGGACTCAACGGGGAATAAAGTGTTAACAGGCCTGGAAGCCGGCACAACCCCTTCATTCGAGATTGCGCCACCTTCTTAGTGCTGCACCCAAGCAGAACTGAACACTCCCAATCCGAATAGCGCTCCAGAATCGACATTACAAAAACGAAGCGTTCCAGGTGCGGAAGCTGGGTTACGGCATTAATTTCATCGTTTCTCTCTGGTTCGTTTTGCTCTACGCTCCAGAAGTCCCGTTTTTCGCAACCGCAGCTTGACGTCGGAGAGACGACGGCAATCACGTTCTTAATTAGGCTTCGCTTAATCCAAGATTGCGCCCATTCCTTGAACACTGCTTGTTCTCCCAGACATTCCCCCGCTGTCATGGAAAAACAGCGCTCGGCGTCTTTGTAATTAGCAGTCAACAAAAATGCGAGTAGATATAAAGGTTTCAGGTTCCGCTCCAAGAGCTCGCAGAAGTCAGCACGGCTGGCGTAACCAGCGCGGAAATCTGCGATCTTTGATTTTTCTGCGCGAAACAAGAGTTCCACCTTCGTGTTGGTCTTCGTTTCAGATCTCTTCTGTCGGCGAAATTGACCGGTGTTCTGAATTCTGCGGCACAACGCGACCACTGTAGAATCCCGGTCTTACAATATTACCCACCATTCCAGTCGCGCCCACGATGAGGAGACGCTTTTGGCCGGCCGGCGGAACACTCATCGACGCGCAAGAAGCCACCTTGTTAGTCGCTGTTATTGCTCATGAGTGGTCTCCTTGTTCGAATCTGCCGGAACGTCGGGGCATGGGATCATTTGGCCCGATTGCAGAACGTCGCGCTTAGTCCGTACAACAGTGGAAGATAAACAATCGACGCCGTGAGCAGCCGGCGTGCAGCAACTCTCGAACGCTCGAACACGAATTCCCATCCGAAGTATATGAATCCTGTTCCCAGAAGACCCACCGCACAGTAAAAGGGCGCCACGTGCTGTATCGGCAATTGCATGATGCTGATAGCGACGAGCGCAAGGAGCGGCAATAGAGTTTCTAAAATCACGAAGGGTACTGTCGCATTGCCCTTCGGCAGAACCAGATAACCCGCGCGGTCGTAGTCTTCGCGGTACATCCATGCGATTGCCATGAAGTGTGGAAACTGCCACAGGAAGAGCATGGCGTAAAGGATTCCCGCCTCGATATTCAATCGGCCGGATGCTGCGGCCCAGCCGATGAGTGGCGGCATGGCACCCGGAAAAGCTCCGACGAGAACGCACATTGGAGTTATTCGCTTCAGCGGGGTGTACACGAACAGATAGGAGAGCAATGTTAAGGTTGCGAGCGCACTGGCGAGCAGGTTGACCGCTATCACGAGATAGATGCTACCAACCGCTGGCAATGCTGCTCCGAAAGCCAAGACTGCGGAGGGCGTGAGACGGCCGGCGGCGGCCGGGCGCCGGGCGGTTCGGCGCATTTGTGCGTCGAACTTTCGTTCCAGATATTGGTTTAGAGTCCCAGTCCCACTTGCTACTAGCAACGTTCCGAGCAAAGTATTGAACAGCCCGGCAAATGAAAACCGCCTATCACTTGACGAGGCCAGATAAAACCCTACGAAAGTTGTGATTAGGATTAGGAAGTTCACTTCGGGTTTCGTGAGTGCCCAGTAGTCTGAGAGCAGCGTGGATCCCACAAGATGGCGCTCTTGCACCGCGGTGGAAGAAGGCTCGGTAATTGCGCCCCGATGTGACATTTCAGACCACCTCCATCCTGTGCGGTTTGGTGTGCCGCAGCGCAATGCGGCGCGCGTCAGATTGCGGATTCACGAATTCTTCCGATCGATGGGGCGAGAGTAAACGCGCGGTGAAGACCGCCCCGGCGATTAAGTAGACGACCGTAATGCAAGTCCACATCAACGCGCCGGCGCATTCCTGGTCTTCTAGAGCAGAAAAGCCAAAGGAGCGGGGGAAAGACAAAAACATCGGGTAAACCACCCGGTCGCAGAACACCAGAAATCCCGAAAGGATATCGCACGGCAGGGTAGCTAGAAACAGATACAAGAGTATGGATGATTCTGGCCATTTCAAGCTGTTTTGCCATGGCCGGACTACAGGCGACCAGAATAGAAGGCCCGTTGCAAGGAAGGATGTTTGCTCAGCCCCATGCCATACTTGCGATCCCAGGCTGAGCATAAACACGGAAGGAATATGCCACACAACTACCGTGCCTGCCGCTGCTAACCAGCAAATTGCCGGGTGCGTCACCACGTTTACGAATTGCTGCACCGGTTCTGATCGCATTGGACGACCGACCGCTTGTGAGAATCGCAGTAACAGGTGATGCGTGAGTGGCTTGTGAGGTAAGCCAAACAAGATGAACGGAGGCGCAAGCGTCATGAGAAGAAGATGTTGAACCATGTGCGCCGTCAGCATCTCGTGATCGAGTTCAGCCAGAGGTGAAGCCGTTGCAATCCAGATGAACAACAAGCCGAATAGAAAACTGCCGGCGCGCCATCCCTCAACGCTGCCGTAGTCCCGGCGGCGAACATGGACCCAACTGCGCAAGTAGACAAAAGCGACGACAATCAAGGCTGTCGAGA
>Ga0307474_10000417_pt1 | contig 30712 bp, 27 predicted proteins | sample atmos_gasesECM1C_2_FD_203312 | JGI IMG/M metagenome (GOLD analysis project Ga0307474, IMG submission 203312) | Hardwood forest soil microbial communities from Morgan-Monroe State Forest, Indiana, United States - atmos_gasesECM1C_05 | ecosystem: Environmental > Terrestrial > Soil > Temperate... | reverse complement strand
CGGGCAACCGCAGCTTCTTCACCGATCAGTCCGGCATTATCCGCCAGGACCCGACCGGCGCGGTTCCGACCGTTGCTTCGCAGCCTTTGAACTAACGATCGAGCAACAAATCCGGGGGAAGGCGAAAACCTTCCCCCTCTTTTTTTTAAGGAGCAAGCTCAGCAGTCAAAGATGGAGCCAAAGTGATGAAAACGTCCACGCCAAATCGCTCACGATCGAATCATCCGGGTTCCGGATTCTCGCTCATCGAGTTGCTCATCGTCGTGGCCATCATTCTGATCATAGCGGCTATCGCCATCCCGAGCATTGTTCGCGCCAAGATAGCGGCGAATCAGGCGGCCGCCGTTGAAAACTGCCGGACCGTTTCAATCGGTGAGGTGAACTACAGCATTGTATACGGCGGATTTTCGCCGACGCTACTGGCTCTGGGTGGCCCAGCCACCGGACCCGCCAGCGCGACCAACGCGCAAATTATCGACGACGCGCTGTCTTCGGGTATGCGGGCGGGATATGTTTTTACTTACGTCCCTCTTAACGTGGATCCCAGCGGCAACTATCAGGATTACGCGTTGAACGCTGATCCCCAGGTGCCGGTATTTACCGGCAACGATCACTACTTTACTGACGAGCCTGCGCTCATTCACGTGAATCACAATGCTCCCGCGAGTGTCATCGATCCGCCGATTCAATAACACCGATTAGCAAATCGCGTTGGGCTTTCGCCACGCCGATCACTCGGGCCCTCCGTTCTTCAGTTCTGTTAGACTTCGTGCGTGCCCACGTTTGTATTCCTTTTAGTCGTGCTGCTCCGACCGTTAGTGCCCACCAAAAGCGCCCACGACGTCGTTCATGCCATAGAAACGCGTTATCGTGGGGCTCGGACTCTAAAGGCCAAGTTCTTCGAAAGCTATGCGGACGGGAAGGGAGGAATCTCGGCGGAATCCGGCGTCGTGTATTTTTCCAAGCCCGGACGCATGCGCTGGGAGTACGAATCGCCGGAAGAAAAATTGTTCGTGGTAGATGGCACCAACGTCTGGTTTTACATTCCCGCGGATCGAACCGTAACCCGGGCCAAAATCGGGGAGAGTGCCGACTGGCGCACGCCACTGGCTTTCTTGACTGGCAAGACCGATCTAGGGCGCCTGTGCCGCAGCATTGAACTTGTCGAGTCGCAACCGACCGGGAAGCGGGAAAATCCCAGTTCTTCCGGAAACATCGCGTTACGCTGCGCTCCGCGAGTCAACTCCGGGGACACCGGAGATCAAATCAAGGATGTCGTGCTGGAAGCGAATGCCGACGGGTACCTGATGCGCATTTTGGTCGAACAGCCCGGAAACTTGACCACCGAATTCCGGTTTGCAAGCTGGGAAGAGAACTTGCCGGTCACCGAAACAAAATTCCATTTCGATCCCCCGTCAGGTGTGACGGTCGTTGACGAAGCCACACTGGCCGGCACCTTACGTTAAGTCCAAGTCGCGAGAAGATCGTTCCAGCCCGCAAAAGTGACGGTGCCAAGGCCGAGCCCTTCATTCAACTCCCGGCCTGATCCCAGCCGGAAATCTCTACGAACCCCGTTTTTAGGGCTCTAGTGTGCGTTTCGATCCGCCCGGAAGTGCAATGCGGCCACTATGGTAAACTTTTGACAAGACTTCCGAGGAGGGAGTTCGTCTAACTAGCGTGGCCGAATACATTTGCAAAGTCGGCGATACCACCGGCCGGATCTTTCAGCAACTGGAAACGGCGCAGTCGGAGGGTGAGGCTCGCCAGAAACTCTCGGATCGCGGGCTGCACGTCTTTTCGGTCAAGGGCAACCTCAATATTTTTTCACAGTTCGGCCGCCGAACCGGTTCGCGCAAACTTAAGATTCATGACTTCCTGATATTCAATCAGCAATTTAATACCCTGATTAAGGCCGGTTTGCCGATTCTGAAGTCCCTCGATCTTCTTGCCGAGCGCGCCGCCGCCGAGAGCCTGCGTCCGCTGTTGCAGGATGTTCGCCAAAGAGTGCGGGAGGGCGCCCTGCTTTCCGAGGCCCTAGCCGCTCAAGGGGTTTTTCCTCCGGTGTATGTCACCGCCGTAACCGCCGGAGAGCGCAGCGGCAATTTGTCCGGAGTCCTCGAGCAGTACATTTCTTATTTGCGAGTGAGCACCGGTTTCAAGAAGGCCCTGGTCACCGCTTTGATTTATCCCAGCATCCTGATCGTCGCCGTCATTGTCACCTTGACCTACCTGATGACCTTTGCCATGCCGCAGTTTGCGAAATTGTATGCGGATCTGGGGATCAAGCTTCCGGCCATAACCCAGTTCATGCTCGACATCGCCGTTCCACTGCGCCAGTATTTTTTGATCTTTGCCGGCGGCATCGCCGCGCTGGTGGCGGCGATTTACATTTGGACTCGGACCGACCAGGGTGCGCTGGCCATCGATCGTTTGAAACCGAAGGTTCCAGTGATGGGCGACATCTGGCTGAAGGGCCAAGTCGCTCAATTCGTTCGGACCTTATCCACGCTGCTGGCGGGCGGAACGCCGCTGGTCGCCGGCCTGGAGACCTCGGCCCAAGCAATCGACAGCCGACTGATTGCGACGTCAGTCCAGGGTGCTGCCGCTCGCGTGCGCGAAGGGAAGACTCTGCACGAGAGCCTGGCCGAAACCCGTTTGGTGCCGGAGATGGCCCTTGAAATGATAGAAGTAGGAGAAGCGTCGGGAGCGCTGGCCGCCATGTTGACCAGCGTGGCCGAATTCTATGAAGAGGAAGTCAGTACCCGCTTGCAACGCACCTTGATCTGGGTGTCGCCGGCGATTTTGGTGGTCATGGCCGTTGTGGTAGGCTTCATTTTGATATCGCTTTATCTGCCGCTGTTTTCCCTTCAGGTCGGCTCCGGGAGTTAGAACTCTATGGCGACATCCACAAATAACCCGATTGTGCCGGCGGTTCCAGCCGTTGCCAGCGACGCCGAACGCGATCAGGCCAAAAAACTGGCCGAACGCTACCGCTGCGCGTTCGTTGACTTGCGCGAACAGCGCATTGACCCGGATCTCTTTCGCAGCATCCCCGCCGAATTGATGTTCCGCTACAAATTCGTTCCGATGGAAGCGCGAGAAAACACGTTGATGGTCGCTATGGCGGATCCTAGCCAGTTGCACCTCACCGATGAACTCGCACTCCTGCTAGGCAAGAAACTGCAGATTAAAGTTGCCACCACTTCGCAGATTGATGATTTGCTGAAGCGCACCGAGCAATCCCAGCGCGTCCTGGATCAGGCAACCGAAGGCTTTACTTTGCAGGTGGTCCACGACGACGAGGATAGCGACGAAAACATCTCCATGGATAAACTCACGCGCGATTCCGGCGTGAGCCCCGTTGTTCGCCTGGTCGACACCGTCATTTTCACTGCCCTCGAACGCCGCGCCAGTGACATTCACATCGAAACGCGTAGCACTGAAGTCGTAGTGAAATATCGTATTGACGGTGTGCTGCAATACGCCATGCAGCCGCTGGCCAAAGAGTGGCACGCCACGATTCTTTCGCGCATCAAGGTCATGAGCGAATTGGATATCGCTGAGCGCCGGGTCCCGCAGGATGGCCGCTTTCGGGTCCGCTACAAAGGCCGCTTCGTCGATTTCCGCGTCTCCATTATGCCGTCGGTGCACGGCGAGGACGCTGTGCTGCGCGTGCTCGACAAGGAAACGCTAAGCGAAAAATTCCGCAACCTGAATCTCGATGTGGTCGGTTTCGATGGCCCCGACAAAGTGCGGTTTCGCCGCTACATTCAGGAACCCTACGGCATGGTGCTGGTTACGGGTCCCACCGGCTCCGGCAAGACCACCACGCTTTATGCCGCCATCAACGAAATCAAAAACGACGAAGATAAGATCATCACCATCGAAGACCCGGTCGAATATCAGGTTCGCGGCATCACCCAGATTCCGGTGAATGAAAAGAAGGGCCTTACGTTCGCGCGCGGCTTGCGTTCGATCCTGCGTCACGACCCCGACAAAATCATGGTCGGCGAAATTCGCGATCAGGAAACCGCGCAAATCGCCATCAACTCCGCGCTCACCGGCCACCTGGTCTTCACCACGGTCCACGCCAACAACGTGACCGACGTAATCGGCCGCTTCATCAACATGGGCGTCGAACCTTATAACTTCGTCTCGGCCTTGAACTGCATCATGGCACAGCGCCTCGTTCGCGTGATCTGTGAGAGCTGTAAGAAACAGGTCCACTATGCGCCGGAGGTTTTGAAGGAATCCGGGCTCGATCCCGCGGAATGGGCCGACGTGATCTTCTACGAAGGCGCGGGGTGCCTGGAGTGCTCGGGCAGTGGGTTCCGGGGCCGGTCGGCCATTACTGAACTGCTCGATCTTTCCGACCACATCCGCGAAATGATCATCAACCGCCGGCCCACTTCGGAAATCAAGCGCGTGGCACGCGAAGAAGGTATGTCTTTCCTTCGCGATTCCGGCTTGGCTAAAATCCGAGCGGGCGTGACCACCTTGCGCGAAATTAATAAGGTGACCTTCCTTGACTAGCTCGCCCAGCCTGGGAACTCAGTTCTTCAACCTGGGTCCAGTCCGGCGTATCGAGCGTTGGCTGAGCGCCATGCCGCACCCGTCGCTGGTCGTCGAGATTTCATCGACTCATGTGGCCGCGGCCCAGTGGTCCAAAGTCGGCGGGCATCTCGAAAACCACGCGGTAGAGCCGCTTCCCGTTGGTGCGGTGATGGCCTCTCCCGTGGATGCGAATGTCATTCAGCCCGAAGCGGTTCGGACCGCGCTCCGCAAAGTCTTGAATCGCGTGCCGCCACGCGGCGCGCCGCTCGCTTTGCTGATTCCCGATCCGGTGGTTCGCGTTTTTATTCTCCCCTTCGATATGTTGCCGCGCCGCGCCGACGAAGCTTTGCCCCTCTTGCGCTGGCGTTTGAAAAAAAGTGTCCCGTTCGACGTGGACGAAACGGTGGTGTCCTGGATGCGCCAAACCGGGAAAGAGGGCGCGCTGGAGGTGGTCACCGCAGTGGCCCGCCAGAGAATCGTGCGCGAATACGAGGATTTGGTCGAGCCTTTGGACGTAAAGTCGCGGGTCATTTTAAGCTCCACGCTTGCCGCTCTACCACTGCTGTCCGATTCGGGTTCAACTATGCTGGTGCGCATGAGCGGAAAAACCATGACCACCGTCATTGCCCGCGATAACAATCTCTCGATCTATCGCTCCACGGAAATGTCCAGCGACGCCGGTGCCCTGGATGTTCAAGCCATGCTCGATGAAATCTTTCCGGCTGTGGCCTATTATCAGGACACCTGGGGAAATTCGCCGGACCGCGTGCGCATTTCCGGTTTTGGAGCGCGCGAAGAAGTGTTTCGTCGCGCACTGGCCGCCGAACTGAAATGTCCAGTGGGCGCGCTGGCCGATTCCGAGAGCGCCCTGCTTCTGAGCTCCAGCGCCAAGGACCTGCTGCAGCACGATCTCGATGCGCTCGTAGGCTGGATGCTCAATGAAGGCTAGAATGTTCAAAGGTCGAATCCACGCATGAAACTACGGCTGAATCTTTCCACCACGCCACTGGAGAACAAGCGGCCGTTTGCCGCGGCGGCTTCGGTGCTGGGCGCCGTAGGCCTGCTGATCTTTTTGTTGTTGGCCCACGCGGCCTATGCCTCCTGGCGCGCCAACCGCCAGCTGCGTGCCGAAATTTCGCATTGGCAAACCGAGATTCGCGCCAACCGGCAGAGGCAGGCCGAGCTCGAGGCCTATTTCCAAACTCCGCAAGCCCGGGAAGTCCTGGATCGCGCGGCTTTTTTGAATTCGTTGATTGGACAGCGTAGTTTTCCCTGGACCAAAATTTTTATGGACCTCGAGCGCACCTTGCCGCCCGGCGTGCGGGTGGTCAAGATTTCGCCGAAATTGGATAACGGCCGGGCCATCGTCGACTTGACCGTCGGCGCCCAGTCCGACGAAGGGAAAGTGAAATTTCTGGAAGCTCTCGAAAAATCAAAGGTTTTTTCGGACATTCGGGTAAAGCGCGACCATCGTGAGGACCAGCCCGGAGGCGATCGCATCACCGTGGACCTCACCGCCTGGTACGCGACGATCTGACGATGAAGACGATCTGACCATGAATATGTCCTGGCAGCTGCTTAAAAAAGTGATCATTGGCGCCCTGGTTGTCCTGCTGGTCGCCGACCTCGGGCTGCTTTATATACGCTGGCAGAACAGCCGCGAGAACGAAGCGGCTATGCGTGCGGAGCGCGACCGGTTGGAACTAACCGCCAAAGCGCTCAAAGGCGACGTCGAACGGGGTCAACGAATTCGGGAGTCGATGTCCGGCGTGACCAAGGAATACGACGCCTTCTACAAGACTGATTTTGAAAGCGCCTCCGACGGGTATTCCAAAATTGAGGGCGATCTTGACGCTATCGCCGTCAAAGCGGCCGTCAGGAGTTCTGGAATTGGCTTCGAACAGAAAGAAGTGAAGGGCCGCGGCGTGCAGGAAATTCGAATCAGCGATACGGTCGAAGGCGATTATTCCTCGATTATCAAATTCATCAGCGGCCTGGAACAATCGCGGTATTTCTATCTCTTGAGCGATCTCAAGCTCGATTCCGACTTGTCCGCGGTGCAGGGTAACGTAAATCCCGGAGCCATGATCCGCTTGCATCTCGAATTGCGGACCTATTTCCGATCCTGAAATGTCCAAGCGCACTCAAACTTACGTGCTCGGTTTGCTGCTGGTCGTCCTCGTCTACCTGCTGTATTCCTACATGTTCAACAAAGATACGGGCACCGGGCTGGTAGGAGCCTTCGCTTCCGACGCGAAATTTCAGCCCATCAATGTGGACGAGCCCCATCTGCGTGTCGACCTCCTGGAAAAACTCAAAAAAGACGACTATTCAAGTGGCCATCGCAATATCTTCGCTTTTGGGCCGCCAGAACCGCCGCCGATGTCCCAAATAGAGAAGGAGCGACGGGACCACCAAAAGTACGGGCCCCCACCGCCCCCACCGACGCCGCCCGTGACCGTGCCCGCCACGCTTTTTGGATTTGCTTCCATGCCGCGCAACGGCAAACGCGTGGCTTTCTTTTTGGATGGCGAAGATGTCCTGGTCGTCAACGAAGGCGCCGTATTTCTGAATCGATTCCGCCTGGATAAAATCGGCAACGATTCGGCTGACGTCGAGGAGATTTCTTCGCAGCGTCACGTTACCGTGCAGATGACTGCGCCCGGGGCCGGCGCGGGCGCCGCTGCTGGCAACGACAACGCCGGACCAAACCAGGGACCTGGCAATCAATGAGCTGCGGATCTACTTTTCGGCGATTACTTTCGTTGCGGATTCGTTCCGCTCGCGGCAAATCGGTGCTAGAATCACCGGCCACTTCGCGACGGCGTTCTCGCGAATCGGGTTTTGCGTTCCTTCTGGCGCTGATGGCGATGGTGGCTGTGGTCGCGATGACCATGACTCTGCTCGAAATCGGCGCGACCCAAAATCGCCGCGCTCGCGAAGAGGAAACCATCTGGCGTGGGAATCAGTACATCCGAGCGATTCGCCTCTACTACCACAAGACCGGCCGTTATCCCCAGAACCTGGACGATTTGACCAAGGGCTTGCCCGAACTGCATTTCTTGCGCCAGGCCTATAAAAATCCTATGGATCCGGGCGAGGGTGCGTGGCGCTTCATCTACGTCAATCAAGCCGGGCAGATTATCGGCAGCACCAAATTTGCAAATCTCCAGCAGATGGCTCTGCTCGATTTGAATGGCGGAGTGATGCCCGGCACCCAGCAGATTCCCGGCCAGCCCGGAACGCCGGTCTCGGCGCTATCCAATTCCGGAAGCAACTCCGATTCTTCGCAAAATCCCTCTGGATCTGCCGGCGTCGGTGCCACCCCAGGCAGCGGCGTGCCAGATGGGCTTGGTCCGCAGGGAGGTTCCGGCGCGCCGCCGAATTCCACCAGCGGGCAGCCACCATCACAGGATCCGTCGCAGCCCGGAACAGGACAACCCCCTGCTGGCGCACAAAATCCTTCGCCGGGTCTGGGCGGTGGGTCACCCGGGGCCGGCGGAATTCTTAGCGGCTTGCCGGGGCAAGCTCCGAGTTCGACCCTCCAGACTGGAGCGCCGGGCCAGCCCAACGTTGCCGCCCTTGCCGCTTTGAAGCCGACTGGCCCGGTGGATGGTCCCGTGCTGGGCGCGTTCCTGACCGGAGTGGCCTGCACCGGCGACGGAAAATCCGTGAAGTTCTACCATGGCGGGAAAAAATACGTCGAATGGGAATTTATCTGGAATCCGCTGGAAGATGCCGCGGCCGCTCAACAGCAACAAGGAGCGTCCGGCCAGGGTGGCATACTCGGTGGCGTTCCGGCGGGCTCCGGCGGAAACGGGGGCACGAATAATAGCGGCAGTTCTTTTGGGTCTGGAAGTTCGTTTGGCTCTTCTCCTGGCAACCCCGGCCAGCCGATGCAGCCTCAACCTCAGCCGTCTCCCCAGGCTCCGCCGCAATAATTCCGCGAACTCGGCTCTTGGAGTTAGAAAGTTTCCTTCGAAATTAGAAAATACTGCGTCGGCCTAGTTGCTGGGTATCTGTGATTTTTCGCGAGCCAGGATCGTGGTGATTTTCTGCACGTATTTCTGCGTTTCGGGAAAGGGCGGTATGCCGCCGTATCGACTAACTGTCTCGGGCCCGGCATTGTAGGCCGCCAACGCCAACGACAGATTGCCACTGTAGCGGGACAGCAAATCTTTCAGGTAGTGAGTTCCGGCATCGATATTTTCAGCCGGATCGAAAATGTTGGAGACCGAATATTTCGCGGCCGTCGTGGGTAGCAGTTGCATCAAACCCAGTGCTTGTTTGTGCGACGTGGCGCGCGGATTGAAATTCGACTCCACTGCAATCACGTGCGTAATCAATTTTTCGTCAACGCCATGCTTTTCCGCCGCCGCCCGAATCAGGTTGCCGTAGGGACCCTTCGTGGCCGCCACTATGGTCGGCGGTGCTGTGAATTGATCTTCCGGCTCGATCGACACCAAGTCTGCTGCGAGCAAGTCCACCGTGCCGCCAGTCACCGTTAACCGGATTTGATTGCCGGTTTGTTCGTAGCCGGTGATGTGCAGCCGCACTCCCGTCTTGAGCACGGCGTAGTCGGCCTGTGCCGCAGGCGCGAATGTGAACGTCGCAGCGCCGGCTGCAATGGCAATGAGTAGCATGTCTAGAGCCCGTTTCTTCACTGCCGCCATTATACCGCCTCGGCCGCGCCATGTAGCGCGTATGTGCGTATAGCGTCAGCCAGGCCGGCTTGATCGTTCGTTCCGGTGACGGGCCATCCGCGAGTTTTCAGGCCTGCCACGCTGTTACCCATCACCACCGGAGTTCCGGCAAATTCCAGCATCTCCGAGTCGTTCCAGTTGTCGCCCACTGCCATGATATTTTCGCGAGGGATATTCCTCAGCCGGGCCCAGGCTTTAAGCGTCGAGCCCTTCGAAACGTCGCTGCGTAGCACATCCAATACCGATAGATTGCGCTCCAGGTATTCCGTTAGCGATTGCGCAAAACCGTATTTCGTCGCCAGCGGCTCCAGTTTTTGCATCACTGCCCGCATCGGCTGGCAATTTCCAGAGAACACCACCTGGATGGGATCTTCCGGCGGATTTGTTCCGTTCAGACAGTCGGTCAGTGGGGCGCAAAGGCCGATGTGCTCCCGGTTGCGCCGCAAATAGCCGCCCCGAAACGGATCGTCCCAGTTCACCGTCTCCAAAATAACCCGGTGACCTTCGGCGCGGTCGAAAACCACGCCTGCAAATTCGCGAAATTCTTCGGTGGCTTTGAGAATCTGCAGCGCGTTCTCGCGCGGCAGCAGCGAACGAAGATGTGTTGATCCGTCGAGGGACTTGGCCAGCGCGCCGTTGTTGACGATCAGGTGGGGTTGGCCGGGAACCTTCTCCGCGATCGGCAGTGCGAAATCAAACCGCCGCCCGGTCACCAGCACCATTTCTATCCCACGAGCGGCGGCTTCCTCGAGGGCCTGCAAATTTTCCGCTGGAATCTGTCCGGTGCTGTTCAGCAGCGTCCCGTCGATATCCATCGCGATCATTTTTATCGGCACATTCACATTCTAGCGCATACCGGGTGCGCCGTCAGTTGAGCCCGGCCAAACTGTGCCGCCGTGATATTCTCGGTTTTCGTTAAAAATTCCGGTGAAGGGAACTGAAGTGACTGAACGCCTGTACTACCGCGATTCGTTTCAAAAGGAATTCGAAGCGAACGTCGTTTCCTGCGAACGGGAAGGCGACCGCTGGAAAATCGTTCTGGACCGCACCGCATTCTACCCAACCTCCGGCGGCCAGCCCCACGACCTCGGCTCTCTTGGCGGTGTCGAGGTCCTTGAAGTCGTGGACCTGCCGCTCGCCGATGGGCTGGCGTCTCCTGTCGCGCCACAGGCCGGCGTTACGCACCATGTCGTGCACTACACCTCGGCCGAACTTCCGGCCGGCCCGGTCCGCGGAAAGATCGATTGGCCGCGCCGGATCGATCATATGCAGCAGCACACCGGCCAGCATCTGCTTTCCGCAGCATTCATCGAGTTATTTGGTTTTCAGACGAAGTCGTTCCATCTCGGGATGATCGCTTCCACCATCGATCTCGAGGCCGCAGCTCTCACTCCGCGTCACCTCGAAGAGGCCGAGCGGCGCACCAACGAAATCATTTTCGAAGACCGCGAAGTCGCCGTGCGTTTCGGCACCGCGCAGGAACTCGCCGATGTCGGCATCCGCAAAACCGTTGAGCGCGAAGGCATACTGCGCGCGATCGAGGTGGATGGTTTCGACCGTCAGCCCTGTGGCGGCACACACCTCGCCCGGACGGGTCAGGCAGGTCTGTTGCTCATTCGAAAGCTCGAACGCACCCGCAATCTATGGCGAGTCGAGTACGTAGCCGGATTTAGGGCGCTCTCCGCCGCCCGCAATGATTTTGCGATACTCACTCAGGCGGGATTATTGCTCACTTGCGCCACGTCCGAAGTTCCCGCGGTCATAGCAAAATGGGCCGAAGAACGGCGCAGCCAACACACCTCGGCAAAAAAAATGGAAGCTCGGCTCGCCCAGCTCGAGGCACGCGAGCTTCTCGAAAAGCATTCTTCGGCTTCGCCGCCCAATTTGCCAAACGATTCGCCGCGGCTGATCACCGCGATTCTCGACGACGCGACTGCCGCCTACCTGGGGATTTTGGCGGCGACGCTTGTCGCCGAATCGAATGTCGTAGCGCTGCTCGCCAGCCGCGCGGCGGGCCACGTGGTGTTCGCCCAAACCAAAAGTTCGTCCAACAGCTCGGCCGCAGGGTCTTCTTCGGCGAGCGACCTCGGCGCGTTGCTTCGCGACTCGATTAAAGATTTCGGCGGGAAGGGTGGTGGCAGCAAGGATTTCGCCCAGGGAAGTCTTCCGAACCCGGCGGACGCCGAGCGCGCCGTGCAACGCGCTCAGTCAATGCTCTCATCCAAATGAAAGCGCCCGGGCGTTGGTAAAAAGCGCCGTAATGCTTGATCTATCGTTGCTAGCCCGCGAATCCGCATAGTAAATTAGCCATGTCGCGTTTCACGGAAATTCGGCCAGGCTGTTGCATCTGGTTCAGTTAAAGGTCTCCGCGGTAAATGGAAATATTTCTCAATCTATTGTGGGTCGGCATTGCCCTCGGCTTGCTAGGCGTGTGGCGTGGCCGTTGGGCGGCTCAACCCCGCGAACGCCGGTATGCCTCCTGGCGCCAGTGGACCGCCGTCGTCTGCGCTCTGATCTTTCTTTTTTTCATGGTTTCGATCACCGACGATCTGCATTCCGATTTGATGGTATTTGAGGAATCTTCCGCGGGACGCCGCCACGCCGCTTCCTGGGACGGTTCGCATCCCTCGCCGCAGCATCACGCCGCACTTGCCGCTGATGCGGTCCTCGGCTCGACCCAGGGGACTCATGTCTTGTTTTGTCTTGGCCCCGTCGCACCGGGCCATCGAGCTCCGGAAACAGAGTTCACACCCGGCGTGAATTTCGGCCGGGATCCTCCTGTCATTTCCCTTTAACACCTATGTAATAGAGTTCCGCTCGATTACGATGTGCGAATCTCAGCAGCGCTTTTTTGTGACGCCCTGTAAGGGGTTCATGCCCTGTAGCTTCTGTCGCCTGAGTTGTGATTTGTGCGCGAGGTTCAAATGAAGGGATTGGCCACATCTCCGCTGGCCCGCTGGGCCGCCGCGGCTATTTTCCTGGCCGGATGCGGCGGCGCGTCCAAAGATAAGGATCCGGCGGCGGAAGCGCCGCCTGCGGCCCAAGTCGAGCATGTCGGCGACGTGACCACCGTAGTCGTGGACCATCCGGAACAATTTCCACTCGTGCCGGCCGGTCAGCATGAATCCGCGTCAGAGCTGGTCGCTACCGGCGTCGTCACCCCGGATATATCTCGGACGGTGCCGGTCGTCTCCATTGCCTCTGGCCGCGTCGTCGATATTCGCGCCCGCCTTGGCGATACCGTCAAGAAAGGGGAGGTCTTGCTGCGGGTGCAAAGCAGCGACGTTTCGGGAGCTTTCTCCGATTACAAAAAAGCAGTCGCGGATGAGCTCCTGGCCAATAAGCAACTCGATCGCGCCAAAGGTCTGTACGATCACGGCGCCATTTCGCTGAACGATTTGCAGATTGCCGAAGACGCGGAGAACAAAGCGAAAGTTGACGTCGAAACCTCCATTCAGAAGCTGCGCGTACTCGGCAGTTCGGTCGATCATCCCTCCGGCATTGTCGATATCGTCGCGCCGATCTCCGGCGTCATTACCGATCAGCAGGTAACCAACGCGGCCGGAATCCAAGGGCTGGCCTCCGCCAACCCTTTCACCATTTCCGATCTCTCCGACGTTTGGATCATCTGCGACGTCTACGAGCACGATCTTCCCAGCGTGCGCGTCGGTGATCTCGCCGACATCCGGCTGAATGCCTATCCCGATCGCTTGGTGAAAGGAAAAATCAGTAATATTGGCGCGGTGTTAGACCCCGCGCTGCGCGCGGCGAAGGTCCGCATCCAAGTCCATAACCCCGGCGAAATGCGGCCTGGCATGTTCGTCACTGCCACTTTTCAAGGGCAAAAAAAGGAAATCCACGCGGTCGTTCCAGAGTCCGCAATTCTGCACTTACACGATCGCGACTGGGTCTACGTCTCCTCCGGCGGTAACAAGTTTCGCCGCCTGGAAGTCACGGTGGGACGCAGCCTGCCGGACAAAATGCAGGAAATCGTTTCGGGCCTGAAACCCGGCGATCAAGTTGTCAGCAACGCGCTGGTCCTGCAGAACACCTTGGAGCAATAGAGTTGCAATTCGCTAGCACAACAACTCAACCATGAAACGTCTCATCGATTTCGCGCTCAACAGCCGTTTCATGGTTATCGCTCTCGCCGTGCTGCTGCTGGTGTGGGGCGCCATCTCTTTTCACAACTTGCCGGTCGAAGCTTATCCGGACGTTGCCAACAATTACGTCCAAATCATCACCCAGTGGCCCGGCCGCGCCGCCGAGGAAGTCGAACAGCAAGTCACCATCCCTATCGAAATCCAGATGAACGGTTTGCCGCATCTGGCCCATCTCCGCTCCGATTCTCTTTTCGGCTTGTCCAGCGTGATGCTGATCTTCGACGACAGTTCGGATAACGATTGGAACCGGGCCAAGGTTTTGGAGCGGCTCTCGCAAGTTACGCTTCCTAACGGTTTGCAGCCGCAAATGGGCACGGATTGGAGTCCCGTCGGCCAGATTTACTGGTACACGCTGAAAAGCGCCAATCCCAAGTACGACTTGATGGAACTCAAATCCATCGAAGATTGGCAGCTCGAGAAACAATTCAAGTCGGTTCCGAACGTCGTGGACGTTTCCAGCTTTGGTGGCACCACCCGCGAATATCAAGTGCGGGTCGATCCCAACGCGCTGGTGTCGCACGGCCTGAGCATCGGGCAGGTCGAACAGCAATTGGCCAATAACAACGCCAACGCCGGGGGCAGCTTCGTCGAATCCGGATTGCAACAGATCAACGTCCGCGTCGTCGGCCTCTACAGCAGCGTGGCCGACATCGAAAACACTGCCATCACCACCAAGAACGGAACGGTTTTGCATGTGAAAGACATCGCCACCGTGACCCAGGGTCCCAAAATCCGCCTGGGACAAATCGGCACGGCCATCCATCGCGCCGATGGGAAAATTGTCGATAACGACGACGTGGTCGAAGGTATCGTGCTGCTGCGAAAAGGCGCCAACGCGGACGAAGCCTTGGTCGCGATTCACGACAAAGTAAAAGAACTGAACGATCACATCTTGCCGCCGGGCGTGAAGATCGTTCCGTTTCTCGATCGCAGCAATCTGCTGCGCGTCACGACTCACACGGTTCTCGAAAATCTCACCGAAGGGGTCCTGCTCGTTTCCGTAATTCTATTCTTTTTCCTGGGCAATTCTCGCGGCGCGCTGATTGTCGCCTTGACCATTCCGTTCTCGCTGCTCTTTGCCTCCATTTGCCTCGACCTGAACAAAATTCCCGCGAACCTGCTCTCCTTGGGCGCGCTCGATTTCGGCATGGTCGTCGATGGCACGGTGGTCATCATCGAAAATATCGTTCGCCATTTCAGCATGGCCTCCAGCGCGCAAAAATCTCCGCTGGAGATCATTCGTGACGCGGTGATGGAAGTGTTACGCCCAGTGTTTTACGCCCGCGCCATCATCGTCGCTGCCTATCTTCCCATTTTCACGTTACAGAGCGTGGAAGGCCGCCTCTTCAAGCCCATGGCCTGGACCGTCTCTTTCGCGCTGCTGGGAGCCTTGATTTTTGCGGTCCTCATCGCGCCGGTCCTGGCCCTGATGGTTTTCGGCCACGGCGTACGCGAATGGCACAACCCGGTCATGGCTTTCCTCAGCAAGAAATATCGAGTTGCCGTGCGCTGGGCCATCGAACATCGCATCGTGACCGTGGGCGCCGGAGCGGCCGCTTTTGCGCTGGCCGTCTTTTTGATGGCCAGTGGCGTTATCGGCTCCGAATTCCTGCCGCATCTCGACGAAGGCGCGATTTGGGTTCGCGGCACGCTCGCGCCCAGCACCGGCCCATCCGAAGGCGTGCGCGTGGCCAACCAAGCCCGCATTGTCCTGGCTTCATTTCCGGAAGTAACGCTGGTTACCAGCCAGGTGGGGCGACCCGACGACGGCACGGACACCGCCGGTTTTTTTAATACTGAATATTTCGTGGACCTGAAACCGAAAGATCAGTGGCGCCCGATTTTTCATCAGGACAAAGACGCGCTGATCGCCGCCATGGACCGCGAACTCAGTAAAATGCCCGGAATCCTATGGAACTTCTCGCAGCCCATCGCCGACAACATGGAAGAAGCGGTCAGCGGCGTAAAAGGGGAACTGGCCATCAAGCTGTACGGCAATGATCTGCAGGTCCTCGAAGACAAAGGCGACGAGATCGTCAACATCATGAAAAACGTACGCGGCGTCGAGGACCTCGGCCTGTTCCGTGTGCTGGGTCAGCCCAACCTGAACATTTCGATCGATCGCCAGGCGGCCGCGCGTTACGGCATCAACGTCACCGACATTCAGGATGCGGTGGAGACCGCGGTCGGCGGAAAGGCAGTCAGCCAGGTACTCCAGGGCGAGCAGCGCTACGACTTGGTCGTGCGGTACACCGCGCCCTATCGCGATACCAAAGAGGCCATCGAGGCTGTGCGCCTCCTGGCACCCTCTGGAGAACGCGTCGCGCTCTCTCAGCTCGCCAAAGTGGACATCAAAGACGGCGCCTCCGAAATCAAGCGCGAAGAGAATTCCCGCTATGTCGCCATAAAGTACGGCGTCCGCGGACGCGACTTGGGCAGCACGGTGGAAGAGGCGATGAAACTGGTGAAGGAAAAAGTAAAACTTCCCGTCGGCTACCACATCGACTGGGCCGGCGAATACGAAAGTCAGAAACGGTCGCAGCGCCGCCTCGCGGTCGTTGTGCCCATCACGCTTCTGGTGATTTTCATTATTCTCTACACCATGTTTGGCTCGGCAAAGTGGGCGGGTCTGATTCTGGCCAACGTCGCGATCGCGCCGGTCGGCGGTTTTCTGGCGCTCCTCATCACCGGTACCCACCTGAGCGTTTCTTCCGGCATCGGGTTTCTCGCGCTATTCGGCGTGTCGGTCGAAACGGGCGTGATTATGCTCGAATACATCAATCAGCTTCGCGTCCGCGGCCATTCGATTGAAGACTCCGCCATCGAGGGCGCGGTCCTGCGCCTGCGACCGATCATGATGACCATGCTCGTGGCCATTCTCGGTTTGCTGCCCGCCGCCCTGTCGCGCGCCATCGGGTCCGATTCGCAGCGTCCCTTCGCCATCGTCATCGTGGGAGGCCTGATCTCCGCCCTCCTTATGGGCATTTTCCTGCTTCCGGCCATGTACGTCTGGATCGCCCGCGACGGCGACAAGCTGCCCGAAGCCGAGGAATCCTTCGAGATGTAAGTCGGTGTCAGTGCACAATTTCGATTCGGTTTCGCTTTCTTTTTAATTCAGCCGTCATCCGACTTCCTATAGAATCGCCCACATAGCAACTCGGCAGGGCGGCGACGGCCGCAGGGAATCCTTTCATGAAGAAAGAACAGGTTCGCGCGCGGATCGAAGAAGTCGGCATCATCCCGGCAGTGCGCCTAGGCTCGGCAGACGACGCCATGTTCGCCGCCGAAGCCGTCTCCCGCGGCGGCATCCCGATCGTCGAGATCGCCATGACCGTTCCTGGCGCGCTCGAGGTCATTTCCCATCTGGTGAAGCGCGCGCCCAATATGATCGTCGGCGCCGGCGACGTTTTCGATTCCGAAGTCGCCCGCGACTGCATCGACGCGGGCGCTATGTTCCTCACCAGCCCCGGCTTTGACCACCGTATCGTGGAATTTGCGCTGGGCGCTTCGGTGGTTGTCTTGCCGGGCGCGCTCACGCCCACCGAAGTGGCACGCGTTTGGAAATCCGGCGCCGATTTCGTCAAGGTTTTTCCCTGCGCCCTGATCGGCGGCGAAAATTATATTCGCTCCCTCAAGGCTCCGTTTCCCGCGCTGCCCTTGATTGCCGCTGGCGGCGTGAACCAGCAAAATGCCTCGAATTTTATTTTGGCCGGCGCCTCGGCCCTCGGTATTGGCGGGGAACTGATTCCCAAGGAAGCGATCCGCCTGCGCCAGGCCGACCGCATCTTCACTCTGGCTCACCGCTTCGTGAAATTTGTCCAGTCCGCCCGCAGCCACCTCCCGCACCCCAAGCCCGAAATCGTCCGCCAAGCCTAGACCTGACTTAGACCGGCAAAAAGCCGCGCCTGGCGAACTTAGCTCACCTGAGCCGAAATAAATAAAACCACGTATGGTCCTTTTAGGTCACTTGCGCTCGTCAAGAACGCAGCTAGGATGTCGCTGCGCTCAGGGCTGCGAGCATCGTTTGTCTAGGAATCACTAGGCACCGCGAGCGATTCGGGTTGAACAGGATCCCCCAAAAGGAGACACAGATCTCGACCGACGGTTGTGTCGTCCTCACAACCCCGATTCTGTGCTAAGCAAACCATGAAAAAGCACCACGTTTTGGCACTCTGTCTTGTAACTCTGCTCTGCGCTGAAGTCGCCATGGCCGATGGCACGTCGTATGTCGGCACGCTTGCCGACCCCAACGCAACATTGGAAGTCACCCTCACGCTGGCGTCCACGTCCGATGTCACCTTACAGACGTACGGCTTCGGTGGTGGCACGAATCAGGCGGGCACGATCATCGCACCGGGCGGCACCGATCCATTTGTAGGGCTGTTCTCCGGAACGGGTGACGGGGCTGCCTTTATCAACGGCACTTCGCTGGACCTGACCAATTATTCTTCGTTCGTCGGTTGCCCTCCCGCGAACTCCGTCACTAATTTCGGCGGAACAACTTGCGGCGACATCACCATGGTCTTTGACGCGCTCGCCGCCGGCACCTACACCGTGCTCCTCAGCGACGGCCAGTTTATTCCAAACGCGGCAGTCGGAGCGGGATCAACCTTGGGCGATGGCTTCCTCGATCTCACCGGTGGCCAGTTCTGCAACATAGCGGACTTCGCGGATAGCGAGACGGACTGCTCCAACACTTCCGGCGCGTACGCGCTCGATGTGACTACCAAATCGTCAAGCCTGCCCATGCCCGAACCCAGCAGCTTGATCCTCCTCGCCACTGGCTTGCTGGGCGCGATCGCTGTTCGCCGTCGTTCTCTCAATTCGAATTCTTAAGGAGACAGCCCGATGAAAATCTTGCACAGGACACTAACGAGCCTCGGTGGCATCCTCCTCGCCGCCTTGTTGATCACCGCCCTGGCGCCGAAAGCAGCTCGCGGCGTCGCCGCTGCTCTGGTGCAGGTCACAAATACGGCGTCCAGCGCAGTCCCCACGGAAGTCGGCCCTGGAAATTTCCCGTTTGTCGCCGCCGGGGTATGCGCGGAGGCGTTTGCGAATTCAGGTTGCGGGAATGGTCAGGGCGGATTCACCGTTCCGGCCACGACTTCCACCGGAGCGGCCGTCAAGCGACTGGTGATTGAAGATGTGTCCGCGTCATGCAATGTGGACCCGGGTAGCACGATCTCGATCAGCGTCATTGCGCCTTTGCCCGCGGATTCTGTTGATGTACTGAATCGGGGAATTACTCAATACGCTTTTCCTGTCACGCCGGTTAGCGCCAATTTTGCCGTGGCCCACTCGCCAGCCCGGATCTATGTGGATTCCGGAACTGGCATTGCCGCCTCGGTTGTCGGAACCTTTGTCAACGGCAGCAGCGCCGATTGCCTCATATATTTTGCCGGGCATCTGGAAACCAAATAGGCACGGGGAACGCCTCGCCATATCTCCGATTTCAAGCTCTAAGGAGAAATTTAGTGAATCTCATACGAAAAGCATTGACCAGCCTTGGTGGCATTCTCCTCGCGGCCCTGTTGATCATGGCCCTGGCGCCGAAAGCGGCTCGCGGCGTTGCCGCCGCTCTGGTGCAAGTGACCAACACCAGCGCGAATCCGGTGCCTACAGTCTCCGCCGACGCAAATTTTCCGTATGAGGCCCAGTTATGTGCCGGCTCGATCTGCACCGTCAGCCAGAGTTCCTTCTCCGTCCCCGCCACGACCACAACCGGAGTGCCGGTAAAGCGACTGGTCATACAAGACCTGAACGCTAATTGTGACGTCACCGCCCCTGAATCGAATTTTTTCGAATTATTTGTCCCACCTGCGGCGGATGCTAATGGCACCGAGTCAGTCCGGTATTTATTTGTTCTTACGGATCAACTTGGTTCCATTAGCGCCGCACACGAAATTGCCCGGCTCTACGCTGACCCTCTGGCCACCGTCAGCGCAATCAGCAGCAGTGAACACTGCATCGTGATCCTGACGGGCCATCTCGAAACCAAGTAGCAGGAGAACGTCTCGCAAGAACTTCGATCTCAAACTCTACGGAGAGGCTCAATGAATCTCATACGAAAAGCGCTGACCACCCTCGGAGGGATTCTTCTTGTGGCAATTCTGATCGCGGCCCTCGCGCCCAAGGCCACGCGTGCCGTGGCCGCCGCCCTCGTGCAAATCACGAATACCTCAGCAAACCCGGTGCCGAACCGCGACGTGGACAACGGCCCACGTCAGGCCGTATCGCTTGTCGCGCAGTCCAATCTCGAGCTTGCGGTCTTCCAGCAGGCCGACGACGTTATTGAGGCCTACGTTGTCCCGCCCGGTAAACGGTTGGTTGTTGATTTTATTTCGGGAACTATCAGAACCCCTGCGGGAGCGCACATTAGCGACGCCTTCCTTCTTGGAAGCACTTCGACCGGGCAATATGCCGATCATTTGTCCCCGAACCTGGTCACTGCCGGAGACTTCAATATCTATCAGGTCTCGCAGCCAATTCGGGCTTACTACGATGCCGGTCAGGAAGTTAAAGCGAGTGTGCCGCTCACGAGTGGCAGCTTCGCCCTCGTAGACTTTACTCTGCGAGGCTACTTGGTGGACTGCACGGATGCTTGCCCATAGATCGCACTGGTGAATCGTTCGTTGGGTCGAGCAGCCGACGAACCGGATAATAAATCACTTCTGGCACCAGCTCCAATTTCAAATTCTGGGGAGACACCGAAATGAATCTCGTGCGAAAAACAGCTACAGCACTCGGCGGCATTCTCTTTGCCGTCATTCTGATCGCGGCGCTCGTTCCCAAAGCGACTCGCGGCGTCGCTGCGACTCTGGTACAAGTCACCAACACCGCTGCGAATCCGGTATCCATTTCGGCGGCAGACAGCCCTGCTAATTTTCCTTTCGCAGCGCCGCTCTGTTTCAGCTTAGAATCGGCGGACTGTGAGGTCCCAAGGTTCACAGTGCCCGCGACAACGTCCACCGGCCTAGCGGTAAAGCGCCTCGTAATCGAAAACGTGTCCGGGACGTGCGCCCTCAGTCCTGGCATTTCAGATTTTGTGTTGTTTCTATCCACGCCTGTCGCCGGCTCAAGCAATCCGCTTTCTTTCGCACTCCCCTTGGTTCCCGCTTCGCCGAACAATTCGGCCGGACAGTTCGTCGTCGGTGGATCGTCTGTCCGGATTTATACCGATCCTGGCAACACGGTTGTGATCGCGCCGAACGCCGCACTTGCGCCAAACGGTAATTTAATACTCTGTAACTTTGTCGTAGCCGGCCATCTGGAAACGAAATAGCAGGCGAACGCGACGCGCTCAATCGCTGAAGCTCCTTCGAATCCATCCACATTTCGAAACCGAATCCGCCGAACCGGTTTGGCGGCTCCACGCGTGTTTGCTAGAATATGAACCGCCGTGGGCGTGTAGCTCAGCTGGGAGAGCGCGTCGTTCGCAACGACGAGGTCGCAGGTTCGATCCCTGTCACGTCCACCAAATTCCCTTTACAAACGCTAGTTTTCAGCAATTCCGGCAAATTCAGCGAATTCGTTTTACAAATGTTTTACAAGTCTGCGGTTCTTACTCGTCCAGTCATGAGAGGGTATGATTCACTTTTTCTCATCGCTTCCCAAGGAATCTGCCGAACGGTGGCAAACTATCTCAGAAGTTGTACTCGTTGTTTCTGGTCTTGCTCTGGCCTTCGATGCGATTGGCGAATATTTAGGGGATCATGAAAAGCTTCCGCGATTGCTCAAATGGCCGAAGCTTGTTTTTATTTTGATCGTGGTGGCAAGCCTCATTGGGGAGTTCGCTGGAGATGCTGGAGTCTTTCTCACTTCAAGGCGGCTACAGGAAGTTGAAGACGTGTGAATTGAAAAGGTTGGGCGACGATGCTGGTAAGTTGGAACAGCGCCTTGATGGCGTCAAATCAGAAGTTGATGGCGCCGAACGCAAAGTAGGAGTGGCAAACGATAAGGCCGTCGAGGCGAAATCCACTGCGGACGGTGCAGAGGTTTCGGCCGAACGCGCAGGGAACATGGCGGGGGACGCGCAGCTCAAGGCTGGAGCAGCAATAGTTTCGTCGGACCGATTGGGTGCGGAAATTGAAAGAGAAGACCTAGCGTATTCAGCTAGTATCTCTCACCATAAATTCAATCCCCGCCTATTCGAGGCGTTAAAAGATTCCCCCGCGACCGTCGACGTTATATGCGTGAGTCAATCCAACTCTTTGACCCAGCAGTTTGCACGCAATTTGCGAAAGGCCTTTAAGGATGTGTTGCATTGGACCGTTGTCCCCGAGATTGAATGCCCCAACTGGAATATGGTAAGTGCACCAATTACGATCTACAACAAATGGACTTCGACCGGCTGGAACGGAGAACACCATCAAGCGGGTCAGATGGAAGAAGACCCATCATTCTACGAACAGCATTCGTTGGAATTGGAGGGCATCCCAAGACCCGATGCCATTAGGCTCTCTGTGCTTGTAGAAGCTTTTGGCGGTGAGGCGGACGTAAAAAAAGCAGACGACGAGACTTTTAAAAACGACTTTTTTCAAATCATTGTCGACGATGCAAAATAATAGACTGCAAAAAATCGTTTCCACAACTCACTGGTGACTTAAATGCGACTCTAATTTTACTTGAAGAGCCTTTAGGAATTGCACGGCCTCAAACAAAGTTCCTGGGTCATAGGTGTTGTCTTTAAGTGCGGCAAACCGAACCTCATTGGACTGATTGCTTGAGGACAGTTGATACTTTTCGCTCTCATCTAGCCGCTTGTTGAAAATTTCATTCCGCAGTGCGTACGCCCGCAGTACCGCCTCCTTCGCATTAGACTTCATGTTCAAATCAATTAGGGCCTTCTCTTGGGCACGTTGCGCATACACGGACGCCAATGTCATCGAATCCCCATGTCCCATAGTTCAACGGCCTCATCCGCAAAACCGTCTGCGATGGAGAGCATCGCTCGTTCGGCCTGACGCGGATCGACTTCGGGAAGCTCGACGTCAGCCACTTCGACCAACATTTTGGCGATTCCTGAGGCCACAACGCCGCGGCTCACAGGGAGACCTCGTGCGTGCAAATCGGCCACAAAGCACGCTGACCGGAATTATCTCTCTCGGGGTTCTCAGGTCCCGATAAGTCGCGTTACCGGATATGTGGACTCCCAGCTTCAGTGCGCTTAAACAAGCGCCGCTACAATTCCTGTCTCAGAGCGTCGCGCCGAGCTGCTCGAGGTTCTGTCTGCGCGCCGTCACTGTCAGTATCTTTTTTCCCACGGCTTCTCTCAATCTTGATTTTGTGATCGCCCAGGACGTCGAAGGTGTGCTTCCCTGTGGACCGGCGGCGTGGTACGGCGGCCGCGCGAAGAATACCAAGTGAGCGAGCGTCATGGCTGCCCGGCTGCGGGGGGCAGTTGCAACAGGGCCCAACGCTACGAAGTGCTCTACCGAACGGACGAAGATGCTTTTACGCGAGACATCGTGGCTAGCGTCGTCGCACGCATCGAAAGCTCGGCTGTGTGTCTGTGTGTCTGGACAGGTGTGGGAGAGAGCTGATATTCACCCGCCGAAATGATTTGGGGGATATACTTTGCCTGAGGTAGTCGAAAGCGTAGCGTTTAAACCCACACCTTTCAGTTTTCTGAGGGGTGCGCCACGCCTGAGAACGATCAACGGCCAACTCGCAAACATCCCTACGGTTCCTTGCTGGCGGCGCAGATTTTGCCCTTCGCCAAGATCCGCGAGCGGTCTACGCGTATAAGTGGCGCAAACGGGAAATCTCTGAGTCGTGATATTACGGGTACATCGGGTAGCCAGTCTTCTACGTTAGTGAGTTTCTGGCCCGTGCTAAGGGACTTTGTGTTGCTGTTTTGTTTGTGCGCAATTCCGTCTCGAATGAGATAAACTTCTTTTACCAAGCGGTCGCTGGGCAGTATGCGGATTTCTCTTTGATCCTGTTGAAGCTCCCCCGTTCGTCCAAGTTCGTACTGATCATAGACTATCCAGTCTCCGGCTTCGTCTTGGTGCGTTAGGTCTACGGCGTTTAAGTGTCCCGCCTGAAACTCTAGGGACGCCACGGTCGGGGCGCCCGACGAATTCACGTCCGATTTCCATTGCGACTCGATCGCATAGATGCACCACTGCCGTTGTTTCACATCGTGGAGAATAAACAGCTTAATCTGCTCAGTTTGCGGCGGCCTTTGAAGGTTTCCCGTCGCGGCTGGCAGCACGATAAGTAACGCAATGATTAGCTTGGTTCTCATTATCCCCCTCCGCAGGCGGCAACCATCGCCGGGCTCGCCCGTGTACCTGCTGGCGCCGCTTGGAAGTGGACTGGATCCGGTGTGCTGAAGGTTCCGCCCCATGTGAGGCCCTGTCCGGTCAATGCGTCCTTAATTGATGGAAAGTTCGGGTCCTTGCTATTGATGTCGACCGCTAACCCTTCCTGATGAAGAGAAAGAGTTGCGGCGGGGTACGGGCCCGAAGCCCCCTGTATCATGCGCTGCTGGTCGGTTCCTGTTCGAAAACCACTTGTGATTGTTGGAACAATACCCTGTTGATTTAGATTTCCAAACGCTGTGCCCAAAGGATCGGCCAACTGAGGTTGAAAAAGAGCAACTGCATTTGGTGCCTTAAACTGGCCAAGCGGCCTTGTTAGCATACATACGGATCCAGAAATCGCCGTTGTCGCCGTCTCAAACAGCACCAAAGTTGCGTTTACTGCTACCGATCCGGGAGGTCCGGCCGGACCTACGCCTGAGGGATTTATCTCGGACGCCCACTCTGCTGTCACGCCGTTTGCTTGGGAAGTCCAGTCGCTGCCTAGGCCCCAGTCCGACGGCTTTCCGTAGAGCCAAGTCCCGCCAGCGCCGTTAGGCCCTTGGCACTGATCCAAGCTACCGGTGTCAGGATCATCGCTCGCGTCGTAGCTGCCGTCATCCCACACACAAAACAATCCCAAGGGGTCGATGAATCTCAAAGGATTATTCACCGCATAGCTGTACATATTCCAACTCTGGGGGTTGGTAGGAACGGCTCCTGCGTTGCCGGGGTCGGGCGACATGAAGCGGCCGAAGCTGCTGGCCATGTAGCGAGCTTTGAAGTTATCGAGGTTGGTTTCGGTATCGCGTTCCTGGCCCGTGAAGTGGAGCGGGCTGACGGCGCCCGCGGCGGAGCCAAAACACGATTGCCCGTCTCCGAAGGGCAAGCTCACGCACGACTCGTAGCTCGACTCGGTTTGAGTGGAACGCACGCGCTCGCTGCCCAACGCGTCAACCGAGATGAAATACGTGAGGCCGTTGCGGTAGGTGACCAGGTGCCGACCCGCTGCATAGACTTCGCCGCGATTCCACGCGCCTGTCGAACTTAGCTCTGTCACAACATGGCCGTCGAGGTCATAGAGGTAGTTAACCGTCGTGCCAGCCGTCGTCTTTTGAATGCGCCGACCCAAGGCATCATATACGTAGGTAGCAGTAGTGCCCGCATCCACTTGCGTCAGATGGTTCCCGGCGTCATAGGCATAGTGATGCATGTTATCGGCGATCACGTTTCCTGCGGCGTCGTAGGTGAGGATACCTCCGGTTACGTGGTTATTGGCGTCAAAGGAGATGCACGAGGCGGTACCGGCAATGCAAGAGCCGTTCGCGGTTTGCTGCCAGCGGTTTCCGTAGCGGTCGTAGGCGTACGCATAAGGGCCCGCGCCAAATAGCGGAACGACTGTGGATTTCAAGCGATTAAAGTCATCGTAGGTGAAAGTCCAGTTTCCGCTTGGCCCGTCGGCGAGCGACGTTACGTCTCCGTTCGGAGCGTAGCTATAGGTCATGCCCACCAAGCCCACGTACCCCGTCGGCGTGTTCACACCCGTTGAAATTACGAGCGGACGCAGACGATTCGTATAGGTATGACTTTCGGAAATACCGCTCGTCGAGGTGATTATACCCATGGATGCGGACGACAAACTGCCGGCCGCGTTGTAGAGTACGCTGGAGAGCAACGAACTGGGATGATTCGCGTCGGAAAGATTGCTGGTCACGCCTGTGAGTTGCGCCGCAGTGTTGTGACCGTAGGTAAAGGTCACACCGGTGCCATTTGTAGCCGAAATCATGTCGCCCAGCAAGTCATACGTGTAGTCGAGTGAGTCGCCGCCAGACGGGCTCGAACTCCCAGCGTCCTGATTGTTCAGCACAACGCGCCCCATGGGATCGTAGCCGAAAATGCTTGCGAGCAAGCTAGTGTGATTCGTGTATGCCTCGCTCATGCGCCCGATGATGTTCGTTTGTGTCACATTCCAACCGGCGCTTGAGTCGTAAGTGAAATAAGCCGTGGGAGTGGTGCCATCGGAATAACTCTTTTGCGTGAGTCGGTTAAGAGCATCATATGTGGACGTAGTGGTTACGGTGACCGACGGACTCGTTTGGTTCGGCATCGGACTTACCGTGGAAGTTAGATTGCCGTTGGCGTCATAGTTGAATGTGATTTTCCCCGACTCTGGATTAGTGGAAGTGATAAGGCGCGAGAGAGAATCATAGGCAAAACTACGAGGATTCAAGCTGCCCTGAGAAACAGATAGAACATTTCCTAGCGCGTCGGACGTATAAGAAGTTAGGAAGCCTGTTCCAGAAATATCTTCCCCGCAAGCTGCTGGTGTCGGTGACGTGCCGAAACTGAGCGTCGTGCTGCTCACCTCGCAGAGGGATGTCAATCTTCCGAGGCCGTCTGTTTGCGAAATTCGTTGCACCATCTTGGTACCATTTCCTTCATCCGTCGCTTCGGTCGCTCTGCCGGTGTAGGATGTTTGGATCGTGGATTGGTCGGGATTTGTGACCTTAAGCACGCGGCCTAGCGCGTCGTAGCCGTAGGTTGTCGTATATATCGTATCGCCCGAACGGTATGGATTTGTGACGGCATACTGGCGTCCGAGGCCGGTGTAGGTTGTGACCGTGGTGTCCGTGCCCTGGGGATCGGACGTAATTTGTGATTCGGTGGGCATGCCCATCCCGTTCATTGTGGTCAGGGAGGTGACATAGTTTCCTGACGTGATGAGGTCCTTCGTGGTGACCGAGGGAGTTGGAGCGGCGTCGTTGTAGGAGGCAAGGTGCTGCCCCTTGTCGGGGTAGTCCGTTTCGGTGGGTCGGGCGAGCGGATCGTTGTAGTGGTAATAGGTGAACTGACTGTTCTGGTCTTCCGAAACGGTGAGTTGGCCGCTCGGGTAATCATATGAGAAATCCTCAATTTGAGAGATCCCGTTCGTTGTCGGGTGCGTAATTTTAGTGAGGTACGCATTGGTGTTGCCAGAAGGCGCGCCGCTGGTGAACGTATCACCGCTCACATAGCTGTCGCTGTACGCGTATTTCGTGGTGTTGCCGTTCGGGTCCTTCATTGAGAGCACTTGGCCCGTCTCGTCGTAGGTGTATGTCGTCGTCGGGCTTCCGCTTGAGCACGCGGGAGCTGCCTGAAGACATTGCCGGATTACTGTAGTCGCGTTACCTCTCGGCGATATCAAGCTCGCAGGATAGTAGGTTTCGTCGTGCTGAGTAGCAGACGCCGACGTAATCGAGAATTGGTCGTAGAAATAATCCGTCTCAGCGATTCGTGTACCGTTTCCATAAATGATGACGCTGGAGGGAAGATCCAGAATCGACGGATTAACAGAGTAGATCGGACTGACGGCAAAACTCTTGGGGGAGGCGACAGTTTCGCGTGTCGGTGTCGGGGAACTCGGGGCCACGCCAGTGTTGAGACAGCCACTGGTAGTGGTGAGTTGTCCGAAATCATATTCCTTTTTATCTGTCATTAGATCGCCGGAATATTCATAGAATGCCCCGGAGACCAATCCATTATCGAGAGTGGTCAGTTGACAGGCGAGCAGATCCCCCTGCAAACCAGCCCACTGTTTCGTCACCGTCCGTAGGGGCGTAATGCTCGTATTGGTGCTGCCATAGTATTGAATAGTAGTTTCGGCGGGGACTCCTCCTGGGGTTAACGTGTACGCGTCCAAAGGTTGCAATGTGCCGTACACGGGTTCGTAGTTATAGACGGTAGCGAAGCTCTGGCCCGTGACAAGGTCCGAAGTCGTGACCGTCGTGCTCATGGTGGTCCATGCAAGTGCGTCGGTTGAACTCCAACCTACTTGGCTGTAACTGAAACTCTGTTGAAGGGCGTTTGTCTTGCCATCGTAACTGACGACGCGGGTGGCGACAGCGGGCGTACCATATCGCCACATACAACCAATCTTGTTTTGGACCGCACCGCTATCCGGCCATGCTGCTGTTTGCGATTGAGGCTTGACCTCCCACGTGTACGTCACCGTTCCACCCGATGGATAGACAATCTGCTTGAGAAGACCGTAGGTCGAATCATAGAAGAACTGATAGCTTTCTCCGTTTGGCAGAACAATGTTTTGGATTACCCCACCTCCAGTCGGAGGCGTTGGGAATCCGTAAATGCAATTAGAAGCGTCGCCGGGGTTGAGGTTGACCTGACCCAGATTCCAGGAGGGTTTTGGCGCGGTTTCCCAGTTCGTTGTAATGGCCTTGGAGATTCCAGAGATCGCGACCGCGTCTCCGGTTTTACCGAAACCGTTCGAAGAAACAACGGTTCTCCCAACGGGATCAGTTATCGAAAACACACCGGGCGAACTGGGTGTCACGTTGAATGTCACCTTATTGCCGTTTCGGTCCTCGATGAAGGTTGGAAGGGAGATTGCTCCGCCAGTCATGCCGGAGGATACAGTGTTAAGGTTAGAATAGTAGTACACAGTTCCATTTGAACCGGCGATTGTTACTGGAGGGGGAAATTGTCCGGTCTGGCTACCGTAATTGTAGATTGCGGTGCTAGGAATGAAGGCTTGAAAGAAATCGCCCCCATTGGAAAGAACCGCGCGCAGCCCGCACGATTCGTCGTTGCCTGTGTTCTGTTGCGCGAGGGAAAGTCCTAGTCCGGCTTTGGCCCCGCTCGGCGAGGTAAAGAGGAAATCGCCCCACCAGCCGCAGGTCTGTGGGGGTGTGCCCGCGAAGGACTCTTGGCCTTGAATTTCGCTGAGGGTGGGAACGAGCAAGCTCCATCCACCGATGGCCCATGGAGTGCCGATTGTTGCCCAACTCGCCTGACCAGGAACTCCCGGAACCACGAAGTTGAAGTTCGAGTCGTAGCCAAACCCAACCGGGACCGCTGGTCCTCGCGCTGGGGTGGGCGACGGCAAGTTGACTCGGACGCTCACCGCGCCGGTTGCCGGATTCACAGTTTCGGACAACATCCCGATGTAGTCGTGACCTACGCCGGGGGTCGGGGTAAAGGTTGAGGAATTTACGCTAGGGGCTTGGGCGTTTGCAACCGACGAAGAAAAAACAGCGAAGACAGCCAGAGCAGCGAAGTAAAGTCGGCGCATCATCTTCCTCTCTCCAAGACAAGAATCTTGATGGCAAAAACCTAATTCACGCCAGAAGTTGAGAAGCCCAACGTTCGCGCGCCGGGAGTACACAATCTAAGAGCAAACTTCCAAGTTATAACCAGCGGCTATTAGTATCATTATGGGTAATGGAGTGCCGAGTCGCGAAGATTTGTAGCTTCGGGATATGGTATTGTCAAGTAAAAATTGCCCGTGGTCGACCTAACAGTCGCTATAACGTCGTACCGTTTTTCCTTCGCCATTTTGTCGGTAGAACAAGGGGATAACGCTGCGGAAATGCTGAGCATTCGTTCCGTGGATTATATGGGGACGTGGCGCCAAGAAATTGCCAGACGCGACGAATACACGAAATTTCAGTAGTTGTCCTTGCATTATTTCCCAGCAATCTAGGTCCAGTGTCTGATTTGTTGCGTAACCGGACATGTGCCGCGTCCCGACTTTTCCCTTGTCCGGTAAGGGCGTTAATCAGGCACTGTAGACGTTTTGCCCGGCTTTCAACTTTGTGGCAACGCGGCTACGCCGTGTCGGTGCGATAACGGTCTGCGGAATCCGCGTGCCCAGAACCTGAGCAAAATCAGTCGGAACCGCATGGCCATCCTGTTGCTCTTTTCATTCGAAATCAATCAAGAGAGGAGCATAGATGACCAAGGCGTCGAACCGATTCGCAGTCGTTGGCACAGCATTCAAAGCACTCTCCGCCTTCCAACGTATTCCGTTTTTCCTATTTCTTGCAGCCTGGGCAACATGCGCCTTGCCGAGTGCTGGCGCGCAGACTGCGGGTAGCCCGAAGGCCGCTACAACAGACGAAGATCCACATACCGTGGTGGTCAGTGGATGCCTTGCCAAGACCGCTACAGGGGAATTTTTTCTGTTGAGCGATACGGACGATTTGCCTCGGCCCTCATTCCAGATCATCGCGCCTGCTTCCGTGTTGCGGCGATACGCAAAGGAGTGGGATACCGTACGCGTTGTGGGCGTGATGACCGGGGACGGCGACTCTGCGACGATTCGAACTAAGAACATCCGGCTGATACATCGGCAGATACCCCGGAGCCCGGAGTTAGGCGGCACATCCGGATGGCACACCTACTGCAACGCGGACTATGGCGTCTCCATTAAATATCCGACATCGTTTCAACCCCCGGCTGATCCGGCAGATCAACAAACGTCCGCAAATTTCGTGAATTCAGGCTCGGCGAAGAGGCTTCTCGTCCTGCCCGTACCAAGGGAGGTTTACCCGAACACAGCATTCGCGGGAGGAAGCGTTTCAGTATCGGTGTCGGATGCCACTCCCAACGCAGCAACGTGCAGCGTCTTCGGGGAAACGTGGTCCGGCTCCCCTGCGGCGCGAACCGTCAACGGGATCACTTATTCCGAAGGGATCATAAATAGCGCGGGACTGGGCACAAGTTATCCGGGCTATTTCTTTCACACCTTCCAGAATGGGCATTGCTACGAGGTCGATATCGAACTGGCCGTTGGTAACGACGGAAACTACGATCTGGGTTGCGAGTTAGATCATGTTGACGAGGAGGCGCTGATGTCTCCCATACTTTCGGGGTTTTCGTTTTCGAAATCTGTTGTCGAGCCAAAGGTTTCTGCCAACAACGCTAGCTCGCCTACCGTAGCGAGTTTTGAAGCGACAACCACGCCGTCCTATATTATTCCTGAAACTAAAATATCCTGGTCCGTATCAGGAGCCGACTACGTACGACTGGCCTTCAAGTGCGATCCGAATATTGCCACGGCTGAGAGGGAGGTCGAGTGCGTTCCGGCTCCTTACGCTTACTACGCTTATACCGGTGAGGGTTCGGTCGTCGCCCATTTCCAAAACAGAAATCAAGGCCCCGCCCCAGTTGTCGTGAAACTACAACCTTTCCTGAACGGAGTCGGGGATCC
>Ga0307474_10000415_pt1 | contig 30764 bp, 25 predicted proteins | sample atmos_gasesECM1C_2_FD_203312 | JGI IMG/M metagenome (GOLD analysis project Ga0307474, IMG submission 203312) | Hardwood forest soil microbial communities from Morgan-Monroe State Forest, Indiana, United States - atmos_gasesECM1C_05 | ecosystem: Environmental > Terrestrial > Soil > Temperate... | reverse complement strand
CTGCTCGCCTAACGAGCGCGCCTGCTGCAGCAACGGCGCATCTACTGGTACGCCGGGACTGACCACGATCAAATCCTGCCCGCGAAACGTGCGCTCGCCATGTCCGCCCGTCTCGACGGTGATTCCGTGATCAAGCAGCACCGGGATCTCGTTCCGCAGCTCATCCCCGCTCTTCGTATCGGAAACAGTAACCCGCGCCCCATGCGCCTTCAAAAATAGCGCCGATGCCACCCCGGACTTGCCGAGACCCACCACCAGCACGCGTTTGTTGTTAAGCTCCATTTCATTTCACCACAGAGTCAAAGAGACACAGAGAAAACCATATAACGAACAAAAATCACGACGAACGCTGACCACATAAACAACCCTCGCGTTCTGCAAAATCTAAAAGACACGGTATTGCTTTTCTCTGTGTCTCTGTGACTCTGTGGTGAACTGTTCTTATCTCAGTTTCAAAGTAGTCAGTGCGAACAGCGCAAACACCAGCGAAGCAATCCAGAACCGCACAATAATCTTCGACTCCGACCAACCCATCAACTCGAAATGATGATGGATCGGCGCCATCTTGAATATCCGTTTCTTCCGCAGCTTGTACGACCCCACTTGCAGGATCACCGACAGCGCTTCGATCACGAATACTCCGCCAATGAACGGGAGCAACAATTCCTGCTTGATGATCACCGCTACGGTACCAATCGCGCCGCCCAGTGCGAGCGACCCAACGTCGCCCATAAAGACTTCCGCAGGGTGCGCGTTGTACCACAAGAATCCGATCGACGAACCGACCATGGCGCCGCAGAAAATCGTCAGTTCTCCCACCTGAGGCATACGCGGGATTTCCAGATAAGTAGCGAACGTCGCGTGGCCGCTTACATAGGTCAAGACGGTAAGCGCGCCAGCGGCAATCACGGTGCAGCCGATCGCCAGGCCATCGAGCCCATCCGTAAGATTCACTGCGTTACTCGACCCCACAATCACCAGCGCGACGAACGCAATGAACGGCAGAAACGCGAGAAACCAAAGGTGGGGAAAGCGCTCCAGGCTCATCACCACAAGATCGGGGTGGAACTGCTTCAGAAATGGCACGATCAACTTGGTCGAATACATGCCGTAGGTTTGCATGGCGATGAGCATGACGGCGATTACAACGCTGGCCGCTATCTGTAACCCTAGCTTCGCCCGGCCGGTCAGCCCGAGATTCCGGCGATGGACTACTTTGCTGTAATCGTCGGTGAACCCAATGGCCGCGAAGGCGCAGGTGGCAAATACCGCGATCCACACGAAGCGGTTGCCCAGGTCCGCCCACAGCAGAGTCGGCACCACGATTGCGATCGCGATGAGGAGCCCGCCCATAGTCGGTGTGCCGGCTTTTTTCTGATGGGCCTTGGGACCCTCTTCGCGGATGTACTGTCCAATCTGGAATTCGCGAAGGCGGTTGATGACCAGCGGACCTACGATGAGAGCCGTGAATAATGCGGTCAAGCTGGCGAATGCGGTGCGGAACGTGAGGTAGCGGAAGATGCGGAAGGGCGGAAAGGAATGTTGCAGCTTCACGAATAACAGCCAGTAGAGCAATCAGCCTCCGTTCGGCAGTGATAAATTCACTCGTCTCAATTCCGACTGTTGCGCCTCGTCGACCACACTTCCAGTGCCTTCTCCAGCTTCACTCCGCGTGACGCCTTCAACAAAACCACATCGCCATCGCGGGTTTCGCGAGCCAGCCACTCTCCCGCCGTTTCGGAATCCGCCACAAACTCCGCTCGGACCCCTGCTTGCTTCGCTGCGTCGACCGCGGCTTGCGCCAGCCCACGCACACCAAGCAAGACATCGATCTTGTTTTCAGCGACGTGCTTTCCGGCTTCCCGGTGCATTTCTTCGCCTGCTGGACCCAGTTCCAGCATCTCCCCCGCGACCACGATGCGACGCTTCGCGCTCATCGTTGCCAGCGCGTCCACCATCGCGCGCAGCGCCTTTGGATTCGAATTGTAGCAATCGTTGACCACTGTGATGTTACCCAGTTGGAGAACCTGGCCGCGTTTATCGGCGGCCATCAAGGTACCCAAGGCGTGTACCGCCTCCGAAGGCGCGAGTCCGCGCTCTATCCCCACCGCCACCGCCGCCAAAGCATTCAGAATGTTGTGCTCGCCCACCAGCGGCAGCGTGGCGTGCTCTCGCACTCCCCCAATCGCCACATCAAACTCCGTGCCGGCCGATCCCTTCGCTTCAATATTCTCAGCGCGCACATCCGCGGTTGCCCGTGTGCCATACATCACAACTTTCCCTTTGAAGCCGCGCCCGAACTGCGAAACATACTCATCATCCGTATTCAGAATCGCCGTGCCGCTCCCCGAGAGGGATTCCACCAACTCATATTTCGCTCGCGCTATCCCCGCCAGCGAATCGAAAAACTCGAGGTGCACCGGGGCAACGTTGGTCACGACTCCGATTTCCGGCTGCGCAATCTTCGCCAGAGCCCGAATTTCTCCCGCGTGCGACATCCCCATCTCGATCACGGCGACGTCGAATCCGGGTTCCAGTTTCAGCAGCATCAGCGGCAATCCAAAATGATTGTTGAAATTTCCTTCGGACTTCATCACGCGGAATCGAGCACTCAGCACATGCGCGATCGCTTCTTTCGTGGTGGTCTTCCCTGCCGATCCGGTTACCGCGATCAGCGGCTTTCCCCACACTTTTCGCACTGCTGTTGCAAGCGTCTGCAGCGCAACCAGCGTGTCGTCGACTGCCAGCAACCGCGTCTGCGCCGGATAGCGAGCCGCCAGATCCTTTCGGACCACGGCGGCGATTGCGCCTTTCTCCAGTGCTTGCTCGACGAAGTCGTGGCCATCGAGACGCTCGCCCTTCACGGCAAAAAAAAGTTGCCCCGGACCGGTGGTTCGTGAATCGATCGAGTAAGCCTGCGCGACCTCTTCTGACAGAAAATTTCCTGAAGCTGAAACAAACTCGGCAATCTTGCCCAGAGCCAGCTTCATCGCGAAACCCCGGCCGGCGCAGCTTCACATTCGAAGCCCACCGCGCGCAGCGCCTGGCGAGCCACTTCCAGATCGTCGAAGGGAACCGGGCCGTCACGTGTCACTTGTACCTTCTCGTGCCCTTTTCCGGCGAGCAGCAGGATGTCTGCGGGCCGCGCTTCGGCGATGGCCAGAGCAATCGCTTTCCGCCGGTCGGGCTCAACGGAATATTTCACGCCGGTCCTTTGCAGTCCGACCACGGCATCATTGATGATCGCCAGCGGATCTTCGCTACGCGGATTGTCCGAGGTCAACACGACGAAATCGCTCCCTCGGCCTGCCGCTTCGCCCATGAGCGGACGCTTCTTCCGGTCGCGATCGCCGCCGCAGCCAAACACCGTGAGCACTCGGCCCTTGGCGCCTGACACCAACTCGCGCGCCAGCGCCGTCAGATTTCGCAAAGCATCGTCCGTGTGCGCATAGTCGACAACCACCGTGAATGGCTGACCGCAGTCGACACGCTCGAACCTCCCTGGGACACGCTCCAACGCGTCGAGCCCCTTCGCGATCGCCTGCGCTGAACATCCCCGCGCGTAGCAGGCTCCTGCCGCCGCCAACATGTTGTACACATTTACGCGCCCGATCAGGGCGGAAAAAACGGCGATCGTCTCGTCAGGCGTCACCAGATCGAAGCGGGTTCCGTGGGTTGTGATTTCCACCTTCTTCGCATGGAGATCGCCCCTGTCCCATCCATAGTTCAGCACAACGGAACTGCGCTTCCGGCTGAACTCGGCAAGTTGCGCGCCTGACTCGTCGTCGATATTGGTCACCACCCCTCGCGGAGCGTCGGTGCCGCAGCCCTCAAACAAAACTCGCTTTGCGGCGAAATACTGCTCCATCGTCTGGTGATAATCGAGATGGTCGCGCGTGAGATTCGTAAATACCGCGACGTCGAAGGGCACGCCATACACGCGCTCTTGCGCCAGCGCGTGCGAAGAAACCTCCATCACCGCTTCGGTGGCCCCGGCCCCCAGCGCTTCATTGAAAATGCGATTCAGTTCCAACGCCTCCGGTGTGGTGTGCGGAGCGGGCAAAACTTTTCCGGCGACATGATATTCGATCGTCCCGATCAGCACGCTCTTGCGACTCGCAGCCGTTAGAATCGCTTCCACCAGAAAGGCTGTTGTGCTTTTTCCGTTGGTGCCGGTGATGCCTGTAGTCGCAATTCCTTCGGCGGGCTTTTTATAAAAGTTAGCACTTACTCGCGCCAGCGCCCGCCGCCCATGCGGCACCAATGCCCACGCCACGTTCGCCCGTTGCTTCTCCGCCGCCGAGTCGGTCACGACCGCGACCGCTCCCGCCTGAATCGCCTGATCGATAAAGCGATTTCCGTCGCTGGTTTCCCCGCGCATGGCCACGAATACGCACCCCGGCTTCACTCGCCTTGAGTCGTATTCCACACTACTCACGCTCGGATCCCCGCTGCTTGCGAGGACTTCCGCTCCATCCAGCACCTGTTGGAAGGTCATTACGACGAATTATATGGTATGGGCGAACGATCTCTTATGGTGGGAGAACCGCTTCAGAGTCTGCATTTTTCAACTGACCTATCTGCCCGCATGAACCGGTAAGATATCCTGATCGACCCGGCGTGTGGCCAGTAACAGACCGCCCCAGCAACTCAACGGCCACGTCAGCAACCAGGATAACCAGTACCAGTGTGGCCAGCCCTTACTCCAGTTTGGAATCGTCGCAGACATGCCCATCACTTCTCCAAGCGCGAAGAACCAAAGCACGTGCCGTGCGCTGCGGCCCGGAGCGAAGCGGGCACATATCCACGCACAAAAAATCGAGATCAATACAAAAAACGCAGTGCTTGTAATGAGAGCCGCATTGGAAGGAACGCGGCCTCTGACGAAATCGCCCGGGAAGAGCCGCGAAAGCAGCGGATCCGTTGCCAGGACCAGAACAATCGAGAGCACGTAACTGCCTCCGACAACGGCGATCGATTTAACCATGATTACCCTCCAGTTTTACCTGCGAGTCTTCCCAACAGCGTCGGCAATCATAACAAAACTGTATCAATCATGTGTCTGGTTACTAACGGCACATTCCCCGCCGCACGAACCAGCGCTACATTATTTCTATGTCGACCGCGACCAGCCACGCCAAATTCCGATGCGGACAATGCGAGATGCCGGAGAACCAGTGCGAGTGCGAGAAGTTCTGCTGCCTGTGCCAGGCGCTGCTCGACATCCGCCTCTGCGGCGACGGCCTGATGTATTGCGAACCCTGCCGCAACGCCTGCGACTACAAAACGTCAGACTAGCAGCGGTCAGGCCGTTGGTCCCACGGGTCCTTAGATCACCACCGCTTCCCTGTATTCCCCGAACACTCTCCGCATCGCATCGGAGATTTCTCCCACGGTGGCGTAGGCCTCTACTGCAGCCAGAATCCGCGGCATGACATTCTCGCCGGATCGCGCCGCATCTTCCACGGCAGCCAGAGCGCTCCTCCACACACGGGCGTCACGCTTCGCCCGAAGCGCCCGCACCCGTTCGATTTGCTTCGGTTCCAGCGCCGGATCGATCTTCTGAATCGGAACCGGTTTCTCCTGTTCCACCGCAAACCGGTTCACCCCGACCACGATTGCGTCTTCTTGATCGACGGCCTGCTGATATTCGTAGGCAGCGTTTTGAATTTCCTGCTGCACATATCCGCGCTCAATCGCCTTCAGCATTCCACCCATCACTTCGATCTTTCCCAAATACTCAGCCGCCCGCTTCTCGATCTCGTTCGTCAGGGCTTCGATGTAATACGATCCGGCCAGCGGATCAACTGTTTGCGGCGCTCCGGACTCATAGGCAATGATTTGTTGCGTGCGCAGCGCGATACGCGCCGCTTGCTCGGTCGGCAGAGCCAGCGCTTCGTCATACGAATTTGTGTGCAGCGACTGCGTTCCGCCCAATACCGCCGCCAGCGCCTGAATGGCCGTCCGCACAATATTGTTTTCCGGCTGCTGCGCCGTCAGCGTCGAACCCGCCGTCTGGGTATGAAAACGCAGCATCCACGATTTCGGATTCTTCGCCTTGAAGTGCTCGCGCATGATCCGCGCCCACATCCTCCGCGCCGCGCGGAACTTTGCGACTTCTTCCAGGAAATTGCTGTGTGCATTGAAAAAGAACGAGAGCCGCGGAGCGAATTGATCCACATCCAGACCCGCTTTGATCGCCGCTTCCACGTACGCAATTCCATTGCCCAGCGTGAACGCGACTTCCTGCACTGCCGTCGATCCCGCTTCGCGCATGTGATAGCCGGAGATCGAAATCGTATTCCACTCCGGCACGCTCGCTTTCGCCCACGCAAACATGTCGGTAATCACACGCATCGCCTGCTGCGGCGGATAAATATACGTCCCACGCGAGATGTACTCCTTCAACACATCGTTCTGCACGGTTCCCGAAAGTTTGCGGATGTCGGCGCCCTGACGCCTCGCCACCGCCACATACAATGCCAGCAAAATCGATCCCGTCGCATTGATGGTCATCGATGTGGAGATCTTTGTCAGGTCGATTCCGGAGAACAACCGCTCCATGTCCTCGATCGAGTCGATCGCCACGCCAACTTTGCCCACCTCGCCGGCAGCGAGAGCGTGGTCCGAGTCCATCCCAATCTGTGTGGGCAGGTCGAACGCTACCGAGAGCCCAGTAGTCCCGTTGGCGAGCAAATATTTGTAGCGCTTGTTCGATTCTTCGGCGTCGCCCATGCCCGCATACTGCCGCATGGTCCACAAGCGGCCGCGGTACATGGTTCCCTGAACGCCTCGAGTGAAGGGATACTCGCCCGGATACCCGACCTCGCTCTCGTAGTCGGAACCCTTCAGATCGGCGGGCGTATAAAGCTGGCTGATCGGAATATGCGAAGACGTCTCGAAATCCGCCACCAGATGTTGACTCCCAGTTTTGATTTTCGCCACGCTCACCGTGCGCCGCCTTTGCCCTTTCGCTTAACTCTCCAGAACGAGCTCAATCCAAACCACGCGAACACAACTGTGCAGCAAATTGCAATCACTGGGTGCCATAACTCCGCGTGTCCGGCGCGATACTGCCCGTACTCCTTTACCGCCGCCCCGCCAAAGCTCAATGCCATGATCAGAAAAACAACGCCGATAACCTCCAGCCACAACTGATGAAGCACGCGTCCCATTGCCCGAGCGGTTGTCGATACCGCTCCGGTGACGGCGCGCACGGTTCGGCTGCGCTTGACCTGGCGGGTTGCGACCCTGGCTACAACTCCCGCCTTTTCCGCTGTAGACACCTTGCTCACGCCTCGATTTTAACAGTCCCCAGCGCTACAATGTCGCAGACCTGCGGTGAATCCAAACCGTTCGATGGGCGCAGGCATCTAAGCACACGTTCTGTTGGGAATTCTCGGAATGTCATCCAACGTCACCGATTTCGCGCAATTGAAGGCTGGGATGAAGTTCGCCTGGACCGCCGGCGATTTCGGCAAGATCGCAAATTTTACAGCTGAGGCTGCTGATGATTTTGTGCGGCGCATCGGCATCGCGCCAAACTCCACCGTGCTCGACGTGGCGTGTGGCACCGGCAATACGGCAATTCCCGCGGCGCGGAGGGGCGCATCGGTTACGGGAATCGACATCGCCCCCAATCTTCTCGAACAGGCCCGGCAACGTGCCGCCGCCGAGAACCTGGACGCACGGTTCGAGGAAGGTGACGCAGAAGATGTTTCCTTCCCTAACGAGAGCTTCGATGTCGTGCTCAGCATGTTCGGAGCTATGTTTGCACCGCGTCCCGAGCGGGTGGCCGCCGAACTGCTTCGCGTATGCAAGCCTGGGGGTATCATCGCCATGGCAAATTGGACTCCCACAGGCTTCACCGGCAAGACTTTTCAGATCATGCACAAGATGTTGCCGCCGCCGCCCGGACTGCCCACTCCCGTACTTTGGGGAGATGAGTCGACGGTTCGCCAGCGTCTCGGGCCCGGAGCATTAAGCCTGAACACGACTCGACAAACAATCCGGTTTCATTGTCCATTCAGCCCGGCGGAGACGGTGAATTTTTTTCGGCAATATTTCGGACCCACGCAGGTCGCATTTTCCAGGCTGGACGCGGCAGGTCAAGCCACTTTGGCAGCGCAACTGGAAGCCTTGTGGACCGAGCACAATACCGCGACCGATGGCACCACTCGAATTGAGAACGAGTATCTGGACGTAAGAGCAATTCGCGCGTAATCCGTTTATGATGGTGGAAGCGGGCAGTGCGTTCGTGGAGCGTCGAGATCGCGAGGCGCCCGGACGTGGGCCATTAAGGGGAATCCGTGGACCAACAACTTAAGCAACTCATGAAGGAACTCGGCGAGGCCATCAACGAATCCCTTTCCGATTCCGAACAGATCGCCGAAGTCGTCTCTCGCATCAAGGAGGGGGGCTATGACATTTTCCTGGTCCTCGAGGCTACGATCGGTGTGAGCAAGCAAGGTGAAAAAACTTCGGATAAGACAGCGCTCGTGACCACGCTTTCCACGAATCCGGAATTTAAAATCAACGATCAAGATCTCAAATTCCTGAAATCCCTCCGCATCAAGATTGAAGAAAAGTAGCTGCGGCTCTTGCCGGCGAAACTTTCAGGCATCCTGGGGGTTTTCGTGCTCAAGCAAATTGCAGGAGAGCAATCGTGAGAGCTTCCGCTTCGCAATGGATTGTCCTCGCCTTCTTATGTGCCGTCCCATCCGCTGTATGCACCCAAGCCGTCGCGGGCGCTGACTCCACCCTATCAAGTGGACCTCTGCTGGTCGACGAAAACAGCCACATCGTCGTAATGGAGTATGAAGCGTGGTTTGGTCCCAAGGCCGTTACGTTTCAAGGCACCGCCGCGAAACCGCTGCTGCAATCGGCGGACATGCAAGCCGTCGGCGGCGGCTACGACAGCGCAGACCCCGCCGTCATCAAGCAACATGTCGCATGGATGGAACGTCTCGGCGTCGACGCCGCCATCAGCGAAGTCACCAATAACGTAAGCTGCATCTTCAACAGCGAGTGGTTCGCCAAGAAATACCTCCCGAACTGCTCCCCCGGATTCCGCACGAACAACCAGCAGATTCGCGACAATACCGGTAATCTTTATCCAGCCTGGACAAATCTTGGCACCCGCCTCAAGCTCATTCCGCTCCTCGGCGGTATCGACGAGGATGTTTTGTTCAAGGATCTCGACGGCAAGACCGCCCTCGAAAAAGAAATTGAGTTCTTCAGTGAGTTACTGCAGAAGTACCCCGAGCGCCAGGTAGTCTACGAAGGTAAGCCCCTCATGCTGATTTTCCTGGGCGCGGCGCAAGACCCCAACCGCGCCGACAATCCTCTCTGGTTTCAGATCCGGCAGTTCCTGAAACGCCATCCAGAGTTCAGCGGCAAATATACCTTCAAGGAGATGGCAGGATATCTCGACAGCCAGCCCTACCTCTGGCTCAATCAAGGCACTCCCAACGGTCCGGTGGAGATTAACCCCTCGTACGGCTTCTGGAGCTGGGTTGATCGACAGCATACTTCGTGCATGGTTCCACCCTGCACCTACTCTCCTACCGTGTATCCCACATATAACCGGGTCGGTTCGCGAGTGGAGAACTTCACGGCTTCGATCGCTACAGCCGGCCAACTCGGCTGGGTATGTCCCGCTTCGCCCGCCAACCCTTCGCCCTATTGTCCGGATGACGCCCTCCGCTTTGGCGAAAACAGGACCTACGCCACCCTTGAGTCTTTCGTGACCGACGCGCGTCAACTCCAGCCCATTTTCCTGATCATCCATCAGTTCAACGAGTACGTGTCGCCCGATGAAGGCTTTGACGCCGACACCATCGACGATTCCGAACCAACAAATCTCTGGGGCTTCAGCGCCCTCGAAGCGATCCAGCAGCAGATTGCACTCTACCGTCGAGGCTTCGACTAAGCGGGTGATTCAGAAATCCTCGCAAGTATTTGACGGTCTTTTGACGGCCCAGTGACAATCTCGTGACAAGTTCCTGATTTCGTGCGATATCCTCGCGACCCTACGCCCCTCTGAATTTTTTGCAGTTCGGAGGCAATCCGCCTAGGAGGAAACACCATGTACAGCACGACATTGAAGCGCGCTTTGTTGCTGATCTTCTCGATCTTGTTCGTCGCTTCCCTGAAAGCCGCCGCCCAGGCTGGCACTCTGGATCCGACTTTTGGGAAAGGCGGAATCTTTATCTCGAACTTTAAGCAAAGCGGCAACGACTCGACCTTCCTTAACGCCGTGGCGATTCAAAGCGACGCAAGATCTTAATCGGGGGATCAACCCCAGCCAGCGCTGCCGTAGTGCGACTTAACACTAATGGAACCTTGGACGGTACTTTCGGCGTGGGGGGCATTGCAAACTTTGGCACTGCCGGTGTTCAAGCCTTCGCCATGGTCGTTCAGCCCGATGGGAAGATCGTGGCCGCGGCGTCTGGAGACGAAACAGGGTTGGTTACCCGATTCAACGTCGACGGCAGCCTGGACACCACTTTTGGCAAGGGGGGTATCGCTACCCCAAGCTCACTCATTTCCGAACCCGGCGTGTCCAACGGGTTGGCGGTTCAACCTAACGGCGAAATTCTGTTAACAGGTTTCGGGCTGATGGGGCGCCTGACCAGTGCGGGCCAACTGGATACCAGCTTCGGCGTTGGCGGTTTCGTTCCTCTAGCCTCTCAGGTCGTAACGGCCATGACCTTGCAATCGGACGGCAAGATTTTAGTGACTACAGGAGCAGGAGCACCGACCGAAATCCTGGCACCGTTCTCGCTTGCGCCAACTCCGCAACCGGGTGCGATTGCACGCTACAACGCAAATGGCAGTCTGGACAAGACTTTCGGAGCCGCCGGACAGGCGGCGTGCGTCGCGTCGGCGGCCGCGCTCGCGATTCAAAGCGATGGAAAAATCTTGGTAGCTGGGACTATTCCGAGCGCACTGCTGACTGACATCACCAGCGGCCGCACTTTTGCGGCCAACCAGACTGGCTTTGGATTGGTGCGTTACAACTCCAATGGAAGCATCGACACGACCTTCAATGGAGGGATCGCGATCACCGGATTTGGCCGCGCATTTCCTGCCGGCAATGGCTTTTCGCTGGCCATTCAATCGAATGGCGAGATCGTTGTGGCCGGACAGGCGGGCGCTCTTGGGGCCTCACTGGCTTTCAATTTGTCATCGTTTGCACTGGCCCGTTACACGACCACAGGAAAACCGGACACTACATTCGGAACTAAGGGCACGGTGATTACGACTATCGGTCAAGGCAACATCTCATTCGTTTCAGCACTAGTCGTGCAGGGCGATGGCAAGATTGTCGCTGCCGGAAACTCCGGGCCCCCACCGCCAAGTGTAGGAGGCCAATACGTGCCTAACTTCGCCATCGCGCGCTATCTGGGTCAGTAGGACCGATTCGTGGAGTAATACGTCGAACCTCCGGTGAAAGCTGGAGGTTTTTCGTTGTGGAATACGCGTTTCCAGATCGCCGCCAACCCCTTGACCCTGTGCTAACATCTACTCTTCTCCAAGTGGCCTCCATGAAAGACACGCTCGGAGTCCTTCTCGCCGGTGGCGCCGGAGAGCGCCTTTATCCCCTTACTCGTGACCGCGCCAAACCCGCCGTAACCTTCGGCGGCATGTATCGCATCATCGACATCACGCTCTCCAACTGCCTGAACTCCGACCTGCGCCGGGTCTATATCCTTACCCAATACAAAGCGCTCTCTTTGAACCGCCACATTCGCGAAGGATGGAACGTGCTGGGACGCGAGGTGGGAGAGTTCGTCGAAGTCCTGCCGCCCATGAAGCGGGTCAGCGACCAGTGGTATCAGGGCACCGCCGATGCGGTCTATCAGAACATTTATTCCATCGGCTCCGAACAGCCCAAATACGTGCTCATCCTCTCCGGTGATCACATCTACAAAATGGACTACGGCAAAATGATGAAGCAGCACCGGGATTCTGCTGCCGACATCACCCTGGCCACTATTCAGATTGATCTTGTGGAGACTTTCCGCTTCGGCGTAGTCGACGTTGACAAGGACGGGCGCATCAACGGCTTTGAAGAAAAACCGAAGGAAACCAAATTGCGTTCGCACCTGAATCCGGAGAAGGTGGCGGGTTCGATGGGCGTCTATCTTTTCAATGCCGACGTGCTCATCCCCGTGCTCCTCAAGGACGCGGAGGATCCCTCTTCAAGTCACGACTTCGGCAAAGATATTCTCCCCAAGATGGTCGACGACTATCGCGTCTTCGCCTATGACTTCATCGACGAAAACAAAAAAGAGGCGCTCTACTGGCGCGATGTGGGCACGCTTGAAGCCTACTACGAAGCTAATATGGACATCGTCTCGGTGTCGCCCATCTTCAATCTTTACGATCACGAGTGGCCGATCCGTACGCATCAGCGGCAATACCCGCCTGCGAAATTTGTCTTCGCCGAAAAGGATCGCATGGGGACCGCGCTCGATTCCATCGTTTCCAACGGCTGCATCGTCTCCGGCGGCACGGTGAGGAACTCTATTCTATCGCCCGACGTTCGCGTGAACTCCTATTCCGAAGTGGACGCATCCATTCTCTTCTCGCACGTCGCCGTGGGACGCCATTGCCGCGTTCGCCGCTGCATCATCGACCGCAATGTGCATCTTCCCGAAGGCACAACCATCGGCTACGATACCGAGGCCGATCGCTCCCGCTACTTTGTTACCGACAGCGGCATCACCGTCGTCACGCGGGACTACTCGCTATTCGAGAATCCTGTGACTGTGGATTATTTCACCAGCGAATAAAGCCCGGCCCTGCTTGCTAACCGGTGTAGAAAGTGAAAAAGGCACTCCCCCAGGGATGCCTTTTCGCATACTCAGGCTTTCTCCCTCTTGCCTCTAGGAGTGCGGCCTGGCGTTCGCATAGTATCCCCGCCTGGAATAGACGTGGAGCTTGTGGCCGGACTTTTGCGCCTCCACAGCGATTGACCGATACTTGCCATTCGCCACGAAGTGATCGGGCTTATAAGAGATCAGGTATCGGCTGCGGATTACTTGTTGCAGTTCCGCCAGTCCGTGCTGCAAATTGCCAATAGAATCGGGGAAGAAAGCAGCCCCTCCGGTCCGGGACGCTAGCGCCCTCATGGCCTGGTCAGCTATCGCATCGCTGGAAATTTCATTCCTGAATTCCCGCGTACTCACCGTATAGACAATCACTTCGCTGCGCTCGGCCGTCTCAATCGCCTGCTTCAGAGTCGCCGCACTGCAGTTGTCATCGCCATCACTGATTACTACCAGAATCCTGGCTACAGGCTGCTCTTCGCGCTGGGCCGCAAGCTTCTCTGACGCAAATTTAACCGCATCCCAAAGAGCAGTTCCGCCACGCGGGGCCAACTGACCAATACCCTTCGATATCGCCGCTTCGTCCCCGGTAAAGTCCTGAGCCATCAGTACAGTGCTTGAGAAGCCAAGTACGAACGCCAGATCCTGTTTGTCGGTCAGAGTCTTTTGTAAAAACGACGCGGCCGCACTCTGCTCAAAAGCGAACTGCTTGGTGATTGACGAACTGGTATCGATGACTAAACCCAAGCGGAGGGGCAATTGCGCCTCGTTGCGAAAACCAGTTACGGCCACCGGAGCCTTTCCGTCATCGCGAATGATGACCGACTCCCTGCTCAAATCGCTGACCGACTTGCCGTGATCGGTGGCCGCAAAAAAAACTGCAACTTCGTTCACGCTGCTGTGCAGTATCAAAGCCGAGGCGCCGAAGCCAGCCACCTTTGCGCTCGAAAGTGGACCGCCGGCGGGAACATCCCCCGCCAGCAACCCGGCGGGCATCACAGCTCCACAGGTTTCGCAATCCGCGTCCGGCTCTTTTTCAACCTCTGCGACTTGCCTTTGCAGCTCAAACTGCTGCAACATTCTTCGGGCTCTCGCGTCCGGAGCTACGCTCGGATCATCGGGCGTACTGGAGTAGCTGATTGTCACCGGCTCTGCCGGCTGATCCTTTCTCGCTTTGATCTGCTCGATCATCTGCCTGGCGCTCTCCGCAACCGAAGACTTAGGGTCTTCCTCGAGCAACGTCTGCAATTCCTTTTGGGTTTCCCCGAGATTGTTCTTCCCCTGCCACGATGCGGCGGCGAAGTAATGCACAATGGCGTTGTTTTCGTGTTTGAGGCCGTGGACCCGCTGAGCAGTAGCGATCGCGCCCCCGTAGTCGTGATTCAAATATTGCGCGTACGTCAATGCCGAGAGCAGACGCAGGTCCAGCGGAGCAAGCTCTGAAGCCTTTTGCATCGACTCTTGTGCGCCGGAAAAATTTTTCAGCGCCAACTGCGCGCGCCCCAGATTCATGAAGGTATGGGGCAGGTGGCCATCCAACGCAGCCGAGCGCTGAAATTCACTTTGGGCCTCTTCGTTCCGTCCCAAATCCAAGTACGTTGACCCCAGTGCGTTATGCGCAGACACAAAACTTGGATACGCCGTAATCGCTTTCACGAAGTGCTCCGCCGCGTCGGCGTAACTTTTCCTAAATAAGAGTTGATTTCCCTTCTCGTATTCGCGTCGCGCTGCACCAGGGGCCTTCAGGTCAAGCTTAGAACCGAAGTCGGCAAAACTCTCCAACATCTTCCGCCGTCTGTCGTCGTCGTTCTCATTCAGCCATAATCCCATTTGGTTCTGCTCGATCCCAAGCCCGGAAGTCGTCGATGCCGGACGCATCCCCCCACCACCAAGTTGCGCCAGAACGCTGGAGCAGGACGCCAGAAATAGAAATGAAAAAACGGCGTGTTTTGTCGAGGGAACCATACAGTTTTCCGGGGACGGAGAAACGGGCGGCTTGAGAAGCTGGCAGGGGAGCCGGTTCCGCGGGAGGATTATATCGCACAGTCGACTCGGGGAAACAAGAATTTCTTTCCCGGATCACCCGACGCGGCAGGAATCGGAAGAAAAACACCCTGCGCGAACTTCGACGCAATCCCGAAAAGCCTTCAATGTGAAGAAGTTTGCATCCGAGATATTCACTCGCGAATCGTGTTATGTTCAAATTCCTTCGTAGAGGCGAGAGATGATTCGATCGTTCAAAGGCATGCGCCCTGTTGTTCCGGCGTCGTGTTACGTAGATGAGTCGGCGCAGATCATCGGCGACGTGGTACTGGGCGAGCATGCGTCGGTGTGGATGAACGCGGTGCTGCGCGGCGATGTGCACTCGATCCGCATCGGGGCGCATTCCAACGTGCAGGATTGCAGCGTGCTCCACGGCATGCGCGAGCAGTACAACGTAGTCATCGGCGAGTATGTCACCGTCGGACATTCGGTGACGCTGCACGGCTGCGTGGTGGAGGATCGCTGCCTGATCGGCATGGGATCGGTGATTTTGAATGGCGCGAAGATTGGCTTCGGATCGATTATCGCCGCCGGAACGCTGATCCCGGAGCGTACCCTCGTTGAGCCCGGATCGTTGTGGATGGGCTCTCCAGGAAAATTGCGGCGGAAGCTGGAAAAGGGCGAGGACGAGATGATCATGAAGTACGCGCGGAATTATCTGGTGTATACCGAGGAGTATTTGAGGGAAAGGTGAGTTTGTCATCGTGAACATAAAACTGTCATCCTGAGCGAAGAAAACCGATTCGCAAAGCGAATCGGTTTGCGCAGTCGACGGACCGCCGTACGCCAGCGCCGCTTTGACGTCTCAAGGCATCTCACGCCGCATGCCACGATGGCGGGGAATGGAGAGAACTCCCGGAGGGGTTACGGAAGGCTTATGCTGCAAGGGATCCTTCGACTGAGACTTGTCTTTCGCGAAGGAAAAGACAAGTCTCCGCTTGGATGACAATTGAGGAATAAATGATTAAAGCGGTGCGCGGAACGCGCGATCTACTGCCCCCGGAGACGGCGCTGTGGAATTTCGTGGAGTCAGCGGTGCGGGATGTGTTCCGCGCCTACAACTTCCAGGAAATTCGCACGCCGATTTTCGAGGCGACGGAGTTGTTTGCGCGCGGCGTGGGTGAAGAGACCGATATCGTTTCGAAGGAGATGTATACATGGGAGGATCGCGGGCGCGCCGAGAGTGATAAAGGACAATCGCTGACGCTTCGCCCTGAAGCGACGGCTGGCATTGTGCGGGCCTACATTGAACACAAGCTCGGTGATCGCGGACTGAATAAGTTGTACTGCATCGGGCCGATGTTCCGGCGCGAGCGGCCGCAGAAGGGGCGCTATCGGCAGTTCTACCAAATCGACGCTGAAATTATTGGGCCGGCATCGGCGGGAAGTGAGTCTCCGGCGCGGGACGCGGAAGTGTTGGAGATGCTGGCGACCTTGCTCGATCGGCTAGGAATTGTGGGATGGAATCTGGAGTTGAATTCGGTGGGATGTCCGCGGGATCGCGCTGCGTTTAATGAGGCACTGCGCAAGGCTTTGGAGCCAGTGGTGGATAAGATGTGTGTGGATTGCCGGCGGCGCGCGGTGACCAATCCGTTACGCGTCTTCGACTGCAAAGTGCCGGAGGATCAGCCGATTATTGAAACGCTGCCGCGCATCAGCCAGTTTCTGGATGAGGGATGCAGGAAACATTTTGAGGCGGTAAAAGAAATCTTGAGAGCGGTCGGTGTCGGGTTTCGTGAAAACGACCGGCTGGTGCGCGGGCTTGATTACTACACGCGCACGGCGTTTGAATTCACGCATGGAGCGCTGGGTGCACAGAATGCGATCCTGGGCGGTGGGCGGTATGACGGATTGTCGGAGGCACTGGGTGGACCGCCGGCTCCCGGGATTGGGTTTGCGATTGGGGAAGACCGGCTCGTGATGTCGTTGGAGGACACGGCCGAGAGCGTTCTGAAAAAACCGGACGTATATGTCGCTCCCCTGGGCGTGGGGATGAACGCGGAAGCGGCGCGGTTGACGCGCGAGTTGCGGCGTCAAAATCTGGTCGTGGATCTGGGCGATGAGAGTTTTCGTCTGAAGAAATCCTTTGAAGCGGCGACTAAGGCCGGCGCGAAATACATTTTGATTGTCGGTGAGAACGAAGCGAAGGCAGATGCGTTCGCGCTGAAAAATCTGGCGACCGGAGAGCAGGTTTCAGTGCCGCGAGGGGAATTGGCAGAGAAGATTCGTGGATTAGGGCATTCGCGATGATCATGGAGGAAAGGTCATGAAGCTGGTTTGGATTGTCTCCTGGGCCTTGTGTTTACTGGGCGTCCTTCCTGGCGTGGCACAAGCTCCCACGCCGGCCAAGCCTATCGCTCCGGTGGAGCAGACTTTGATCGCCTCCGAAAAAAGTTTGATCGAAGCCAAAAAGAAGGACGACGCCACATTCTTCAAACGAGTGGTCGGCGAAGACTTTGCCCTGGTGGGCGTTGACGGAAAGCTGCTGGAGCGGCAGGAGGCTGTCGACGATCTTGGCGACGCCGAGTTGGTTGAGTTGACGCCCTATGACATGAAGGTGCTGATGGCTGGCGACGCTGCGGGGGTTGTGACCTATGACGCGATCGTGCGTAAGAAACCGGAGGAGGATCAGGGGCCTCCGCCGCGTTATCAGCATTTCAGTTCGCTGTGGGTGAAGCAGGAGGACGGGTGGAAGCTGAAGTTCCATCAGGCGACGGCAGCGCATTGGGGAGATTGGTAGGAACTCGGCTTTCGGGTTTCGGGGTGCTTCGCGCTTTCTCTTCCTGAAGTAGAACGTCAAAGCTTTGGGCTGCGTTGACGCGTTGAGAGGGCAGGATTAGAATTTTTCCGCAAGATGGCTCGATAATGCGGGATCGAGAGTGCGAGAAGACAGAGGAGACCGGTATGAAACTTAGAGGACTAATGATCGCGGCAACTTTATTGTTGGCCGGAATGGCGACGGCGCAGATGCCGGCTCCGAAGCCGGGGCCGGAATTGAAGAAGCTAGATGTATTCGCCGGGACTTGGACCCTCGACGGAACTATGAAGCCCGGCGAGATGGGTCCAGGCGGATCGATGACCGAGAATGAAAAGTGCGAGTGGATGGAGGGCGGCTTTTACCTGGTTTGCCACTCCAGTTACAAGAGCTCGATGGGCGATGGAGTAGGACTCTCGGTGATGGGATATTCCACCGACGATAAAGCCTACACTTACCGCGAGTTCAACAGCTTCGGCGAATTTGAAGACTCGAGGGGCACCCTCGATGGCGACACCTGGACTTGGATTGGCGAAGAGAAGATGGGCGGCATGGTCACGAAAGGCCGCTTCACCATGAAGATGACGTCCGCGACCTCTTACACGTTTATGTTTGATATGACGCAGGATGGCACCAAATGGACGCCGATGATGGATGGGAAGGCGTCGAAGAAATGACGGTTAAGTGTGTGGCATGAAACCAGGGTTCCTCGCTTCGCTCTGAATGATCGCACTTGGATTGTGACAGTAGTTGGATTGCGACAGCCGTTGGATTGTAACAGTAGCTACCTTGCGGCAGCGGTGCACCAGCCTTCAGATCTTGTCTTCCAGCTATAATCTTTGATTCGGCACTCTGCCGCATCTCTCACCGTAAGGACACATTTTGCTCGACTTTTTAGGCGATTTACGACGGACTCATATGTGCGGAGCCCTCCGCGCTTCCGACGCAGGGAAAAAAGCTGTGCTCATGGGCTGGGTGAACAAGCGCCGCGACCATGGCAATCTTCTGTTCATCGATCTGCGCGACCGCACTGGCGTGACCCAGATCGTGATTAATGTCGAGCGCGGCAAGGCGATCCACGAGAAGGCCGGGGATCTGCGGAACGAGTATGTCATCGCCGTGATCGGCACCGTGAAGCTGCGCGACGCGAACACCGTCAATGCGAATATGCCGACCGGCGAAGTCGAGTTGATCGCCGAGGAATTGCGCATTCTGAATGAGTCAAAGCTGCCACCGTTCCTGCCCTCCGACACGGCGCTGACGAATGAAGAGACGCGGCTGAAGTATCGCTATATCGACCTGCGGCGCGATGCCATGCAGTTCAACATCGAACTTCGCCACAAAGTGGCGAAGGCGATTCGGGATTATTTATCGGCGCAGGGATTTTTTGAAATCGAAACGCCTTTCATGACGCGCTCGACGCCGGAGGGTGCGCGCGATTACCTGGTTCCCAGCCGGGTGCAGCCTGGGACGTTCTACGCTCTGCCGCAATCGCCGCAGTTGTTCAAACAAATATTGATGATCTCGGGCTTCGATAAATATTTTCAGATCGTCCGCTGCTTCCGCGACGAGGACTTGCGCGCCGACCGCCAGCCCGAGTTCACCCAGATCGATTTGGAAATGTCGTATCCACAACCCGAGCGGGTTTGGGAAGTCGTCGAAGGCTTCTTGACGGCGGCGTTTGCCGCCGCGGGCAATGAAATCAAGACGCCCTTCCCGCGCATGGATTATGACGAAGCCATCCGGTTGTATGGGATCGACAAGCCGGACTTGCGACTGCCGGCGTTCACCGACGTGCGCGAATGCTTCACGGCAGAGAATCTGCAGGAGTTGGCCGTGAACCCGAATCTGCCGGTGATTGCGGTTCGGACGCCGAAGGTCGGTGAGTTGTCGCGCAAAGAGCGGGATGACATCAAGCCGATGTTTATTCCCAGGGGCGGAGCCAAGCTGTTTGAAGACTTTAAGAGGATTGGAAATAAATTCCCCGATGCAGCGGCGGCGATCGCGAAGAAATGCGGCGCGCAGAGCGACGACGGCGACCTGATGGTGCTGGTCGCCGGTTCATCGCAAAGCGGATTGTCACAAAGCAGTTCGACGCAAACGGCGCCACAGCTGCCGGTTTCCGAGCATCGCCATCGCAAAGTCACGCCGCAGGAGTTGGCAATCTATGCGTCAGCCGGATTGTTGCGGTTGGCGCTGGCGCAAAAGTATGCGGAGCGGCATGGCATCTTCAAGAAGACTGGCGATGCTGCGAAAGACTATCGCTTCCTGTGGGTCACGAATTTCCCCATGTTTGAGTGGGATGAGGGCGACAAGCGGTGGAATGCGGCACATCATCCGTTTACCTCGCCGCACGAAGAGGATATGGCGAAGCTCGAGAGTGGGGTCGAGTCGCTGAACGATCCGCTGTCACCGTTGAGCGCAGTGCGGGCGCTGGCCTATGACGTGGTGCTGAATGGGACGGAATTGGGGTCGGGATCGATTCGTATCCACCGGCAGGATGTGCAGAGCAGAATTTTCCGCGCTCTGGGCATGAACGAAGAAGAAGCGCGGGCGCGCTTTGGATTTTTCCTGGAAGCTCTGGAGTATGGCACGCCTCCGCATGGCGGGATTGCGCTGGGCCTCGACCGCATTGTGATGATTCTCGCGGGAGCGGAAAGTTTGCGCGAGGTCATTCCGTTCCCGAAAACCGCGCGGGCCGTGGACTTGATGGTGGATGCTCCGACGCCAGTGAGTGAGTCGCAATTGCGGGAGTTGGGGATACAGGTGAAGAAGAGCGCGCATTGACGCGAATCCCGCGTCAATGGTACCGCAAGGCTATAGGGATACTTTGAGTCGGCGAGTGCTTCGCTGTCGCGAACCACTTGCTCCGATCAGGATGACAGCGTTGATTCCAGCTTTCGGCGCGCCAACTCCTCCACTCTCTCCAGCACTTCATCTTCGTTCAATCTTGTCGAGTCGATGACTACAGCATCCTCCGCCGCCTTCAGCGGCGACGCAGCGCGAGTACGGTCGCGGCGATCGCGTTCACGGAGATCGGCGGCTACGTTGGCCGCTACTTCGCCTTTAATTTTCTGCTGCTCCATGCGGCGCTGCTCGCGGACTACGGGGTCCGCGTCCAGAAAAATCTTCAAGTCGGCGTCGGGGAAAACCTTTGTGCCGATGTCCCGGCCTTCCATGACGATGCCGCCACTTGTGCCCAGCTCGCGCTGACGCGCAACCATCCACGCGCGCACTTCCGGATGCACCGACACGCGCGACGCGGCTTCGGTGACATCGCGCTCGCGGATGCGCGTCGAAACATCGCGGCCGTCAAGCAGGGTGCGGTTTCCACCCATCGTCGGTTCCAGATGGATACGCGATTCCTGCGCAAGCCTTACCAGGGCGGCTTCGTCATCGAACGATGCATCTTTGTCGATAGCTTTCAGCGCGAGGGCGCGGTACATTGCGCCGCTCTCCAGATTCACGTAGCCGAGTTTGCGCGCCAGGCGCGAGGCGATGGTGCTCTTGCCCGCGCCCGCAGGGCCGTCGATGGCGATGATCAGTTTGCGGGGGTTCGGGTTCGTCATCTGCGAACCAGCATTGTACATTGGCCGGACCAAACCTTTATCACAGCGGATAAGGCGCACAGGGTAACCCTTAGCGCGGCCCTCCACTCTTCGGACGCGGTCGGGTGAACGTGCGTGGACGCGCGGGGGGAGGTCCGGATGGCCGTGCGCTAGCAGGCGTGGATGACCGACCGGATGGGCGTGCGGCCGGACGCGACGAGGGACGCGGGAACGGGCGTGGCGGCTGGATGACTTTTGGCGCGGCCGCTTCTTTCTCGGGCGTAATGTGCAGCATCGACCGTCCGCTCACATGTATAAAGCTCAGCTCGCGCGCAGCCAGCAGGGCGTTGACGGCCTCTTTCACGCGGGAGCGGGCGACGAAGTTTCCGAAAAACGTTTCCAGTTCAGATTGTTCGGCGGCGACTACGCAGTCTAGATATTTTGAGAGCAATGCCGATACAGCCTGTTGCACAGAGACGCCTACGCCTTCTTTCACGGCGTCCGGCGACCAGCGGTAGAGCACATCCCAGAAAGACCCTTCGCTCGCTTTGTAGTCGACGCGCGTGATGCGCAACTTGGCGAGTAATTCGCCGAGAGCCTTGTCGAGCGCGGGGAGCGAGACGCTGCCGCCGAGCGCCTCCTGCAGTTTCTGTTTGGAGATAGGACCGTGGCGGACGATCAGATCGAAGGCGTCGCAAGCCAACGGCGAATACGGGGAACGCGGCCCCCGCTGGGGCGCGAGCTTGGGATTGCGCTCGCCCACCAGCGCGTAAAAAAACGGAAAGGCCGAGGCGGCGACGAGGAAGGCGTTGTTTTCGTCGAACACATTTGCCTCATACGCCGAACGCTCTCGCAGCAGGCGGACCATAAGTTCTGTAGCGGCCAGCGCGCGAGGGTCGGAGTAGGCGTGCTGCCAGGTGGGCAGGCGATTGTCGGAGCCGACGAACGCGCCGATGAACGTAGGCACGGGCATGGTGGGGCGGACCGGATACATCAGGCAGAAGCCGACAGTCTCAACGAAGGCGCGCGCCTCTTCGATGGTGCGGATGGGATTGCCATCGAGACGCCATTTTTCGCGGCGAAGCTGCTGGAGGTCGGATTCAGTCATGGGTAGCAAGCTGGCAATTAGCAGTTGGCAATCAGCAGGAATGCCGCGCAGATGCTAACTGCCAATTGCTAATTGCTGGTTCTCTCAGATTCTCTTGAACGCTTTCTGGATGTCCTTTACAGAATACCGCAGAACCACCGGGCGCCCGTGGGGGCAGGACATGGGGTGGTCGGTTTTGGCCAGTTCGGCGAGGAGCCAGTCCATTTTATTTTGCTCGAGCGGCATGTTCACTTTGATTGCGGCATGGCAAGCGATGGAGGCGGCAATGCGTGCGCGAATTTTTTCGAGGTTGAGGGATTGCTCTTCGCGCGAGATTTGATCGAACAGTTCGTGGAGCATGTGCTCGACGGCGGCGGCTTCGACCCCGGCCGGGGCAACTTTTACCGCGACGCTGCGCGCGCCGAAGGGTTCGGCTTCGAAGCCGTTGTGTTCGAGTTCGTCGGCGATCTCGGCGAAGATGGCCTGTTGCGCGGGGGAGAGTTCTAGGACGATGGGCATGAGCAATCGCTGGCTTTCGACTTTGTGCGTCGCGCGCTGCTTGAGGATCCGTTCGAAGAGAACGCGCTCGTGGGCCACGTGCTGATCGACAATCCACAGGCCGTCTTCATTCACCGCGAGAATGAACGAGTTGCGGATTTGGCCGAGGGGGCGGAGGGTAGAGAGCGACTCGAGTGTTGAATCTTCCTCTGGCACGTCGAGCGCGGGAGCGCAGCCGTTGTCAGGAATGGAGTCGAGGAACTGGTGGTTGAACGCACTTTCGTGAAGGCCACGCGCGACGGGAAAGGCGGAATTAGCCTCGACCGCAATTCCACCCTCAAATTGAAAGCGCGCGGAACTTTGAAGAAGCTGGGGGGCCTCCAGAGAAAATCCCGATCCGGCTTCAACCGCACCGGTGAGATCGTAGTGAGGACGCGGCGCCTCGCCCGCTGCAGCAAGGTCGGAGGGGGAAATCCAGTCACGAGCTCCGGGTGTAAGCCCGGTGGAGGCAGTGGCGTGAGCGCGAATTTCTGTGGTGAACTGAGGCGCGGGGCGGGCTTTCATCAGGGCAGCCCGAACGGTGTCGCGGACGAAGTCGTGCATCGCGGTCGATTGGCGAAAGCGCACTTCAGTTTTTGAAGGATGGACGTTCACATCGACCTCGCCCGGCGGCATTTCCAGAAACAGCAGGACGACCGGAAAAACCGTGGGCGGAATAATGTTGCGATACGCCTCGGTGAGTCCGTGCTGGATGAGGCGGTCGCGAATCAGGCGTCCGTTGACGAAAACGTAGATCGAATTGCGATTCAGCTTCTGGATCTCGGGCTTCGAAACGAAGCCGTGAAGGCGCATTTCGCCGGGGTCGGCGGGCTCGCTCACCTCTTCGCCTTCATTTTCACTTTCTCTGCGGCGCCAGGGCGGAGGCTGCGGCAGGCCCACTCGCTCGAGTTTCTGCACCGCGGCTACCGGAATGAGTTGATCCAGAGTTTCTTTGCCGAAGACCTGGTAGACGCGCTCGCTGTATCCCGCAACCGGCGGGGCCACCAGCATGGCATTCGTCATTGAGTGCAGTTCAAAGTGCTTTTCTGGATGCGCCAGGGCGTAGTGCGTGACCAGTGAGGCGATGTGCGACAGTTCGGTGGATTCCGCCTTTAGAAACTTTTTCCTCGCTGGGATATTGAAGAAAAGATCGCGGACGGTAATCGATGTACCTTCGGGCAGGCCGGCTTCTTCTACCCGCGCCATTTTGCCGCCGTTGATTTCGATGATCGTCCCTTCCGGATTTTCCGCCGCGCGAGTTTCCAGGCGAAGCCGCGAGACTGATGCGATGGAGGGCAGCGCTTCGCCGCGAAAGCCGAGCGTGGCAATGCTCAGCAGGTCTTCAGCGTTCTTGAGTTTCGAAGTCGCGTGGCGTTCGAAAGCGAGCATCGCATCGTCGCGGACCATGCCGCATCCGTTGTCGGTGATCTGGATCAGCTTTTTGCCGCCCGCTTCAACGGTGATTTTGACGCGGGTTGCGCCCGCGTCGAGCGCGTTCTCCAGCAGCTCTTTCACCACCGAAGCCGGGCGCTCGACTACCTCGCCGGCGGCGATTTTGTTAGCGACTTGTTCGGAGAGGACGTGGATGCGGCCCATGGGGCGGTTCTCAGTTCTCAGTTGCGGTGGGAGACCAAGCCAGTTTCGCAGATGGGGGCATGGGAAGGCAAAGAGTGTGTGCGCACCGAAGGAGGAACGCCTTCTGAAAGCGTTCGCGACAAGATCAGCCGATGCGCCAGTAAAAATGTCCTGCGCCGCAGCGGAAAGGCCTCCATCATAAGGGGTCTTCGACTGCGCAAGTGCTTCGCTTTCGCGAAGCACTCAGTGCAATCAGGATGGCAACTTGCTTAGTGGTCGGTCGGTTCCACTTTTTCTTTCGGTCGTGGGAGGGATCTCGCGGGCTTGGCTGGCACCGCTGGTATGGCGGGCGGAGCCATGGCTTTGGCTGAGTATCGATGAATCTCTATGCTGTCGTGATCGTTGTTGAGCACTATATGGGATGCGCCGTTCCCTACCGTGCCGCTGGCTTTGGCCTGGCGGTCGTCGCTGTCGACTTTCAGTTCCGAAAAATCGGATTCGATTTGCCCGTCGCGGGTGTGGGCGTCGAGGTGGAATCCGGCTTTTTCCGGGAGACTGAGCGCAATATCGCCGCTGCGGTTGTCGATCTGGACGTTGCCCAACGAGCGCATGGTTACGTCGACGCCGCCATTTTCGTTTTGCAGCCGCACATCTCCGGAAACATCTTCCAGGCGGATTTGCTTGGAACGGGTCGTGAGACGAACCGGACCGGTGATCTGATCCGCGTGCAGGTCGTCGGAGTCGAGTTCGAGATCGCCATCGATGCGCGAAAATTCCAGGTCGGTGCGGGATGATTTGAAGTTGACGTTCTTGGTGATGCGGCTGAGTTTGACGCTCTCGCCGAACTCGCCCTCGAGTTGAGCAGCGCCTTTGACGTCAGTAACGGCGACTTCGTTGAGGCGTCCATTGATGTGGACATCGCCGGTAATCTGCTCGATCTTGGCCGAGCTTTTTTCGAGATTCAGCTTAAGATTCCCCGTGACTTCTTCGACGGAAACATCGCCGTGCTGGCTGTTGATTTCTACATCGGCGTCGCGTCCGGTGACCGAGACGTCGCCACGGCGGGAAGTGATATGCAGCTCCATTTTACGTGGGATGGCGATATCGAGATCGGTTTGCACCGGATGACTACCCGCACCCTGAGTTTTTGCGTCCAGCGTTAACTGGCCGCCGACGGTCGTGATCGTGGGCTTGGTTTCGGAGTTGTATTTGTCGGCGTCACCCTGATTTTCCGCTCCCACGCGCTTGCGAACCGCGACAGTGATCTTGTTGTCGTCGGCAACGCTGACGCGAACCGCGCCATGATCGTCGTTCACGCGGAGACTATTGGCGGAGGCCGGAAGATCCTGTTCGAGGTGATCGTCGAAGTTGTAGCTATCGTGAAAGAGGTTCTCGATATCGTTGTCGTCGATGTTCATGTTGTCGCGGATCTCGCCCCAGTTGAAGCGCGTAGCCTGGGTGGCGATGAGTCCCGAAACGACGATGAGGATGACCAGAAAAATTCCTCCAGCGCCGATGCCGCGGGCGGAGACGCCCTCGCGCTGGGCCTGCTGATACTCAATTACTTTGACCACGCCCCACAGGATCAGCAGCGCGGGCCAGTAGTGAGCGAAGAGTGTGCCCAGCCGTGCCCATGACAGCATGTGCAGGTTGCCAAGAAGAAAGACGATGCCGAGGACGATCAGCACCAGCGGTCCCGCAAAGGAACGGCGGTAACGGCGCGGCGGAAGCGGTGGCATCGGTGGTAGTGGCGGCGGAACTGGGTATGGAGTTGGGTTAGACATTGCGGGCCTCCCCGGAGGTCGGCGTAGTTCCCGCATTGGGCGGTGGCGGCGGTGAAGGTGGCGTGACCGCCGGCGCAGCAGGCGGTAACGGTCCGGCGTGGCCTGCCGATGAAGAGCTGCTTTGCAGCAATTTGACGATGCCCACGGCTAGGATCCAGGCGGGCCACGTGCGGTCGACTCCGGCGATATTCAGGCTATCGAACAGAAAAATGAGTCCTGTCGTCACTACCATGGTCGGACCCATCAGCCAGCGCGTCGTGCAGCGTCCGCAGGTGCAAACGCGGCGCGAGCGCTCATAGTTCCGGTAGAACATCCAGCCGCCGAGTGCGACGAGAAGTACCGGCCAGAATCGGTCGAGGCCATACTCCATCAGCCCCATCGTATGCAGCAGGAAGAGGACGCCGAGTCCGATGAGCACGATGGCGCCCATGGGAATTTTTCCGCTGTCAAATTTCTCGCCCATGCTGAAGGTCTGGGCGAGTCCCAGAGGATCGGGCGCTGGCTGGCCCTCCTGGAGGGCCCTTGCGGTACGAACGGCATCGATAATTTGATACACGTAGAAAAACGCGATGCCGATACCGAACAACCAGTCCCAACTTCCGGCATGGTCGGATCCAAAGATGAGTAACGCGAAGATGACCAGATGCGCCAGTCCTTTGGCGTACTGCGAGCAGTAAACCGCGCCCACGCCGAAGGGAAAAAATCCAGCCAGGATGCCGGCGACTGCCGGATTCGGCCCGGAGCTATGCCCAGAGCGAGCCGCGGCAAAGGGCGCGCCCATCGGCGGATAGACTGTTTGTTGCGGAGGCACAAATCCCTGTACCGGCGGAGCCGTGCCTTCCAGACGCGCTGCGAGACAGGGCTCGCAGTAGACGACCCCGCGAACGTCGCGGGTGCAATTGGCGCAGAGGGGCTTGCCGCAGGTGCGGCAAAACGCGACTGCGGCGATATCGCTGTGTGTGGCGCAGTTCATACGAACCTCCTGTACGTGGTCACCGACACTACAGGCAGATCCTGATGTAACGGATCCGGATTGAACCGGTCCGGACTTAACGGATCCGGATTCAATCGGTCAAAGACAGATGGACCCAGCGGAGCGCTCGCCAGAATGAAATGACTTTCCATCTGGCTGTAATTGCGATCCTGCTTCTGCTCGGGCTGTTGTGTTGTGTCGTTCTTGTGGTCTTTCTGTCTTGTAGGTGCGGGCTCAGCCGGGGCGAGATTGCGCTTGATGCCCCGAACTGCAGCTTGCACCTCGTAGACCAATTTGATGTTGTCGTAATAGCGGACTACGCGGGCTTGCGTATTGTAGTAGGCGTGCCGAATGGCCGTGGGCCGCAGGCTGACCTGGCGCAGATCGGCGGGTTTTACGCCGAGTACGCTCAAGGCCACCGACAGCGAAAAGAACGCCATGCCGAACGACATGGCAAACCGCGGCTGCCGGATGGTGCCCCAGACTGGCTGCACCGCGTCGGAAGCCCAGGCTTGCGCGCGTTCCCACCACGATGCGCGGAAGGAAGATGCGCCAATCCGCGCTCGCTGCGCCAACACATTCACCCGCAGGCGTTGGGAGTCAACGCCCGTTGTGGATGCCAGAATATTGTTGACCAGGCCGGCTGGAGGCTCCGCCTCCGTGAGATCCTTCAGCCAGTTGCGGCCCGCCTCGACCTCGGCGAACAGCGGCCCGCACGCCGAACAGCTTCGCGCATGAGCCTGGAATGTAGCGAGTTGAACGCCGGTCAGGAGGCCATCGAGGGCGTCGCTGAGCAGGCTGTCGAACTCGTGACACTGCATTCCGTTGCTGGTTTGGTCTGGCATCACATCACCTGCCTATAGGTACGTTGCAAAAGCCGTGCTAGTTCCGCGCGGCCACGATTTATTCGAGATTTCACAGTACCCTCCGGAACCTTCAAAACGGTAGCGATTTCACGATAATCAAAATCTTGTAAATCCCTTAGAATCACAGCCTCGCGAAGCTCGGGCGAGAGCCTGGCAAGCGCGGCATGAACGGATTCTTTGGCCTCGCGGCTGCGTACACGCTGGTCTGGCGGGGCAGATTGGTCCTGAATTTGCTCACTGAGCGGCAGTGCATCTTCGTGGGCGGACGCCGGGGCGTCGATCGAATCCGTCATGCGATCGTTCTTGGTTTTGCGGAAGTGATCGACCAGCAGATTTCGGGTGATCGTGGTCACCCAGGTCACGAAAGCCCCCTTGGTGTGGTCATAGCTCGCGAGAGTGCGGTACATCTTGATGAAGACCTCCTGGGTAAGGTCTTCAGCGTCGTTCGCCGAACCCGCGAAGCGGTAGCAGATGTTGTAGATACGCCGGTTGTAGGTCTGGACGATCTCCTCCCAGGCAGAGGCATCGCCGGCAACACAGCGCCGGACCAGCATCGCAACTACCTGGATGTCTTCCAAACTAAGGCTCCCGGGAAAAGCGAAACTTGCTGAACTAAAACCCCGCGCAGCAACACAAGACAGTACGCGGATGTGCTCCCGCAAGTTCAGGACTTACGTTCATCCGCGATGCTCTCGTGAAACAGGGATTGTAGCAGCGCGCCATGGTAGGCGCGATCGAAGAGACTAAAGAGGCTAATAGGTAGTGGCGCAGGTTTCGATCGCGGACGTTTTACTTTTGCGTCCTTTGCGGCAAGTCTTTGCGTGCTTTGCGGTCTAAAGCTCTAAAGCTGTGAACCGCAAAATGCGCGAAGGACTCGCGCCACCTGCAGGAACTGAGTGCGGCTAGCGCTTCTTGTTAGCCTTCGCGTTCGCCGCAGGCTTTCTTGCGGCAGGCAGGCCGGTTAGCGTGGCCTGCTCGATCGGACCGAGAGAAACGGTCAGAGGCAGCCCGAAGGTGAGCGGGTCGGTAACGTCATTCCCAAGCCAGAACAGTTGTCCACCGCTCGCCTGGTAGATCACGATATCGAAGGGAGGTCCAACCGCGCCGCCGATTACCGTCGCAAGCTGGTTTGGGGGCGCGTTCGTCGAGAACATGGTGTAGCGTCCGACGTTACTTGGATCTGGCTGCGGCGTTCCCGTAAATGTGTTGCCCGTAGTTTCCCCAGAGGTTGCGGAAGCTGGGGTGACAGTGAGGTATGGATCGCTAACATCCCCGGTGACTGGATTGAACACGCCGCCTGCTGCGAGCGTTCCTTGAGCGAGCATGTCGAACTCGCAGTTAGTAGCGGGGCATCCTGCCGTGCCCGTATTGTAGAGTTCGTTGAAATTCTGCCATCCCATGGCGTATTGCCCCGCGAAGGCAGCGGATGCAGCCGCAGAGGACGCGTACGTAGTCTGCGGAACGATAACTCCCGTACCGCCGGAGAGAGCTGAGGTGATGGTTGCGTCGTCCAGATCTGCGACAAGAGCGCCACCTCCGCCGGCCGGGTTATTGGGATCGTTCAAGTTCAAAGTCGGATCCGTCATATAGATTCCTAGAAGGTTAACGTTTCCGAGGGCAAAGCTGGCGTTGAGGTTCAGATTCCCGTATCCGTTGCTCTGGATCGAGTAATTGCCCGAAATCGCAGCCCCCGCCACCTGTAGGAAGTTAACGAGTTCGTTGTCGTCCCCTACACCCGTGAAAGCAGGCGGGGAAGTGGCGCTGGTGGTAGTGAACTGGCCCAACGCTCCAAATGGTGCGATGTCGTTGGCAGCGACCGCGAAGACGGATGCACCCAGGGATGCGTTGCTGAAAGTTCCCGTGCCTTGGCCGAAGGCCGAGCCGATGCCGGAGTCGCAGGGTGGCGCGAAACTAGTGCATCCCGCCGTGTCAATGTCGATAAGGCGTAACGCCTCCGGGGTGAGAACGTAGTACGCGAATGTCATGGGGCCGAAGGCCGGGTTGGTGATTCCAGTGAACGTGCCCCGACCGAATCCATCGGGAGACGAAATCGTGCCCTTCAATGGAGTTCCGATGATTGCGGCGCCGTTACTAGTCGGATCATTGAGGTCGTATAGGCCATTCGTGATGCTGGTTCCGCTCACCGTGAAAACGCCACCAATATCAAGGGCAGAAGTACCGAAATCCACCCCAGAAACGGCGAAGGCGTATCCACCACTGAGGGTGCTCGGGAATGTCTGCAGATCCAGGCCGCCGCTGGAAGTTGCGAAGCCGTCAAACTGCGTGATGAGGGCGTGCTTGGGGTTCACGAACTGGACAGCAAAAGTCTCCGTGCCGTCCTGGTTCAGGCCTAAGAGTAGGTTGTTTGTGCTTAGAGTGAGAGTCCCCAAACCGGTAGCGGGATCAACGGTGAGGCTACCGCCTTTGCTGTTGATGGTGTCCGGCGTAGGCTCAGCAGAGGTGGAAGAATTGCCGCCGGGAGCGTCATTGTAGTCTTGCTCCCCTCCGATCACGTTCCCGTTGGCATCAGTGGTAAATGCGCCTGCCAGAGCATAATAAGCCCCGGTGCCGCCTACTAACGGCGAACCTATCTCTTGTCCGCTCACATAAAACACAAAAGAAGGTGTGGCAGCCGGCGCGAGGATCGTGAGCGCGAATGGCACTGGCTTTGGCGCGCCCGATACCGTCGCCGTAATACTAAAATTGCCGCTGGTCGAATTCGCGGTAAATACCGAGGAGGTAGCAGTGCCGGCCGCGTTA
>Ga0307474_10000411_pt1 | contig 30851 bp, 21 predicted proteins | sample atmos_gasesECM1C_2_FD_203312 | JGI IMG/M metagenome (GOLD analysis project Ga0307474, IMG submission 203312) | Hardwood forest soil microbial communities from Morgan-Monroe State Forest, Indiana, United States - atmos_gasesECM1C_05 | ecosystem: Environmental > Terrestrial > Soil > Temperate... | reverse complement strand
CGAGGCGTTTACCTTCCGCTTGATTTCAGAGAGCGGCACTATTCGTGGGCCTTTGATTGGGTGTGGACTTCGGCGAGAGCTACTGGCGCGCCACAGTTCGCCGCGCCGGCCACGCAGGGTTTCGACGACGCCACGTTCTTCGTGGCCGCTGCCACTGCTTTCGGTTTCTGCGCCGCAGCCGAAGTGTGTTCGTGAATCGGCTGGCGTTCGTTATTGTCAATTTCGTGCGCACGCAGGTACGGGCCCGTAAGGGTCTGCGCCGATTCATCCGCTTTAAAGCGCAAATAACGGGTCTGAAAATCCGCCGCCTGCTGCGGTTGCCCCAAGCCGGTATAAGTGAGCATCAAATTGTAATTCGCTTCCAGGTCTTCCGGATCGATGGCGATCGTGGCGTTAAATTCTCGCAACGCGTCGTTATAGCGCCGCTGCAGGAAATAAATTCGCCCCAGATCATCTCGCACCACCCGGTCCCGCGGGTATTGCGCCAGAACTTTCTGCAGATGAGGAATTGCGGCGTCATATTGCCCCTGCTGCCGCAAAACCCTGGCATAGAAGAAGTGTGCGCGCGCCAGATCCGGGCTCAACGCCAATGCGCGATCCAGAGCTTCCTTGGCCGCCGACAGATTTCCTTCCTGCACGCGCACCCGGCCGATGTTCACCCAGCCGTCGGGATTCTTTGGATTAATTTCCGTGATTTTTTCAAACGCGCCCGCCGCTCCGGTCAAATCGCCCTGCAACAACAGACCTATTCCAAAATCATTCCAACGCGTCCAGTCATCTCCATTCAGAACCAGATTCGGTCCAGGCTCGGCCGCGCCGGCTGGGAGCACCTGCAAGTCGACCTGGTTCTCGGCCATCACCACGACCGGAAGATTTGGAATTCCCTTCGCGCCGCCGGGAAGGTCTTTGGGATCGCCGGTAAACTCATAGTGCGAATCGTCATAGCTCGGCGCCACCGCGTCCGCCGGCTGATTCGCTTGGCGGACCCCCGCGAACGCGAACTGCGTCCCAAACCAGGCAAATTTCCGGTAATTCACTTTGGCGTCGAGATGAATGTGTCCTTCGGCACTAGCGGGAATTTGTAGCCGGTAGTGAATGGTGTCCGCAGCGCCGGGCGGAATCAAATGGACATACACCACCGCGCGCGTGGCCCATGCGTTCCGCTTGTTGATTGGGTTCCCGTGCGCATCGATTTGTAGCGAACGGTAAAAATGCGCGCTTGGATCCACCGGACCTTTGCCTTCGTCTTCCACTTCGCCGCTGGAAAAAATAATTTGCCCCTTGTCATCACGGGCGGTCAGTTCGACCCAGCAATCAAACGCGTCCACCGTGCCGCCAGGGAAAAAGTGTCCCAGTTTGCGGGTTCGAACCACCACATTCACGCGATAGGTGCCATTGCGACGTACAGCGGCGGTGACCCGGTTGAGCGGGCCCGTTAGTAGCGCCACCGGCGTGGCCGATTCCGGCGATTCGTTCACCGGAACTGAACTCTCAGCTTCTTCACCGACCGCAAAGGTAGTCTGCAGGGAAGGCGCCGGCGGATTCATTGTCGTCACTGCGGCTGCTCCCGCGCCTGGAAGTGCCCTAGCCCGGGTGCCTGCGGGATTCGCGCCGGCCGTCCGTTCCGGCGAAATCGCAAAAATGTCGACGCTCACTTCATGATCGGTAAGGAACTTCTCCGTTTCGTCCAGATGCACTTTGTCGTCATTGGCAGAAGGCAACGCCGTATTCGCGGCGACAAAACTGTGAGAATGAATCGAACCGTCCTTCGCAGCCGCGACCAAACTTGAAAACCACCCTTTCACTCCCTCCGGCTGGGGTGTGAAATTTCCCGCATCGTTCGACAGCTTCAGCGGCATGTGGCAATCCGCGCAGTTCTGTCCTTTGGCCGGATAATAAAAAGATCGTGCGCCCTGAAACGAGACGCCGCTGGCCTGCCAGTTGTCGTAATCGTTGAATCCGCGCACCCAGCGGTAGTGATTCACCGGCACGTCCAGATGCACTTTGTGGCAGCTCGAGCAGAATTCCGCGGTTTGCGTGCGCATGAAGGGCTTCAGGAACACTCGGCGGTGCGGTTCGGGGTTCAGCTCCGTCAGAAAATCATGCAGGCGTACCACTAACGGATTTTTGCTCGCCGCCATTTTGTGCAGTGCCGGATATTCCAGCAGAAAATCCGCCTGCCCCATGGTGCTTTTTACCTGTGAGATCGAATGGCACATCATGCAGCCGAGTCCCGCCTGCCCCGCCGGGGTATCTTCCACTTCGCGGATTGGCCGGTCGAACATTCCGCTATAAAGCAGCGCGGGATCGTGGCAACCCGCGCACCATTTCGAAGGCTTGACCCCGACGGTGTCCTGCATGTACTCGATGCTTTTTCGGTACCACTGATTATTGAACGACGAGAAATGATGCGCGGAACTCTGCCACTGTTTATAGATGTCCGCATGGCAGCGCTGGCAGGAATCCGACTCCATGAAATAATTCGCGGGAATATGTCCGCCATCGGAGGTCTGAGCGGAACTCGGGAAATAAGGGCCTTGCGGACCGTCGCCTTCGTTGTTCATCGCCGCCGGCGCGATGGTCGGGTTTTGGATGTGGTGCGAATGCTCCCACGGAGCGGTGCGCAACCAGTAGGCCCCGGCCACAATCAGCACACTCGCAATCACACAAAATGCGCTGCGCAGCACCCCGGCGAAACGTCCGCTTCTCATCCAGCCGCGTTTTCCAACCCAGCCGGAAAAAAGCATCGCTCCACCCGCCACACAGGCGCCGATATGGATGTAGAGCAACGGCCATTCGGCGCGACGGGTCCCGGTGAAAACCAAAACAATTCCGATTACGCCGCCGAACGCCAGCAGAACCCAGCCAATTCGCAACGCCACCGAAGAGTTGCGGAGAATAGGCCCGAGCCCGATGGTCAACAGAATCACAAACAGGATTCCGGTAACCAGGTGAATAACGATCGCCGCAAAATACGGCACGTTGGCCGAAGGCCACGCGTACACGTACGCCGCCGTTACCAACAGGATCGCGAGGGAGAAATGAATCAGTCGCTTCATGCTTGGAGCCGCACCCGGGCACACCAAACACGCTTCGAAGCTTGGAAAAATGAATCGCTTGCCGCGTGCGAATAAGAAGTCTGCGGTGGGTACCAGGGTCCGTCAATAGTATTTTTGCATTAGGTCAGGCCTCCGCCAGATTGCGCGGTCCGGCCCGTGCTAGACTCCCGCGACTCTTTCGCGCGTTAAAATATGGCGAGGACATTTGGTTGAGTGAGATCTTCTACAAATCGCTGGTTGAAATGGCCGAACTCGTGCGTTCGCGTCAAATCTCACCGGTCGATCTGGTCGAAACGCATCTGGCCCGCATAGAGCAGCTCAATCCCAAGCTGAATGCCTACGTCTATGTTGACGCTACGGCTGCGCGCAAGCAGGCCCACGCGGCCGAAGCTGCACTTTCGTCGAATTCGTCGTCCGACTCTTTCGGGCCTTTGTTTGGCGTTCCGCTGTCGATGAAAAGTTCGGTGGAGGTTGCGGGTTGGCTTTGCGAATGCGGCAGTGCGCTTCGGAAAGGTTACGTTGCGAGTGAAGACGCGCCGTTGGTTGCGCGTCTGCGCGCCGCCGACGCAATTCTCTTGGGCAATACCAACGTGCCGGAATTTCTGATGGCCTACGAAACCGACAATTCGCTTTACGGTCGCACGAACAACCCGTGGGATTTGGCGCGCACGCCGGGGGGCTCGAGCGGCGGCGAAGCCGCGGCCATTGCCGCAGGTTGTTCTGCCGGCGGAGTGGGCAGCGACGGCGGAGGCTCGATCCGGATCCCTGCGCACTTTGTGGGAATCTGCGGGCTGAAGCCAACGCCCGGACGCGTTCCTTCCACTGGCCATTATCCGGTTTCAGCTGGGCCCTTTGCGCACTTGGGAGTCGTCGGCCCCATGGCCCGTACGATTGCAGATGTTCAACGATTGTTCGAGGTTATGGCTGGCTTCGACCTGCAAGATCCGGCGTCCGCGCCTGTCCCGCTGCGCAAGTGGACCGACGGTGAGGTTCGGAAGCTGCGCGTCGGATACTTTGAGGATGACGGCGTAACGCCGGTCACTCCAGAAACCGCGGCGGCGGTGCGCGCCGCGGCGGAAGCTTTGCGGCAACAAGGTTTTGAGGTGGGAGCGTGGCGCCCGCAAAATCTGGAGCGAGCCTGGCAGTTGTGGTGGAACCTATTTGGCCGCGCGGTGCAAACCGCATTCGAACCCACGGTGCGCGGCCGCGAACAGGAATTAAGTCCGATGCACCGGGCCTGGCGGCAGCATGTGGCGCAACAACCGGCACTCGATGGGCAGGAATGGATGAACACCATGATCGGCCGCGACGCGCTGCGCGGAAAAATGCTGGAGCAGATGGAAAAATTTCCGATTCTGCTTGGTCCGGTGTGCGCGATTCCGGCGTTTCGGCACGGCGAACGCGAGTGGCAAGTCGGCGGCCGCCGGGTGGAATACTTAAAAGCGATGAGCTATTCGCAGTGGTTTAACTTGCTAGGCAATCCATCAGCGGTGCTGCCGGCTGGAAAATCTCCGGAAGGATTGCCGATCGGAGTGCAGGTGGTCGGCCGTCCGTGGGAGGACGAAGCGGTTCTGGCGGTCGCCGCAAAAATCGAAGAGGTCACCGGTGGCTTCCGTCCTCCGCCAATCTAATTGCGAACACGACGGATCACTTTGGCCCGCGGCCGCCGTATTTCCCAGAACATCGGATCAATGTTTCGTTTTTGCGGTCGGGCATCATACGAATCTCGGTCCAATATTCCTCGCGCACGTCGTCGTCGATCTCGATTGTTCCGGGATATAGTCGATCGCCGCCCCGTTTCTTACAACCCGTGATCCACACAGCCTCTCGCGTCTCGATGTCGAAAAAATTTGTTTTGAAACCGCCGCGAAGCGCTTGGTAGCGCCGCCCACGGTAGTAGACGGACCGGCCAGACTTGGAAAGGGTGACACGGCCGATACGCGAATCTCCGCTGACCCCATCCTCTTTTTTTTCGAAGTACATGATTCGAGTTTTTATGGCGCTCATGCCGACACACTCAGTCTCGAATAATATCTCCAATTAGCCAGTGGTGTTGGCTCTGGCGATGAGCAGGATTGCGAGGATGTAAAAAATGAACATCATCCCCAGGTAAGCTTGCGAACGCTTGTTCGCGCCCGCAAATTCTTTCCAGGCGAAAATGCCCCACAGCGCCGCAACCATCGGCGCGGACTGGCCGACGGCATAAGAGATGGCCACGCCGGTGAAATTCCCCGCGACTAAATTGAATACCGTGCCGGTGGCCCAGATCGCACCGCCCAGCAGTCCCAGCAGATGACCGCTGGCCGGGCCACGAAACAAGCCGCTAAACGCGACGGGTTCGCCGACCAGCGGTTTTTTCATGAAGTACACATTCCACAAAAAACAGGAGAGCAGCGCGCCACCGGTGAGAAATACGGCGATGCTGTAGGGCCCGAGCGGGTGCCCGTGAGTGAGTGCGCGGGTGGAAAAGGGAGCCCACAATCCCATGAGCACGCCGGAAACGATGCAGGTGACGATGCTTTTGCGCGAAACCGCTTTTTCGCCGCTGATTTCGCCGTAGGCTTTGCCGTCGAGGATCACCGCGACCACCGCGCACAAGACGCCCGCAGCGAGCATGACGACATTGCCTTTCTGCTGTTGCACGAAACTCAGCACGGTGCCCACCACCAGCGCGATACCGATGGCCACGGGAAAAGCAGTGGCGAGGCCGGCCATATCGATGGCGGCGACCAGCAGAAGATTGGCCAGGTTGAAAATCACGCCAGCCAGGAGAGCCCATCCAATATTCGAGAGATCCGCCGCGCGCACATTATTAATGAAGCTCGAAGCGTCATTGCCGGTCGAGCCCATGGTCAAAGCCAGGATTAAAGACGTGACGAAAATCCCCACGGCGTAATCCCAGTAAAATAGTTCGAACCGGTAATTTTTTACCCCCTTGTAAGTATTGGCCCACGAACCCCAGCAGATGGCCGAGACGATCATCATCAACAAAGCGGTGCCAAAGCTGAGTGGTGTGAACATTAATTTCCTTTGATCTTTTTTCTTTGATCCTAGGCTGCTCCCGATTTTGCCTGGTTCCGATCGATGAAGGCCGCCACTTCGTTGTACTTGGACATGGCGCGCGCGCCAACTTTGGTACAGCACAGAGCAGCACAAGCATTGGCAAACGATCCCACGCGCTTCAAATCCCAATTCTGCAGCAGAGCGTACGATAGGCCTCCCATGAACGCGTCGCCTGCGCCGGTGGTATCCACTACGTCGACTTTGAAGGCCGGGACGTGCACCAGCTCCTTGGCCGTCGCGATCAGGCAGCCATCCGCGCCGAGCGTGATTGCCACCAGGTTAGGTCCGAGCCTCAGCAAGGCTTTCGCGACTTTTTCGTAGTTGCCCTCGCCGGTGAGCTCGCGCGCCGCAGCCTTGCACGGCTTCAAAACATCCACAAGGGTCAGCGAGGCGGTCAGTTCTTCCTGCGTTCCCAGACCTGCGGCACAGAAGAAGCTGGGTGCCACGTCGAGATCGAAAATGACCCGGACGCCGGCATCATGCGCGATATGCATCGCGGCTTTCACCGGAAGAATGGGAAGTTGCGACGCCTCGGTATGAAAATGCTTGGCCTTCTTGATGTGCGAGGCAAAGCGGGTGGCGACCTGCAGCTCGGTGATTTTTCCGGTTACGTTGGGGAACATATAGATGCAGCGTTCCCCGGCGGCATCGACTGGAATCCAGGTGAGCGACGAGAGCTCGTTTCTTACAATTTCGATTCCCGAAACATCCATGTGGTCGTCGGCGAAGGCTTTCTGAATGACGCGGCCGTTTTCGTCGTCACCGATCAGGCCGAGCCAGCCGGTGCTCGCACCGAGCCGGGCGACCTGCGTTAGATTATTCGCAGTCACGCCCCCGGCATGGATTTCCATGCGCGTGGCATTGATCTTCTCTTCGGCCGCGAGGAGGCGCGGCACGATCGCGAAGTAATCCACGGTACAGCTGCCAATCCCCACCACCTCTACGTTCGAAGCCATAAGAGCCTTGAATTCATTTTTGGATTTGCCGCATCGATTTAGTGGGCCGCGGCGGGCGCGGCACCGGGCTGCGCCATCAAATCGACGAACATTTTATAGAACTTGTCTTTGTTCAATTCTTCCGGGATATGGACGAGTTGCTCGCCGAGTCCGGGGCGATCTTTTTCATCCCAAAGCAGCACGTTGCCATAGTTCGCGGTGTGGGAGATATCGATGTCCATGAAATATTGGGATTCCTTGGTGATGATACTTGGATCGAGCCAACCGGCTGCAGCTAGCTCATCCCACATATATTCTTCGTCGCCCCATTTACCCACGTATTGGGCGGCAGGCGTTTGAATTTTCCCGATGTCCGCAATATACGCCTTGGTGGTCCGGGTCTTCACTGAAATATCCACGGTGGTGATGGTGATTTTGGGCCACGGCGCGGTGAGCACCATGTGCACGGCTTCCGGATCCCACCAGAAATTAAATTCACGACGCAGTTCCGTAGGCGGGCCGCCGGGGTAGACGCCCATCACCGCGCCGCCCATAACCACCAGTTCCTGGGCGAGTTCGGAAACCTGAGGATCGATGCTGACGGCCTGGGCGATGTTGGTCATCGGTCCGCCGACGTAGATCGTTACCTGATGCGGATACTGGTGGACCATGCGGATGATGAAATGCGCGGCGTCTTCCGTGAGTGGTTTGAGCGTGGGATTGCCCTCGGCAAGATCCGGAACCACGTCCGGCATGTGATATTTCCCGCGCCACGGATTCGCCATACCCATATTGGGTTTGTGTCCGTTCCAGGCGCCTTGATATTGCACCTTGCCGTAGAGCGCTTCCCAACGATCGATCACCTCCATGCGATTGATCAGCGGGTAGATGGCGCCGGGGACGACGGGAATATCGGTGTGCCCGGTGAGTTCCAACATGCGCAGGGTGTGGGCCACTTCTTCGTCGCGCCACATGTCGCCGCTGACCACGGTGATTCCCAGAGTTTCGACATTCGGAGACTGCAGAAACATGAGGATGGCTTGCTGGTCGGTGGTAGCCGGGCCGCGCGCGTCCTGATCGATGATGACTTTGCGGCGGGACTGGCCCGCGGACGGCAGAACGAGCAGCACCATGGCGCAAGAAAGCGCGAAGTATTTTAGGAGCATCTTATTTGGCCTTTTTTCCTGGAATCTGTGAGTAGTCGAAATGAATTGGAGAGTGGTCCATCGTTGATGGGGCCCGCATGCTGCTGGTGCTTATAGTTCTGTGCGGGGTATGAGTCAAGAATCATTTGTGCGCGGGCGGCGTCGGCCGGGTCATCAAATCCACAAATTCACGGTAGAACTTGGGCTTGTCGAGATCATCCTGGATTTCGACTTCGCGTTCGCCGAGGTGCGGGCGGGTGGCGTCGGTCCAGACCAGGGTGTCGCCATACGACGCGCCGTGATCGGTCGATACATCGAGATACACCTTATGGCTCTTAGTAATGATGGAGGGATCGAGCCAGGCGACGGCGGCGAGTTCATCCCAGAGGTACCCAGGCTGCGCGTATTTCGCCACGTATTGACCGGCGGGGAATTGGCCCTTGGCGATTTCCGCGATCAAATCCTTGGTCATTTGAGTTTTGATCGAGATGTCCACGGTGGTGACCACGACGCGGGCCCAATCCGAGTGCAGTACACGCGAGGAAGCTTCGGGATCGAACCAAAGATTGAACTCGCGGCGTGGAGTGAGGGTGAATTCGGGATCGTCGGTCTGGGGATTCAAGCTGCTGCCCATGATCACCAATTCTTTGGCCAAGGAAGCGAATTCGGGGTCGATGGCCTGGGCCAACGCGAGATTGGTCAGCGGACCGCAGGCGACGAGGGTAACTTCGTGCGGATATTTATGGACCATGCGAATCAGAAAGTGGGCGGCATCTTCATCGGCGGGTTTGGTAGCGGGAGCGCCTTCGGGCATCGGCGGAATTTCCCAGGGACCGTGAACCGCGTGACCGCTGGCAAAATTCCAGGCTCCCTGATAAATGATTTTGCCGTGCAGGGTTTCCCAAAGAGCGATGTATTCCTTGGTGTTGACCAGCGGAAAAGCGGCGCCGGCGACCACCGGAATGTCGGTGCGGCCGACAATCTCCATCAAGCGCAGAGTGTGCTGGACTTCTTCGGCGAGCCAGGCGTCGCCGGTGACGACGGTGATGCCCAAAACATCGGTCTGCGGCGATTGGACCAGCGAAAGTATGGCCTGCATGTCGGAGCCGCCGGGACCGGCAGCGTCCTGATCGATGATGACCTTGCGGGATCCTGGCGCGGCGGACGATTGTTGGGCCGAGGTGGAGAGGGGAAGGAGGACGGCCAGCGAGAGAACCGAAAATATAAGGGCGGCTCGAGGACCACAATGCGAATTCTTGATTCGGTTAGAAAATTTCATGGCCTTGGTTTCCATGGGATGTCCGTTTTTGAATTCAGATGTGCTGCGGTTAGAGGTTAGAGCGAAAGGACGAAAACGGTTAAGGAAAAAGGCCGCTAATGGAGCGGGAGGGTCCGAAATGTTGCGATTAGAACGGTGAGCCGGCGTTTGTTTTCTGGAGGTTACGGCGATTTCTAATCGCACAATTAAATGACGATTAGAAATGTCGGCGGAGGCGGGCTCGAGGTGAATCACGCGGCACGGCCGCCAAACCATGTGGCCTCCCAGCCAACCGAAAATCAAATCCCGACTCATGATAACAGACTCGCCATAGTAATTCGATGTACACAACGTCAGCTAACCCGCTCATACATGGCTAATACATGATAGTGCGCGTCAAATGATGCGGCCAGAAAGTGGTGTGGTAGGGCACCCACAGGCGCGCATCGATCTGCGGAATGATGATCTGTATCTCCGGCGGACGGATTTTGTTAATTTCCTCGCGCAGCAAAGCGGTGGCATACAGGGTATGCGCGCGGATTTCCACCTCCTGGGTCGAATCGCGCGGGATCAGCTGATAGTTCTTGATGGCGTGATCGAGCGCCGGTGAATACTCGAGGATATTCATGACGCGGAGCGCGGCGGGGACGATGTAGTCGGCAAAGGCGCTGAGTTTTTCGGTGTCGTCCAGCTGAAAGACGCCGCTCCTACCGAAATTGCAGTACAAGATCCAGACGCCCAGTTGGGCCAGCTTGTCGATTTTGATTTCATGGCCGTCGTAGGTGCTGGAATCGTGGAAGCGCGGGATTTCGGCGGTGAGGCGTTCGACGATGCCATTGCCTTTATCGTAGCAGCGCGGGGAGCAATCGTTCACGAAGTTGTGATAGCGGCCGCCGTATTTGGCCTGAAGGATTTGCCCGGCCTGATGAAGCATTTCGACGCGTTCGTCGAGCAGCGGCAGTTCGATATTGGCGCGGAAGGCGTGGGCGAGTTGGGCGCGAGTGATGTTAGCGAGATAGGCGCCGTCGAGAATGGGGGTGCCTTCGTCGAGGGCTCGCTTCATGCAGGCGAAGAGAGCGTCGGAATCAGAGTAGTGCGTGCCGGCGTAATCGACCTGGAACTTGGTGTGATTTTGAAAATCAGTGAAGGCGAAATCGATGGTGACGGCGACCAGGGTGAAATCGATGGCTTGCGCGGGATTGCCGGATTCCGCGGCGAAGGGAATCGAATATTGCGGGACGGGTAGCTCCTCATAGGCCATCCACTGGGCGACTTCGAGCAGTTTGGGAATATTCGTTTTTACGTCGCGGGAGTGCTCGATGACCGGACGCAGGTTATCGAGGACCGGACTGCCGATGGGTTTAGGCCAGCGTACGTTTCCAGGGGACGGGGTTTGATGGGCTTTCATGGTTGGGGCCTGGGGACCTGGTTCTGCGCGTGCGACGCGCGACGAAGCTAAGAATTCTGCAGCAACTGTTCCGCCGAGGGCTTGAAGGAAACGGCGGCGGCCGGTGTTTGAGGCAAAGCGGCTCGCCGAAGACTCGGTGAGCCGCTCTGCTTCAGGTTCTGGCCAACCTGCAAACAACACAGGTTAGAAGGTGAATTTGAGCGCGAATTGCACAAGACGCGGGTTGTTCACAGTGGAGGTGATTGGACCAAACTGTGTTCCGGAGTTGATATCCGCGTAGCCGATGGCTGAAACCGGCAACGCAAATTGCGCGTGATTAAAGAGGTTGAAGAATTCCGCACGGAAGCTGAGTCCCATCCCTTCCCACGGCAAACGGAATTGCTTGATGAGTGAGAAGTCCGTGTTCACGAAGTCCGGCCCGTTAAGGGGCGTACGAGATGCGTCGCCGAGTTCTCCAACAGCAGCGGGAGCAAAAGCGCAGGGGTTGAACCAATCCTGAGTGGTGTGCACTCGAGTCGGCGCAACGCAGCCCGGATTGGCGGCGACCGGGCCGCCCTTGTTCGGGTTACCAACGATATCCGGGCGGCTGAGGCTGTTTCCGTTGTTTTCGAAATTCACCCCTGACTGGTTGAAGCTATTGACGACGAATACCGGGAATCCGGAAGTGATTTTGACAATGGTGGTCACCTGCCAGTTCCCGAGAAACGTATTGAGCCCACCGTTCCAATCACTGCCAAAGCGCTTGCCGCGGCCGAACGGCAGATCGTAAATGACGCTGGCGGTGAAGTCGTTGTTCAGGTTGATTTGTGACGACGCCCAATCGAGACGGTTCGAATTTGGAAGCGGGTAGTAGGTGGCTCCGATGCTGCTTCCCAAGCCGTCCGAAAGACCATTGTCATGAGTATGGGCGTAAGTGTAGGCGATCAAAGCATAGAGGCCGTGCCGTGCACTCTTGGTTTCGGCCTTGACCTGGAAACTGTTATAGCTCGCGCGACCCTGATCCGAGATGTTGGCAATCGTCGAGAAGGGAAAGTCGGGGAACGGGATCGGAAGAGCTGCGCCGCCCGGGCCGCAACCCAGCGTGTATCCAGGGACTACGCCGCCGCAAGCAGCGGGAGTGGTCACGTTCAGGTTGTTGCCATCGATGAGGATGTGGCTGCTGTGCGAACCGACGTAGGCGGCAGTGATCAGGATTGAACCTGGCACCTCGCGTTCGACGGTGGCGTTGTACTGCTGCACCATGCCGAGCTTGAAGTCCAGGTTCTGGGCCTGAATGGTGCCGGTGAAACTGGCCGGGTCGGGTGGCGCGGTGAAGATTTGAAAACCATCAGACAAGCTGATCGCGGAGGGTGTGTTGCCTACCGTAGCCGCGCAGGCCGCCGTGGCGAAGGTGCAATTGCCGCCAAAAGCAAAACGGTCGGACTCGGCGTAATACGGTGGATTTTGCCACAAGCCCTGGGCCCCCTGGCTCCAAGACCCATCGTGCAAAATAGCATAACCGGCGCGGACGACCGTCTTGTCGCTGCCCCACGGTTTCCAGGCAACTCCGATGCGCGGTTCCAGCGCGTCCTTATCGTAATTGATGCCAACCCACTTTCCGGCGTTGGGGCCGAAAGGAGTGTTGCCGGCGATCAGGAACTGGCCGTTCGCGGGATTGAAGTCAGCCTGGCGATTGGCGACTTCCGAGATGGGCGAAGTCAAATTCCAGGCGAGACCGAGATTGACGGTCAGGTTGGAGGTGACGCGCCAATCGTCCTGAACGAAAGGCCGGAAAGTTTTCCAGCGGCGGCCGGTGGTGCTGCCGTCGAAAGTCTGGTCGTGAATGGCTAAGCTGGTCAAACCGAGCAGGAAATCGGCTTCGGCGTTGCCGGACCAAAGGCCGCTGGCGTTCCAGAATCCGTCCTGGAAACCTTCGGTTCGGACGTTCATTTGGTTTGCGCGGATGCCCAAGCCGACGCGGATGTCATGCTTGCCGCGGATCATGTCCAAGGTGTCGTTGAGGGCGAAAACATTGGTTCCGCCGATGAAGGGAGCGAAGCCGCGGTCGCCGAGAGCCCAGAACCCGCCCCCGAACTGAGTGGAAGTGAGACCGCAGCTGATGCCCTGCGGCGCGCAGACATTGGCGGCGTTGCAATCCAGGTTGGCGCCCGGGATACCGATAATGTTGGCTTCGCAGGAACCGGTGCCGTTGGAAGTGATGTAGTCAAAGATGCGGTTATACCCGCCGCTGATTTGGTTCACCGTGTTGGGTGAAAACACGTGAGTTTCAGACAGGGTGACGTTGCGAGCGTGGTTGATGATGAGCTGGTTGCTGCCGAAGGCGTTTGCTTCGGCGAACGAGCCAGGACCACCGCCGCCGGGGACGACGGAGTTGGCCTGGTCATAGCTGAAACGGGCGTAGAAGTTGTCAGCAGCGGAGAAACTGTTATCCAGCCTGATATCAAATTTTGTTTCGTCGAGATCACGAACCGGCTCGTTGAGGAAGTTGAAGGTGCTGTTGGGTCCGGTAGCGACATTTGGCAGCGGATAGAGATTGATCATCTGCTGCGCGATCGGATTTTGCAGGTTCGATGGAATCTTGTTGCAAGGCGTTCCGCCGGTCTGGCTTCCGTCCGGGTTGGCGGGAATCGCGACGCCGGCATTGCAGCGGAACGGCGTGGTGCTGCCGGAAGCGGGGTTGGTGTTGACGTTGGGATTGAAGATCGGAGCGGCGGGATTGCCGAACGCGTCTAAGGTGAAATCGCCGTCGCGCATGGCTTGGGTCGGGACCAGGCCCGTAAAGGTGATGCCTTTGCGCTGATACTTTTGCTCGCCGTCGAGGAAGAAGAACGTCTTGTTCTTGCGAATCGGGCCGCCGAGGGAACCGCCGAACTGGTTGAGATTGAATTTCTCCGGCAGAATGGCGAAGAAGCTCTTGGCGTCGAGCGAAGTGTTGCGGAAGAACTCGAAGAGCGAGCCATGGAATTCGTTGCTTCCGGATTTGGTGGTGACCAGAACGGTGGGACCGGCGCGGTAACCATATTCCGCCGAGTAGTCGTAGGTCAGAACCTTGAATTCCTGGATCGAATCGATCGAGGACAGGATGCTGATACCGCCCGCCGTCAGCTCGTTGTTGTCCATGCCGTCGAGCAGCCAGTCGGTGCTATTGGGGCGGGAGCCGCCGACCGACAGCGAGAAGGAGCCGCGCGCGGAAACTTCGCTGCTGGCGGCGCCGTTGAAGAAGCTGCTGGTGTTGGTTTCCGCCGTGGTACCGGGCGTCAGCGTGGCGAGTTGCACGAAATCGCGGCCATTCAAGGGAAGCTGGGTGACCTGCTGGGCGGTGATGACCTGGCCGAGTGACGCGTTCGTGGTTTCCACGGCGACTTCGGCGGCGGAGACTTCGACGGTGGAGGTAACCGACGAAGGCGCGAGAGTGAAATCGACTTCGCGAGCTTCATCAACCTGCAGGCGCACATCTTTGGTGTCGGTCGGCTGAAAGCCGCTGAATTCGACGTGCAAGGTGTAGATGCCGACCGGCAGCAGCGGAATCAAGTAGTGGCCGGCGTCGTCGGAAATACCGTCACGTGAGATGCCGGTTCCTTGCGATGTGGCAGTGATTTTTGCGCCCACGACGTTCGCACCCGATTTGTCAACAACCGTGCCGGAAAAGCTGCCGTTGGCCTGGGCGTGCAGCCCTGGCGAAAAAATCAAAAGGCAAAGGCAAGCAACTGCCAAAAATAGAAGCTTACTCCTCATGGTTCACTCCCCCCGGCGGAAACCATAGGTTCCGCGCATAACACAAAAACAAAACCGGCTACTTGCCCTTCAAGCGGGCATTCACCAGCTGAAAAAACTTTTCGGCGTTCACGGCGGTGGCCACGTTGGCATTGGCTTTCACCGGATCCAACCCTTCGATTTCGTAATGATCGCCGTGCAAAACATTGCGCTCGATGCCGCCCCGGCGGTTGGCGACGGTTTCGCCGCGGGTATAGTCGCCGCGGGTTTCAACGTCGACGTGCATCGGAGTCTTAGTCAAGATCGAAGAGTCGATCGCTTCACCAATGGCCAGCGGGTCGTACATGGGCGTGCCGCCGCCGCTGCCGTATTTGGCTTCAAGGCCGAGCAGGAAAGTAAAAACCTGCACGGCAAAATCGTTCAGCGGGCCGTGGGTCTGGGAAAGTTGATCGAGCTGGGCGCGGCCGTAGAGCGTTTTGTCGCCGACGTCGAGGCCGACCATGGTCAAGGGCCAGCCCGCCTGAAAAACGATCTGGGCGGCTTCGGGGTCATTGAAGATATTGGCTTCGGCGGCGGCGTTGACGTTGCCGCCGGAAATCGAGCCGCCCATGATGATCACTTCTTTCACCAGCGGGACGATGGAAGGGTCTTTGAGCAAGGCGAGGGCGATGTTGGTAAGCGGGCCGATGGGCAGCAGGGTGATCTGATGGGGATTATCGTGGATCATTTGAATGATCAGATCCGGTCCGAACCGAGGATCGGTCTTACATTTTGTGGGCGGCAGCTCGACGTTAGCGAAGCCGTTGGCGCCGTGCCAGAACTGAGCGGTGATGAGTTTCTGGAAAAGAGGATGCTGGGCGCCGCCGGCGATGGCGAGGTCGCAGCGGCCAGCGAGCGAGGCGAGCTTTAGTGCGTTCTCCAAACCCTGTTTCGCTTCCACATTACCGGGGACGACGGTAAGGGCGCGTACGTCAAGTTCAGGAGAAGTGAGCGCGAGCATGATAGCGATCGCGTCATCGGTGCCAGGGTCGGTGTCGATAATGACTTTTTTGGGTGCAGCAGCGGGGGACGGAACAGTTTGGAACCGCGCGGTTGCTGACGCGAGGGCGGGGGAATTTTCGGCTTGAGCCACCGGAACGAGCGACAACAGCAGAAAGCCGGCAAGCAACTGAACGAAGGAAAAACGCTTCCAAATGAGTCGAGAACGAGCGTTCGAACGGGAAGCGGAATTTTCGCCGAGCACGGGCGAACCAATACAAATAGAAAAACCACACCTGGTTTTTTGGAAAACCAAAAAATTCATTTGGGCTAGGCCCACCCTATGCAATTGAATGAGAGCACGTTATAACTTCGTCGCTGACGGAGTCAACACGAAACTCGACCGAGAAAAAAGATTTCCACAGACCTGAATTATTTTTTTAAATTAACAACCGGCATTTGTAAAAAGTGTGAATCGAAAAAGAGGAATGAAGTCGTTTGAGCGCCGGAAGCGGCGTCCGGGAGAATTTGCTACGATTCGTGCCGAAATGAAACGCCGCAACTGTCTCATGCGCAGGTACCGGCTGGTAATTCTCGTTGCTAGTGTGCTGACCGTTGGAACGGCGGATACCTCCGCGGGGCTGCTGCGTCACACTTTTGCGGTGGTGTTGCAGGACATGCGCGGAGCGGTGCAGGCGCAGTCCAATTCTGAACCGGCGAAGGCAGGAGGCGACAGCGCGCCGGGAGCGCAAGCGCCGGCCCAAAAAGACGACGATGGGATCACGCTGCGGCGGCGTGTGGACGTCATCAATCCTTATCGCGTGCAATTCCGCGACGTGACCAGCGAAGCAGGAATCCACTTTCACCATGAACGCGCAGCGTCACCCCAAAAACTGTATTTAGAAACGATGGGGCCGGGCGTGGCCTGGATCGATTACAACAATGATGGTTACCTCGACGCATTCTTCGTGAATAGCGGTCTCACCCCGTTTTTTCATCCCGATTCGGCTCCGCAGCCGGCGCTGTACCGCAATAATCGCGACGGAACGTTCACCGACGTGACAGCGGAGAGCAAAATTCGCACCGATGGCACCTTCTTCTTCGGGGTGGCGGTTGCGGACTATGACAACGACGGATTTCCGGACATCTACATGACGGGGTACCGCCATTCGGTTCTGCTGCACAACAACCGGGATGGCACGTTTACGGATGTGACCGCCAAGGCGGGAGTGGGCGACGATGGCGCCTGGGCCACGGCGGCCGGATGGTTCGATTACGATCACGACGGAAAGTTAGACCTGCTGGTCACTAATTACGTGCAGTACGACGAAGATCATCCCGAGCTATGCGGCGAGGAACCAACCGGGCATCGCGATTATTGCCATCCGGATAAATTCAAGGGCAGCGCAGCGAAGCTGTACCACAACAATGGCGACGGCACATTCACGGATGTAACGGAGAAAGCAGGGCTGACCAATACCGACGGGAAGAGCCTGGCAGTGGTGCTGGCCGACCTGGACGGCGATGGCTGGCCGGATATTTTCATCGCCAACGATACGCAGCGGAATTTTTTGTACCTGAACAATGGTGACGGGACCTTTCGCGATGCGACGCGCAAAGCGAATGTTGGTTTCAGCGAAGACGGGCGCGCCGAAGCGGGAATGAGCGCGGATGCGGCGGACGTGATGAACAACGGGCTGCTGTACCTTTTTGTCAGCCACCTGGATTTCGAGTTAAACCGGTTGTACCGCAATAACGGCGACGGAACTTTCACGGATTTCACGATCGCGTCCGGAGTGGGACAGACCAATATTCTAAACAGTTCTTTTGGGGCGCGATTTTTCGATTTTGATAATGATGGCTGGCGCGATTTGCTGGTGATCAACGGGCATATTCTCGACGACATTCCGCTGCATCATCCAGAAGTAACGTATGAAGAGGAAAAGACGCTGTACCGGAACATGGGCGAGGCGCGGTTTGTGGACGTGACACGCACGGAGGGGAAAGATTTCCGGGCCAAGCACGTGGGACGCGGGCTGGCAGTGGGCGATTACGATAACGACGGCTGGCAGGATTTTCTGGTCAGCAATAATGGCGAAGACGCGCAGCTCTTCCGTAACGAAGGCGGCAGTTCACCGGAAGCGAAGGGGAATCACTGGCTGGCGGTGAAATTGATTGGGGTCACTTCGAATCGCGATGGAATTGGCGCGGCGATTCGAGTGCGGGCCGGCGATTTCAGCAGTTACGATCAGGTGAAAGGCGGGATGAGCTACTGCTCGGCGCAGGATCCGCGAGTTTTTTTCGGTTTAGGAGCACACGACAGAGTCGACACTTTGATTGTGCGGTGGCCGAGCGGTTACGTGCAGGAGATGAAGGACGTTCCAGCCGACACGGTGGTGCAGGTAACCGAAGGCGTGGGCGCGAAGGCTTTGAAGTATCCGGCGCCGCATCCGCGCTAGCCGGCGGTTGCTCGGTACCGCTGCAAGCGATGAGAGATCCCTCGTCGGGCAAACTGCGCCCTCTGTCCCTTCCTTCGTCAGGGCAAGCGGTATGACAATTAATAGCAAAAGCTATTCGGCGTGGCGGAGGGCGCGGAGGTCGATGCCGAGTTGCTGGCATTTTTTGTAGAGGTGGCTGCGTTCGAGGCCGAGGGCTTTGGCAGTGTTGGTCATGTGGTGGTGATTTTGTTTCAGCACGGCGAGGAGCGTTTCGCGTTCAAAAGCTTCTACTCGCTGAGAGAGTATTCCGCTGGCGAGGGCTCCGTCGAGTTGCGCGCCATTGCCCGCGCCGGCGGAAACCGCGGTTTGTGGCAGGGCGCGCTGGACGGTGGCCGCCTGAATTTCGTCTTTGGTTTCGAAGAGTAGAACGCGCTCGACGACGTTGCGAAGTTCGCGGACGTTGCCGGGCCACGGATAGCGCTCCAGCTCGGCGATGGCTTCCGGGGAAAGACGGCGCGACTTCCAGTGATTCTGTTCATCGAGCTGCTTGATGAAATGGTCGGCCAGCACGCGAATATCTTCACGGCGTTCGCGGAGCGGCGGCAGCACGATGGGAAAGACGAATACGCGGTGATACAAATCTTCGCGAAAGGTTCCCTGCCGAACCTGTTCTTCGAGATTGCGATGAGTCGCGACCACCACGCGAACGTCCACGGTAAACGGTTTGTCGCCGCCGACCCGCTCGATTTCACCTTCCTCCAGGACCCGCAATAATTTGGCCTGCATGGTCATCGGCATGTCGCCGATTTCATCGAGGAAGAGCGTGCCGTGATGGGCCTGCTCGAATTTTCCGGTGTGGCGGGAGGCGGCGCCGGTGAACGAGCCTTTTTCGTGGCCGAAGAGTTCGGTTTCCATCAGCTCGGAAGGCACCGCGGCGCAATTCAGCGAAATGAAGGGACCGGCGCGGCGCGGACTTTTTTCGTGGAGAGTGCGGGCGACCAGTTCCTTGCCGGTTCCAGTTTCGCCGCGAATGCACACGCGAGTTTCGCTGGCGGCGACCTGTTCCACCTGAGCCATGACTTCTTTCATCGCGGGACTGGCCCAGACGATGTGATGGCGGCCCAGGCGTTTTTTCAGGTCGCGATTTTCCTCTTCGAGATGCTTGAGCCGCAGAACGTTTTCGACGGTCAGCAGCAATTTGTCGGTGGAGATGGGCTTCTCCAGAAAATCGCTGGCGCCGAGCCGGGTGGCTTTGACCGCCATTTCGATGGAAGCCTGTCCGGACATCATGACCACGGTTGAAGCGATTCCCGCCGCTTTAAAATCTTCGAGCAGGGCGATGCCGTCGCGGCCGGGCATGACCACGTCGGAGAGAATCAGGTCGAAGCGTTCGGCTTTGGCCAGATCGAGGGCGCGTGCGGCGCTGTCGCAGACGGTGGCGTCGTGACCGGCGAGACGAAAGGCGCGGGCGAGCGAAGCGAGCGTATTGGCATCGTCATCGATGACCAAGATATTCGCTTTGGCGGCCACGGAAATTACGCCTCGACTTCTTTCTTCTCGAAGACCATGGGAAATACTTGCGGCTTGTGCGGCGGGCTGGAAGGCAAGTCGATGTGGAAACTGGTGCCCACGCCTGATTCGCTTTCAACCGAGATGCGGCCGCCATGATCGGCGACGATGGCCTGCACGATGGCGAGGCCGAGGCCGGAGCCGTGCTGCTTGGAGGTGTAATAGGGAGTGAAAATGCGTTCGGATTCCTCGGGAGTCAGACCTGAACCGGTGTCGGAGACTTCGAGCGAGACTCCATGTTCGATGGTCTGGGTGCGCAGCATCAGCACGCCGCCGGCGGGCATGGCATCCATGGCGTTGAGGATCAGATTTTCGATGGCGCGATGCAGCAGGGTGGCGTCGGCCTGAATAATTGGGAGATTTTCCTGCAGGTGCAATTCGGGAGTGATCGGCGGGCGGCCGACCGCGCCGAATTGAGCTTCGAAAAGTTTTATTACGTTGCGCGCGATATCGTTGAGGTTCACGGGCGCGAGTTCGGGCTGAGGCATCTTAGCGAAATCGCTGAAGCGGCTGACGATGGCTTTCAGATTATCGATTTCGCCGAGCATGATGCCGGTGGATTCGCGAAAAACTTCATCGAATTGCAGGGAATTCTGTTCGCGGGCGCGCTGCAGATTTTCGACCGTGGTTTGCAGCGGGAACAGCGGATTCTTGAGTTCATGCGCGAGGCGACGGGCGAGTTCACGCCAGGCGGCAACGCGTTCGACCTGCACGAGCTTTTCGCGCTGCTCGACGAGCTGGCCGGTCATTTGGTTAAAGGATTTGGAAAGTTGGGCGATTTCGTCGTGGCCATGAACCTCGACACGGCTACCCCAGTTGCCGTGGGAGACTTCACGCGCGGCGGCGACGAGTTTCTGCACCGGTCGGGTTACCCGCGCGGCGCCCCACCAGCTGAGCAGCAGGCCGAGCAGGAGGCCGACGGCGGCTACGCCGAGCGCCAGCCAGCGAATCCGACGTTCGAGCGAGACGACGGTGCGCTGCGAGCTGCCGACAAACAAGACGCCCAGCAATTCTTTCTGGCGGCCGACCAGCGGGAGCGCGTGAAAAACTTCGGCGTTCGAGGGATCAAAGCCCCAGCTGATTTTTTCGGTCTGCTCGACCGGGTCGGCTTCGATTTTTTCGACCAGAGGCTGGAAACGATCGGCGTCGGGCGCGGGACCTTTGTCGTCGATGAGATTCGGTTCCTGAAAATCGGGGGCGAGATTCAGGTAGAGCAGGGCGCGCATATCGGTGGGCAAAACGAGGGAGCCGAGAAATTCCTTGCCGAGGCGCTCACCGCCGACGACGTACAAATCGCGATCGCCGACGCGGACGGTGGAGACCGCCATCAAACCGAGAGCGGGGCCCTGATCGGTATCAACCTTCATCAAGAAAGCGCCGCGCGCGGCCCAGTCGTCGGGTTGGGTGACCCAGGCGAGTTTGTAACCGAAGCGGGCGGGATATTCCTGAGAGGAGATGATCGAGCCGTCATTGCCGACGAAATCGAGAAAATTCAATTGGTGCGAACTGGAAACGCCGCGGGCGTCGTGGACGTAAACGGAAACATCGGCGTTGGGACGGCTGAGGTCGACGGCCATGCGGGTGGTGGCTTCTTCTTCGGCGATGGCTTTGACGCGGTGGGCTACGTCCTGGCCGCGACGTTCGAATTCGTGCTGGAATTGCTGGACCATGGCGTCGGTGTGCTGGCCGTTGAGCTGATCGAAGACGCGGCGGGTGACGAGAGTGACGCCAGCGGTTACGAGGCCAACCGCCAGGAGCAGCGCTATGATGAAATTCAAAAACAGCTTAGAGCGAAACGTCACTCGGGATCCTTTATAGGAGCGCTCGTAGCTTTGGCATCCGGGCCATCAGCATTCGGGCCGCCAGCATTCGGGCCATCAAGCCAAACATCCGCCAGCGGCCAGTTCTGCCCCGGGGCTGGTGGAATCCAGTTTCGCACGCGAGCGCTAAGGCCGTAAACCTGAGGAATCCAGACCAGCGGGACGATGCGATAGTTGTCGAGCACTTCGCGCTCACGATTGTAAATGTTCTGCGGTGAAGCGGACTCGGGCAGCGCGACGCCGCTGGCGATGCCGGGCACGAGGGCATTGAGGTCGCGAAGCAAATCGTTCAGCGCGGCCGCAGGCTGGGAGGAGAGCAGCGGTACGCGAACCAAGCGGGCGTCGGGAACCGAATCTGATTTTGCGGTTGATGGGGAGGGCGGCGCGCCCACGGCGGTAACCATCAGGCCAGCTTCTTTGGCGTTCACAGCAATTCGCTCCGCGACACTTTGTTCCAGCGGGTCAGCGGAATCATATCCCAACACGAACTTGGGTGACGGGGAGATTTGCGCGGAAAGTTCCTTGGCGCGCGGCAGATCGGCGGAAGCCGGAAAAAGGAACGCGGTTCCGCTGGACCACTGCGGCAGCAAAGCGCCGGTGGGCTCACCGGTTTTCTGCAAAAGAAAGGTGACGATGGCGGCGCGATCGAGCGAGACGGAGAGCGCCTGGCGCGCGCGGGTTTCGTTCGCGGCAGCGCGGTCGTTGAGGAAAACAATGGCCAGAAGTTCGTCCGGTGGCGACTGGCTGAGCCGAACGCCGCGTTCCGCGGCGTGGCGGGCATCCTGCGGCGGGATTTCGGTGAGGTCGGTTTTATTCAGTTCGAGATCGAGCAGGCGATCGCGGAAGGCGCGGCCCAGAGTGATTTCGATGGCGTCGACGAACGGGCGGCCCTGCGGAAATTTTTCGTTGGCTTTGAGCGTGGCGGATTTTCCGGGCTGCCAGGAAGAAAGGATGAAGGGACCGCCGATGGGGGCGCCGGCGAAGGTGCCGTCGGGGCCGGTGGGGGCGTAGATCAGCGAATCGATTTGATTTTTAGCCATCGCAGCGCCGGAAGAGCCGTCTGGCGTGTTGACGGGATCGAGCGAGGCCAGGGCGGCGCCGAGTTCGACGCGGAGCGTGCCGCCATAGCGGGGAGGGCGCGAGGTGCGCGCCGGAATCGCGGCGAAGAGCAGCGCGAGGCCGAGGCTAATGACTGCAAGTCGCCGTAACAAGGTAGGCCTCGTAATTTCCGGTTTTAAGATTGTGGACGACGGCGCGGGCGGCGCTGGGACCGGAATCAGACTGCAAGGACATCACCGGACCATCGAACTCAATGGGACTGCCCGAAGGCGTAATCGGGAGCCGAAAATTTTGTGACAAGTAACCCTGAATCAGGTCGGGTTGGGTCCAATCGCCTTCTCCCGTGAACAGCGAAATCTTTTGATCACGGCATCTTCCGGAAATTAGGGCGCCCAAGGTATGCGGCTCGCCCGGGGACTCTACCTGGGTGACTCGAGCATGACTTTGCTCAGGTGGAGCGCAGTGCAATGCATCGGTGAGACTCGGGCCAGCGGTGCACTCCTGACCCCCGACGTAAACGTAGCCTGCTTGCGGCTCGATCAAGCCGTCCGGGTCGCGTGACGTCCAGAGCGCCGGGGGAGCCGGATTCTGGCGAACGAGCAGCCATTCCGCTCCGGACAATTTGTAGACGGAAAGGCGATCGGTTTCGAGGATGAGCAGGGCGGCGTCACCGACGGAGGAATCCTTGGTGATGGCGAAATCCAGAAATTTGCCGGGCTGTCGCCAGACCAGGCGCTGATCGAGAGACACGAACGGCTGGTCGGTTTCAATGGCGGAAGCATTTTTTTTGGAAACCGAAACGATGCCGGCAGAAAAAGAATTCGGGTCGCGCGGATTATTGAAAATCTGAATCACCCAGAGATAGGCGCCGGCGGATTCGGAGAGAGTGAGGTGGAGGGGAATCGCGGTTCGTCCGGCAAGGGAGCCGGCGGAAACGAGATTCAAACTGTGGTGTTGCAATTCGTTTTGGAAGGCGGAGGCGATCCGGTTGGCGTCGGAGGGATCGAGCGACGAGAGATTTTTTATATCCAAGGTGACGGGGGTGGAAGGACTGACAGCGGCGGCGACGTTGTCGGCGAGCTGGCTCACGGCGTCATTCCACGATTTGGGGAAAGTAGGTCCGGCTTGGGCGTGGACGGGCGGTGGAAGAAAAAGAAAAGCGAGGAAGGCGATTCGAGCGGCGAGGTGGAGACGGAGGCGGGACTGCATCAGTGTTCGAGTGCGCGAATTGTGGAATGCGTTCGCGATTCGTCATCTTAGCATACCTCTTTGCGGCGGCCGGCTGGGTGGCTGCGGCTGGCACTTTGGCGCGGGCTTCGCTGCGGCGGTGCGCCCTGCGTCTCGGGAAACAAACTCGAGACTGCGGGGTAACGAAGTGCGGCGCTTGGTGCGAGCCGGAGCCACCCGCAAGGGTTTTTGCCGGCGTTACTCCCGGTGGTGAAGATTTTTCGCGGGACAGGCCGCGAGAAATTTTCGTCCGGGAATTGCGTGGATGATGAATTCCTCATTTCGATTCTTTTGTGCTGACCCCCCTTCGTGGCTACGAGCACGATGAGGGTGCTGCCCGGCTTCGTGGGCGCAAAAAGCAGATCCTTCGCTGCGCTCAGGATGACGGTGGAGTGGTGGTTCCGTGGTTCGAGATGAGGCGAACGAGTGTCGGAGTCGGCAAATGTTTGGTTGAGCGTGGTCATTTGCCGTTGGCGGTGCCGGGCATATTGGTCATGGCTTGGGCGGACTTCATGACATCGTTGGTGAAGAAAAATTTGCCGTCGTTGGGGACCATCATAATTTGGACGCGGTCGCTGAGGCGCTGGGCGACGGTGAGCTGGACCAGGAGCGGATTGGTTTTGAGCGCGGCGGCTTCGAGCTGCAATTTTTCGGCGTCGGCCTGAGAGGTGACGCGGATCTGATTGGCTTCGGCGTCGGCCAGCAGGGTCTGGCGTTCTTTTTCGGCTTTGCCGTCGATGACTTTGGCTTCGGCAGCGGCTTGAGCGCCTTTCACGGTTTCTTCGTTTTGGGCGGCGGCGAGGAGAACGCGGCGTTGCTGTTCAGCTTTGGAATCGATCACTTTGGCTTGGGCGTCGGCGTCGGCGGTTTTCAGGCGGGCCTGAGCGGCGGCGTCAGCGTCGAGGATGGTGGTTTGCTTGCGGGCTTCGGCTTCAAGTTTGGATTGCTCGATTTGTTTTTGTTTTAGCGGCAGGGTGTACTGCATGGAATCGGATTCGGCCTGAGCCATCAGCACCCGGGTGCGGGCGTCGGCTTCGGAGTGCTTGATCTGACGGACTTTAAGGGCTTCGGCTTGGGATTCGGCAATCTTCACTTTTTTCTGTTCAATACTTTGGTCGACGGTGACGCGGTCGTCTTCCTGTTCTTTGAGGAGCAGACCCTGCAGGCCGGCGGAATATTCTTCGGGAAGCTGGATTTTGCGGAGCAGGACTTCTTTGACGACGATTTGATCCTGGGCCAGGCGCACGGTGATGAGCTGGGTGGCCTGCGCGCGAAATTCTTCGCGCTTGGTGGAGAAGACGTCGCGGACGACATAGTTTGGAGCGAGTTCGCGGAATACGCTGGTGACAACCGGGGCGACGATCTGGTCGTCGATGGGCTGCGGCAAATTATTCTGGACGTAGTCGAGATGGCGCGGGTCGAGGCGGTAACGCACGGTGGCGGCGACGCCGACGGAGAGGCCTTCGCGGGCTTCCACGGTGAGGACTTCCATGGTCTTGTCACGGGTATTGTCGGACGCAGCGGTAGAGAAAACTTGATCGCGGATGTCGTAGAGTTCGGCGCGTTCGATCAGCGGGGTGACCAGATGCGTTCCGGCGTAGAGGGTACCGGGGCGGACGCCGGAGATTTGGCTGATGCGAACGGCGGCGTGGCCGTCGGGAACGACTAGAATGCTTTTGCCGAAGAGGCTGAGGGTGGCGGCGATGGCGAGCAATTTCGCGGCAGGGGCCCAGCGGATCGCGCGTCGCGGGCCGGTGCGGCGAGCGAGATAAGCGGCGCCCGGAGTTTGTGGCTGTGCGGGGCTTGGGTGAACTTCGCCGTCGAGCGATGCCGGCGAGGACGCTGGTGGCGTGGGCCGGGAATCGTCGGCGCGGCGGAGGAGCCGGTCGAGTTCGAAGGCGAGGTAGACGTCGTAGAACACTATGGCGATGGCGATGCCTACGAACCCGAAGCTGATCACGAAAAGCAGGAAACGCAAGAACAGCATGGCGATTCTCCTTCCCGTTGGTCCACTTTGAACCGACCGTGAGCGATGACCAACGGTGCAACGTAAATCCTGACCCGACTGAAAACTGACAACCGATCGATTCTTGGCCGCTGGCCTAGGCTGCTTTTCGGTGCAGGCCGCTCGGCGTTCGGACGTCGGAAACGGATGAGATTTTTCCCGCCAGCGACTGGGGCGTGGATCGCGCGGGCATCATTCTCATGAGCAAAACCAAGCTAGCCCATTCGAGGCCCAGCGCTACGGCGAACGACACGAAAATTGCTCCGGCAACTCCGGCAAACCCGATGGTGTTTTCCATGGCCGTCTCTCCTTCGGTGAATGAGTGCTAAACGAGTGCTCGCGGCGCTTGTACTTCTCTTGTGCTTCTCTTGGTGCGCCGTGCCTTTAGCGAATGCAGGACAATGGCCAGAATTGGACTTACGGGTAGTGGCCCGCGCCAGGTAATACCGGTCATGCTTTTCAGTTACTTACGGGGAGCTAGCAGTTGGGGGCGGACTCGCTTTTGCCTGCAGCTTTGGCGGCGACGTGTGGCGCTTAGGACGGTGTGGAAATCTCCACTCAGATTCTGCCGATTTGGAGCGGTTTTCCGAATTCCTGCTTTCGGGCGAAAGGTGGGTAGACCTGATAGAATTCGAAAGATTCAACACAGAGGACACAGAGAAAGGCCCGAGGGCACGGAGACGTGACCTACGGGTGCTGCGTCACCTTGGCAGCTTTTTAGGATCAAAGAGACGCAAGCGGAGCACGGGAGTTCAGCGGTGAGCGATACAGGACTGAATTCAGCTGACGGGCCGGGACCGAACCAGAGCAGTCCGCGCGTGCGGATGGGACAGGACGGAAGCGCGCCCAGCGGATTCCGGCTGGGACGCGTTCTGGGCATTCCGATTTATGTGCATCCCAGCTGGCTGATTATTTTCCTGCTGATTACGATTACCCTGGGCAAGCAGTTCGCGGTGATGCATCCGAACTGGTCGCAGCAGCAGCATTGGGCGCTGGGGATCATCACCAGTTTTCTGTTTTTTGCATCGGTCATTTTCCACGAATTGAGCCACAGCGTGGTGGCCAAGATGTACAAGATTTCAGTGGAGTCCATCACGCTTTTTGTTTTCGGAGGGCTGGCGCGAATCACGCGGGATCCCTCCAGCGCGAAGCAGGAATTCAACATCGCCATCGCCGGGCCGCTTTCGAGTTTATTTCTGGCAGGGTGTTTTTTCCTGGTGGCGCGCGCGATGCCGAATCACCCACTGGTTTTCGCAGCGTGCACCTGGCTGTGGGAAATCAACCTGATGCTTGCGCTGTTCAATCTGGTGCCAGGGTTTCCGCTGGATGGCGGACGGATTTTGCGGGGCATCGCCTGGGGCATTACCGGGAATTTCGACCGGGCGACGAAGATTGCGTCGGGCGCCGGAAGATTTTTCGCCTATCTGTTGATTTTTGTCGGGGTGTGGCAAGCATTCAACGGGAATTGGGTGGGCGGGGTGTGGACCGCGTTTATTGGCTGGTTTTTGCTGAGCGCGGCGCGAGAAAGCTACGTACAGGTGGAACTGCGCAACACGCTGACCGGAGTGAGGGCGGCGGATATCATGACCCAGGATGTGCCCACGGTAGAGCGCAACATTTCGATCGACGATTACGTGCACGAGGTGATGCGCACCGGACGCCGCTTTCACATCGTGACCGGAGCGGGAACGCCGGTTGGGTTGGTGACTTTACATTCAGCGCGTAGCGTGCCGCGCGAAGAGTGGGCCAATACTTCGATTCAGCCGGTGATGATGCCGTTCGACCAGATTCACTCGGCGGCGCCGGAAGAACCAGCATTGGGCGTGCTGCAGCGCATGCAGTCCGAGGACATCAACCAGATGCCGGTGATTTCGGAAGGACGAATCGTGGGCCTGATTGCGCGCGATACGATTTTGCGTTTGTTGCAAACGCGCATGCAATTGGGACACTTGGCCTCGTAAGCGGCGGCGCAATCTTTTGAACATGAGCCAGCAGGGACCACAAGCTCCGGAAAATCGGGCAGAAACTGCAGCGAAGCCCGTGAGCCGCCGGCGCTTCGCCGGGTATATTGGCGTCGGAGTTGCGTTGGCGGCGGTAGGCACGGTGATCGCATTCCTGCGTGGGCGGAATCAAACGTATCCGGTAACCACCATTGCCCAGATCGGCGAGATTCCGGTTGGCGGTTCGAAAGTGTTTGCCTATCCGCAGAACGACCGGCCGTGTTTTCTGCTGCGGCCCGCCGAAAATCGGTACATCGCGTTCAGCCGGTTGTGCACTCATCATGGATGCCCTATTTTTTTTCAGCAGCAGGAGAATGTTTTTACCGGCCCGTGCCATGGGGGAATTTTTTCGGCGCAGGATGGCCGGGTGCTGGCCGGGCCGCCTCCCAAACCTTTGCCGCAATTGATTTTGGAACAGCGCGGCGGCGCAATTGTCGCGACCGGGTTTGTAAAGCTGGCGTGAGAAAAGGGTTTTGCTGGCAGCGTGTGGCGGCGCATGCGAAAATTTAGAGAATGGCGGTGAATCCAGCTTGGTTCGCGGCGGGCGGGCTCTGCGCTGCTGCGGGAATATCGGCGTGGGGCGCGACCGCTCCGTCGTCGCAGCTCTTCGGGCGAACGGTTCGACACACGGGCGACGCATCGACCATCGCTTTGAGCTTTGACGATGGTCCGAACCCGGCGGCCACGCCGCAGCTACTCGAACTGCTGGCGAAGCACGAGGTTAAGGCGACATTTTTCCTGATTGGGCGGCAGGTGCGAGCCTTTCCGGCGCTGGCGCGGGAAATCGCCGGGCGCGGGCATGAAATTGGGAACCACACCGAGACGCACCCGTCGCTCGTGTGGCTGACGTCGTCGCGAGTGGCGGAAGAACTGGACCGATGCGACGAAGCGATTGCGTCTGCCGCGGGGGTAAAAGCACGATGGATGCGGCCGCCCTACGGATATCGCAACCCGCTGCTTAGCGGCGTCGTGGCGCGGCGAGGCAATGCCGGCGTAGCGATGTGGAGTGTGGCCGCGCGCGATTGGAAAACGGAAGCGGCCGAACCGGTAATTGAGCGCTTGCGCCGTGCTCGTGGCGGGGATATCGTTTTGTTGCACGATGGGGATCATCGCGTGGCGCAGGGCAATCGACTGCATGTGGTTGCGGCTCTGGAATATTGGCTGCCGCGATGGAAAGATTCGGGCATTCGGTTTGTGACGATGAGCGGGATGGAACGGAATTCGACAGGAATTTCGATAGGAACACCGGGGCGGGCTAAAAACACATGATGGATGAGAAGCGGTTCTACGACGAAAAGCCCGAAACCAAACAGATGACGCTGGTCTGCCCGCACTGCCGCGAAGAGGGAACTTTTCCGGTGCGGTGGATGATGCGATCGAAGAAGAATGCGATGCCGCCGGGAGGTGACGCCGACGATCGCGCGAAGTTCGCCAAGGCGCGCTCGTACATGGTGCGCATGGACGACATGGTGGCTTGCCGAAACATGCGCTGCCGCAAGAGATTTGACCTTACGGGGCAGACCGTCATTATTTTGTAGGTCTTCGTAACGAAGTTGTAGATCTTCGTAAGGAAAGCCCCACCCTTCGCCAAATGCGCGAAGGATGAGCCACCCTCAAATTCAGAATCAATTCAGATTCAAATTCAGATTCAAATTCAAAACCTGACTCGGGCTCGTCTTCGCCTTCGGGGCGCCTTGACACTGCGGTGCTGCCGTTCAGTAATTTTCGGAGTGCAGGATGGAACTGGCGTGTTCCGGAACTCCGTCGAGGACTTCGCGGACTTTCTGGGCGATGGCTTTCAGGTTGAAGGGTTTTTGCAGGAACGACATGCCGCCTTCGAGTACACCGTGGCGGAAAATGCTGTCGTCGGTGTAGCCCGAGATGTAGAGAACTTTCAGGCCCGCGCGGGCGGCGGTGAGGCGGGTGGCGAGTTCGCGGCCGCTGATGCGGGGCATGACCACGTCGGTGATCAACAAGTGAATTTTGCCGGCGTGTTTTTCGGCGAGTTCGAGCGCCTGGACGCCGTCCGACGCCTCTAAAATGGTGTAACCGCGGCCGCGCAAGTATTCGCTGACCAGTTCGCGCACGCTTTCTTCGTCTTCCACGAACAAGATGGTTTCGGTGCCGGGCGCGGGTCCGGCGACGATTTTCTCGGGCGCGGATTTTTCCACCTCGCTGGGCACCTGCGGCAAATAGACTTTGAAGGTCGTGCCCTGGCCCACTTCGCTGTAGACCCAGATGTAGCCACCGCTTTGTTTCACCACTCCATACACGGTGGCGAGACCAAGACCTGTTCCGCGTCCTTGGGTTTTGGTGGTGAAGAACGGTTCGAAGATGCGGGCTTGCGTTTCGGGATCGATGCCGGAGCCGGTGTCGCTGACGGTGAGCATCACGTAGGGGCCGGGTTCGACTACGGCGTGCTGCTGGACGTAGTTGTGATCGAGATCGACATTCAAGGTTTCGATGGTGAGGCGGCCGCCTTCGGGCATGGCGTCGCGGGCGTTGACGACCAGATTGAGGATGACCTGCTCGATCTGGCTGGGGTCGGCTTTCACCCGGCCGAGTTTGGCGCCGGGCAGGAACGCGAGTTCGATATTTTCGCCGATGACGCGGGAAACCATTTGAATCATGCCGGCTACGGCGTCGTTGAGATCGAGGACGCGGGGCTGCAGGACCTGCATGCGGCTGAAGGCGAGCAACTGGCGGGTGAGGCCGGTGGCGCGTTCGGCGGCTTGCTGAATCTGTTCGACGTTCTGGCGGGCGGGAGCTGAAAGATCCGCGGGAATTTTCGCCAGGCGGTCGGTCAACATTTCGGCGTGGCCCTTGACCACCATGAGCAGGTTATTGAAATCGTGGGCCACGCCACCGGCCAGCTCGCCAACGGCCTGTAATTTTGCGGACTGGCGGAGTTGGTCGGCGAGATGTTTGCGGTCAGTGATGTCGAGGGCGACACCGATCACTCCAAGCAGTTCGCCTTCGCTGCCGTGAAAAGGCTGGACGTGGGTTTCGAAGACCAGCTTTTGCCACTCGAGTTCGTAGGTGACGGACTCGCCGGCCAGAGCCTTGCGGTGAGCGGCGATCGGAGTAAATTCCGGGTCGTTGGTCTGGAAATATTCGAAAAGAGTTTTGCCGGCCATTGCGGCGGCATGCGCGCCGAGTTTCTCCAGGCCGGC
>Ga0307474_10000410_pt1 | contig 30860 bp, 21 predicted proteins | sample atmos_gasesECM1C_2_FD_203312 | JGI IMG/M metagenome (GOLD analysis project Ga0307474, IMG submission 203312) | Hardwood forest soil microbial communities from Morgan-Monroe State Forest, Indiana, United States - atmos_gasesECM1C_05 | ecosystem: Environmental > Terrestrial > Soil > Temperate... | reverse complement strand
TGCCCCGAGTGACACGAAAATACTTCAAGTTGGCAATGTCGGCTTCCGCCACCGCTTTCAGCAGCTTGGCTGAAGTCGGCCCTTGCAGGGCGAGGGCCGCAACTTTCTCGGAGATGTCCTCGACATTCACGTCCATGTTGAGGCCGTTTTGCCGGAACCAGCGCAGGCTGGGATCGGCGGCAGTCCAGCGATAAACATTTTCTTCCAGCCTCGAGATTGTCCCGTCGTCGATGACTTTGCCCTCTTCATCGCACCAGCAGCAGTAAATCACCTGGCCCACCTTGACTTTGTTGATGTCACGAGTGATGACGCGGTTGACCAGCCGGGTCGCATCCTTGCCGCTGACCAGATACTTGTAGAGCGGAGAAATATCAATGAGCGCAGCCGCGTTGCGAATGGCGTTGTACTCGTGCTCGTGATGCACTTCGTAGACGCTCACCGTGTAGTATCCGGACCACTCGCGGTAGTTCAAGCTGTGGCAGAGGGGAAATGTTCGCTCGTGAAATGCAGTTCCGATGGGCAAGGTGGACTCCGTTTCAACAGCCACAACATTATTCCTCAGGAGGCCAAAGGGCGCAACGAATGGCACCGCTAGTTATTCATTGAGTGAGGAGTGTTCGCCTTCAACCGATAGCTTCCATCTCCGCGAAATGGCGTCGATACATCTCCATTCAGCATCCCGAAGAAAGGCCCACCGACTTCCTCGACGATGTCTATCCAAATCGAGTTGTCTCCCACCTGCGAGCGCAAGAAGGCATCATAACGATCCCAAGTGAGGGCTTTCGCGGTTAGCCCCGCGTGGTCTAAATCAACAATGCAAACTCTTCCGCTGTCGATATCGAAGACCGAGGGATCTGTCCCGTCATCAGTTTCTTCAAGGTCGTCATTCCCTAGCCAGCGGCCAATCCGGAAATGGCTCACTTGAGCAAGGCCGATGCGCAGCCCGCCAGGCAAGTCGCGAATCATCTCGGGCATATCGCCTAGAGGAACCTCCGACATGGTTTGTAACTCTGCGCTGAGGCCATCCAGCGCGAGCGGATCAATCAAGAGAACGGACGGACAGGAGAGTTCGAATTCGATCGGCTCACCGCGAGAAGAAAAATTTCGTACAGGTTCCATAGAGGCGAAATTTTATGGCCCCCCTTGCCCGAGCACCATTGTTCCGTTCGCGAGCGAGCCAACACGTAACGACTCTCGTATGCCGGCTCGTGGCTTCAGGTACAATGACGAATCGACATGCAACGTCTCATCCAGTGGACTGTCCTTCCCAGCGGGCTCTGATCATCCTGCGTCGCGCGTCTTTCGCGAGTATCATTGCGTTTCCCGACCAGCAAACTAACGGCTAAAGGCTAACGACTCATGGCGAACTCCTACGACGTAATCGTAATTGGCGGCGGCCACAACGGCCTAGTCAACTCGGCCTACCTGGCCCGCGCCGGCAAGAAGGTGCTGGTGCTCGAACGCCGCCACGTGCTGGGCGGTGCGGCCTGCACCGAAGAAATAGTTCCGGGATTCAAGTTCTCAGTCTGCTCCTACGTGGTATCGCTGCTGCGCCCGGAAATTATTCGCGACCTCGACCTGCCCCGCCACGGTCTGGAAATCCTTCCCCTCGATGGCACATTCACGCCCATGCCGAGCGGCGATTACCTGTGGCGCGTGAACGATCACGGCAAAACGCACCGGGAAATCGCCCGACATTCGCGCGTCGATGCCGAGGCCTACGATGAATTCGGCAAGGCGATGCAGGCCATGTGCCGCTTCGTGAAGCCGATTCTCAGCATGGTTCCACCCGATCCGACAACGCTGAATCCGCGCGAACTGATGAAATTGCTGTTCATCGGCCGGCGGTTCCAGGGCATGTCGAGTTACGACAAGTACAACCAGGTTCAGCTCATGACCATGAGCGCCATTGACTTTCTCGATCAATGGTTCGAAACCGACGTACTAAAGGCTACGATGTCGGCGTCCGGCATCATCGGAACCTTCCTGGGCGTTCGTTCGCCGGGAACAGCCTACGTTCTGCTGCATCACTACATGGGAGAAATCGACGGCGCATTCCGCGCCTGGGGATTCGCTCGCGGTGGCACGGGCGCGATCTCGAATGCCATCGCTGATGCGGCGCGAGAGGCGGGCGTCGAAATTCGCACCCAATCCGGCATCTCGCAGATCATCGTGAAAGGCGGCAAGGCGAAAGGCGTCGTCCTCCCCAATGGCGACGAGATTTATGCCGACGTGATTTCCTCCAGCGTTGACCCGCGACTTACTTTCACGAAGTTCATTGAAGCCCAGCACTTGCCCGGCGATTTTCTGGAAGAGGTAAATCGTTACAAGTTTAGGGGTTCCTCCGGCAAGGTAAACATGGCGCTCGATGCTCTGCCGAATTTCAAGTGCCTGCCGGGACCGGGAGCGCATTTGCGCGGCGCAATCTCGATTTCACCATCAGTCGAGTACATGGAGAGAGCTTACGACGACGCCAAGTACGGCAATTTTTCCAAGCGTCCCTACATCGACATGGTCATTCCCTCGCTGACCGATCCGTCGGTTGCGCCCCCGGGCAAGCACGTTATGTCCTGCTTCGTGCAGTACGCGCCCTACAAACTGCGCCCCGGTCTGAACTGGGACGAGCAGAAAGAAGCGTTCGGCAATACCGTAGTCGACACGATTGCCGAATACGCTCCGAACATCAAGGAGATCATCCTTCAAAAGCAGGTCGTAACCCCGCTTGACCTCGAACGCGAGTGGGGACTGAGTGAAGGCAACATCTTCCAAGGCGAGCTCTCTCTTGAACAACTTTTCTTCTTGCGGCCTGTGCCGGGCTGGGCGCAGTACCGCACCCCGATAAAGAACCTCTACATGTGCGGATCGGCGACCCATCCAGGCGGCGGCATCATGGGCGCAAACGGACGACTCGCAGCGCTGGAAATTTTGAAAGACGTCAAGGGAGCAGCCTAGCCATGGCGACGCAAAACGGAAGCGACCGGCGCGACGTCGTCATCCTTGGCGGCGGCCACAATGGGCTGATCACCGCGTTCTATCTGGCCAAGGCAGGATTCAAGCCGCTAGTGCTTGAGCGTGCCGGTCAAATCGGCGGCGCGGCCGTCACCGACGAGTTTCATCCTGGCTTCCGCTGTTCCACGCTGGCTCACTCGGTGGGGCCGATTCGCCCTGACATCGTGCGCGACCTGCAACTGGAGAAGCATGGGCTGCGGCTGATCACTCCGGAAGTGTGCCTGACTGCGCTTTCGCCCGATGGGCGGGCACTGACGCTGTACCAGGATGCTCAGCGTTCTGCCCAAGAGATCAGCGCGTTTTCGCAAAAAGACGCAGCGAAGTATCCCGAGTTCCAACAGTCGCTTGGAAAAATCAGCAAGGTCATCGCCGATGCGCTGGCGACAACTCCGCCCGACATCGATAGTCCGAGCCGTGGCGACTTGTGGGGCATGTTGAAGACCGGCCGCGCGGTCCGCAATCTCGGCAAGAAAGATATGTTCCGCCTGCTGCGCTGGGGACCGATGGCGGTGGCCGACCTGGCAGCCGAATACTTCGAGACAGAGTTGTTGCGAGCCGTCATCGCGGCACGCGGCGTCTTCGGGACATTTCTTGGGCCGTGGTCGGCGGGAAGCGCGCTAGTGCTCTTGATTCGAGCCGCGGGCGACGCTCATCCCGCGGGTTCTGCGATGTTTGCCGCAGGCGGCATGGGCGCCGTGACGCAGGCCATGGCCTCGGCGGCCACAATGGCCGGCGCTGAAATTCGCACCGGCGCAGACGTAATTGAAATTCGCGTGCATAACGGAGCGGCGACGGGCGTTTTGCTTGCGACAGGCGAGGAGATTCAGGCACGCGCGGTTGTCTCCAACGCCGATCCCAAGCGCACGCTGCTCAAGCTGACCGATCCAACTCATCTTTCGCCGGACTTCGTGCAGAAACTGCAACACTATCGCGGCAACGGAACGGTAGCGAAGGTGAATCTCGCGCTCTCCGGCCCACCCAGGTTTACGGCGCTGAAGAACGGCGACTCCGCGGCGCTCAAGGGCCGTATCCACATCGGCCATGAGATCGACTACCTCGAGCGGGCCTTCGATGAATCCAAGTACGGAAATTTCTCGCGTCAACCCTACTTGGAGGCGGCGATCCCATCTCTAACCGATCCGACGCTCGCGCCGGAAGGCAAGCACGTAATGTCGATTTACATGCAGTATGCGCCGTTCAAGCTGAAAGGCGATTGGGAACAGCAGCGCAAGGCGCTCGGCCAGACCGTGGTGCAGACGCTGACGCAATATGCGCCAAACTTGCCGGAGCTGATTCTGACTCACCAGATCATCACCCCGCGAGATCTCGAAGAGGTTTACGGAATGACGGGCGGCCAGATTTTTCACGGTGAACTCGCGCTCGATCAGTTTTTTACCATGCGCCCATTGCTCGATTGGGCGCGCTACCGCACACCCATTCAGAACCTGTACCTGTGCGGCAGCGGCACGCACCCTGGCGCAGGCTTGACTGGTGGCTCAGGTGCGAACGCAGCGCGTGAGATCGTGAAGGAAATGAAGCGCTGATTCGTCGGTGCTAGAACTTAAGGTTGTTCATTTCCCGAAGCGCTTCCTTATACTCCTCATCATCCCATGAAGAATTCCGCCATCCTCCTGATCTCCTGCCCGGACCGTAAAGGCGAGGTCGCTACGATCGCCGACTTCATTTACCGCCATAACGGCAATATCCTGCACGCCGACGAGCACGGAGATGAGGAGTCCGGACTGTTCCTGATGCGGGTTGAATTCGATCCCAAGGAATTTGACATCGCGCTCGACGAATTCGGCAAATATTTCTCGCCCGTGGCAGAGACTTTTGCGATGCAATGGCGATTGGCGCAGTCTGCACACCGGCAGCGGATGGTAATCTTCGTCTCGAAATACGACCACTGCCTCGTCGATTTACTGTACCGCCATCAGAGCGGAGAGTTGGCCTGTGACATTCCTCTTATTATTTCCAACCACCCTGACAACAAACCAATTGCCGACTTCTACAAGATTCCCTATGCCGTCGTTTCAGTCACAAAGGACAGCAAGACTCAAGCTGAAGCTCAGATTGATAAGCTGATTGCCGAGCACAAGCCGGACTTCATGGTCCTCGCGCGATACATGCAGATTCTTTCGAACGAATTCGTCAACCGGTATCCGCGGCAAATCATCAACATTCACCACTCGTTCCTGCCGGCGTTCGTCGGAGCGCGGCCCTACCACCAGGCGTTTGAACGCGGGGTGAAACTGATAGGCGCCACCAGCCACTATGTCACTGAAGAACTCGATGATGGCCCGATCATCGAACAGGATGTCGTGCGGGTATCGCATCGCGACACGGTCGAGGACTTGATTCGGAAAGGGCGTGATCTGGAGAAGATCGTGCTGTCCCGCGCGGTGCGCCTCCACGTGGAAAACCGCGTTCTGCTTTACGGTAACAAGACAGTTGTGTTTTGAATCGCGATCCCCTGAAGCCCGTCGCAGAGGGCCATGTACTTCCGCGCAGCCTTGGCCTCTGCGCAGGACAGTTCCACTCCAGTAGTAACTTGCACCGCCAGTAACCTTTCGTTTTTACTTGGACCATTAGTAAAGAGTGAGCGGAAATCTCGCTTTCGGGGAACATCGTTGGCCGAAGACCTTCGATTTGAACTAGCCATTCTCGCGACCGTGCAGGGCTTCTATCAGAAGCTCATGATGGAAGCGCTGGGCGGGGAAGTGCCCGTCCCAAGCGGCCTGGACGAGGATGCGCTGCGTCATTCGGAGCGAGAGCTTCCGAACACGCTAACCCGGATGTATCGCTGGCTGCATCTGCTCGATATGGCCATTACGCCGGCGATGCTGCGCCGTGCCCTGACACCCGATACAGATTCCGAAGTCGCCGAAGCCCTGTTGCGTTACTTTGTGCGCCGTCGCGAAGCTACCGACATCAACCGCGACAAGACCGATCTCATCGCAACCTTTCTTTATCGCCACCCGCGGGTACCGGGTCAGTGGGAGCAGAGCGGCTACGGCCTGGACGGCGCGTTACCCCTTTCGCCTTTCGAAATTGCGCTGATCGAAATTCTCGCCGACACGGACGTGCCCTCGCTGCCGGAAGAGCACGTACAACTGTTGCGCCGTTTCGACCCCTTGCGGGAAGAGATTGGCCGGTTCCGGGACTTTAACGCTTTGATTGATTCGGGAATCATCGGTCGGGTGCGCGAGTTGAAGCAGTGGCTGGATTCTTCGTTCTATCACCCTGGCGTGTTGGCGACGGTTGCGGCTTATAACACGACTTTCGGCAACAAATTTGACGAACTTTTCGCCAATGCCTTGACCGATATCAAGACCTTTGGACAGGCACTCGAGGAAATGGGCGGCACCATTCTGACGACGGTCGATGGAGTCGAAGTCACGGTAGAGCACGTGGCGGCCATCGAGCAAAACCAGATGCTGCAGGCCGACTACGGCAGCGCCGCCGAGAAATTCCGCCGCGTTTCGAAATTGAAAAAGGAACTGGACCGGCGTCCACCGATCCGCCGTTCGCTGTTATCGCCCACGGCCCGCGCGACGCGCTCTTCAACGGGCGGCTCGGCCGCAGCCGCGGCCAAGGCCGCTCGTGCAGTTCCGAAAGCTCCACCCGCTCCTCTGGTGTTTCAGCCTCCGACGGTCACCGCCCAGCAGCTCTCGGCCGAGGAAGGCAAGCTTCGCCGGGTAGAAGAATCGATTCGCGTCTTCGTGCGCGTCGCCGATCCAAAATACCGCCAGGTTGTGCCCATGCGCTTCTTCAACCTGACGCTGACGGCAGCGGAAGCCGACGCCTACAGCGCCGCATTCCTGGAAGAGAAGAGTCTGCGTGCCGATGTAGCGCGCACCCTGATCCGCCTGGTTTCGATCTCTGCGCGCATCAGCACCGAACTCGAAGAGCTAAAACGCAGCCAGAAAATGTCGTCTGTTTGGAAGCTGCACGCCGACGCCGTCGTTGTTCTGCTCGATATAGCAAGCACGGCTACCGAGGAAGCTGGTAGCGTGGCCAGGCAAGCCGAGCAAGGTGGCGCCGGAGTCGCCGCAAAATCCATTCACGAGTCCGTCCAGCGACTGCGCAACCGCTCCGATCTTGCAGTCAAGACCCTGGCCAACGTTGGCTAGAAGCACTCCGGTTCTTCAAATGCCAACAGCTATCCCAATCCACCTTAGCCCTACTATTTGGCCCGTTTGTGGCGAACAGACGACGCAAGCTTGTGCTAAGGCCTGATAACGACAGTTAAGAATCTTCCGCGCTGAAAGCGAATCGTGCCGCGCGGTCGGCTTCGCATAGCCAACTTACAACCGCAGCTTCGCGTACTCTGCCCTCGCTTCTTTCAGGATGGGGATGTTGGGATCGCGATCTGCAAAGTCCGGAAACGCCGATCAGAGCCTACATCGTGCATCACAGAGCGGCCATCGCGACGTTTTGAGATGCTCCGGTAGTATCATAAAATAATCCAGTACACGACGGGCCGGACGACGTTATGGCTCTGCGACGGAACTGTCTGGACAACTGAAGATATTTTGTGGTCGTTCGGTGTCGTGCCGTTAGGAGGAATGACAGCCATGCTGGAATACAAGATTCGTCAGCGGGGAGATGTCACAATCCTTGATTTGAGCGGGCGCATCAGTGCGGGCGAAGCGCTCGCTTTCGGCCCGGGAAGTGGCGTGGTACTCGGGGATATCATTGGCGAGCTGGCCAAGAAGGGCCAGAGGAAGGTTCTGCTAAACCTCAAGGATGTGAAGTACATCGACAGCTCCGGAATGGGAGATGTAATGCGCAGCTTCACCAGCCTGCGGCGACAGGGCGGCGAACTCAAACTGTTGAGCCCGGCCCCAATGGTACTGGAGGTGTTGCAGATCGCCCACTTCCACAAGGTCCTCGAGATTAAGGATGATGAGTCATTAGCTGTGCAGTCCTTTTCGGAGCCGATAGCCGCCACTGGATAGGCTTCTTTCTGCCGGGAGTCACTGATGTGGCGTGCCACCTTTTAAGTTGTTGACCTCAAAATCGACACGGCATGACCCTGCTACTGGGAATTTTCCAGCAGGTACCGCACACTGCTCGCCAACTGCAAAGTAAATCCAAGCGAAGCCGCGCAAAACGGGGCTGGCTCCACTTGGCTAGAAACTCGGCGTATCGGGAAATCTTGATGCCGCAAACAACTTGTCCAAGTTTGTGAGGCGAAGCAATTCCTTCACTCGCTCGCTCATACTGACGAGCTTCAGCTGACAGCCGCCTCTTTTTGCGGAGACCCAGACGCTGACCAGGGCACCGAGGCCGGAACTGTCCATGTAGGTCACTTTCGACAGATCCAGAACGATGGTCTTCTTCTCCGGAAGCACCCTCCGTACCGTATTCTGCAACAGGGACGTTGTGGAGGAAGTGATTTTGCCAGCGCAGCGAAAGACTGTTTCCGTCTTTGTCTTTTCAGTGTCGATCTGCAATTCGGGAGTGGAGACAACCGGATTTGCGCCCATGGCGGAAGACCTCCTTGAAAGGGAATGCCCGAAAGCCACCTGGAGCCGCCTGGGCTTTGTTGGGTCTGCCACAGAGTTGGCCCCCTATCATCAGTATCCCACAAGCAACATGAAATCGGTACCTTAGTCGTTCCCGGATGGGCGGCAAGCGGACACCATGCCGGTCCTTGGCGTAATGTATGGTCCGCCGCCGGACTGCAAGAGGGTTGAAGTTGAGCGAAGGGACAGTCCGCGTAAATGTATCCGGCATCCAAGTGGAGAATGTTCTCGGGCACTCGATGATGATCCGCACGTGTCGGTCCTTATAAATCCCTCGGTCACTAGGGACGCATTTTCGCCACCAGGTTTTCCGGCACGCCATTGGGCTGTTCTTTGTGCTCGTTGCCTTCCGTGCATCTGTATTTTCCTCCCCTTTATTGCTCACAGACTCCAGTCAACCCACGCCGGGGTTTTGTGACACCGCCCGCCGCATAAAAAAGTTATTGTCTTTGCGCTAGAGCAACGACAGCCCCGTGCCGAAGCCTCAGGGTGCCGGGAGTCACCGGGGGTGCCGTGATGTTAAGACCTCGGATCTGCTACCTATTGTCCCTTCTGAGAATCCACAGCCCAGACTGTAAACACTGCATGGCTCAGCTAACCTGCGGGAATGAATTGCGCAGACGGTTGGAAGAGCTGAACGGGCGGATGGATCGACTCGCAAGTTGAAGGGGACGGCGACGGAATAAGGCCTTGGGGCAGGCGCTCGCCGTCTTCCCATTCTAGACCGCGCGAGCGCTCTGTACGGAAAGCGTATGTCAGCCCGTAGCGTTGGCATACTTTACCGCTTGACACCGGTGGACCTCAGTTCCAGACTAGGCGCACTCGAACGACGAGAGTGACGGCGACGGACCGCCAACCTGAGGAAAGAGCCTATCGCCGTCCTCTCTTTGTCACTGGTGGTTGAGTGTGGACACCTTTACTCAGCAACGGGTTTTACAACTGCGAAATGAGATTGCCTTGTTGCAGCGTGAGAATGCGCAGTTCCGTTCGCAAAAGAACCACACTGTGGAACAATGGCAATTGGATCAATCGAGGCTATCTCGCCTTCTAGAGATTCGGGAAGAACTCAGCAATTTGGCCAACCCCCACAGGCCAAAAAACAGCCGACACAAAATGTACACATCTTGGGATTGAGGTTTGCTCCGGTTTACTTCCTTGCAAGGACCCGACCAGTAGATGTGCCTGTAGGCCTTTGCGCGACCGAGCCGATTGGCACACGGTGGGATCATTCCTGAGGCCGAAAACGGTGAAATGGCGATGGGTTGGTCCCTGAGATGGTTTCCCATCGCCGGGGACGGCGGTCACCAACCTTAAGAGGGGCGGGTCGCCGTTCCCCTTTCCACTGTACGCATAATTCCGTTGGCTGCGGCCTATTGTCGGTGGCGATTGGCAAGGTCGAGCATCAGAAAAAGGACGAGGGCAACCGCTAGAGCAATTCCAACGCCCCTCAGAAGCGCCCACATAAGGGCAGGATTCCCCCTTTCTGAAAGAAGCAGCCCTGGGGAGCGGGCGACCTGTTACGGAAACCGGACGCGGGCTATGAAGCTCGGGCCTCCCGTTTTAATTGCCACGCATCCAGTGCCAAGCACTTACGACACCGACAAATAAAGTGCCCCTTTATTAGAACGGCGTGGCCGCACATATCGCAAAGGTAGTGGTCCCCGGCCTGCCGCATAAGCCGAAAGCCATTTCCCCAGACGCAATATGGGCAGCGTATGTCGCCCGTCGCCATAGGCGCGACCTTATAGCACAGAACGGGCTTTCCGTGTTACTCGCTAGGACATCCGCAGCTCGCTAGCGTCCTACCTGTCGAAAACGGGCGATTGTCGCTCACTGCGAAAACTGCTTATTGCCCTGGGCCGGTCTTCTCCGCTGGCTTCTTCGGAGCCGCGGCTAGCGAATTGCCGGTTTTGGGTTTCCAAAAATCATCGGCCTTGATCCACTCTGCCGGCACGTAGCTCATGTTCGGATTGAGTGCGAACAGGTTGGTTTCGATGGATTCAATGGATGCGGCTGAGAGTTCGTCCAGCTTCTTCATGCCTTCGTCTCCCATGGCTGCCATGAAGTCCTTGTTGTGAGCGAAATCGGCGTCGACTTCCGCGGCAGACTTGCGGGCAACAATAAAGAGATATGTACCCTCAGGCGCCCCATACACACTCTCATAGCACGCCCAATGAGCGTCTGGAAGAGCCTTCTTGTAGGCCTCCAGTACCATCTTCACGCCGTCATCCCATTCTTTGTGATGACCTGGCTTCACGTGATAAACCCCTATTTCGAAATAGCGTGTGGCCGGAGTCGCATGCTCGGCTTTCTGATTGAAGCTGTATTCTATGCTGTACGCGAACACACCGGCATCCATGGAATCCAGCAATTCGCCATCGGCAACGCCGGCCCGGTCAAGTCCAGCCGAGAGTACAGCGTTTTTCTGCGTAGCAGTCGCGTCTTTTTCCCAGGCTTCAAACGACTCATAGCCAGTGAAGAACAGAGACCGGGACTTCCCCGAAAGAGAGTTCATTCCAAGATAGTGCGTCGGCCATTTCGAATGGACCATCGCTTGAACGAAGGCGGTTTCGGTTTTGTCGTGCATGGTTCCTGCTTTGCCCGGCTTCACAAACTCTCTCGTGATGGTGAGTATTTTGGGCGGCGACATCGTGCCCGATGGCTGCTCCTGCGCCGCTGCGGAAGGAAGTGCTGTAGTCGCCAATGCCGCCGCGCATAACCAGTTGAAGGTTTTCATGGTGGGTGACCCTCCTTATTTATTTTTAGAGTGAAGGCGTTCGCGCTTGTTGAATGCGCGCCGGGGGCCAACTGAAACTGCGAAACAGGTTTTCGGGACGAGGCGACATTAGTCCTCGACCACCAGGAAGTCAAGCACCGTTATGGAGAGCACCATCTCGTTGCGTTGCGCCAAGTGACCAATGAGCCTGCTTTTCCAATCGAACTGCTCTGCAGGTTGCTGGACGATCTCGGCGAGCCGAATGCGGAGGCTCGGATTGCGATTACGAAAGTGAGCACGAGGGAAGCTGCCTTGACTAAGGCCTCATGAGTGCTATGGGGATAATGTATGGTCCGCCGTCCAGTAAGCCAACCAGAGGGGATGATAGTGGTTGGCAAAAAGCCAGACGGAGGATCATCGCCATGCAGATTAAGTCACAGATTCGGTCGATCGGGATTGATCTAGGCAAGACGACTTTTCACCTCACCGCGCTGGGAACCCGATCCCAGGTAGTAATCCGCAAGAAGTTCTCTCGCACACAACTGCTGGAGTACACGGCCAATTTGCCTTCATCGTTGATCGGGATGGAGGCGGGAGTGGGGTCGCATTTTCTGGGACGAGCCCTAAGGAAGCTGCCTCTTAGCTGAGGTGGAGAGGAAAACTCGATGGCAGCGATAATCGCGGGAGTTTTCCCGCCCGCAGACCTCTTCCATCAGTGGCTCTTCTCCAGCCGGACTTTCGGTTTCGCAGTTCGCCGCGAACGATTCGGTCCCTTCCCCAGGAGCCCTCGGAGCTTCACTCCTCCCCTCCCCGGTAAAGGCCAGCGCCATCTGTAGCTGGTTTTTTCTGCCGCTTGTCGTTCATCGAGTCCTGCCTCCTACTCGTCGCTCCTTGCTGTTTGGCCTTCAACCTTGCGGCCTACTATGCCCGCTGCTGACTCCCGCCCCACGATCAAGGTGGATTGCTCCACCCTCAGTCACGACTCCGTGACATGCGGCGGGTTTCCCGAAGTAAGTTCGACCGCCTTCCGCGCGCAACCGCCGGATTTACCACCGGTGTGCTTGGTGGACCTGGGCTTCGGTGTCCTTCGCCAGCTCGCCCCACACCGTAGGCCTCATCATCCGGTTCTTGTTCATCGGCTCGCGCCTTTGATCCACGCTTCTTTCAGACCCCGCCTCGCGACGACGCCCTTGCGCTTCTCTAGCCCTTCACCTCCACCAAGCTGGGCAGGGGACTTTCACACCCAAGCTGTCGAACATGTTCGGCACACGAAGAAGAAGACGGGCGATTTCGCCCGTCTTTGTTTTTCAGCTCTGAAAGCTGATGACCGACATCTCAGTTAATGTCGAACTGCTCCTGGTGCAGCGCCGGATCGCTCTTCACGATGATGGTGCGCTTGGTCATTTCTTCCATCTCGTTTAGCAGGCGTGCGTTGTTAGCCTTCAACTCCTTGGCCACATCGGGGTTCACACGCAGCATGACATCCTCATGTTCCAGATGCTTGGCAATCTTGCGCATCTCCACGTAAATCTCATTGCAAATCGTGGTGACCGACTTCACGTATCCGGTGGACTGGCAATAGGGACAAGGCGCTCCAATCGTGCGTTCCAGCGACTGCTTGACGCGCTTCCGGGTAATTGCCACAAGTCCGAAATCGTTGAACTGCAGCGTCTTCGACGGCGCCCGGTCGTGGCGGAGTTCTTCTTCCAGCGCCTGCATGACCCGCTGGCGGTTGCGGCGCTCATCCATATCGATGAAATCGATAATGATGATGCCGCCCAGGTCGCGCAGGCGAATCTGCCGCACGATTTCCTTGATCGCGTCCACGTTGGTTTTGACGATCGTGTCTTCCAGGCGCTGCGTCTTGCCGACGTATTTACCGGTATTGATGTCGATCGCCACCAGCGCCTCGGTCTGGTTGATGACGATGTACCCCCCGCTTTTCAGCCAGACTTTCGACTTGAGGGCCTTGTTCATCTCATCTGTGAGCCCGAACTGCTCGAAGAGCGGCGTCTCTTTGGTATAGAGCTTCACGCGCTTGACCAGTGCAGGTTGGAAGCGGTTGAAAAAGCGCAGTACCCGCTCGTATTCCGGTTCGGTATCGACCCAGATCACATTGAAGTCGGAGGTGACCTGATCGCGCAGCACGCGCTCAACCACGTTGAGATCGTGATAGATCAGCGCGGGCGGCTTGGAATTTTCGGCGCGAGTGCGGATTTCGTTCCACAGTCCCTTAAGGAAGCGGATGTCGGCGCGAAGTTCTTCTTCGCTGGCATTCTGCGCGGCGGTGCGGACGATAAATCCGCCGTGTCCGTTCTCGCGCTCGCTGAGGATGATGCGCTTCAGGCGCTGGCGCTCTTCCTCGGACGCAATCTTGCGCGAGACGCCGGTGTGATTGACGGTCGGCATGTAGACCAGGAAGCGGCCCGGCAGCGCGATGTGACTGGTGATCCGGGCTCCTTTTTTGCCGATCGGCTCTTTGGCGATCTGCACCAGGATTTCCTGGCCTTCCTTGAGCAAATCGCTGATCAGCGGAACCGGGGCCGATTCGCGGCGGCGAAAACGACGGCTGCCGCCGGGACGTCGCCCGCGCTGGCCGCGGCGGTCGTATGCCGGTCGTGGCGCCCGTTGCGTGTATCCGGCTGTGGCCGATGGTGCGCGAACTTCGACTCTTGCATCCACTGTGCCATTGCCTCGGGCTTCGGCCTCAATCATGGCCTCGGCTTCGGCTTGGGCCTCTTCAAGTTCGATTTCTTCGCTGTCTTCCTCACCCTCGGCAGGAGCGGCGTCAGCAGGAGCATGCGCCTCACCACCTGCCAAGCCAGCGTCGGCAAGAGATGATGCGTGAATCTCCGAGACCGCCTCGCGGGCGTCGCCATTCAGATGTTCCCCTCCTGCTGCCCGCGTCTCCTCCTCGAATTCCTCATAGCCCTCATCGGAAGGAGATTCGTAGTGCAGCGTGTCCACTTCCTCATCATCGATCGTTTCTTCTTCAATCGTGCCGGGAGCGGCGAAAACGGGGGCCTGCTCCTGGCGGACAACTTCGGGATCGGAATCGTGGGCCTGGATTAGATTGGCAGCCTTCTCTTCGCGGCCTTCTGGCTCGGGTATGGCCGCATATTCAGCGGTCTCTTCCTCGGTTGCAGTCTCATGCTTGATCTCGGCAATGGGCCTGGCAGCGAGCACCGAGTCGGTCAATGCCTCTGGCCGTCGCAATTCCTGATGCCAATCGGTCGATACACCAGCCGACTCATTAGGTTCGTCATGATTGGCGTGGACATCTTCGTGCTGCTCATGCAATGGCTCAGCAAGCGCCGCGCCGGCGAATATTGGCTCGTCGTCGGGAAAAGCTGCAGCCACGGGAGCCACCGTGCCCGGCTGCGCTTCCGGCGAGGTCTCGATTGCCGATTGCCGCGGGGTCTCAGCCGGCGCTTGCGCCCAACGCTGGTACTTGGAAATTGACTCTCCTGGCAACAAAATCGGGGTATATCCCGTAGGCGGTCCCGAATGCTGGTTTCGACCTAAGTCCTGCGAACGAGATGACTCGGCAGGCCGCGTGTAGCGCGATTCCGGGCGCGACTCCGAACTGCGGTCGGTACCCCGGTCAAATCCACGATCCCGCCCATCCCGACGTCCTCCGCGACGTCGGCGGCGGCCACGGTACCCTCCCCGATCCCGGCCCTGTGAGTCGCTTCCAGCACCAGACTCCTGGGTCCGCGCCTCAGAGGAGGCGGCCTGAGACTCGGGCTGGCCTTTTGCTCTGTCCGATGAATCTTCCGATTCTTCCTCCGGCGCCAGGGCGGCCTTCTCCGGGTCCGGTCCTTCTCCGGATCCCTCAGACTCTGCGCGTACCGGCTGCGGACGCAGATCCTGTATGGACCGGCTTGCCGGAACGGCGTCGGTTAGATCCTCATCCTGCTCTTCCAGTTCCATGAAGTCGGAAACGTAGAGGAAGGCGTCCCGTTCAAGGCCAATATCCACGAAGGCGGACTGCATGCCTGGCAGCACGCGCGTTACACGGCCTTTGTAAATGGATCCAGCAAGGGTGTATTCATTTTCGCGCTCGAGGTAGATTTCCGCGAGCAGATCATCTTCCACCAACCCCACCTTGGTTTCGTGAGGGGTAGAAGAGACAAACAATTCCTTATTCATTCAACACTCCGGTCCCGCCAGCTCATCTCCGGAGCCGGTCGGGTTCACCAGGTATGAGTCAGAGAGAAAGCGGGAGGAATGAGCGTCGCGATGCGGCCCCGGATAGGGGAAGACTGAGGCCAATGGGAGTATCTATGGCCGAGTCCATTGCACAAGCTTGGGAATCTTCTGCACTTATCGCTTTGAGTTCCGGGGTTGTGACCGCACTCTCAGACCGAAATAGGTCGGGGGGCCGTTTCCCTGCCCGGGGCCTTCTAGCTTCAATCCTGCCCGGCTTTCGACTTCTCGATGCCGGTGAAATGCCCTCTTCACGCGAGGGCGATCGATATTTTGAGGCTGCGCCTCCGAGCGCAGCAAAAACTGCATTCCCGCCGTTTCTTCCTGTTCAATGCTCCTGTAACCAGCTCGCTTTACTGGTTCACCATGCTCAGTTTACGAAGCGGCGCATACGAACATTCATTACCATCCCCAGCGCCAGGAACATGAACAACACGGAAGACCCACCATAACTCATCAACGGCAGGGGTATTCCAGTGACCGGCATAAAGCCAACCACCATGCCGACATTGACCAGAATGTGGAAGCTAAGCACAGCTACCACACCCATCACCACAAACGTGCCAGCGCGGTCGGGCGCTGTTTGCGCGTTCTGGGTCAAACGCATCAGCACAATGAAGTATAACAGCAGAACCCCAAGAGCGCCTACAAACCCATGTTCCTCAGCAAAAGCCGCGAAAATGAAGTCCGTTTGCGGAACCGGCAGGAAATTCCCGTGCGTTTGCGAGCCTTTCCCGCCCCACAGACCCCCAGAACCCACTGCGATCTTGGATTGCTCAACTTGATACCCCGAGCCTTGAGGGTCCAGTTCGGGATCGATAAAGCTGGTCAATCTTTGCTTCTGGTACGACTTGAGCACGTGTACCCGCGGTACGTAGAAGACAGCTCCGACTCCAACCGCAGCCATCAGGCCCACCGCCAGCCCCTGTTTCCACTGCAAGCCGCCCAGGAAAACGCCCATAATGGCGATCGGAACGTACGTCAGGGCGGTTCCGAGATCGGGCTGAGCTAAGACCATCAGCATGGGGACGCCGACGATGGCTCCGGCTTTCATGAAATCCGACCAGGAGAGGTCGCGGTGGCGCATTTCCGCGAAGTACTTCGCTACCGCAAGAATCAGGATAAGTTTGACCCACTCTGATGGCTGGAAGTGATTGCCACCGGGCATTTTGATCCAGCGCCGTGCTCCCAGATACTTCTGTCCGAACAGCAGCACCGCCATCAGAGCGCCCACGGCGGCAATGTAGAACCAGTGCACCTGATCGAGCAGCGCCTGGTAGTTCACCAGGCTCATCAGAAGCATCATACCGACGCCGCCCATCACCCAGTAAACCTGGCGCACATGCGCGCCTGCGAACTTGGTGTGCAGGGTGGCGCTATGGATCTCCATGACCCCGAGGCTGCAAATCAGGAGCACGAAGCCTAGCAAGACCCAGTCGAAATCGCGAAATGATACGTAGCGCGCCATTCAGTACCGAGTACCCAGTACCAAGTACCGAGCAACCGCCTCCTCGCCTGATGTTAGGTAAAACGTCATTTTCTTGTTCAAGCCTTTTATCTCGGATTGGGTACACGGACGCGGTACTAGTGAATCCCCGGCGCGGCCGTTGCCAGCGGAACCGATTTCCCATTCACGTCGAGAAAGAAGTGTCCACCTTGCAGCCGATCCTTGTCGCCATCCGAATCCGGCTCGCTCCAAACCCCGCCGATCTCAACCTTGCCGTCACCTTTGGGTTTATCCGCCATCTTGGGAGGATTACGTTGCTGTTTATCGACGAAAGCCTTGATGACCTTGGCCGCAGTACGCGCGGCCAAATAGCCGTGTTCGCCTTCTTCCAGCAGCGTGCAGACCACAATCTCCGGATTGCGCCGCGGTTCCACGCCCACGAACCAGCCGTTGTCCTTGAATTTCGCCTTACCCTCGGCTCCCAGCTTGGCTTTCAACGCGTTGCTGATGGTTTGGGCGCTGCCCGTTTTCCCCGCGAAATCGATATTCTGCAAATGCGACAGGGCCGCTGTGCCGCCTGGATTGACCACCGCCGCCATGGCGTCGGTGATCGTCTGCCAGTTCTGCGGATCGATCGGAACCGTCACCTGATCGGGAACGCTCGAAGCCTGTACCACGCCCGGCGGAAGGTCCGTCGGGTTCGTTACGTGAGGCCTCACCAACCGCCCGCCGCTGGCTATGGCCCCAAAGGCTCGCGCCATCTGGATGGGAGTTGCCGCCACCGCACCCTGTCCAATACCGACCGAGATCGTTTCTCCCGCAAACCACTTCTGTTTGAAGTTGCGGATCTTCCATTGCTCCGACGGCATGACCCCGCTCACTTCCTGCGGGAGGTCGATTCCGGTCTTTTGCCCCAATCCGAGCGCCGTTGCATATCTCGCAATCCGATCGATCCCTAACTTTTCGGCCAGCGTGTAGAAAAACACATCGCACGACTGATAAATGGCTTTGCTGATGTCGACCACTCCGTGCGTGCGGTGCTCGGCGACGACCCAGCACTTGAAGTAGCGCCCATAAAACTCCGCGCCGCCGTTACAGGTCACATGCATGTCCTGCGCGATGCCTTCCTGCAATCCAGCGGTTGCCATGATGATCTTGAAGGTCGAACCTGGCGCCAGTTGCGCCTGAATCGCCTTGTTCAGAAGTGGTTTGTCCGGATCATTGACCAGCTTGTTCCACTCGTCTCGCGAAATGCGTACGGAGAAATCGCTGGGATTGAAGGTGGGCCGGCTGACCATGGCCAGAATTTCACCAGTGCGCGGATCCATCGCCACGATGGCTCCGTTTTTGCCTTCCAGAGCCTCCTCCGCTGCGATCTGCAAATCGATGTCGACTGTCAGTTTCAACTGGTGCCCGGGCACGGCTTCGGTTTCGCCCAGTCGCCCCACTTCGCGCCCATGGCTGTCGACCAGGGCCTGCCGCGAGCCGTTCTTGCCCATCAGCATCGCGTTGTACTGCCGTTCTACGCCAGAGATGCCCACAAGGTCGCCGGGGTTATAGAGCTCAAACTGGGGCTGGTTGAGCATGTCTTCACTGACTTCACCGACGTAGCCGATCAGGTGCGCCATGAATCCGTTGCGCGGATACAGGCGCCGGTGGTCCATGATCGTGTCCAGTTCCGGCAGTTCGTTGCGATGCGCTTCGATGAAAGCCAGCTCATCGGGCGTGATGTCTTCCTTAAGAAAGATCGGCTGATACTGCGGCATCGAGGCGAACCGGCGGATGCGAGTCCGCACCTCGTTTGGATCGAGATGCAGCCCTTTGGCAATCATGTCGGCGTCGGCAGTTAAATCGCGCGATGAATCTCGCAGCAGCAGTGCGGAGAACGATGGATAGTTGTCAACAATCGTGCGCCCTTCGCGGTCGAGGATCTTGCCTCGCGGCGCCAGCACCGGCACGTTGCGAATGCGGTTTTTTTCCGCGGCCAGCGAATAGTATTCGCTCTGCATCACCTGAAGCCGCCACAACCCGTAGGCGAGCACCAGGAAGATGCCGAGGATGATGTACTGCGCCGCCGTCAGGCGCAGCGCAGAGACTTTTTCGTCGCGGCCGAACATCAAATCAGTCCTTGGTCGTTGTTCGTCAGTCGTTGGTCACAATCGGACGTAACTCAATTGTAAGCGTGGACGAAGCGCCCGTACATCGCGCGTCAGTAACGGAAGTCATTCCATCCCACCGGATGATGGGGGCCCGGCCAGCGACCAATGACCAGTGACAAACGACCTTCTCACGTTCTCTGCTTCAACTTGTCCAGGAAGAAGAACAAGATCACCCCCAGAAAGGCGTTGGCCAGCCCGGCGATGATGCCACGGCTCCAACTCCAGTTCAAAGTGAGGCTGACTAATCCGCGGGCCACGGTGAAATAGACGGCAGCATGGACGAGATAGAACCCCAGGGTGACTAATAGACGCGCCCCTGCGTTTTCCACGTCGAGCTTCACCCCAAGAGACGAAGCCCCGTAACCGACGACGGTCTTTGCGATCCCGTACAAGCCCAGCGGAAGCCCGCCCAACGAATCCTGCATCAGGCCGATGACAGCACCGGTCAGCAGCCCGGAAATCGGATTGCGACGCGCCATACCGAAGAAAATCGTCACCAGCAGCGGTAGGTCGAAGTAAGCGAAAAATGGAAACCGGCGCGGCAGGAACGCTTGCAGAAAGAGGGCGAGCAGCGGAATACCGATCGTCGCGGGAATACTGAACCGGTAGACCTCAACCTGCTCCCCTGATGTGTAGGTAATGGGCACGCTATTGTGGATTGTTCTCGCTGGCCGGCGGAGTGGGCTGTTGCGGCTGGCTTGGCGGAGGCGCAGAGTTGGGCGGCGCGGGCTTAAGCGCGGGGTCATCGACCGGCTTAGCCTGCAGCACTGATGGTTTGGGATTCGTCGCCGGTTTCACGGGAATTGATGACGGCAACTTCTGATTCGTATTTGGACCTGACCCAGCTACGGGCGGTGTCGCCCCTGGGACGCGCTCGGTTGAAGTCGAAGACTGGTCCTTGGCGACCTGGGGCCGCTGAGCGCCAACAGGTTTGGTTCCCGCATTGGTAGCCGAAGGGGGCTTGGTGGCGCCGGGTGCACCCGGGACAGCGACATTCGCGTCCGCCGGAGGCTTATCCGGCACCGAAGGCAATCTCTGCGCCAGAATGTCAGAGGCGCGCACTCGGACGTTCTCCTCTGCAACCGCCTGCCGGTCTTGCTTTTCGACCAGCACCAGCACTTCTTCCAGCTTACTCAAGTCGGCGCCAGGCTTGATCCTGATGTTAAGAAACAGGTCTTTGCCGTTCGACACCTTCCCGACAGTTCCCACAGGTAGCCCCTTAGGGAAAATCTGATCTCCGCCGCTCGTCAGTACCGTTTCGCCGACTGGCACTTCCTCATCGCTCATTACGCGCTCCAGCGTGACTTCGCCAGCAGGAGTTCCTCGCAAGACACCCTGCAAGCGAGATTTTTCGAGGATGACTCCCACTCCGCTGGTCTGATCGTTAATCAAGAGCACTTGCGAAACCGACGGATACACCAGCATCACTTTGCCCACGATACCGTCCGCTGTAATCACTGCCATATCGCGCTTCAGTCCGGCATCGCCGCCTTTATCGATGTAGATGATTCGAGACAGATCGCTGCCACTCGAACCGATTACCTGGGCGGCGACGGTCTTGGAGATAAATTGCTCTTTGAAGGCGAGCAAGGTTTGCAGGCGCCGGGCCTGAGCGGCGTCTTCGCTGAGGCGCACCTGCTCAATCCGCATGCGCTCGATCTGCTCTTTGAGTTCGCGGTTTTCAGCGCGCACGCCGCGAAGATAGAAGTAGTTATGCCAGAGACTGTGGATGCCGCTCTGCACCCAGACGACGCCACGCTCAACCGGAGTGACCACGTCCACTGCCCAGACACGGATCAGGCGGGTATTTTCGATTTCTCCGCCGCCTCTCTTGACCTGAACCGCCAGTCCAAGCACCTGCAGAAACAGCACACCCATCAGGATGATTAGATTGCGGTAGCGGCCGAGAACGGATTCCATAAAACCAGTTTCAAAAGTTTCAAGGTTTCAAAATTTCAAAGTCTCAAAATCGTCATCGGATGACATTCACGCCACCGTTCGACGTGAAACCTTGAAACTCTGAAACCTTGAAACCTGAAACTGCTATTCGATCGAGATCTTTCTGAGCAGCTTGAAGTCGCTGAGCATCTTGCCCGTGCCCAGCACGACGCTGCACAGCGGATCATCGGCGATCGAAACCGGCAAACCGGTTTCTTCGCGGATGCGTTTGTCGAGATTTTTCAGCAGCGCGCCCCCGCCTGTCAGCACGATACCGCGGTCGCTGATATCGGCGGAAAGCTCTGGAGGCGTGCGTTCCAGCGCCACGCGGATCGCATTCATGATGGTCGAAACGCATTCACTCAACGCCTCGCGAATTTCGCCGTCGTCGACGGTAATCGTCTTGGGCACGCCCTCGATCAGGTTGCGGCCCTTGATCTCCATCGTCATGGGCTTGTCGAGCTGATGCGCGGAGCCGATCTCCATCTTGATCTGCTCGGCCGTGCGCTCGCCGATCAGCAGGTTGTATTTCCGCTTCAGATAGTTCATGACGGCTTCGTCCATCTGATTGCCAGCCATCCGGACGGACCGCGAGTAGACGATACCGCTGAGCGAAATGACTGCAATATCGGTAGTGCCGCCGCCGATGTCGACGACCATGTTGCCGCTGGGCTCGGTAATGGGCAGCCCGGCGCCGATTGCCGCCACCATCGCCTGCTCCACGAGATGAACTTCGCTCGCTTTGGCGCGATACGCCGAATCCATGACCGCCCGCTTTTCCACTTGCGTAATTTCCGAAGGCACGCCGATCACAATTCGGGGATGCACCAGCATCTTGCGGTTGTGCGCCTTCTGGATGAAGTAATTCAACATCTTCTCGGTAACTTTGAAGTCGGCGATCACACCGTCTTTCATGGGCTTGATGGCGACAATGTTGCCGGGCGTGCGGCCCAGCATCTCTTTCGCCTCTTTGCCCACAGCCTCGACTTCCCCCGTGTTCTTATTAATGGCAACGATGGATGGCTCATTTACCACGATGCCTTTGCCGCGCGCGTAGACCAGCGTGTTGGCGGTGCCGAGATCGATGGCCAGGTCGCTCGAAAAAATGCTGAAAAGCGAGCGAAGGTTGTGGTTGCGCGTGGCGCCTGAATGAAATCCGTTGTTTGACATGACGAAATGTTCTCGCGTCTCTAGACTGCTACCGTCCGGGACTTGCCCGGTAGTTCTTTTACTTGTAGGTGGCTGGCTAACCCTATTCTACGAGAATGCTGACCACCTTGCTCAACCGTAAGTTCTTGGCCGGCAGCGAAACCAGCCGCCGCCGTGCTACTGAATAATGATCTTTTTTTGCTGCGTGTTCACTCCGCCCTGAGCCGTCTGCGCGGTTACCGTAATGACGGCTTCCCCGGGAGGCAAAGGCGGCGTGAAGTAATGGAACGACCCGTCGCCGCCAAGCATCGGCACCTCGCTGCCGTTCACCATGACGCGAGCGCCGGTCTGTGTCTTTCCGGTTACTTCGATCACGTGCCCGTGCTGAATAAACGGATCCAGTTCCAGTTCAATCGCCTCGGTTTGCTTGCCTTTGGCGATAATGGTGAAGCGGTTCTTCTCACTCTCCACCGACTCCTTCCCTGCCGTATCGTACGACTGCACCATCCAGTAGTAGGCGCCTTCACCCAACCCCGAAACCGTTACTGCTGCTGTGTTTATCTTTTTGTCAACCAGTGTAGAAGAAAAGTAGGGGTTGCGGGAGATGCGCAGGCGGTAACCAACTGCATTCGTCATCGACGTCCAGGAAAACTCGACATCCTTCGTTGCTTCGCCGGAAAACAGAGGAGCCATATTGGCCGGCCCAATCGGCGTTGGGGGCCCGATCTCCTTGGCTTTTTCAAGACGCGAAGCCTGCCCGTTGAATGTGACCTTTTCCCAGTTGGCCAGTTTTACAGTCTCGCCGTTGCGCGTGACCTCGCCGGTTCCTTTCTTCATCAAGATTTCATGCTGGTCCGCTTTCGGATCATTGTGGACCTGCGCCGCCGATTCCGGAGCCAGCGAAGCCGTCGCGCCAGCGACAATGACTTGCGATTTCGAACCCTGGCTATAGGTCGCCGTGGAAAGATCGACCGTTCCCGTGCTCACCGCGACCGCAACATTGGTCTGCTGCTGATCATTGGCGGAGTTCTCTTCAATCACGATTAGGGAATCTTGCTTCACGGTGTAGCTCGTACCGTCATTGAAGACGACCTTGGCCATGCCTTCCGAGCCGGTCTGCACCACGTCGCCTTTTTCCAGGGGCACATTGTAGTCGGCGGTCAACCAGCTGTTTCCGTTACCCTTCTTCACCCGCACGGTGCCGTCGAGGGCAGTGAAATGAGCTTGTTGCGCGGTCGAGGTACCAGAACTTATCGAAGGGGTCATTCCCGCCACGCGCTCGAGCAATTTGCCGGCAACGTCGTCGGCCTTCTTGATCGTGTTTTCCGTAAACTGGGGGAACGCCGCACGCACCGCGATGAAAAAGATCGCGAGGCCGCCCAGAACCATGAGGGCCACACTGCGGTAAGTGATCGTCGTCCACGCAATGTGGATTCCCGGTTTTCGGTTCGCGGAAGACACTTTGGCTGAAAGTCCTTATTAACCTTCGCGATGTGCGGTAAAAGAGAACGGTAGCACAAGGAAAACTGGGCGAAGAACACCGAATCCGTTTGTGAGGTTACCTTGGTGATCAATCAAGTGCGTATCGCGGGCCTCGGATAGGCTTCAAATTGGATCGCATCCGACACCAAGACAAAACACCCGGCACCTGCTTCTGTGAGGTAGACCGCAAAGCCTGCCTTGACAATCGCTTGCAGCCTGCGTCCAAATAGCAGGAAGGCCCGACGCAGTCGGCCCCAATTATCTCTCTTGCAGCGAAATCCTTTTCGAGGTCCGCTCATGCTGAACGCTGGACGCTTCGCCGTCCTTTTCGTGTTGTTCGCCCTCCTTGCAGTGAATGTCACAGCTCAGAAGGTTTCACAACCGACAATATGGGCTAGCAAGCCTGATGTCGCCGCTTTCGAAAAGATTGAGGGCGATCACCTCTCGGCGGCTAGAGCCTCCGTCGCCGTGTTGGTCGCAGCCAAAGGTACGCGGACGATTGAGAACACCCTGGTCCCGTTTGACGAAGCAATCCGTCACATCAACACCGCCGCTTACTTCGCGGGATTGATGCAGCAAGTGCATCCCGACGCTACATTTCGTGACCATGCGACCGCCATGGTGACCAAGGCCTCGGCGGCGCAAACCGAACTCTCGCTGAATCATGACGTCTACAACGCGCTCTCCGCTCTCGACCTTTCGAAAGCTGACGCTGCGACCCGCTACTACGTGCAGCGGCAACTTCTCGAGTTTCGCCTCGCCGGCGTCGACAAGGATGAGGACACGCGCACCCGTATTAAGAAGCTGAACGACCAAGCCACTGAACAGCAATCCACCTTCGACCGGAATATTTCTGACGACCAGAAAAGCGTAGAGGCTGATCCTGCCGAGCTAGACGGTCTGCCGCAGGATTTCATCGATCGCCACAAGCCCGGACCCAATGGGAAAGTGCGTATCACCACCGACTACCCCGATGCGTTGCCGGTCCTGACCTTTACCAAGAGCGACGCCCTTCGCCGCAGAATCTACGTGGCATTTGATACCCGCGCCTATCCCAAAAATCAGGAAGTGCTTACCAATCTTCTGAAAACGCGTTACGAAATCGCAACACTGATGGGCTATTCCAGCTGGGCTGACTACAACGCTGCCGACAAGATGATTCTGAAAGGCCACAACATCGCCGATTTCATTCAGCAGATCAACGATGCTGCCCGGCCACTGGCTCAACGGGAGTTTGAAATGCTACTCGCCGAGAAGCGCAAGACGGATCCCGGCGCCAAAGAAATCGGCGACTACGAATCGTCCTACGTGGGCGAACTGGTCCGCCGCTCGCAGTACAACTTTGATTCCCAGTCTGTGCGCCCTTATTTCCCATTTAACCAGGTGAAGCAAGGCATCCTCGATTCCGCCAGCGACCTGTTTCACGTCACCTTCCAGCAGGAGCCGAATATCCCGTCCTGGGATCCCGCCGTGGAAACCTGGATTGCACTCGACAAAGGCAAGGCCATCGGCCGGTTCTATCTCGACATGCACCCGCGCCCAGGGAAATACAGCCATGCGGAAATGGCCCCGGTGCTCGATGGTGTTCGCGGCAAACAACTGCCGGAAGCGATCCTGGTATGCAATTTTCCGGCACCGACAGCCAGCGATCCCGGCCTGATGACCTACGACGACGTGACGACTTTCTTCCACGAGTTCGGCCACTTGATGCACCATATACTGGGCGGTCAACAGCAATGGGCCGGCATCAGCGGCATCAGCATGGAGTCGGACTTCGGCGAAGCTCCTTCGCAGATGCTCGAAGAATGGATTCGCAGCCCGCAAGTACTGGCCAAGTTTGCCCGTCACTACAAAACTGGAGAACCGATTCCAGCCGAACTAGTGACCCGCATGAACCGTGCTTCTGCCTTCGGACGCGCCGGATGGGTTTCGCGCCAGAACGATTACACGGCCATCTCCTATGACATCTACAAAGGCAAACCGGAGGATGTTGACCTGGACGCTGTCACCCTTAACGCGGAGCGGCATTATACGTTGCTGACTCCGCTGGAAGGGACGCATATGTGGGCTTCATTTGGCCATTTGGGCGGCTACTCTTCCGCCTATTACACCTATCTTTGGGACAAAGTGATCGCCGAGGACTTTTTCGTGCAGTTCGACCACAATAACCTGCTGGCAGGCGACGCGCCCATCCGCTACCGGCACCTGGTACTCGAGCCGGGCGGTTCCATGTCGGCGAACGACTTGGTCAAGAACTTCCTCGGCCGGCCACAGAACATGGTCGCTTTGCAGCAGTGGATGGGGGAGGAGTTCGATAAATCCGGCGGCACAACAGCGGGCAAATGAAGATTTGGCGCTAAGAACCTGAAGCCGTTTTTGCCAGCAGATCGCATACCGAGTCCACATTGGTGATGATCGTATCGCCCATGTGTTCGAGGGAGGCGATAGAGTGGCTGGCTGCCGTTTCGTTGCCAAACCCCGAGGCATCACGAACCAGGATGGGCCAGAAACCGAGATCGGCGCCATGCCGGCAGGTTGGATCGATGCCGATTTCCAGCGCAATTCCGACGATCAGGAAACTGCGAATGCCGCAATCGCGCAGCGCAAGCTCGAGATATGTCCCCGCGAAGGCCGACATCGTGATTTTGTCGACGATCGCTTCTCCCGGCCGGGGTTCAAGTTCCGGAACAATCTGAAATGCGGGGCTATCCCGCGGAAACATTGGCTTCACTTTTTCCGGGGAGTCCACACGTTGCCATGCCATCGCTGTCCGGTATTGAAACGCACCCATTAGTTCTTTGGGCAAAGACATATGGCGGGTAAAAAATGTCCGGATTCCGGCACGCCGGGCGGCCGCTAGCACCTTCGCGACACGCTCAATAATTTCTCTCCCGTTGGCAATCTGCGGCGTGATGCCGGATTGCATGTCATAGACCAGCAGTGCAGTGTTCTTGGTCGTAACGAGTTCCTCAAGTGATGCCGGAATCTTCAATCCCAAATGTTCTTTCATACGATCGTTTTCGCCTTTCTGATGCGCTTTCCCAATCATTAAGTCGAAGAAAGTCTCCAGCCGTCGCTTGCCGGTCCCTTTGACTCAGTTGTAGCATCAATATTCGGAGAACTCATAACTTGCAGCGGCTTTCGATCAAGGAGACATCATGGCAACCGATATTATGGCCGCCCCGGCCGGTCTGAGCAGCAGCCAGACTCGAGTATTCAAGAATTTCATCGATGGAGAGTGGGTCGAGTCAACGAGCGGGCAGACTTTCGAGAACCGCAATCCCGCCGATACTCGCGATCTGGTTGGCATCTTCCAGAAATCCAACCGGGAAGACGTAAACGCAGCTGTGGACGCGGCGAAGCGGGCCTTTACGAAATGGCGACTGGTCCCGGCTCCACGGCGCGCGGAAATCGTGTTTCGGGCCGCCGAGATCCTGATCGAGCGCAAGGAAGACTATGCCCGCGATATGACGCGCGAGATGGGCAAAGTTCTCGCCGAAACCCGCGGCGACGTCCAGGAAGCCATCGATGCCGGCTACTACAACGCGGGCGAAGGACGCCGGATGTTCGGTCCGACTGTGCCCTCCGAAATGCCTAACAAGTTTGCCATGGCGGTGCGCCAGCCGATCGGCATCTGCGGCATGATCACGCCCTGGAATTTCCCGATGGCGATCTCGTCCTGGAAACTGCTGCCGGCGGTGGTCTGCGGCAATACCTGCATTATCAAGCCGGCTCAGGATACGCCGCTCTCCACGTTCAATCTCGTGCGTGCCCTTACCGATGCCGGACTCCCGAAGGGAGTGATCAATGTCGTGAGCGGATTTGGTGCGGAAGTCGGCACCCCCCTCGCCGAGCACTCCGACGTGCGCGCCATCTCGCTCACCGGATCGTCGGAAGTGGGCCGCATCATCGGCGGCATCGCTGCGAAGAGTTTCAAGCATTGCTCGCTCGAACTTGGCGGCAAGAATCCGATGATCGTGCTCGACGACGCCAACCTCGATCTTGCCATCGAAGGTGGCCTGTGGGGAGCCTTCGGAACCACTGGACAGCGGTGCACCGCCACTAGCCGCATCATCGTGCAGAAACGCGTATACCGCGAATTTGTCGAACGTCTCGTCGATCGAGCCAAGAAGCTGAAAGTCGGCAACGGCCTCGATGAAACCGTGCAGATGGGACCCGCGATCAACCAGAAACAACTCGAGACCGATCTGAGCTACGTCGAGATCGGCACTAATGAAGGCGCCAAGCTAGTGTGTGGCGGCCATCGTCTCACTGAGGGCGAGTATCAGTATGGCTGGTTCATGGAGCCGACCGTGTTCACCGACGTGGATCCCAAGATGCGCATCGCCCAGGAAGAAATCTTCGGGCCAGTGGTGTCGATCATTCCTTGCGAAAACATGGAAGACGCGGTCGAAATCGCCAACGGCATCGCATACGGCCTGTCGTCGGCGCTCTACACCAAAGACGTGAACAAGGCGTTCTCGGCGATTCGCGACCTGGACGCCGGGATCACCTACATCAACGCCCCTACGATTGGTGCCGAGGTGCACTTGCCCTTCGGCGGCACAAAGGCCACCGGCAACGGCCACCGCGAAGGCGGCATCGGCGCGATCGACTTCTACACGGAGTGGAAGTCGGTCTACGTCGACTACTCAGACAAGTTGCAGAAAGCGCAGATCGACCGGGAAGACTAACCCACACGCCCGTCATCCTGAGCGAGGATTGGACTTCGCGCCAAAGCGCGAAGTCCAACCGCAGTTGAAGGACCCCACTTTGAGCACTTGCCGATTTTTCTCTGCGCCCTCGGCGTCCTCGGCGGTTAGAATTCTTGCTTATGCCGCTCGCTCAAGCCCGCGAAATCACCGCCGCCTCCCGCCTCGAAAACGTCCGCTATGCCATTCGCGACCTGGCGTGCGTGGCCGACGAAGTCATCCAGCAAGGACACAAGGTCCTTCCCCTGAACGTCGGCGATCCCTTGAACTTCGACTTCCAGACGCCTGCGCACATGATCGAGGCTGTCCACAAAGCCATGCGCGACGGCAAGAATGGATACGCTCCATCCCCAGGAGTTCCGGAAGCGCTCGAAGCCATTCGCGGTGAGGCAGCACGCAAGGGCATCACGACCGTTCGCGACGTGTTCGTCACCTCGGGCGTCAGTGAAACCGTCGATCTCTGTCTCTCGGCGCTGGTGAATCCCGGCGAAGATGTCCTTACCCCCAGCCCCGACTACCCGCTCTACTCGGCCGTTCTCTGCAAGCTGGGAATCCGGCTCAATGCCTACGATCTCAACGAGGACGACGCCTGGCAGCCCGAACTGGCCGACATCGAACGCAAGCTCACTCCCCGCACCCGCGGAATTGTTCTGATTAACCCGAATAATCCGACCGGATCGCTTTGCACTCGCCAGATGCTGGAGCAGGTCGCGGACCTCGCGCGCCGTCACAATCTGATCGTTTTTTCCGACGAGATCTACGACAAGCTGATCCTGGAAGACACGCCGCACCTGGCCTTCGCGGCCCTCGCGCCTGACGTGCCTTGTGTGACCTTCGGCGGCATGTCCAAGAATTACCTTGTCCCCGGATGGCGCATCGGCTGGGGTATCGTCTCGGGTGACGCAACGGCGATGAAGACCTATACCGAAGGTGTACACCGCCTGCTGCGCGCCCGACTGTGCGCGAATCATCCGGAGCAGTACGCCATCAAGCCGGCACTGGAAGGTCCGCAGGATCATCTGGTCGAGGTCAGGAGCAAACTGCGCGCCCGTCGCGATCTGACTCAGAAGTGGTGCGAATCCACCCGGCGCGTTAGCTGCGTTGCCCCGCGCGGAGCTTTCTACGCCTACCCGCGGGTCGACATCCCCGAAAGCGATGAGGTCTTCGTGAAGGAACTCATCCGCCAGAAGCACGTCATGGTCGTCCATGGCTCCGGCTTCGGCCAGAAACCCGGCACACAGCATTTCCGCATCGTTTTCCTGCCCGACGAGCCGACGTTGACGAAGGCCTATGCCGGCATCGCGAGTTTCATTCGCGAGCGGTACGGGGACTGAGTCTAAAGCCAATCCTGAAAAGCCGTAAAGGACCCCGCGGGGTGGTATATACAGACGGCAAAATGCTCCCCCCCCACCCTCAACCGCTTTTGATGTTGATTTGGCCCGGGCTCTCCCTCGCGCACTACCCACGACATAAGCAAATCCATCGGGCGCGCACGGGCATAAGTATCGACGTGGCCTGGCTGACTGAATCCCTTAAACGGACTCTGTACCCTCTAAAAGTCTTGTTTTGAACATGAATCAACCAGAGTAGTATATGGACAAACACCCTCACATTCGGAGTCGCGCCTCTGAGAGTGGCTGGCGCGTCAATTGGTCGCAAAGGAGCCCTAGTTTGGGACGCATTCGTCATTCCTGGCGAAAAGCCTTTTTGTCGGCCTTGGATGAATCAGACCCCGATGAGTTGCCCGGTCGCATCGAATACGCAATTACCACGCTCGAAAGACGGTATGCCGAATGGGGAAGCGATCCCGGAACCTCAGCTGAACTGAATGCAATCCAAAAAGCGCTCTCGGCTCTTGGACGCCTGATGCGTGAAGAGCTCGCAACGTATCAAGATGCTCCTGTTAGAGAAGAGCAAGAGATTTCAGACGCGACGCGGCGCAATCTGACGAGCGAACTCGGGCACATCCTGCACTTGTTCCTTGTTCTGGGCTCCTGACACGGTTGTTGCAAAACAAGTGTTGAACTGGGGATTTATCATCAGTTGTCCTGGCGAGGTCCTCCTGGGTCGGATCTCATGTAGAACTTGTGCTGGTCTTCGTGGGTGATCCGAAATCCGCGCTTCTCGTAAAAGTAGCGGGCGGGATTTATCTTTACAACCGCCAGTGTCATGGCTTTTGATTGATCAGCCGCGTGCGTCAAAAGTATGTCCAGAACTTTCGTCCCGATGCCGCGCCCTTGCATCGTAGGGATCACGTAGAAGGAGCCGAGGTTGATTGTCCTGTCTTCAACTTGCTCTTGAATCCAGCCCACATCCTGTCCGTCGGCGATGATGATCCTGACTTCCTCAACGTTGAAGAACCCAGCAAAGTTCCTCTCCTCCCTCGTCTGATCCCAGCCGAAAAGGCGTTCGATCATTCCACGCATAGTTTCGAAATAGACGTTGCGGGCGAAGACGAAGTCTTCACTGCACGCTGTTCGAAGCGCAATCTTCACTATTCGCTGCCCC
>Ga0307474_10000409_pt1 | contig 30875 bp, 26 predicted proteins | sample atmos_gasesECM1C_2_FD_203312 | JGI IMG/M metagenome (GOLD analysis project Ga0307474, IMG submission 203312) | Hardwood forest soil microbial communities from Morgan-Monroe State Forest, Indiana, United States - atmos_gasesECM1C_05 | ecosystem: Environmental > Terrestrial > Soil > Temperate... | reverse complement strand
CCGGATCCACGATCTTAACCTCGAGACCCGGGAGCGGGGTTCCACAACTGACAATCTGCGTGGCGCCGCCGATTTCTGAGACCTCGGTAGTCATGCGGGCCTTCCCCAGCGCCAGGGCACGCTTGTTGACGGAAACCATGTTGCGACCGCCCAGTGACACAGCCAAAGTATTCTCGGCCAGCCCGTAGGCGACATGGAAACTCTCGGACTTGAGTCCATAGGGCTGAAACGCTTCTAGAAACCGGGTGTAGGTATCCGGTTTTACGGGTTCCGCGGCGCACATCAATACGCGAAGCGAGCTGAGGTCACAAGCTTCCAGGTTTTCCTTCGAAAGCCTCCCGGCGCGCAAGCAATAGTCGTAGGCGAAGTTGGGGGCAGCCGCCGCAGTGGCGTGGTAGGTCGTTATCGCATTGAACCATAGGATCGGCCGCTGAATGAAGTCCATGGGAGCGAACCCGTACGTCGTGCCACCTTTCAGTGCCGGATATAGGTAGCACCCGATCAGTCCCATATCGTGATACTGCGGAAGCCAGGAAACGACGACTGGCGCTGGATGGTCGATCACGAGCGCATAGGTATTCAGGATGTTCTCGTGCGTCACGATCACACCCTTGGGCTCCATCGTCGAACCCGACGTGTACTGAAGGAACAAGATCTTCGAAGGATCGACTGGTAGGCGGTCCGAAACCGTGTCCACGAAATCTTCCGTGACGATCCACGGAAGACCGGAAATGTAATCTATGTCGACGCCCGACGCCGATACTCCACGTCTAGCGAGATTCGTCTTGAGAGATGCGCGGTAATCTCTGCTCGTTAAGATCCCAGCCGCCTGGCAATCTTTTGCGATGTGGACCGTCTTGTATAGAGCGCTCTGGAAGCCGCGCGAACTGGGGGGATAGACCGGCACCGGGATCAATCCGGCGCGCACGCAGCCAAAAAATGCGCAGATCATTTCGAGCCCCGGCGGGTAGGCAAGCAGAACCCGATCGCCCGCCGCGAAACGACCCTCTTTCCGCAAATGTCCGGCGATCGCTTGCGTTCGACGGAGAAACGACGCGTAGGTGTGGGTTTCGATGGGGTCGCCGTTTACGTCAAGGTACGAATAAAGTAGTTTGTTCGGATGCTCATCTGCCAGCCTATCCAGGTTGTCCAGAATCGACGCTGTCATCAATCAGCGATCCTCCAAGATCGAATAGAACGCAAGTCAGTAAAACGAAACACCCTTCGCCTCCGAGTGAGGGAAACACGATCGAGTCTCAAAGCGCAGACCGGAGTTGTGGGCTCACTGTGAGAATGTACGCCTTTTTTCTCGTATAAATCGCCGATCGACTAGCTCGGGAACAGGCGTTCTCCATTTCGCCACACAGGGCGCGAGACTTGCGGAGCAACGCCAAGCTTCTATCGCCCCAAGCAGGAGGCCCGTTGCTACGGTTCATTGGTTGGTATATTAGCAAAACATTTGGACAACGCCATGCGTCATCGCTTCCTGGATGAAGCGCCGCACCCACGTTTTGTCCGTTCCGAATATTATTGATTGCCCTTCAGGTCTCGCAATAAAATATTTCTGGGAGACCGTCGACCGCGGCAACAATTTCGCCGCGGGTCAGGGTACATTCATGTAACTTGTGGAACGCGTCAGGTTCAATTTACCATGATCGCGGAGGCGCCGATGACGTTTGAGACCGAAGAGGAGATTCCGCAAGAGCCGGAGATATCGGATCTTGTACCATCGGAAGCCTCGGCGTCGCCGATTATCGAGCCGGGCGGTGGTTCTTCCTTCCCGAAAGTCTTACGTAGCCGCCTGGATGGTTTTTTTGCCGAACAGAACATTTCGCCTAAAGCGGACCGGACGATGCGGGTCAAAATCGCTGCAGGTCTGGCGGTTCTCGCGGGGAGCTGGATTGCTCTGTATGCGCTCAGGCCCGGTTCATGGAAGTTTGTTGCCCTCTACCTTTTAGGCGGGCTCGCGCAGACATTCCTTTTGTTGAACATCGCCCATGACAGCAATCACAACGCCATCTCGTCCCGGTCGGTCGTAAACAAAACCCTGAACTATGTCTTCGATTTGTGCGGAATCAGTTCGTACATGTGGCGCATTCTCCATCATCGGGGCCATCACTCCTGCATCAATCTTCACGGCGAAGATGACGCGCTTTCGGGACGCGGCATCTTTCGCTTTACACCCTATGAATCCCACTTGCCGTGGCACCGGTTCCAGCACATCTACGCGCTGTTCGTTTACGCACTGTTCTCTCTCGATTACGTGTTTTTCCGGGACTTCCAATGCTTTTTCTTCCCCACCCACGAATATCTGAGACGCACCAAACATTCTCTGCGAGAATACGCGATTCTCTTTGTCGGCAAGGGCTTCTACCTCACTTACATGCTTGTTTTGCCGGTGATGGTGCTGGGGAAATCGCCTCTGCTGGTTGCCGGGGCGTTCCTCCTGGTCAATCTGATCGTCGGTTTAACCGTAACGCTCGTATTCCAGTCCACCCACACCATCGACACCACCTACTTTCCCTCGGACCGTTGTGAGTTTGACAACGGCGTGTATCACATCTTCGCGACAACGGCCGATTATGCAACCGAAAACCCGCTTGTCGGTTGGCTCGTGGGCGGGCTTAACCATCACATCGTGCACCACCTGTGCCCTTTCGTGTGCCACACCCACTATGCTCCGCTAACCAGGATTGTGAAGGAGACGGCCGAAGAGTTTGGGGTCTCTTATCGGCAGAACCCCACCATGACCGGGGCAATCCGGCATCATCTGATACTCTTGAAGCAACTGGGGAACTAAAACTGATTCTGAGCGTTTTATTTTTTCGGTATGGCCCAGCCACCACTTCCTACACGTGACATGGAAACTTCTCCGGTTCGAGGACGGCTGGGTATGAGTTCATCAACGCCTGTCCCCATTGTTTCCCGATTTCGCTGCTTTGCGGATTCTCCCGCATTGGCCCGCAATCCCGTGCAGATTTTGTCCAGATACAACGAAATCTTCGGCGACACATTCCGGATCTATTTGGGTGGTCTCAAGGAAGCGATCGTTACCATCGATCCCGCTGTCATTCAGCACGTGTTGAAGACCAATGCGGAGAACTACCAAAAATCCGAAATTCAAGTAAAGCGTATGGGACATTTTCTGGGGAAAGGTCTTCTGACGACCCACGGAGAAGCCTGGCGCACGCAGCGGCGTCTAATCCAGACGGGCTTCGATCGAAAGCAACTCGATGTGCTGTCGTCAATCATGCAGGACTCCCTCGCCGAATCGCTGCGGGATTTCGACAGACAGGTACGTAAAGGCCCTGTCGATATCTACCCCCGCCTGATGAAGATTACCTTCGCTATGGTGGCCCGATCGCTATTTGGCGCCCGCTTGAAGGATGAAGACATCGATCTTGTCAGCCAGACCATTTGCACCGTCCAGGAATTCATCGTTCGGCAAACCCTCCAGCCCTATCTGAATCCCTGGTTCGCGGTCTCGGGCGAACTGCGCAAACACGAAGACATGCGAGCCCGCGCCGACGCCATTCTGCTCGAATACATCAGGAAGCGCCGCCATGAACCGCGCGGCCAAGATCTGCTGCAGACATTGATGGATGCGCGTTACAGCGATGGCGAAGGCATGAGCGATGAACTCATCCTGAGCGAGAGCATGCAACTTCTGGTTGCCGGCCATGAAACATCGTCGAATGCTCTATCCTGGCTTCTTTTTCTTTTGAGCTCGCGTCCAGATTGCCTTGAAAGGATACGGCAGGAGTTTGATACCGTGCTCGGTGACGCGCCTCTGAGCTACAGCGACGTTCCCAAATTCGAATTTGCGACTCAGGTAATTCAGGAGGCGCTCCGCCTCTACCCGCCGTTTTGGATGGTCGACCGCATGGCTGTCGCAGACGACCGTGTAGGCGACGTCGCCATACCCCAGGGATCGATGGTCATTGTGTATGTGTATGGTGCGCATCATGCCCCGCGCTACTGGCAAAAGCCGGAGAATTTCGATACGGAGCGTTTCACCAAAGCAAACGAGAAGCTGCGCACACCCTTTACCTTCCTTCCCTTCGGTGGCGGACCGCGAAGCTGTATCGGTGGAAATTACGCGATGCTGCAGATCCTCATGATATTACGCGATCTGCTCAGAGCGTACGATTTTCAGTTGGCTCCGGGGCAGATGATCGAAGCTCGCCCGATGGTCATCCTGCGGCCGAAACATGGAATCCGCATGATGTTCACCAAGGCAAATTGTCATCCTGTGCTAGTTGAAGGAGTGCATTCGCACCGATAAGTCGGCATATTGGCATGACGACTGGCCCAATCCGGATTGCTGCCGGTTGACGGGTTATGTGAAAGTTATCCAAACGCCGACACTAGATCGATTGACTTTGGCGCATTCGCAAATTCTTGGACTTGTATCTGAGTCGAGCCTAGCATGCGGCACAGCAATGGCACACCGCAAAAGCGCTGCAACTTCTCGCGCCACGGACTCAATCACGCCGTGGCTTCCGCCGCACTACGCGACAATCGCGTGCCAGATAGTGTCTGATCCCCGAGACCCGAAAGAAATAGAGCATATGGCCGGAATCGACTCGACCGCTGCGCTTTAACGGAAGCCATAGGTCTGCCGGCCCCCTATACCGCCGGCTAGTTCAGTAGCGATTCCCAGTTGGCTGGTACCCTTCCTGCCGGTCCGGGCGCAGGCTGCTTTTCTGGATGCGAGTGCGGCGGAAGCAACTCCACACCCTTGATCATCCCCTGCTTCTCGTAATCGAAGAACCAGTCCTCACCCGGTTCAAAGCTGGCAATGATCGGATGCCCTGTGGCCGCCGCATGCTTTGATGCATGCTGACTCGGAGAACTATCACAGCATCCTATGTGCCCACACTCGGCACACCGACGGAGATGAAGCCACCAACCTTTCGGTGAGGCCAGGCATTCCACACACCCGTCGCCACTTGGTTTCGAAGCGGGATTAAGTCCGCGGCGATCTTTCCTCATTTTCAATTTTCCCTTAGCCGTATTAGTCTAACCTGATTTTCCCAATTGAACAGTCTTTCCTCACCTGTCTGTAATAAGATGTCGAAATCCTTTTCGCAAAGCCAGGATCCATCGTGCGAACCCGCCAAAACGAAAAGCAGCCGTTTCATCCAAAGGTGTGCAACTCAACACATTCCAAAAGCGAAATTGCAAAAGTTCGCTTTCGAACTGAACACGATTCATTCAGCCAATCTGTAGTGCCGGATGTGCGGTGCAGCGGCCGGATCCGAAGAAAGGGCCGCGTAGCTCATTTAGCTTCTTGTCAAATTGAAGGCTCAAGATGAACGACCAACAGAAGGAGCAGTATTCTGCAGTGCGAGATCAAGAGATTCGTGCGGCACTGGATCAGCATTGGGCGGCGTCCGATGCCAACGATTTTGAAACGGAGCACCGCATCTATCACGAGGACGCGGTGCTGGAATACCCGCAGTCGGGCGAGCGAACCCGCGGTCGACGCAACATACAGAACCAACGCGCCAGTCAGCCGAGCAAAAAGCGGTTTGCTGTCCGACGAATTATTGGCTGCGGTGATCTTTGGATCAGCGAATTCATCCTGACATACGACGGCAAGCCGTCCTACACCGTGAGCATCATGGAGTTCAGGGACGACAAGGTTGCGCGGGAAACGCAGTACTTTGCCGATCCATTTGTGGCTCCCGCATGGCGCGCTCAATGGGTCGAACGCATGGACGCATAATCTCCAGGCGCGAGAATTCGCTGACGACATAGCCATTTGCGCTTTGCAGCATAGTCGTCGAGAGCAGAGATTAACGCCAGAGACCCGCTAAGTCCTGATTAACGTTACCGGGGAACTCGAACTGTATGATATGCGGTATCGGTAACAGCGCATCCTCCGATGGAGGGACAAGAGGTGGATTGGAAACGGTGGGTCCAGTTTGTGCTGCGGGGGAGCGTTGTGCCGGATTGGGGTCTGTCATACCTGCATGACTGGTCTGATTGACGGATCGATTATTTATAACCCTGAGCCGCTGGAGAGGCCCGCTCCCGGGAATGTGCTCGTGTGCTGTTCCCAGCCAAACGCGGGTGTCACTCTGGATCTTTGAGAGAAACGGGAGGAATCCAATCATGCGTTCTGACATTGTGCCCGGAGGCATTTTCCCCAACTACGAACTGCCCGATCACACGGGCAAACTGCGCAAGCTCAGCGAGCTACAGGGCGAGGATCCGCTAATCCTCACGCTTGCGCGCGGCCACTATTGCCCAAAGGAGCACCAGCAGCATTTGGAACTCGCCGCGTTTTATCCCAAGATTGCGGTGGCGTACACGCAGATCGCCACGATTTCTACCGACGACCACCACACGCTCCAGGAGTTTCGAGCATCGGTCGGAGCCCAATGGACCTTCCTTTCGGACCCCGACCGAGCGATTCAGAAGGATCTCGACATCGAGGAGTACACCGACCCTGAGCACAATCCGATGATCCCGCATACGCTCGTGCTCAAGCCGGGCCTGGTGATCTACAGCATCTATAACGGCTACTGGTTCTGGGGCCGTCCGTCGGTCGTCGATCTTTGGCACGACCTACGCGCCCTAACGAATGAGATCCGCCCAGACTGGGATCTGAGTACTCCTGGACTCCGCGAGGCATGGAATGCGGGCGACTTCTCACGTTTCCACGGGTGGAACAAGCAGGCCAGTATGGAAGATGCATCGATTGCACGGAAGAAATAGCACAGCCACAAACTTCGATCTACTGCGGTGTCATCCGGCGTTGCCAAGACCGCAGCATTTGCGGTGGCAAGCTTGCTTAAATGACCATCAGTAATTCGCCTAGGTGCTCTCACCCAAGCAGGCAGATGAGAAACATCGTGTTCATCCGGGATGAACCTGAGAAGCGAAGTGCGCACCCTGTTTCAAAGCGTAGCAACAATACGCGAGCTCGAGTCACGGTAAATCCGTAGGCCGGGGCGTGGGCCAGCACGCGTACAAACCCAAGCCCGGTGATTGAGCAATTCGCCAGGTTCGGCGAATTTTGAGATTGCACTCAAGCCGCAAGACGATCATGGAATTCATGATTCATGAAACCCAAAGCGACCAGAGCATTTACATCGAGCAGTTGGGGTGGTCTGGAACGATGTCGCTGTAGTCGGTGAACTCTTCGAGGTAGATGGCGCATTTCCGGCGCTGCTCGCCAATCTTGCGATTCAGCAGTTTCCGCATTTCAGCCGGTGAGCGCAGTTGCCGCTATCCTCTTGGGTGATGCGGATCGTCGATAATGCCGCTGAGAGAAGCTTTAAGAGCACAGAGCGGATCACTTCCGGCTGGTGCCCCCCTGTGCTGGCGGCCAGAGTGTACATGCGCTCGAAACCGCGAGGTCCCTCAACCTTTATTTCCCACTCGTCGCTGCCGCGAGAACCGATGATTGAGATCCGCCAATCGCCTTGCAATTCACAGAGTGCGTGTTCGATCGAGGCGACAATCTCGGAGCGGTTGACTGGATCGCCCGTGTTCTGCATTTCGACGACGACTGGCATGATGGCTCCTATTGTAGCGAGGGCGCGGCATCGTTGGGAGCAGCACCATTTTGGCCAGCGTCCTAGTCCTGCATTGGGAAAAGATCGGGCTGCGCGGCAGTTTCTTCGGATTGCCGAAAGTTGCTTAAACCGACGCCCACCAGCCGATAACGTTGTCTTGGACTCAGTTCCACTCTTTCTCGCAGCTTTAGGGCGATCTCCGTCAATTCTTCGCAGGAGGAGGGAAGCGAAGCTGGCGTGTGGCTGCGGGTAAGAATCTTGAACTCACTGGTCTTCAATTTGAGAACCACCGTGCGCGCTATCCGCGATTCTTTGCGCGAGGCAAGCCAAAGTTTTTCTGCTAGGCGCCGTATCATTGGTTCAGTTTCCGCCAACGGCACGTCGTGCTCAAAAGTATCTTCGACCGAAATTGATTGGGTCGGCCGGTCCGGCACGACTTCACCATCGTCCATACCGCGGGCGAGGTCGTGCAGGCGCAGTCCATAGCGGCCGTACTGACATTCGAGCACCGGCAAATCCAGCGTTCGCAAATCCCCTACAGTCTTTATGCCGAGCTTCGCCAAGCTCTCTCCCGTTACTTTACCGACTCCTGGCAGTCGTCCGACGGGTAGCGGCAGCAGAAATGCATCTATCTCCTCCGGCTGAATGACAAACAGCCCATCCGGCTTGCGCCAGTCGGAGGCGAGTTTTGCCAGGAACTTGTTGGGCGCTACGCCCGCAGATGCCGTCAAATTCAATTCCTTGGAGATTTGCGCACGAATGGTGCGCGCCACCAGTGTGGCAGTCGGCAAGCCCATCTTGTTCTCGGTGACGTCGAGGTAGGCTTCGTCGAGCGACAGTGGTTCGATCAAGTCGGTATGACGCTTGAAGATTTCCCGGACAGTGTTCGAAACCGCCCGGTAGCGTGTGAAATCCGGAGCGACGAAGATCGCACCGGGACATAAGCGCTCCGCCTGCATGGCTGGCATGGCGGAATGAACTCCGAAAGCTCTGGCCTCGTAGGAAGCGGCACAAACGACAGAACGTTTGCCCTGCCAGGCAACGATCACGGGCTTGCCACGCAGTTGCGCATCATCCCGCTGCTCGACCGAAGCGTAGAACGCGTCCATGTCGACATGGATGATTTTTCGCACAATTAACTGGTAGCACAACGATTCAGCCGAGCGCCTTCCTGCCGAGCCGGTGACGCCCTGGAAAAGTCAGCACACTCTCGCGTGGTGTCATTTCCAATGTCTCCGGACTGGTTAAGCTTGCGCGGTCCTTGGGAAGACTGCCACCGAACATACGAGCGATGTTAAACAGCGATCGGCTGCCACAGACCTGGCATGTGTCGCTTGGGCTGTCGCTGACGACATCACAGTCAGCACATAAAACAGCATTTTGAAGCGCGACCGCATTGAGAACCCGTCCCTTCTCGGGAACGCTTTCAATACCCAAATCCTTCATCACAGAACCTCACCCAGGGTTAGTCAATTCTACCGGCGCGCAGTCTTCTGACTAACACCTTCGTCGATACGTCACATTTTTCAACTCCATTCCTCCGCTATTCATCTCGGTCCACCTCATGTGCATAGTTCATCCGGAGGGAGCGGGCTTCCCGTAAAACAGCACCCGCCCATCCACAACGACCGCAATGTAGCGCCCTGCACTCAGAAACTGCATGACCTTCTTCCCCTCTCGTGCCAGTCGCGCCCAACGAGAAGTGGTTTTGGGATTTTGCTCCAGCCCACGCAGTTCGTGGTCCTCGAACTGAAAATCCACTTCGCGCAATCGCGACCGGCTCGTCCGCCGCACGGGAAAGCTCTGGTTCCCGACGGTGACGATCCTGGCCCCCTCTACTAGGGCCTGGCGCCAAACCGAAATCAGAATCTTCTCTAAGGTCTCGGCCATCGTTTGTCATCGGCGGGATTCGGGAACGCGCCGTCAATCCTTCTCATAATTCGCTCGGCCCATTGCACGGCGGAGCCAACCAGCGACTCCGTGCGTGGACTCGGCCGGCTATCGTGCAGATCTTCCGCCGTTTTTAGATGACGCGCGACAAGGATACCGGCGATGATTCCCAAGACGCGTTTTCGGCCCTCTTCCATTCGGTTCACTCTCCCGTGAGTTCCGCGGCCAGGACATCCAACAGCGGCCCCCTGCTTTTTCGTTCCAGGCGAACCATTCGATGCTCGAATCGTGCCCTGATCTCGCGATATGCACCTGGGGTGATTGCGCCAGTGTGGTTTGCCCGGCGGAGTTCATCGAGTGCCTGGCGAACAACTTCCCGAGCCTGATATCGGTCGCGGGCCGTGTGTTCGTGGTAGATCGCCAGCTGCTCGTAAGCCTCATAGCCCTGACGCGAATTTCCCAACGCGCATCTCCAAAGCTCGCAAGCCACGGCGAAATCGCCATCACGTTTCGCGAGCCGGGCAAGCGAGCGTCGGGCCGCGCGGTCGGTCTCGATGGGCAGCACGGACGCGATCGACCTTTCGTAGAGTTTCCGCGCCCGAGTAGCGTCTCCGCGCCGTTCACAGATTCGGGACACTCCGAACAGTTCAAGCCCATCCTGTCCCTGGGTTTCAGCGTTGCTTAGTAGGGAAAGAATCCGGCTGGAGAGTCCGGCGAGGCCGCGGAGGTCCATCTGGTTGTGATGGAAAACCGAAATAAGCCGCTCGGGTGGTGCCCCGCGCACAAAATCCAGATAAATTCGCGGGATCAGATCCGACATGAGATCTGCACCTCGATCCCATCCCAGCACGTGCCGTTCAAGTTGTGATAACCGCACCGACCCAAGGCGCAGCCGCCATAGATTTCGCGCTGGATGAAGAAAGTCGAGATGTGTGCCTAGAGTGGGGAGGGCGATCTTTCGGCTCATGCGATAGCGGGTTTCAAGCAATGGCCAGTCGAACGATTTGCCGTTGAATGTAACCAGTACCCGACGCTCGGCGAGCCGCTCCGCCAGCGCCGATAGCAATGAGTGCTCCTCGCTGTGGTTGCGCATGAAGAATTGTTCGACTTCGAGCCCGCCACCCTCCCACCATGCGAGCCCGACGAGAAAAGCATATGTCCCGCTCCCGCCAGCAAGTCCGGTAGTCTCCGTGTCGAGAAATATCCATTGCGCAGGATCCGCAACCTCCTCCGCTGCGCCGGGCACGAGCAGCTGTAGGGCCCGGATATCCGGCGTAAATCGCGCCGGTTCACCGAACCAGCAATGCAAGGAGAGATGGTTGCCGTGTTGATTTGTCTTGGCTGTCGCTCCCAGTACCCGCTCCAGACTGTCCGGTCCGTCTAGTCCTACGTGCAGTCGGTCGTACGGTTCGGTCTGAATGCGCGGCTTGGCCGCTTGCCATTCAAGCCCGGACTGCCTCTGGGGAGGAGGGCGAAGCGCCTTCAGCCGTCGAAATCGGTCCTGTATCACTGGGCTCATCTTTGCCTCGAATCCATCTCCGCGAATCCCTTGCTCGAGTTCATGCGCACAATCGTCCGAGGATCGCAAGCGCGACGTTCTTTGTTCTTTCAGTCCGGTCCCCGGCCGGCCCGACACACGAAGGGCATCCGTTCTCGCACCGGCAAGCGCTGATGAGTTCGCGCGTGCGTTCCAGCAGCACGTTCGAAATCCGATAGAGAGGCTCGCTGAAACCGATCCCACCCGGATAGGCGTCGTAGAGATAAAGGTTCGGTTCAAAGAACTCTGCTATATCCGATGTGCGCGGCGCCGCAAAATCCTCCCAGTTGATCTCGGAAGCTGCGCCGGGCGGACGCTCCCCCACCGCAGTGCCAAGATCTCGACGGTCGCACATTAGCAGGAGAGTAGCCATGGATCCCAGGGCATAAAGCAATCCAAATATGCCGTTTTGTCGCTCGGAAAGCGTGAAGGGCAATTCCGCCAGCAGACTGTGCCCCAGCGTCAGCCAGAATGCCGTCGTGTGCATCTCGTTCTCCGGCAATTCGAGCTTTCCCCAGCCGACGTTCTCGTTCGTGAAGAACTTGATCTTCTTGAAACCCACAACCTGCGAGCGCACCAGCGCGTCACCGTGCACCCGCGCCGCAGGGCCAGCAGTGCTTTGCTCCTCCGCGATTTCAAGCACTCGCACCTGGGTGTAGCGGACGGCATCGGTGTAGTAGTCCACGTGCACGCGTTTCACGTAAGCTTTGCGCTTGTCGAAATCCAGCCGCTCGACGTGATACTGCTGCCCCTGATGGATGTAGATCGCCTTGGGATGAACGGTTGTGAGCGCGGAAGAGAAGTCGACCTCTCCGATCACTTCGGGCCCGCCGCTCTTTTCACCCGTCGCATCGATGATCACAAAATTGTCCGAGGTCACCGATCGTAGACTGATGGTGTCTGCCGGATACGCCTCCTGCACCCAGTGCCAGTTGCCGCCGTTCTTGTGCAAGAACCCCGCCTCGCCGAGCCGTTCGCAGAATTCGGGCAGATCGACGTTGCCGAATCGTTCCTCGGGAGAGAGCGGTAGTTCGAACGCGGCACATTTCAAGTGGTTCACAAGAATTTCGAGATTGTCAGGATCAATGTGGGCGTGCTCGGGTGAGCTGCCGAAGAAATAGTCCGGGTGCTGCACGATGAATTGGTCGAGCGGCGCCGATGACGCAACGAAGATCGCGCAGGAACTCCCGCTGCGACGCCCGGCGCGTCCGGCACGCTGCCAGGTTGAGGCGATCGATCCAGGATAACCCGCCATGACACAAGCGTCGAGAGAACCAATATCGATGCCAAGTTCCAGAGCCGTGGTCGTCACAACTCCCAGGATCCGGCCGTCGCGCAGCCCACGTTCCACCTCGCGCCGTTCCCCTGGCAAGTACCCTCCACGGTAGCCGCGGATCGGTTCTGGTTGCCCTGGCTTCGGCGGATTCGCCTGCTGCAAATAAGTGAGCAGAATCTCCGTATGCAATCGGCTGTTGGCGAAAACAATCGTCTGCAGCTTGCGGGCAAGTAGTTCCTTGGCTACACGTGTGCTCTCATTGATATAGCTTCGCCGAATGCCAAGGTTCCGGTTGACCATCGGCGGGTTGTAGAAAACGAAAAGCTTCTCCCCGGCCGGAGCGCCATTCTCTTCGACCACCTCGACTTCCCGGTTGAGGAGTTGTGAGGCCAGTTCGCCGGGGTTTGCGATCGTGGCGGAACAACAGATGAACTGCGGATTGGAACCATAGAACTGAGCGACCCGTCTCAAGCGCCGCAGCACATTCGCCAGATGGCTTCCGAACACTCCGCGATAGGTGTGCAATTCATCAATCACGATGTAACGCAGGTTCTCAAACAACCGCATCCACTTCGTGTGGTGCGGCAGGATTCCGGTGTGCAACATATCCGGATTCGTCAAGACCACATGTCCACGCTCCCGGATCGCCTTGCGGGCGTCGCTGGGCGTATCGCCATCGTAGGTGAACACTCCGAAGCGATCATCTAGTCGCTTGGAAAGATCGTGCAATTCAGCGAGTTGGTCTTGGGCCAGTGCCTTGGTCGGAAATAGGTAAAGAGCGCGAGTATCCGCATTCTCGAGCACCGCATTCAATACCGGCAGGTTGTAGCAAAGGGTCTTGCCCGATGCCGTCGGCGTAACCACAACGACGTTCTTCCCATCGTGAACTAGCTCGGCTGTGACAGCCTGGTGGGAGTACAGTTCTTGAATCCCCTTCGGCCGGTACGCCTCAGACAAGGCACTTGTCACCCAACCGGGAACAGGCCGAAACTTGGCCTCTCGGGCCGGAATCTGTCGCACGGTGGTCAGGACTTCGTCTCTGCGGCAGGGTGCAACGAGCGTCCCCAGAATCTCCTGAACCATGCCAAGAGCTGCGTCAGATCGTGGGGCCAGGGAATCGGAGTAGGTCATGCCTTGCGCTCCCGGTTAATTCGCTTTTTGTTCGCCAATAAGCCTAGCACTTCATGTCGGGGCCGCGCAATGTCTGGGAGAGATCAGTTTGAGACTGGACGAGTTGGGAGGCTGTCAGCCCAGCCATCGTGCGACAGGTCGCTGTATGTACGACTTACCTTTTGCTCGGCGCCATGGTGGATCAATTCCAAAGTAGCGGTGGAGTAGGGGAAGGAGACCGACCGAGAATCACAGTGGTTCACTTGGGGGAGACTAATCGTGAATCGTGCGTACAAAATCATTATAGTTATGGCGGTTTCCGCGGGTGCGGTGAACCGCTCCAGGGCAGATCAGCTTGGAAAAGGGATGCGAGCACTTAGGCAGGTGAGGCACTCTGAGCTTTCGCTGCGCCCCTGTCACATCCCAAATCTCGAGGACGAAGTAAGGTGTGGCACGTACCAGGTATATGAAGATCGTGTAGCCAGGGTGGGACGAACGATCGGCTTGAATATCGTAGTGATTCCGGCATTGCAAGCGAAACATGCTCCGGATCCAGTTTTTTGGCTGCATGGTGGGCCAGGTGCGGCAGCGACACAGACCGCTGGTGCTGCAAGAGAAGACTTCCTGGCGGGCCTCAGACATGATCGTGATTTAGTGTTTGTGGACCAACGCGGAACTGGCAACTCCAGCCCTCTGAATTGTGACTTGGGCGACTCTCCTGACGATTTGAGAGCGTTCTTTGGTGAACTTCTGCCACGCAGCAAAGTTCGTGAATGTCGACAAAGACTCGAGAAGACTGCCAACCTGAAGCTCTACACAACGCAGATTGCCATGAACGATTTGGACGAGATTCGCGCCGCCCTAGGCTATGAGACCATTAATATCGCTGCAGCATCGTATGGAACCATCGCCGCTCAAGCCTACATGCGCCAGCATCCAACCCACGTTCGAGCTGTCTTCCTGCTGGGAGTGGCCACGCCAGGCGTCAAGCAGCCACTTCTTTTCCCGAGAGCCGCTCAGCATTCGTTGGATCTGTTATTTGAGGACTGTGCAGCCGATCCATGTCACGCAGCCTACCCTAATCTCCGTCAGGAATTTGACTCAGTGTTGGCTCGATTTAACTCGGGACCAATCTCTGTCGTAGTGATTAATCCCTCAAGTAAACACAAAGAATCCGTTCAATTATTTCGGGGTAGTTTTGTCGAGCGCATAAGACTCCTTTTGTACACCACGACTTTTGCACGCTTCGTTCCGCTGGTTATTCACAGTGCGTACGACAATGACTATCTGCCGTTTGAAGCGATGTCTATCAACTACAATCCGGCCTCGATTATGGCGCGCGGAATGTACATGACGATCACCTGTTCGGAAGGAATCCCTTTCATCAGCGAGCAGGATATTGTTCGGGAAACCGCTGGTACTTTCGTGGGGGATTACCGCATTCGGGCACATATTGAAGCTTGCAAAGAATGGCCAAAGGGCGAGGTGCCGCGAAGCTTCATCGGTCCAGTTAGGTCGAATGTACCGGTAATAATGATCTCCGGAGAACTGGACGGTTCTACACCCCCATGGTTTGCAAAAGCCGCACTAAAGTATCTGCCCAACGGGCGTCAACTGAATATCAGGTATTATGGACACCAGACCGATAGCCCATGCATTTGGACCATTCTGAACGGATTCATCGAGAAGGGCTCGGTTAAGGGCCTGGATACCAGTTGTACGGAGAATATCAAGCGTCCGCCATTTGCCATGGAACTGCCTAAGCAGTTTTCGTTCTAATGAGTCACAGCAACCTATTCCACCGGCCACAACAAGTTGAAAGGGACGCTGAAATGCCTTCAACCATCGAGCAAACGTCCACCGCGTCGGGTAGCCCTCTCGCAACTTAGGGGCACACTGTGCTGGTCATTCTGTCATTGGCTATGTCGGTCGCAGGCTGGTATCAACATGGGCTGCCGAACGCCATGTACTCGGCCTCGGCCCCCGGCTGTCGAGCTTCTTCACAGCAGTACTCGTAGAGTGGTTTCAGGTCCTTATGATCTGGCTTGCGCTTCGGCGTCTTGCCCTCTCAATTGGCAGCATGGTCTCGGGACGATGGCAAACATCCAGCGCGTTCTTCAAAGACCTCGGATAGGCGGTTGGGTTTGTTGTCAATGTGGCCGACACGCCTCGGAAATTCTTCTACGAGGCCCCCGTCGCATGAGCCATGCCCTCGACGGCCTCTTCGGGCCGCCGTTCTTTCAGTGCCGTCAGGCATTCCGCGTCGAGCCGTGTGCTGGCGTCTTCCGTCATCATGCTAAAGACCAGCTTGGCCGGTAGACTATCGCGGTAAGGTCTCTTCTCGCACAGCGCCTGGTACACATCGGCCACGCAGATGATTCTCGCCGTGAGCGGTAGTTGCTCGCCTGTCAGGCCCTGAGGATACCCTTTGCCGTCCAGACGCTCATGGTGAGCTGCTGCTACGAACGCCAGATCCTCGAATCCCGAAATCTTCCCTAGGATCATTTTCGTATACACCGGGTGCATCTTCATCGCCTTCCATTCTTCATCGTTCAGTTTCCCCGGTTTCTCCAGGATCGTGTTAGAGACACTCAGTTTTCCTACATCGTGCAGCAACGCCGCTCGCCGCACCATGCTCGTGGTCTGAGGTGCCAGCCCCAGGCCTTCGGAAATGTCCACGGCCGCCTCGGCCACGCCCATCGAGTGGGTGAACGTGTAGGGTGATTTTGCGTCGATCACCTCGGCGAAGGCGCGGCAAATGCTGTCGATGCGTTCGGCCGACGCACGCACTGCCGTCCCCGGCTCCATCTGCAAAACGTGTTCGCGCGCCTCTTTCGCCTGCACCCTTTCCCACAGCTCATGGTCGCCCTCGAGCGAGCGCACAATGTTCACGATCTCAGGATCGAACCAGGTTCCGCCGCGCTCTCCGATCACTCTCACCGCCTCAGCCGGGCCCCGCGCGCTGACAAATACTTCCAGCGTCTGGCTCACATTAATGATCCGGGATAGGATCGGAATCTGCTGCCCTTGGCGGTGCTCAGGATAGCCCGCGCCGCTCCAATGCTCATCCAGGCATCGAATGGCTTCGGCGCTGGCTTGGTTCAGCCCGATTTTACGGGCGATTTCCGCGCCCCGTTCGCAGCGTGCCCCTATCACTTCCGCATTGTTCCGGTTCTGTTCGAATCCCAGCGCTACTGCCTTCACCAGGCGCCTAGCCATCGAAGCGCCGGGCAGCACGTTCCGCAGCAGATAGCGCAGGCCGGAAAGCGAGGGTTTGGTCCAGTCCTCGAATTTCACTTCGCGTTTTGCCCGCAGGTCATCCGACCCGAGAATCTGGTGCATGCGGGCCGAGTTTGAGCTGCAACCCGCGTCTTTGAGCAATAACGCGTAGTAGAGATCGTGGCAGTCCGACGCAGGCAAGCGCAGTTCTTCGGCGATCTTCATCCCGAGGATGCAGCTTCGCACGGCGTGGCCCATGGGCTGCCCTTCGGTTAAATCCAGCGCAGCAGAGAGCGCCGACACGACGTCGGAGAGACGAATCGTCCCTGCGGCTTCTGGCATCATAGGTACCCCACTGTCGGCCTTAGAACTAGAAACGGAGCCGGGTCGTGAAGGTGAGCGACTGCACCATCACGTTTACCTGGCTATTGTTGTATTCCCCGGCCAGCAATCCACTCGTTCCCACGTGCTGGGTGGCCGGCAGCTGCGCTTGATAGGCCAGGTCGAAACGGTAGTGGCCGTGAGTGTAGCCGGCCCCCGCGCCCAGCGTGTTCTGCAGGATGGCCGCAGTCATCGGCGTCAGAGTCGACGAGGGCACCGGGTCGGTAGCATACGAATACCCTCCCCGCACCTCGAACGCCTCAGCCACTGGCACCTCCACTCCCACTCCGAACATCGCCTGGTTGCCCCAGCGCAGAGGAATCGTGTCCTGCGCCGAGCTGCTGCCCAGGAATCCATTGATATCGGAATTGTTGCCGTTTGTAAGTTTCACCGGCAGCTGCTGGAAGGCAGCACTCCAGTCGATCCACTGCCCTTGAAGATTGATGCGCGAGTGTCTCCATCCCTGCAACGAAACTCCGCCCGTGAACGCCTGCGGAAACTTGGTATCCACTTCGGCGTCATAATGGAACGCCGGCTGGAACGGGATTCCCAATGCCGCGAACTGCGCTCCGGCGTTGCCTGAAGCGTTGCCGTAAGTGTGCACGTTCGTCTGCGTGCGGTAGGCCAGTCCGATGGTCAATTTCCTGTTCGGTGCGATCACCGCCCCGAAGGTTCCATTCCACCCCACGCCCGACGCCTGCAGATCCAGAAGGGTTTTTAGTCCCGCCAGCTGCGGCTGTTGTTGGAAGATGTAAGGGGCGTGCAGAGAATTGGCATTGTAAATCGCGCCGAAACTTGCGCCCAGAGAAAGCTGATGGTTCACCACGTACCCCAGCCCTGCCGAGGAGCGCAGCGCCAGAATCGTCGACCGGTTTTCCTGCACTCCGTAGCTGGCGCCGCCCGTTCCCGGAGGATCCAGATAAGTCCAGTTGGCCTTCATCAGAGTATCGGGCGCCGCGGAGAGTCCCAGGACGAAACGCGATCCCAGCCGCATCCCGAACGCGCCGTAAGGCAACGTTCCCGCACTGCTCTGAATGGTTCCGCCATTCGAAACTGAATTGGTGAAACTGCCGCTGGCAAACAGGCTGGTCACGCTCAAGTCGAGCGAGCGCCCAGTCAAACTGGTCAACGCCGCAGGATTGCCCGTCATCGCTTCCAGCGGTCCTTCTGCCGAAGCCACCGTCGCGCCGCCTAGCGCGGTCGCACGAGCGCTGATACCGTTGCCCAACGCTCCACCTGCCTGAGCCAACGCCATCCCGGGGATTACCGCCACCAGAACTCGACACACTGCCGCAAGAACTTTTACTCGCATCACTCCGTCTCCCGTGGGGGAGGGACAATGGCGAATATTGACAGGCATTGGAGGCGCTTTCCAGTTACGGAAGTATGGTCACTGCCGCGAAAATTATCTTGCGAGCTTTGCCGCGATTTGCTGAGGTGTCAATGTGACGGAGCAGCCCAAACGTTCCAGCCAATGAACCGAGTTGCGCGCGAGGTGGTCCTGTTGAGTTTGTCTAGATTAAAGATCCCCCGATGGTTGTAAGAAACTTGCTGAGACCGTGTGATAGATAGAGGTTGATCTTATGGGCTATGGCCAGTACCGCCCGTTTACAGCCGCGGCGTGCCTTCAGGCGGCGAGAACTTGTCTCGCAGATAATTTCCCTTGCTACGGGCCGCGGGGTTGGCGTTCTCCATCGCATCGATAGACAAACCAGAGTTTCCGAGCGCCAAGAATAAGGCGAGTCCTGATCTTTTGTGCATGTGCGGAGTTGATCAAAGATGCACAATGGCGTATCAGGAGGCAAGATACGCAAGAATCGCCTTGCAGGATTCTGCTTTTGCCCTTGCCAGCGAGAGGCCGCGCGGCCGGCGAAGCACAGCTGCATGACCAAGGGAGTCGACCATGTTGGCCATGACAAAAGCCTGGGTGTCGAGATCGATTTTCGTGCCAAGGCTTGCGGTGTGGGGAGCGAGGGCGGTACGAAAGGCCTCGTGAAACCTGATCGAAAAATCGACTGTGCCGTCAGCACGATGCGGTACTTCTGACCCGAGCAGCTCTGACAATTCCGGATCCACCGTGTGCACCTCGACCATGCCCTCGACCAGAGCCTCGACAAGGCGTTCGAGCGATGAGTCGGTACACTCGCTCATTCTCCGCCGTATGACCCCGGCAACCAGGCCTATGTGCCTTTCATGCAGCGCAACAAAGAGAGCGTTTTTGTTGGGAAAATACTGGTACACCGATCCGATGCTGACGCCTGCAGTCTCAGCAATCCGGTTGGTTGTAATAGAGGAAGCTCCGTCTCGCTTGAGAAGCTTTACCGCAGCATCGAGCATGGCATCGACGGTCACTTTAGCCCGCTCCTGGCTCGGCTTGCGCCTGCGAATCGAGGATCTCCTTGCATTCTGTTTCACAACGAGAGTGTAAACGCAAATGTGAGCTTTCGTTGATATTTCTTCCTCAACCTCCCGATTTCTCATGAGTTAGCCGTTGCGCTCGATGCGAGTAGACAAAGCGCTCTTTGGCTTTAGCCTTGTTTCCAAGAGGTGAGTTCACGCGAAAAACGCGCTCACCCGGGAGAAGAGAAATGACGTATTTGATTACGGGAGCGACGGGAGAAGTGGGATCGCGAGTGGTGAGGCAGTTGTTGGAGCGCAATATTCGCCCGCGCGTTCTGGTGCGCAGCGAAGAGAAGGCGCGCTCACTGTTTGGAGATCGTGTTGATGTCTGTGTGGGCGATCTCGCAGCGCCAGACTCCATGCGGGGAGCCATTCGGGGAGCTGACACCGTTTTTCTCGTCAACGTCGGCCCGGCGATTCCGGAACGGGACAAAGCGGCAGCAATGATCTCCAAAGAGCTTGGGGTCCGGAAGATCATTAAGTTGTCATCCCTGGACGTGGAGCAAGGTCTTGCGATCGGGGCCTGGCACGAGAAGGGTGAGGCGGCGATTCGCACCACGGGAATTCCGTTCACTTTTGTCCGTCCGACAGGTTTCATGTCGAACCTGCTGGCGTGGGCACACTCCATCAAGACGGAAAGTATTGTGCGGTCGTCGACGGCGTATGGTCGCCGGGCTTTCATTCACTCCGAAGATATTGCTTCAGTGTGTTTATCCGCCCTTCTCAACCACGAGTACTCGAGAGAGGCTCTTCCAATCACCGGCCCCGAGTCACTCACCTTCGGAGAGGTGACCGCCATCATCAGTGAAGCGATCGGAAGGCCACTGTCGTATCAGGTGATCTCCGACGAGGAGGCGCGCGAGCGATACTCCAGGATCAGCGGCTCGCAAGAGGAAACTGAAGCACACGTGGCGTTGTGGCGGGCGATACGTGACCAACGGCTAGCCGCCACCACCGACGGTGTCGAGCGGATCTTGGGTAGAAGACCTATTGCTCTGCGACAGTGGGCCTCGGAGAACCTCCGCTCGTTTCTCAACTAACTTCGATTGGACGGCACGTCGGGGTGTCCAACGCGAACGCGGCGCTGGCGATCTCAATTGTCGAGTAACGCGCAACTCTTCCTCAATCCGATTGTGGAAGAGTTGCTGACTACAAACCCAGAGTGGTCGCGTCCTCTCCAACGTGCCGCAAAGGCTATAATTGCGCCTACGCATGGCCCTACCTTCTGGCACAAAACTCGGGCCTTACGAAATTCAATCCCCGCTCGGCGCCGGCGGTATGGGAGAAGTCTACCGGGCGAAAGACACGCGCCTCGATCGCACTGTCGCCATCAAGATTCTCCCCAGTCATCTCTCCGACAATCCCGAATTCAAGCAGCGTTTTGGGCGCGAAGCCCGCACCGTTTCATCGCTGAATCATCCTCACATCTGCCATCTCTACGACGTCGGCTCGCAGGACGGTATCGACTACCTGGTCATGGAGTTCCTCGACGGCGAAACCCTCGCCGACCGCCTGCGCCGGGGTCCATTACCTTTTACAGAGTTGCTGAAGATTGGAATTGAAGTCGCGCAGGCATTGGAGATCGCGCACCGCGCCGGCATCGTGCATCGCGACCTGAAGCCCGGCAACATCATGCTGACCAAGGCCGGAACCAAGCTGATGGATTTCGGCCTGGCCAAACCAGCTTCACTCGGCGCTGCCGGCTCGGGATCGGCCCCGCTTCTGTCCGCGGCCCGCACGATGAGCGGCCCCATGCCCGTCAGCCCGCTGACCACCGCTGGCAGCATTGTCGGCACCATTCAATACATGTCTCCCGAACAAATCGAAGGCAAAGACGCCGACGCCCGCTCCGACATTTTCGCCTTCGGCGCCGTCCTCTATGAGATGGCGATGGGCAAGCGTGCATTCGAGGGGAAAAGCCAGATCAGCGTAGCATCCGCCATTCTGGAAAAAGATCCCGACCCCATCAGTGCCATCAAACCCGGTACTCCGGCGGCTTTCGACTATCTCGTCGCCGCCTGTCTGCAAAAGGATCGCGAAGACCGTTTCCAGTCCGCTCATGATGTGCGCCTGCAACTGAAAGGGATTGCGCAATCGCCGCCACCCGCCGCCATCATGCCAGCCGCCGCGCGCAAGCTCGGCCCGCGCCTGCTGTCGATGGGCGGAGCCGTTCTTCTCGCAGTGGCCGTCATCATCCTCTATCTTTCGCAGCGTGCTAACGCTCCCGGGCTTTCTGTACGCGCCTACATCCCGCCTCCGCCGCAAACCACATTCCGCGCCTCGGGCTTCGACGCAGGCCCAGTCGTGGTCTCCCCCGACGGCAAAACGCTTGCCTTCTCTGCCGTCGACGACAAGGGCCGCACCAACCTCTGGCTCCGGCCGCTCGACGCACAGCAAGCCACCATGCTTCCTGGTACCGAAGATGCGGCCACGCCTTTCTGGTCCCCCGACAGCCATTACCTCGCCTTCATCGCCGATCGCCAACTAAAAAAGATCGGCGTTTCCGGAGGAGAGGCCCAGACACTCGCCGAAGCTGTGTCTGGTGGTGGCGGCGATTGGAGTCCAGACGGCATCATCCTTTTCTGTAAGCAGAACTTCGGTCCAATCTCGCAGATCCCAGCGTCCGGCGGTCCAATCGCGCCCGCCACCAAACTCAAGCAAGGCGAACTTGCCAATTTAACTCCCTCTTTCCTCCCCGACGGTCAGCACTTTTTCTATGTCTCCTTTCAACTCGGAGGGCCGGCTCAAATCAAAGTGGGCACCCTTGGCCAAACCGAGCACGATGGAATTGTGATTGGTCCTGGTTATCGCGCGGCATTCGCTTCCGGTCATCTGCTGTTTGTCCGCGCCGGACACATCGAGGCTCAGCCCTTCAGCCCACGCACCTTCAAGCTTTCCGGCGATCCTCAAACCATCGGCGAAGCCCGCACTTTTTCCCTCTCGCAGAATGGAGTGCTTGCTTACCATGAAAGTTCGGCGCAGTCTGAGCTGAAGGTATTTGACCGTAGCGGAAACCTGATCGCCACACCCGGTCCGCTCGCCATCTATTCGGATCCGCGTTTTTCTCCGGACGGCAAATCCGTCGCCACGACAGTCAAAGATCCACGATCCGGAAGCGACGATATCTGGATATTTCCGGTGGATGGCGGTCCGCCCACGCGTGTCACTTTTGGTCCGAATGATTTCTGGCCGGTATGGTCTCCCGATGGAAAGCAAATCGCCTACGGCGTCATGGAAAACGGCAAGATCTCGATCCGCCGCCGCTCTCTCGATGGCAGCCAACCCGAAGAGGTTCTGTATCAGAACGATGCTTATATTGCCGGATCACCCGTCGATTGGTCGCCCGACGGAAAATATCTTTCTCTCGATCTGGAAACGAAAGATGGAGTCTATTCGAATGGGATTCTGCCCTTGACCGGCGACCGGAAGCTCTTCCGGCCACCCGCCACCTCCGAGATGACGGTCAGCGAATATGATGGCCGCTTCTCTTCCGATGGACGTTGGCTCGCGTACTTCTCCTACGAATCCGGCCGGCCCGAAGTCTACGTTGTGCCTTTTGCAGCGGGAGCCAAAACGCAAGTTTCTACCACCGGCGGATGGAACACCATCTTCAGCCGCAACAATGAACTTTTCTTCGTCACCATGGGAGACCGCCTGATGGCCGCGCACACCGTCAAGCAACCCAGTTTTCGCGTCACCTCCATCGAACCTCTATTCCAGCTCGATCTCCCCAACTTTGTCGGCATCAGCTACGACGTCAGTCCCGACGCCAAACAGTTCGTGGTCCAAACCACCGACCACACCAAATCCACGTCCATCACGTTGCTGACGAACTGGCCCGTGGAACTCAAGAAGTGAGCCCTGCTACCGGCCGATGCGGTATCAGTTGAAGGAGTCTGAAATACCCGGTCGTAGGGACAATGCAATACGAGGCCGGCGGAAAGGAAACTGAAAGGAGAGGGTGTTCCCGGATCGAATTGAGTCGGGTCGGTGATGATGTAGCTGAAATTCTCATTCACAAAGGTGTTGTCAGACTCGACGCCCAAGCTTGAGCTCGTGGCGCCCATGATTTACAGCGACGGTTCCCTTGAAATATCCTTCGCGAAACCAATTGTGCTGAAACACTTCGATTGGAGTTGAATTCGCGTTGGAGCTGAAATCGTTTGCGTGATCGCGGATCATTCCACGAAAATCAGCCAGCGCATGAGACGAAAACATGTGCTCGTAAGAAGCGATTCCCATCGTCTCAATGTTGTCGGTCGTTTGCCGCTGGCCGGCAGCCTCCTTTCTGCCCTCAACTTTAAAATTCTATCTCCCGCCTAGGAGATCTCCATGAACTTCAGCCCATAGCAATCCTCGAACCGGCCGCGGTCGCTGATGGTGGGGATGGCGGCGGCCCTCTTATCCTTCGGCACGGTGCTCGGGGAGATCCAATCCCGACTTGCCGTGGTCGAGACAGTTCTTAAGGAGGTTGAACAGATAGACCGCTTTTCCCGGTGGAAAGCGAGAAAACCACAAGGAAAGGAGTACTAAATGAACGAGGTTTCGTTGTTTCGCTTGTATGTCCTGCGCGCCATGTATTTGTTTATCGTGGTCGGATTAGGCCTCTATCTCTGGCCCGGCATACTAAGTCCTGAAAAACATTGGGAACTGATGGAGGGGCAGGCCTCCGGCATGCTCGCCGCCTTTTCATTAGTTTGCTTACTAGGGCTGCGCTTTCCTCTGCAGATGCTGCCGATACTCCTGTGGGAAGTGGTCTGGAAGACGCTTTGGCTCATTCTGGTTCCATTGCCGCAGTGGAGGGCGGGCCACATCGACGAGTCGATCAAGCCCTCGGTCTTTGCCATTTCCATGGTCGTGATCGTTTATCTCGCAATTCCCTGGCGCTATGTGTTTGTGCGCTTCGTGAAAGCGCACGGCGATCGTTGGCGATGACGAGGGGGATAGAACCAGAACATTACCTATCTTTAAGGTTGATTTTTATAACCGTGCTAGTGCTGCCGGGAAGGAATAGGAAATAAAACAACGCACCTTTCTGGAGAAGAAAAGAACAATTACGGACAGGCCCAGCGAACGAACCGGAGAAAATCGAACTTCGTGTCTGGAAAGTCGCCTGATGCGATCGGCAGAACGGCCAACCTTCGAAATGCGCGACGCGTGGGACAGCCTCATTCGCGGTGGTAGGAAGATGGGCCAGCCCCTCGCATATACGAGGTGTGCTTTGCGGCAGCGCGCTGCGGGAGTTCGCGCTCCAATTTCCCCAGCCAGCGCAGCTCGCCACGGAACCGCTCGATCATGAGGCTCACCATCCCCACGGCTTCATGAAACCGGTGGCCTACTTCTTTCTTGATCGATAGTAACGTCGCTTCCTCCCGTGACAATTCGTTCTGCAGAAATTCCCGGCGGCGCTCGATCTGCTGACGAAACACTCCGGGTCTCGCCTGCCAGGAGAGAGCGATCCAGGTGAGAAACGGTGGCCGCTCACGGTGCGTCGCCCAGTCCTCACGTTCCAGCGCATCGGCCAGGGCCGTCCGGCCTTTGGCGGTCGTTTGGAAGACCCTGCGTTCAGGACCCGCAGCCGCCGTCTCAATCTCGGATGCTCGAACCATCCCGAGCTGCGCTAGCTTCTCGATCGAGTAGTACACCTGTGGCCGCGAAACGCCCGCCCAATCGCGTACCTCACGCCGTTCCAGCTCTGCGTTGGCTTGGTAGCCGTGCAGCGGCCGCTCCGCTAACAGGCTGAGGAGCACAAGGTCGGGAGTTGTCAGCTGGCGCTTCCTAGTGCCAGGCATCGCTGGCCTTGCGCTTGCGGCTCCACTGCCACCACCGGCGCTGCTCGATCGGCAGATTCGGATTCTTCGCTTGCGCTACCGCCGCCCGAAATACGTCCAGGCAACAGATGTCCTGCGCCTGGCCGGTGATTTGGCAGAGCTTCTCGTACATCTTCTCCGGATCGCGCCGCGCCAATTGCGCCACCGTGCGAACACCGAGGAGTTCGAAATCGCGCAGCATCGCCGGGCCAATCGAAACCAGGTCGCTCAACTGCTGCTCTTCGCCGGTCATAAAACCTCCTTGACGAACTTCGAAGTTTCTTATCTGTGCAACTAGTCTAAATAAGACTAGTGACCTTGGCAAGGAGAAAATTGGGCGGCCTACTCGGTTGAGGTCGACGCGCACGTGGCGTCAACTGATTAATGAACTGATGCCGCAGCACGACCTGTCTGCATGTCCCGCGGCCTGCTCAATGAAGTGAAGAGAAGACTCGCCTGCGATAGCTGGGTTGTACGCTGCCAAATATGGCCAACGTTTCAAGAATTGGAAGTGGTTTTCTGTGTGCGCAAGCCTTTGTGAGTTGCTAGAGCATGGATGTCAAAACCTTACTCGACCCTTAGAATCCGCCTCGACCCGCCATTGTGGTCGAGTAATGAATTCAACCCCTCATCTGACTTCAGGATTTGCTTTCCGGGGCGGCAACTAGAATCTTCAGGATCTCTCTGGCAAGATCGTCCGCCGGCTGACCTTGCATGTTGGTCAGCACAACGACGCCGACGCGACGCTCGGGCACCATCCGAAAGGCAGTGCTGGTGCCTTGCTGGCCGCCGAGGTTACCGACGCTCGCAACCTCGTGGTCATTCTCGTCGCCCCAACGCCAGCCCAGACCATAGGCGTCGGTCAATCCGTCGGAGGGCTTCAGTGGCGTCCACATCAAATCGCGCGTAGTACGGCGAATCAACTTATCGTTCAAAATGGCGACTTCGAATCTCGCCATATCTTCAGCGGAAGACAGCCAGCCTCCGCCAGGAATTTTGTAGCTGGAATCGAGGAAGTCGGAATTGCGAACCGTACCCGACTCAGTCTTTTCATAGAAGCGCGTGCGATAAGGGATAATGGCGAAACGGTTGTCTGCCTGGGTTCGTTCCATCTGCGCCGGAACCAGAACATTTTGGTGCACGAAGTCGACATATTTTGCGCCCGATGCGCCTTCGATCACACACCCGATCAACGTATACCCCTGAGTCGAGTAGCGGAATGATGTACCGGGCTGAGCCACGAGCGGGTCATCTTTGAAAAAATCCAACCCAGCCTGGACGGGATCGTCAAAGTGTTTGGTGTTGCCGACTTCGGGATCATCCTGGGAGAGGGATTTGTAGTGGCGAATCCCGCCCAGGTGTCCGAGCACCTGGCGAATGGAGATGGGCGAGGTTTTTTGAGGGAATGAAGGACAATATTTTTGTACGGGGGCGTCAAGATCGAGCCGTCCACGATCCCAGAGTTGCATGGCAGCCGTGGCGGTGAGGGATTTGGAGATTGAGGCCAGGCGAAAAAGAGTGTGTTCGCTGGCAGGAACGTTGTTCTCAAGATCAGCGAAGCCGAAGCCCTGGGCCCACTCGTATTCTCCGTTTTCTACCACCGCCACCGACATGCCGGGGACATGGGTTGAAGCCATGAATCTGGAGACGGCAGCATCGATCTTTGCGAGTTTGCCCGAAGAAAGTTTGCCACTCTGAGCTTCGCAAAACCCGGAACACAACACGATCAGAATAGCGAGGTGAATCCAGTTGGAGCGGAGCAGTCGAGATAATCGATCGTTGTTTGGTTTCATAAAGAAATCGGCGCGCAAGGTCGGTGAAGAAACATTTCAGTTTCACTTGCCTGGCGTAAGCGTGATGTTCCGAAATGCGACGTGTCCGACCTCGCTACCCTGCAGATAGATCGGTCCGGGTAGTGCTTCGTGGCTATCCAGAGCCCCACCTGTGATGCCCTGAATCTCCTGTTTGTCAATAATGGTCTGACCATTTTGCACAACGGTGACCACTCGTCCAACCAGCGTGATGTCGTAGGTCTGCCATTCTCCTGGTCTGCGCGGCTGTTCCGGCGAGGGGGTCAGGAAGCCGTAGATGCCTCCCGTACGCATAGTCGGCCCTTCTGGTTCGGGATCGTCTTCAATCTGAAGTTCGTACCTGCCGCGGAGGTACACCCCGCTATTCGATCCTGCTGCACAGTTGAATTCGACGTGTAACTTGAAGTCTTCAAACTTGGCGTCGGTGATAATTTCAGGGCCATGCCCGGGACTGACCAACGTTCCGTTTTCGACCTTCCAGATCGCCGTCGATGCCGGATCGCTCATCCTCCACCCGCTTAGATCTTTGCCGTTGAACAACTGCAGCGGCTTGCCCCACTTAGGATCGGTTTTTCTCTTCAGGGACGGGGCCTTCTCGCCCGTCCATTGCCATGCAGTCCCGTCGGGCCCGGTCGTGGTCCCCACCAGCATCTTCCCCGACAGTTTGCCCTCAAAAACCATGTCGTCTTTCCGCTCTTCCTCCTCCTTGGGGGAAACGAAAGTGACGGTGCCATTCGAGAGTTCAAATTTCGGCAGCGGCCGGGCGTGTCCCCAGCGGCTCACCATTCGAGCTTTAAGCTGCCCATCTTCCTGAGTTATCTCTAACCACGAGGGAGATTCGCGGAGTGGAGTTTTCAGGGTCAAATCCCAGCGTCCGAGCAGGCGGTGAACCGACGCAGTTGCATCCCCAGAGTTCTTAGGCTCGGAATACACCAGTACGGAAAGCATCAGGATCAGCGTTGTTAGCGCGAACACGATGCGACGAAGATTTACTTTGCGGGGACTATCTTTCCCCTGATTGACCACATTTGTTTTCGGTACACTCAACCCCGACATTAGGGACATCTGTGTTTTCGGCTTTGCCATGGAATCCTCCCATTCGCGCTATTTTTCGTTCGCGGTTACCCCAGGCCAGTCGTCGGTACGGAACGGCGACGCGGGGATGCCCTCCTTGTTGTACAGATTGCAATCGGGATTTGCCGCCCAAGCGTAGCGCACTGCCACCGGAGCGGGAACTTCTGAACTGGAGACGACGACGGTATCATCGTCGACCACCGCATTTGCCCAATGGAATACGCGATCGGTTCCCGCAACAGCAAATCCCTTCAGTTCACCCTCACGTGCTGCCAGTCCGCCGCCGACCTGCTTGAACCGCAATCTGATTCGGTTGTCCTCAAGGTGCATGGATTCGTAAAGTGGGCCGGAGTAGACGATGTTTTTACCGTAGGTTGTTCCCAAAGCCGACAGTGCCAAGCGTTGACCCACTTCAGCTTTCTTGTGCGGATGAACATCGTTTGCTTCCCCAAGATCGATGGTCACGGCGAGTCCGGTGTTAGGTAAACGAAGCGCCATAAGTTGCGCTTCCCGTAGTTCTGCCCAGTCGTTTTCGGTGGGATGGTTCTCTTTTTTGCCGTAATTCGGTAGCTGCACGATCAGGAATGGAAAATCGCCCTCGCCCCACGAAGCACGCCATCCTTTAATCAGCGCCGGCAGAAGCTTGCGATATTGGTGTGCTCTCGAGGCATTAGCCTCACCCTGATACCAGGCTACCCCGCGGATCGCGTAAGGAATAACCGGCGCGATCATGCCAATGAATAGGCCCGAAGGAGGCTGCGCGGAAAAGCTGGATACTTGCACTACCTGCACGACAAACCCGGACAACGCCTCTGGTGTAAAAGGCACGGCCGCGCCCCAGCCTTCTTGCTTCAAGTCCTTGAACCAGACGGTGACAGGCCGCCATTCGGGCGAAGCTTCTAAACTTGCGGTGGCGTAATCGTCCCAATCGGAAATCGTAGGTTGAAGCGTACGCAATCTGAAATATCCGTGGCCGCGGCAATGAAAGCGAATGCCGGCGTAGGCGCTCAGGTCCGCGGATGAGTCCTCAGGATCGAAGCCGGCTTGCAGTTTGGAAGAATCGGCAGTCCCGAGTTTCCCGGAAATCTGTGCAGCGTAGCCAGAGCCTCCGCGTCCGGGCCGCACCAGGGTGAAGATGGTGCCGGGCGCAGTCTGCCAACTGTACGTCCAGACCCCGTTGAGGATATTGCGCGAACCGCCATCGTCAAAATTGCTGAACATCACAGGTTTTAATCCGGTCGCGGCCTTGGGGAGCAATTCAAAATCATCGAACTGCAGTTCGAAATCTTCAGCCTGGCCCGTAACCGCCCTGGTTTCCGCCGGCGTGTCTCGCCAGCGTTGTAGGATAGGTGCCAGCGCCGGATCATCTTGCAGCGATTGGGCGGTAGCCCAGTTTCCGGCCTCGGTTCCGGGCCAGGAACTGTGGATTAAGCCAATGGGCACACCCAGCTTCCTGTAGAGATCTCGCCCGAAGAAATAACCTACGGCGGAGAATTCCTTCACGGTTTCAGGATTGCAAATCTGCCAGCGTGATGACACACTCTGCTGCGGCCGGAACGCGATTTTCTGGGGAACGCTGAACAGGCGTATCTCGGGATAATCCCCTTTCGTGATCTCACCGGCTGCGCCTTCCGCGGCCTCAAGCGGAAAGCTCATGTTGGATTGCCCTGAGAGCACCCAGACCTCCCCGACCATTACATCTTTGATCAGGATGGTCTTTTTGCCTTGTACCGAGATGAGGAACGGGCCTCCGGCGTTCATGGGCGGCAACTTTACTCTCCATCCGCCGTCTCTGGCCGCGAACGCATGCCGCACCTGCGAGGCGAGCGATACAACGATCCGTTCGCCCGGATCAGCCAATCCCCAGATGAGGACATCGCGCTGTTGCTGCAGCACCATGTGATCGCTAAACAGCCCCGAAAGGCGCGGCTCCGCGCGCAGCGGCGAAGGACAAATGCACAGAACGATCGAAATAAGAAGCGGCCGCCTTGTTTTAGAGGCCAACCTATTCATCCGCAGTTTCGGAATGACACCGGTCGCAAACATGAAATTTGCCTCAGGGCCTCCAAACCAGGGAATACGCCGAAAAAGAAGTAGGTCGCAGCACGTCAATCTGAACCTGAAGCGGGATCTCGCATTGAGTAAACACCATTTCCAGCTTCGTTTCGCTTCCCGGCGCGGCTTCCGGCAGATTTAGTTCACGACGCTCGATCGGAATATTACCTTGGCCGAAAAACAGGCCTCTCACCCTGTAGCCCCTCAGGGCGTACATGGGCAGGTCGCCCCGCACCTTTATAAAGACTTGGAATTTGTTGAGTTCGTTTTTTACCGTAACAGATTCAATCGGGCTGCACTCGCGGCGGAGAAGTTCATAGGACGGCTTTGGCGCGCCGTAGACATCAACGACTCCGTGTACACGCTGCTGCAATGTGCCCACCCCCCGGTCGCCCACGTGAGTGCGATAGTCGTTGTAACAGAAGAAAATCGCCCCGCCGACAAAATCCTTCGAGCGCATTGCGCTGTCATGCGATCGCATGATCTCCATCCTGTGCTCGTCCCCTTCCGGGCGGTTCGCGGCACAAGCACAATATCCGTATTCGGAAACCACAACCGGCTTGCCGGGAAATGCCGCGTGAAGTTCATCCAGATGGCGCGCCACGTCCTCCTCACCTCCAGGAGCCCAGCTTCCGTAATACTCGTTGGTCTCGATGAAATCCATCAAGACTGCGACGTCGCGCTGCGGAGTTCGGTCCAGTGAGTTCGAAGCATAGGAGCAGAGACGGCCCGGATCCAGCTGCTTGGCTTCCTCCAACATGCGCCTGGCAAACTGATATGCGG
>Ga0307474_10000407_pt1 | contig 31012 bp, 31 predicted proteins | sample atmos_gasesECM1C_2_FD_203312 | JGI IMG/M metagenome (GOLD analysis project Ga0307474, IMG submission 203312) | Hardwood forest soil microbial communities from Morgan-Monroe State Forest, Indiana, United States - atmos_gasesECM1C_05 | ecosystem: Environmental > Terrestrial > Soil > Temperate... | reverse complement strand
TGCGAAGGTCAACGATTTCGAGGACGCTGGCGTAAAAGTTGTTTTTCAGGATTATCGCCATCCAGAGTACCGCCAGATGCACGGGGCATTTATTTCCCATATGTCGATCCTTGACCTGCTGTTCAACTGCGGTCCTAACAGCCTGGAAATACTGATGAACGATCAACAGCAGGACGCGATATGAACGTCCTTGTGGTGGCTGCTCATCCCGATGACGAGCTTCTCGGGTGCGGCGGGACTGCTGCCCGGCTGTCGCGTGAAGGGCATTCTGTCTACATGGCGATCCTCGGCGAGGGGATCACATCGCGTCACACTGAGCGAGGCGGCGCCGATCCTGAAAATCTAAAGAATTTGAGCGAATGCAGCCAGCGAGTTGCCGATCTTTTGGGAGTGAAGGAGCTTTCTCTACACGGGCTACCCGACAATCGCTTCGACTCGCTCGATTTGTTGGACGTGATCAAGGTAGTGGAAGGATTGGTTGAACGCTGGCGTCCTGCTGCGGTTTATACGCACCACGGTGGTGATCTAAACGTCGACCACCAAGTCGTGAGCCGCGCAGTACTGACAGCCGCGCGCCCAATGGAAGGCCGTCCGGTAAAGGAACTCTATATGTTCGAAATTGCCTCCTCAACGGAATGGGCGTTTCAGCAACTTGCTCCGGCGTTCAAGCCGAATGTATTCGTGAATATCGAGAGCACACTTCCGTTAAAACTGGAAGGCATGCGCCAGTACGAAAGTGAAGTTCGAAGATTCCCGCATCCGCGTTCTCCCGAAGCGCTTAAGGCAATCGCGGAGCGTTGGGGAAGCGTGGCGGGCTGCAAGGCGGCTGAAGCCTTCGAAGCCGCATTTCTGCTCCGCTAGGGCAGGAAGAAGTTGGAGAACGATCGACTGCCATGAAGGTTCTCTTCTTACATCCCGATGATTCTCCCACTGACGGGGCGTGGAGTCGTTCACGTTGGGACCTTATCGCTGATCTCGGATTCGCAAGCTCCTTCACGTACGAGGAATGGAGTCGACAGCTTGGAGCACGCATTCTCAGCATTCACCAATTTGCCGGGCAGAGCGAAAGCTATCGCTGGGTCAACCAGGTAATTGAGCACGGACGCGGCCGGCTGTTCGACCGCATGGGCCTTGACTGGTGGGAGATTCTCGCAGTGTGGAGCTATCAGGATCTCAAGGCGCTTTATCTTGTCAATCAATTGCGTGCCGAGATCAATCTGGATGGAGCAGAACTCGCGGCCAGCCGTGAGCATTTATTCACGCGAATTATTGCGCAGATATTGGACCGTCCTATTCGATGCTTCGAGGTCGAGAACCAAAGTGCGTTGGGCACAGCGAGGCGAATGCTTCGTTCCGCACGAAGCTTGCGGCCCAGACAGATTCTTGAGGTTGCCTTTGACAAGTGGGACGCGAATTATCAAGTTCGTCGTCACCTGAACCGGCATAAACGGGCAAGGCTGAGTGAGCCAGCGGTCTTGATCCCATCGGCGTATTCGAACGTCACGCGAACCGTGCTCGCGTACGCCGCGCAGCTGCCGCACCGCCGGTTTCTCCTGGCAACGACCCGCAGTAGCGCGTTGCCTGCACAGCCATCCACGAATGTCACGACGGTTCCTCTGGCGGCCTATGCATTGCCTGCCAGTGCAACCGAGACGGAAGCCGCAGAACTCAAGAAAGCGTGGCAGGTTTTTCGTGACACCACTGTGTCAGGTGTTGAAGCGCTCCAAAATGCGGAAATGGCCGGCTTTTGGAAACATATTCCGGCGCATCTCGAAAATGGATTGCGCCTTCGCAATGCCTGGAAATGCCTCCTTGAATCTGAGCCAGTGAAGGGCGTGTTGTGCGGCGATGATTTGAACTACTACACGCGCCTTCCCTTGATCCTGGCTCATCGCGGCGATCTTCGGGCGGTGTACTGCAGCCACGGAGCCCTCGACGGCGGCTTTCTATTTAAACTGCCACAAGCAGAAGCCTTTCTGGTGAAAGGAGAGATGGAGAGCGACTATCTGCAGCAAGCTCGACCTATTGAGCCGAAGAGGATTTGGATTGGCGCTCCGGGGAAAAATACTTACTCAGAAAGCGATCACGCCAGTAGCCATGATGGAGGTGTTGTCTTTTTTTCCCAGCCCTATGAAGTCGAGGGCGGGCGCGCTGACGCAATTTACCGCGAATTGTTGCCGCGCCTGCTTTCCATTGCGCAAAGGAGCGCGCGAAAGCTGGTCATCAAGCTGCATCCTTTCGAGAGCAAGCGAGTCCGCATGGCGCTTGTGGCATCGATTCTGCCGAAGGAGGCTCTTGATCAGGTTGAGGTTGTAAGCCAGGTGCCAGTGGAGGAGATCATTGCCCGTACCTGGTGCGGCATCTCGGTTGACTCCAGCGTGGCGGTGGAATGCTCTTTGAAGGGCATACCCTTCTTCTTGTGCGGCTGGCTTGATTTCGCCGGGGTAGGATATCTGCGGCAATTTGCCCGCTATGGAGCGGGGCGGATTCTCAACACCCCTGAGAGTATCGAGCAGATTCCAGAGATGGTGGCTGAATATCGAACGAATCCGGCCGCGTTGCAGAGATTGTGGCGCGAGGCCGATCGCGCAAAATTGGACGACACCCTCTTTGGAACGGGGCTGGGCAGTTCCCATGGGGCGCTGCATTGTGGAGTTTCGCTGACGGCATGAAGGTTTCTGGAGACGGACGCAACCGGGAAATTTACAATCGCCCCGATGTAGCCTCTCATTACGCGGATCTGGATTACCTCACACCTTGCGAGCAGTTTCTTTTTGACCTGTATATCAAGCCGAAAACTGCCGTTCTTGATCTCGGTGTCGGCGGTGGCCGCACTACTCCTTATCTGGCGCAACGTGCTTCCCGCTATGTGGGATTGGACTATGCCGTTGAGATGATTCGGCTTTGCCGTCATAAATATCCGGAGCTGGAATTTGTGGAGGCGGAGGCGTCGGATCTTTCCGCGTTCGCTGCAGGTTCCTTTGAAGCGATTGTGTTTGCATTTAACGGTATGGACTATGTCATTCCAGACGGAAAACGGCAGCGCTGTCTGGAAGAATGTTTTCGCATGCTGAAGCCGGGAGGAGTGCTGGTTTTTTCCTCGCATAATCCACATTACATTTTTGCGCCGCCGGCGTGGAACAGGCAGCGGGTTCGAGATCTTGCTGGAAAGTTCGCCGGGCCGGATTCTGTGGGCCGATTTGCTCTGACGTTGTTGACTTTTGTCGCATGGACATTCGCATCACTTCGTGCCGGCTGGAAAAGTATTGCGCGAGGGATCGCGAGAATTCCGAGACGTGCTTTCTGGCGCGGGGAAGGATGTCTTTTCGATGCAGCCCATGGCGGACTGATTACACATTGCTGGATTCCCCGGCTGGCAATTGCCGAACTCGAAAAACGTGGATTTCAATTCGAGAAAGCCGTCGGCAATGATTATCCACAAGTGCGCGGTGAGTACAGCACCGACTGGTATTACTATGTATTTTCAAAGCCAAACTCCGTCGGAAGCGGTGAAATTTGCGCTTAGTGGTTCTCGAGGAAATCCCTGAAGGTCCGGAGCTACGACACGCCTGGAACGAATTGGCGCTGGGGATGGAACGTCCCGAAGTCTTTTATACGCACGAGTGGGCAGTTGCGGTGCAGCGTGCGTATGGCGACATTCGCAAGCCGCTGTTGATGCTTGGCTATGAAGGTGACTCGCTCGTGGGAGTGGTTGCGTTTTCGAGAGAGATAGAACGGGGCGCCAAAGTTGATTTTCTCGCGGGAACCACCGGCGATTATTGCGACTTCTTAAGCCAACCCAACAAGCGGAAGGAGTTTGTCGACGCGGTGTTGGGCGAACTAGAGACTCGGAAGATCAGAAAGGTAGTGCTGACTAATCTTCCCGCAAATTCTTTCTCAGTGGATGCCCTTGCGTCTGCTGCGCGCAAGCGGCGATTCAACGTGCACACGCGTTCGGCATACATGTGTGCACGCGTCATTCTTGGCTCCGTCGAGCAGCGTGAAGCCCTGAAGCAGACGACTACTGGGAAGAAGAGGCTGCGGCGTAACCTGCGCGAGTTGGAAAAGAAAGGGCCGGTTTGCGTCCGGCACGACACGGACTGGGTTGAGATCGAACCAATTCTGCAATCATTCAGCAATGCGCACGCTGCTCGGTTTCTCTCGACCGGACGAATCAGCAACCTGATCCAGCCCGAGCGGCGTAAGTTTCTCCTCGAGTTGGCTCGCGAACTTTCTTGTTCTGGCTGGATAGCCATCAGCCGTTTGCTGGTCGGCGATATTCCGGTGGCGTGGCACTATGGCTTCAGATTCCCAGGGAGCTGGTTTTGGTACCAGCCTACAGTTGACAGCGGCCATGAGTACGGCGATTTTTCGCCGGGATATTGCTTGCTTGCGAAAATCGTCGAACTGGCTTGTGATCGTCCGGAAGTCGATGTGGTCGACCTCGGGCTCGGAGCCGAAGAATATAAGGAGCGATTTGCGACTTCCACTCTAGAGACGCGTTACTGCGTTTTGAGCCGATCGTTCTCTGGTCATCTCCAAGTGGCGGCGCGCGACCGCGTTGCGGAGATAGCGAAATCGGTTCCCCGGATTGAAAGCGGAGTGCGGGCGATAATCTCATCGCTTGACCAATGGAGCGCCCGCCTCCACAGGGCGGGAGTGCCTGGTTTGTTGCGAAAGATCGCCCGAAGGGCTCGCAGCGTTGTTTTCGCAAATGACGAGGTGCTCTTCTTTCAATGGACCGCCGCTCGACGGGAAGGAAGGAATCGGAGGACAACCTTGCTTCCACTCAACTCTGACCAGTTGGGAGCGGCCGCCATCCGTTATGCGGACGAGCCCACAACGATAGAGTTTCTGATGCGTTCTGCGCAAAGGTTCCGGCTTGGTCAGGATCGCGGCTTTGTCTTGATCGATGCGAACGGAACACCGCTTCATTTCGGCTGGGTGAAGGACTTCGAGGGATTCGAATTAGCGGAACTGGAGCGCACTTTGCAAGCTCCCAGCAAAGATGCCGTAATGATTTTCGATTGCTATACGCCGATTTTACAAAGAGGGAATGGTTTTTTTGGGGATGCGATCGCGTCACTGGCAGAGCAGTTGTGCGCAGAGGGCAAGGCCCCGTGGATCTTCGGCGCAGCCACCAACCGAAGCTCGTTGCGAGGGATAGAGAAGTCGGGTTTCACTGAAGGATTTTCATTGAGACGCAAGAGATTCTTGTTTTTTAGGCTGAGAGAGGATTCGATTCCTGCTTTCGTTGCCAAGCGCACGACAAGTTCCCCGACGCTGCAGTAGCTGAAGAGCGTCGTACAGAAAACGACACGAACCACACGATTCATGACCGCTCTACCCAATCAGGTCGCTGCTTCGCCGGTAAACACCCCAGCCGCGGCGGCGTCGGATGTGCTTCGAGTTGAGTTCAGGCGCAACCTTGGTCAGATCTCCCGGCACTCGCTTGTCTTTTTTGCCGGGACTCTGTTCACCATGGGGGCCGGTTATCTTGTAAAGATCTACGTGGCCAGGGTATTGGGAGCCGAGCAGCTAGGTCTTTATGCGCTGGGCATGACGCTCGTCAGTCTGACTCAGTTGTTGGGAACCATAGGACTAAACGGAACCGCAGCCCGCTATGTCGCCGTTTACAAGGCAACCGGCAAATTCGAGGACCTGCGTGGCTTTCTGACGCGAAGCTCCGGCCTTGTCATTTTCCTGAACCTGATTTTCTCGATTGTCCTGGCATTCGGCGGCGGCTTGATTGCGCGCAGAATGTATCGGGCGCCGGGTCTTGGTCAATATATGCCAATGTTTGCAGTACTGGCATTTGTTGGCGCACTGAATGTTTTCTACTGCCAGGTGCTCGGAGGATTTAAAGATATTGCCAAACGCACAATCATTACCAATTTTGTCGGAAGTTCGCTGGTGATTGTTCTTACCATCTTATTGCTGGCGTTGGGCACGGGAATGCGTGGCTATCTGGCGGCGCAGATGGTCACCTCGATTGTGGTTGTGGGGTTACTTGTAGCTGCTGCCCGGGGTCTGACCCCGCAGGCAGCTCGTTTCTCCTGGAAGGCGCTGCCCCCTCTCGACTCGGAGATCAAGGCTTTTGCCGTCGCCGCATTTGGAATGAGCGCCCTGGATTTTCTCGTCTCCCAAGCTGACAAAATCTTGCTCGGACATTATTTGAATGCCAAGCTGGTCGGCATCTATGTCCTGGCCTCCACGCTGTCGGCATTTATCCCAATCATTTTGCAGTCGGTCAACCAGATTTTCGCGCCGGTAATTGCGGACCTGCATGCGCAATCTCGTGAGGATGTTCTGCAAAAATTGTTTCAGACTCTGACCAAATGGATTGTCGCGCTAACGTTTCCCCTGGCGTTGGTCATCATTGTGTTTGCAGTTCCGCTGATGCGCATCTTCGGCCCGGAGTTTGAAGCCGGTTGGCCGGTTCTGGTGATTGGAGCGATTGGACAGTTGGTGAACTGCGGAGTGGGCTCGGTAGGATATCTTCTACTGATGTCGGGAAACCAGCGGCGACTGATCAAAGTACAGTTCGTAATGGCCGGAGTCTCTGTGGTTGTGAATCTAGCCCTGATCCCCGTGCTTGGAATCGTGGGTGCCGCGCTGGCCTCGGCCGGCATCAACGCCGCCGGCAATCTTTGGAATCTGGCGGAAGTGCGCAAAGCGCTCGGGATTTCCCCTTATAATCGGAGCTACTACGCGCTTCTATTTCCGGGTATTTTCACGGCAGTTGCGATGGTTTTGGTGCGATCTTACGTCGCCTCCTTTCTTCATCCTTGGCTTGTCATTATGTTGGCGCTGGTTTTGTCGTACACAGTGTTCTGCGCTTTGGCGGGTTCCTACTCGCTTAGTCCGGATGATCGAATGATCGCGCGTAGCGCATGGTCGCAGTTGCGGGGTGGCCTGCAAACGTGGGGGGGAGGGAAGCCTTGACGACTGGATACCGGACAGTGAATCTCCCTGAGGATCTATGCACGGAGGCCGAAAAGTGGATGACAGGGCGATTTGACACTCTGGAAGCGCTGCTCGGTTTTCTTCTGCAGGAAATCGTGAAAAATGATGCGGGGAGACTTGATCAAGCGGAAGAAGAAATTGTGGAGCAACGTCTCCGGGACCTTGGCTACATTTGAGAGCACTGATCGGCGTCTAAGATCGCTCAGCCGAGGTCGCCATCCGAAAAATGAAGTGCGTCGTAAGCCGATTCTGATCCAAGTTCCAATCCAATGAAGAAACGTTCTCTGATCCTTGTGACAGTGGATTGCCTGCGGGCCGACCATGTCGGCTTCCTTGGATACTCCCGCCCGGTAACCCCATTTCTCGATTCGCTCGCCGCAAACAGCTTTGTTTTTTCCAACGCTCTCGTGGCCGGAGCACCGACCTATTTTTCGTTTCCGGCGATCATCGCTTCGCGCTATCCGCTTGCCCTGGGCAGGGATGTTCTTGGCATCGCGCCTGGCGAACCGACAATCGCAGCCGCATTGCATCAGGCTGAATACGCGACCGCCGCCTTTCTGGCGGGGAACCCATACTTGAACGTTCGGTCTGGTTATCACCAAAGCTTCGACACGTTCCGCGATTTTCTTGACTCGGCGCTTCCCGGGGATTCCATCACGTCCAACGGCGCGAAAGGCCGTCTCTCCAAGATCAATATTCAATTAGAAGGCGCGTCGAGGCAACACCGTTTGACATCTCAGGCGTACGACGAACTTTATTTTTGGTACTGTCAGTGGCGAACAGCGCGCGAGAACCTATCCATGGACAGTTTGCGCCGATATCCTGCCGCAGACGTCATTGTCGATCAAGCGCGCTCGTGGTTGAGCAGCTTGGGCGACGAGCCTTTTTTTCTGTGGATTCATTTGATGGATCCGCATCATCCCTACTATCCTCCGCGAGAAGCCCTGGCAGCGGTGGGAGCGTCGGAGATGACCCCTCGCCGCGCCCGCTTCCTGAACTCTGTTTGGAACCGGGATGTTTCAACGGGAAGGCTGCAGCGCTATCGAGAGGAAATTGTTTCGCTCTACGATGCCGGTGTGTATTGGGCCGACAAGCAAATTTCGCGGCTGGTTCACACGCTGCAACAGTTTCGACGGTGGGATGACACGGTTTTCGTCGTGACCGCCGATCATGGAGAACAGTTTCTCGAAGATGGCTCGCGTTATCACTCCCCGACAAACTTGCGCCAGCAATTGATTCACGTGCCGCTCTTATTGCGTGCGCCGGAACCCGCCAAGCCGCGCCGTTTTACGCAGCCTTTCAGTCTGATTCATCTCGCGCCAACTTTGTTACATGCCGTCGGCGCCGAGATTCCTGAAAGCTTTCAGGGCAGGAGCCGCTGGGACGAAATCTTGACGGGAGAACTGCCAAACGAACCTGCGGTTAGTGAGTGCCTTGAAGGCTGCAATAATCCCTATCAGGTGGCTGATCGAATGCGTCACCGCTTGGTGACGGTGCGGAGCGGCGATCATAAATTGGTCCTTAATTTCAATAAGAGGACGGATTGCATGTACGACCTGAAGAACGATCTGGAAGAAAGATCACCAATCCCTATTGGCTCACTGCCACAAGAACGGGCTCGGCTTCTGCAGGCGGCTCGAACACACCTTCACAGAACACCACGCGAGCAGCATGCCGATCTTCGGTTGCGCGCGCGCTTGCGGGAGATCGTTCAGCCCTGATATTACGCCGCGGCTGCAAGTTCCTTCGGCACCTCAGGCTTTGACAGTTTTCGCGATAGTCTCGCTCCTAGAACGATGCCGGGACGCTCGATCCCATAATAGAGAGCGACGGGCAAGGCGATGATCGCAATGCCGAAGAGTGTCCAGCTGTGAAACATTGTCAGCGCAAACCAAATGCAGAACGAATGAGCTAGGTAGATTCCGTAAGAATAAGTCGCGATCCATTTGCTGAGCAGCTTCAACGGAGCAAACGAGATTTCGCGAAACAGCGGAATCGTCAATCCCAGCAAAAGGCAGAGGGCTCCTCCCATTTTGCGGGATGGATGCAGAGAGTAGACAAGGCAGAGTGCGATGATGAACCCGGGCCACAAGTAACTCGGGATTACTCGTCTTTCGACCGATGAGAATGCGATGACTCCGGGCAGGAAGTTGGGGATAAAGATTAGAAGCGTAAACCAGCCGAGGGCCGGAATAACCTGCGGCCAGTGCCCTAGAATTCCGCATACCAGCCAGAGAACAAGCAGAGCCAGAACGGAGCGCCTTTTCCAGAGAAACAAGAAGGGCAGCACAATGTACATTTGCACTTCGATGGGAAGTGACCAAAGCGGGCCGATGATTGAGTCTGAATAAGTAAGATTCTGGGTGAGTAGCAGGTTCGAGGCAACCTCCAGCGGTCGTGGTCTGAGGCCAAACGCTAGTCCACGTCCGTCTGCGTGAAGATGAAGCGCGACGGCAGCAAGCACAGCAAAAACACTTAACGGATAGACTCGAAAAAATCGGCGCGTGTAAAAGCTCTTGAGCAGTTCAATCCCGCTTAATCCACTGCGCTGCATGGAATTCATTAGCACCAGGGATGTGTGCACAAAAAAAGAAGTACGCCAAACATTCCGATGTCGACGACTGCGATGCCCCACGCGTGATCGAGATAGAAGTGCCGGCAGAGATGGTCGAACAAAACCATAAGAACCGCCGAGCCTCGGAGAAGATCAAGGTTCGCGGACAGACCTCGGTTCATGGTTTCGTCGGCCATGCGCATCCGTTGGAGACAGGGATATTGCAGTTCGCCTATTCTGAGGCGCAGCTCTTGATATTGTCAAAGAAAAGCCTGTGGCCTCTGACGTGATTTGAGGGGTCTGTAGAATGCAAATTTGGGAGAGAAATGGATAAGGTTCGGGTGCTGTTCCTGGTAGGCGTTGACACGGACAATACGAACGCGCAGAGCCTCAACGCCCGGGAGATAGCACTGCGTCTTGATCCCGAACGCTTTCAGAGCATTCTGTGGTTCGAGCGCGAACCCGACCCGCGATTGCGAGACCGTACAGCCATACGCCTGCTGAAGTTGCCCTCGCGGGCTAAGACTTGGTGGATTTTCAAGGAAATGCTGGAAGGCTACGACATCATTGCTTATGCGGATTACAGCCCGGCCAGCTATCTGTTTCTTCACCTGCCGCGTCTGCTGCGGAGGAGAACGAAAACGGTGTTTCACGCCGAGGCTCCGCTTGCTCAACTTGTAGATCCGCCGCTTGGCTTGCGATTTCTCTATCAGGGGACCTTTCCGCGATGTGATGTCTATACGGGGCTCTCGGGGTCTATTGCCACAGATATTCAAAGCAATATCAAAAAACAGGTTCGCTATATTCTTTCGGTGGGAGTGGATACGACGGCTTTCACGCCGCCCGCCGAGCGAAGAAATCCGTCGCCGGTAGTGCTATTCGCTGGAACTCTGATTGAACGTAAAGGACCGCAATACGTAATCGACGCCGCCGTCCGGTTTCCCAATGCGCACTTTCGACTGGCAGGCGCGGGCCGGAACGGCTTTGAAAAAGTTTTGCAAGAGAGAATCACGCAATTGGGTCTGAACAACATAAAACTGGTTGGCCCCAAGACTCAGTCGCAGATGCGTGACATGATGAGAGAGTGCGACATTTTTCTTCTCCCTTCTCGTCTCGAGGGGATGCCTAAAGTTACATTGGAAGCTGCGGCTACGGGGCTGCCTTGCATTGTGTTTCGAGACTACGAGACGCCCTCCGTCGTCGATGGAGTCACTGGTTTTCAAGTTTCAACGCTCGAAGAGATGATGCAATCACTGGGAAGGCTAATCGCTGATTCTTCCTTGAGAGAGCGAATGGGAATAGCCGCCCGCAAGCACATGGCGAAGTTTGACTGGGATGTTGTGGCCAGGGAGTGGCAAAGGGCCTATCTTGAAATCGCGGCTGACCGGGCGAGGTGAGGACTCCATCGGTGAGTGCGGTTGAAACCTCGAACCTGAATGCGGCCGGAAGTCTTCATGTTCTGACGTTGACGCCTTTTTATCCCTCCGAAGCCGATGGCGCAAACGGATGCTTCGTTTCCGAACCGCTGGAGTGGCTTGCAAAACTGGGAGTTCGCAGCAGCGTGATCGCGGTTCAACCGTTTTATCGAGGAACACCTCGATCTGGAGGCTTTGCGGTTCGGGGAGAGTGGCTTCGGTATTTCTCGCTTCCGGGAGGGTACGGATTGCCCGCGGCCGGGGCGTTCGTTTTTGCGCGCACCGTCAGCCGGTTGCGGCGCTTGCATCGCGCTCAACCCATTGACCTCATCCACGCTCACGGGCCACTGCCGTGCGGGCACGCCGCAATGCTGTTGAGTCATGAATTGAGTATTCCGTATGTTATCTCGGTACACGGACTCGATGCGTTTTCCACGGTTCAGGTAGGCGGTCGCTCAGGCGAATGGTGCCGCCGTATCTCTCGGCGCGCATACGGCTCGTCGAGCCGCGTGATTTGCGTGAGTGAGCACGTGGGGGAAGCGGTGCAGGAAGGAATGGATCGAAATTCCCATGTGTCCGTTGTTTACAACGGCGTGGATATAGAACGCTTTTCGACGGCACCCGTGCCGTCAGATGCAGCCTCAAAGATTCTAAGCGTCGGGAACCTGATCCCGATCAAAGGACATGAGCATCTCATCCGCGCTGTAGCTTCACTCGTGAACGAATTCCCAGAGCTTGAGTTGGACATCATCGGAAGCGGCTCGGAGGGGGAGAGTCTGCAGAGGCTGGTAGCGAATTTGCAACTTACCAATAAAATACACTTCCACGGTCGCCAGCCTCGCGCCCAAGTTGTGAAGGCTATGCAACATTGCACCCTCTTTGCCTTGCCAAGCCGGTACGAAGCCTTGGGGTGTGTGTACCTGGAAGCGATGGCCTGCGGCAAACCTGCCATTGGCTGCCGGGGGCAGGGGATTGACGAAATCATTGAGCACGGCATCAACGGCTGCCTGGTTGATTCGAATGCGGAATCCGAGAAAGAACTCTCAGTCGTCTTGAGGACCTTGCTTCGCGAACCCACCCGGCGCACTGATATGGGGAAAGCTGCGCGGGATACGATCACGAAGCGGCTCACTCTCAAACATCAGGCGGCAAATCTTCTGCGAATTTATCGTGAGTGCGTCCAATGAAGAGGCGCGCGCTAATTTTAACGGAAATTATCGCTCCTTACCGCATTCCGGTTTTCAACGCGCTCGCGGCGAGGAGTGACGTCGATCTCCACGTTGTTTTTCTGTCAGAGACCGATCCAAATCTGCGCCAATGGCACATATACAAAGAAGAAATCGACTTTTCCTACGAAATTCTCCCATCTTGGCGGCGACGGCTGGGAAAACATAATCTTCTCTTCAATGCTGGAGTCGGAAAAGCACTGCGACGTGCGCATCCGGAAACGATTATTTGCGGCGGGTACAACTATTTGGCCTCATGGCAGGCGGCGTTTTGGGCCAAGCAAAACAATATTCCGCTCCTACTGTGGTCGGAAAGCAATTCTGCGGACAAGCGTTCAAAACATACTTTGGTCGAAATTCTGAAGAAGCGGTTCCTGAGGCTGTGTTGCGGCTCCATCGCTGCCGGAGTCGCATCCCGCGAATATCTTTTGGAGTTGGGTATGCCGGCAGAATCGATTTTTGTGGCGCCCAACGCCGTGGATGTTGAGATGTACGCAAGCGCGGCCAGGGCGGCGCGGTCGCACTCCTCAGGATTGCGCGCAGAACACGACCTGCCTCAACGCTATTTCTTGTGTGTTGGCCGGCTGGTCGAAGAAAAAGGAGTGTTTGATCTTCTTGCTGCTTATGCGAGACTGGACGAAACCACACGCACTCGGGTAGCGTTGGTGTTCGTTGGAGAGGGTGCCGCTCGCGCGGATTTAGCAAGGCGAGCCTCACAAGTCCACACGGGCGTGATTAAGTTTTGTGGTTGGGTGCACCGGGAGCGGATTTCTGAGTTTTATGCTCTCGCCGAGGCACTTGTTTTTCCGACGCACAGCGATCCCTGGGGGCTTGTGGTCAACGAGGCAATGGCATGCAGTCTGCCCATCGTCGCTTCGGAAGTGGCGGGATGCGTCGCGGACTTGGTGCGTGGTTCAGAGAATGGATTTACGTTTCGCCAGGGAGATATAGATGGCTTGGTCAACTCGTTGCAAACCTTTGCGGAACAGCCTGATCTGAGTAAACGTATGGGCGAGCGGAGTTTTGAGATCATTCAGGCAAATACGCCGGAGGCTTGCGCGGCCGGCTTTTCGAAGGCGATCAGCTTTGCCTGCGGTGGGATGCGATGAAAGTCGGATCACGCGTTCTCGGAATGCTGGTCATGGCGGTTCTGCTGATCCTATGGGTTACAACGCATCCGGCGTACCTCAGCAACGTCAGCTACCTGGGCGGACTGCTCTTGTTGGAATTGGTTTTGGCGTCGGTCTGGCACTACGAAAAGTGGTTTTGTGCGATTTTGATGCTGGTCTTCTTGTGGGCGGGAAGTGACCTTCCGCTGTCGAATGTCGCATCTGCGACGCGCTGGCTGTTCCTTATAGTGGGAGGCTTGGTTGGCGTGATCAAGTGGGGCGGGCGGCGTGAGAAGCAAAGAATTTCAACCATTCACTTAGTTGCCGCACTATGTGTTTTATCGGCCCTGGTTTCTGGCGTGGTGTCGACGAAGACACAAATGTCGCTGTTGAAGTCCTCCAGTTTGTTTCTCCTGTTTCTGTACGTATCTTTCGGTATGCGAACATCAGTCTCTAATAACGCGGGCAAGTTTTTTGAGGGGTTGGTCACGGCCTGCGAGGCCTTGAGTTTCATTTCCGGAGTTGCCTATCTTGTGTTGGGATTCGCCTTATTCGGAAATCCCAACTCCCTGGGCGCGATTATGGGAGTAGCGGTTATTCCCGTATTGTTGTGGGGCTTCCTGATTTCGGATGATCGGCAGGTCCGCCATCGTCGGATGCTCGCCCTCTGCGTGGCGGGATATCTGCTCGCCTCATCCGTCTCCCGGGCAGGATTATTGGCTTGCGGCGTCACGCTAGTGGTCATGTGTCTGGCGCTGCGGCGAGGTACGTTGCTGCTCAAGGGGAGCTTGGCTTTAGCGTTCTTGATCACGATCGTTGGCGTCGTGCAGCCTTCCAGATTGGATTCACTGATCTCCTCATTAACCGAACAAGTGATTTACAAAGGGCAGGCGGACCAAGGCCTTTTGGGGTCGCGGCAGACCCCGTGGCAAACTACCGTGGCTGTGATCAAAGAGAGCCCGTGGTTTGGCAGCGGTTTCGGAACGGACAGCGTTCCGGGCGTAGTTGTAGAGGATTCTGCGTTTCGAACTTTTGGAGGCGCTACCCGCGAACACGGGAGCAGTTATATGGCATTGTTGCAGTATGTCGGGCTGCTGGGTGCGATTCCCTTCGCTATTCTACTGATGCTGGTTCTTTCGCAAATCTATCGGACATGGGCCTGGATGCGGAGCACAGGGGATCCGAAGAATTATGCGGTGCCACTAGCCATGGTGTGCCTGGCCGGACTTTTACATGCTGTTTTCGAGGACTGGTTGTTCGCGGTGGGCTACTACCTCAGTCTTTTCTTTTGGACTTGCGCCTTTCTGCTTTCTGACTTCCTGCCTCGCCGGAAGGAGGAGACTGCCTTCGTTGCAACGGCGATGTATACGCCTGCGCAAAGGGAGGCTCCAACCGCGGTTTTTGCGGGCAAATGATGCGTCTCTTCATCAACGCCCTCGCGGCCAGCGCGGGTGGTGGACTCACCTACCTGCGCAATGTAATTCCCCATCTCTCCGAGCGCGATGATGTCCAGACGACCGTGTTGCTGTCGGGGCGGTCACAGAATATGTTGCCTCAAACAAAGAACATTTCTTTTATGCAACCCGACGATTCGGCTGCAACAGCGGCGCGTTTCTGGTTCGAACAGCGGGCGGTTCGTGAATACGTAAGGCGGAGCCAAGCGGAGGTTCTCCTTTCGGCCGGGAACTTTGCGATCTTCAATTCGCCGGTTCCGCAGATCCTTCTCAGCAGAAATTCACTCTATACCTCGCGTCACTTCAATTCTGACTTGCGCGATCGCGGCGATTATCGTCTGTGGATAGAAACACACCTGAAGGGAACTCTCGCCAAGTGGTCGATCGAAGTCGCGGAGTGTACTGTGGCTCCCAGCGAGGCGTTCGCGGAGGAACTCCGGCAGTGGACCGGGAGAAACATCCGCGCGATCCATCATGGCTTCGATCGGAGTGCGTTCGTTGCTGAGGCATGTCCTCTCCCACCTTGCATTCAGGAACCTCTCGCTTCCAAAGCAAATGCCTTCCGTTTGTTGTTCGTGAGTCATTACAACTACTATCGGAACTTTGAAACGTTGTTTCGCGCCATACCATTGATCAAGCGGGGTCTTGGTTCCCGAGAGGTAGTTTTGTTTCTTACGTGCAAGTTGGTGTCGGGAGCTAATCCTGGATCGTATCGTACTGATTTTGCGGCGTCATTGGTTCGAGAGCTTGGGATTTCGCGCAACGTAATCGAACTGGATGCGATTCCGTATGGGCAACTGCATCATGTTTATCGGGCAGCCGATCTGTACGTAAGCCCGGCGTATGCTGAGTCCTTTGCGCATCCGCTGGTTGAAGCTATGTCCAGCGGGTTGCCCGTGGTGGCCTCAGATCTTTCCGTGCACAAAGAGGTCTGCGGTTCTGCCGCGCGCTATTTTGAACAATTCTCGTCGGAACAACTCGCAGAACGAGTTGTGGAAATCGCTGGGTCCCCGGAATTGGCCGCTAAACTTTCCAAGGCAGGTGTCGAACGTTCCACCAAATTCAGTTGGAAAAAACATGTGGAGTGTATTGTCGAGTTGGCGAAGAATCTGAGATCTACACTGGACTAGCTTTTCAGAAGTGTTGAAAACATTTCCGTAGGACATGCGAACAGCTTCTGCAGCGGCCGCACGAGGGCGATATAATCCTCGGCTATGTCCTTTCTGCGTTTTCTTATGCTCCTGTCGCTGGTCTGCTGGATCGGCGGGCTCATCTTCTTTGCATTTGTGCTCGCGCCGACGGCGTTTTCTGTTCTGCCGACCACTCATCTGGCCGGCAATGTGGTAGGGCGCGCGCTGGGCAAGTTGCACTGGATTGGCATGATTTGCGGAATTGTTTTTCTCGGCAGTTCGCTGCTCTACAGTCGTATGGTTGACGGCACGCCGCATGTGTTTGCGGCGCGGCATGTGCTCTTGTGTCTGATGCTGGTGCTGACCCTGATCTCGCAGTTCGGAATCATTCCGCGCATGGATGTATTGCGTGCTTCCCTTGGAGAAGTGAGCGCTGTCCCGATCGACAATCCTGCGAGATTACAATTCGATGCGCTGCACGTCTGGTCGACGCGGGTGGAGGGCGCAGTGCTTTTGCTGGGATTAGCAGTGGTGTATCTAGTTGCTTAGCCATAGGGGCCGAATCCCTAATTCGCGTAGCAGCAAAACAATCCCCATCCCCTTCGGGAAGGGAAAATTCTGGTCGGAATCACAGATTCTAACTGGGGTTGTTTATGCCTTCTGCGCCTCGCGCTTGAGCGCGCGCTCAAGGGTTTGATCCATAGCCGCCTTCGCTTTCTCGTATTCTGCCTGCGAGATTTGGCCTTGCCGGCGCTCGACTTCGAGTTGGAAGAGTTCTTCTTTCAAGCCCTCAAGTAGCATGGAACTGGGCCGCGAAGTTGTTGCTGCCCGAGCCGCACCCGCGGTGGGAATTTCAGAGGGCGCGTAATCATCTTCCTCTTGGAGGGCCTGTGTCGGCGAACCAATTCTTTGCCGAACCATAGCGCGCGCCGCGGATTGCTGCCGCGAGGCCACGTAGACTCCTCCAACAACCAACAGGGCCGCGAAGCCTCCAAGAATCCACCAACGATACTTTTGCAAAGGATCGGGAGCGTCGATTGGCGGACCCAGTCCGCCGCCGGGCCGATTGTTCGCTCGCGCGTCGCCACCACCCGAGTTTTGGCCGCCCTCGGGCGATCCTTGAGCAGTGCTCTCCTGAGGAGATTGCAGAGTGCCTTCGCCTGAGATCTTGAACGCGAGTTTCTGTCCGACAGTCGTACTCGAAGCGACCTGCACAGCCGCCTCGGGCTCTTGCGGATAGTTGATCTGCTTGAATCCGGCGCTGCTGCTGGCGGTGAATTGCATCGCCTTGGGAATCATGACTACGAAGTGTTCCAGCGGATATACCGACTTGGGATCAATATTAGCGCTGCCGGAGTAAGGCATCTGATAAGCGACCTCGAAGCGCGTGAGGCCCGGACGCAGAGGGAAGATAAAGGAGTAACGATTCTTCTCGCCCTCAGGCACCGGCGCGGATTTCAATGGGTTGCCGTTTTCGGTTGTGGCTGTGCCGGAATCCGGGATGATCTGTGCGCCGTCGGGAACGTAGAACTCGAGGTTGCGCTCGCTCATCTGGGTGCGGGGAGGCTTGGAGGTATTTTGCACACCGAATTCCCGGACGACCTCAATCTGTCCCTGCGCAGCCTGCACGCGCATGATGTCCGCCACGACCTCAATGCCTTCGATTTTCTTGCCGACGTCATAGACCTCGACTTCTACAGAGGTGGTTCCGGGAGGCGCCATGCGGTGATAGGTGACGTCCTGGTGAATGGCGCGGATCAGGTGCGGGGCCTGAGGGTCATCGAGCTTGAAACTGAACTGGCCTTTGGCGTCGGTTTTGGTGCGTCCCGCTTCCTCCATTCCCTGCGCGAGTTTGAGCAGGATGACGTCGTCTCCGGCAGCGGGCTTGCCGGTGGTGGTGTTCTTGACGGTGCCGGTGAGGGTTTCCGCGGCGGCTAGAGTCGCGATGAGGAAGGCGAAAGCGACGACGGCAGCCGTTCTAACGAACGGTAGTAAGAAACTGGAAGCGCGCGCCTTATTAGGACTCATGCAACCGTTGAGGAACAAGGGATCCGTCGACTGCGTGCAAACTTTGCTTCGCGAAGTTCTTACTTCGCTCAGGCTGACAGTGTGTTTTAAATCGTTCAAGATCGGGATCCTTTTTGGGGCGTGGGATTCGTTTCCAGGCGGGCGATCTCGGCCATGATGGTGGCGGCCTCGTCTTGGAGTGACGATTTCAGAGAAGCGTAGTCGGCATCGGGAACTTTGCCGGCTCGGTATTCGAAGTTGAGGTCGCGCAGGTTTTCGTAGACTGCTTCTTTGCGCTCTCGCAAATATCCGGCGCGAGTTTTCTCCGGGCCAAGAAAAAGATTTCCCGGAAGATAGAAAACGTAAAACAGAGATGCGATGGTCATCATCAGGCAGCACGCAAGCCAGATCATAGATCGGTCTCCTTGCGAGCCTGGTCGCGGAATTGTTCGAGTTCGGCTCCGCGGATAGGAGGCAAGCCACCCGCAATCGCGGGCGCGGGACGATTTTTCCAGGAACGGACGACCAGTACGATCAATCCAAATCCCAGGATTAGAGCCACGAAAGGCACGACATAGGCAGCACGGTCAAACCCTTTGCCAGTGGGTGCGGCCAGAACGGTAGGCCCGTATTTTTGCACGAAGCCTTGCTCGACCAGGCCGTCGCTGTCTCCGCGATTCAGCGCGGCCATCAGTTCGTTGCGCATGCCGTCGGAATCGGGACAGCCGACGTGATTGCACTCAAGCAGAATCTGATTGCAGCCGCAGATGCACATCATCTGGTGGCCGATCTCATTGAACCGGGTGGCGGGATCAGCGGCGCCGAGCACGGCGAAGACGGCGGCGGAGAGCAGGAGCGCTTTCACACATCTGCGGGTGAGTTGGGCTCGCTCCGATTTTGCGGTTGAATTTGCCATCGACATTTAGCTGTAAGCAGAGTCTTTCTGATTAATCCCCAGTAGCCACCGGAGCCACTTCGGTGCGCTCCAGCCGCACGGGCGCAGCCACGCGGACGGGCGCAGGCGCATTCGGAACGAGCGCAAGAACTGTGCCACCGAGCATGATCCACACGCCCATCCAGATCCACATCACCAACGCGTTCAAATGCGCCTTCAGAATGGGATGGCCGTTATCCGGGTTCAGTCCTTCGAAGACAACATAAAGGTCTTCGTTCAGGCCTGAACGGATGTCAGGCATGGTGGAGGTCTGCTGGCTGGCCTTATAAAAGCGGCGGACGGGCGTCATCGTTCCAATCTGCTTGCCGCCTTTGTAAACGTCCAGCAGCGCCCACTCGCTGGCATAGTTCGGGGCGTCGTCGTCGGTGTAAGAGCGGCAGACCAGGGTATAAGGTCCGATGGTCATTTTGTCGCCGTAGCCCATTTCCTGCTCTTTATCCAGATTGAACGCAGCGCCTGCGAAGCCGATGATGACCACAACTACGCCGAAGTGAACGATGTATCCACCGTAGCGGCGTGTGTTGCGGTGCGTAAGTTGCACCATGGAGGCGAACATGCCCTGGCCCGTGTGTTTGGAGATGACTCGGCCGCCCCGGTAGAACTCGCTGGCCACAGTCAGCGTCACAAGCACGGAAAGCGCGATGGCCATCAGCGAATAGAAGTATGAAATATCCTTCCACGGCTTGAGACCGAAAGCCGATCCCCAACTCTGCGGGGTGAGCATTAGAAAAATTGCCACCGCGATCGCGCCGATCGTCGGCCACAGGAAATTGCGCTTCAGGCTCTCGATCGAAGTTTTGCGCCAGGCCAATAGAGGCCCAACGGCGGTGAGGATCAGGAGCAGCAAGGCTACAGGAATGGCAACGCGGTTGTAGAAGGGCGCACCAACCGTTACCTTGTTCCCCTGCACGAGCTCTGAAATTTTTGGAAACCAGGTTCCCCACAGCACGGTGAAGGTAAGCAAAACGAAAAGCAGATTGTTGAATAGAAAGCTGGACTCGCGCGACACCAGCGATTCGAGCTTATGCTCGCTGCGCAGGTGAGACTTGTTCTTGAAGAAGAAAATTAGAAATGTGATCAGCGTGATCCCGAGGAACCAGGCGAACCAGTCGCCGATAGATGATTGCGCGAAGGCGTGGACCGAGCTGATGATCCCGCTGCGGGTCAAAAACGTTCCCAGGATCGCCAGCCAGAATGTGGCAAAGACCAGCCACATGTTCCACATCTTCAGCATCCCGCGTTTTTCCTGCATCATCACCGAATGCAGGAAGGCGGTGCCCGCGAGCCAGGGCATGAGCGAAGCATTCTCCACGGGATCCCAGCCCCAATAGCCGCCCCATCCCAGCACGGAATAGGCCCAATGGGCGCCGAGAAAGACTCCGCACGTAAGGAAGGCCCACGTGACCATGGTCCAGCGGCGCGTGATCTGAATCCACTTCTCGCCCGGATACTTCATGATCAGCGCGCCCAGGGCAAAGGCGAACGGCACGGTGAATCCCACGTAACCCAGGTAAAGCATTGGAGGATGGATCACCATCTCCGGATACTGCAGCAGCGGATTCAGCCCGTTTCCGTCAGCTGGAATTGTGCCCTGCATGATGGCGAAGGGATGCGCGGCGAAATTAAGCAGCAAAAGAAAAAATATCTGCACACCGGCCAAAATTACGGAAGCGTAGGCGAACAACCGCGCGTCGGTCTTATAGCGCAGGCGCAAGACGAATCCGTAGGCGGCAAGCAGTAATGACCAGAACAGCAGCGAACCTTCCTGCCCTGACCACAGCACGGCGAACTTATAAGCGCCAGGGAGGTCGCGGTTGCTATGGTGAAAGATGTAGGCAATCGAAAAATCGTCGCGGAAGGCGCAGAAAACCAGAACGATCGATGCGAGAAAAACTGCGCCGAAGGTGGCGATGCCGGCGCGTCGAGCTGTTTCGCCGATGCGCTCCGAGCCACTCCGCAACAAGGTGGATGTTGAACCCCGATGGGTGGAAGCGGAATTCGCGGCGCGGCGAAGACTCGGGCTGCCCAGGGGCGTGGCTATCTGAGGGCTCTGGGCCTGAAATAGCAGCGCGATCAGCCCGGCCAGGAACGAATAGAGGCTCAACGCCAACGCGAGAAGGAGTGCGAAACTACCTATTTCCGCCATGTGGGGAAACCCGATCTATTTTTTCAGAAATGCACCCGCGCGGCAACCGCGTCAACCGAAGTGGTGGGAACATAGTGCCACAGAGGAATCCAAAGTCAAGTTTTCGAGTGGCGCTGGTCGGTCTTTACCCGGGGGCGTCATCCTGAGCGGAGCCGTTCTTCAGGCGAATTGAAGGATCTCCCACTCACCTAGCTCAGCGCGTAAGCCAAAAATTTCACCCAAAAATTCACCCCTACCAGTTTTCGCGTTGCTGAGCCGCCAGCCAAGTTGAGGTACGAGAAAGCGGCAGTCTAAGATCGACCACCGCCCATTCGTGACCCGATTACGCGCTGTGTTGCCGGTAGCGCTGCCGCACTTCGCGTTCTGCGTTGAGCCAGTCCTCGGCTTGATTGCCTGGGGCTGCTCCGCGTTGCTGGTAGAGTTCGTAGGCGCGGCGGCGAATCTCGTCATCCAGATTAATGGGAACCACATTCCTTCGCGGTTCGTTCTTGACGACTTCCATCCTCCGAGGTTCGGGGAAGACACGAGCTTCGGCCAAGGGACTGGCCTCACTCGCCCGGACCGAATTGGCTTCGGCTGCGGTTGTCGAGTCCGGTAAAGACACAGATCTGGCCAGCGGTTGTGCTGGAGCTGGTGTCGGCTCAACTTTCGGCGTGGCATCAACGAGTGTCGCTTCCGTTGCGATAGCTTTCACTTCCGAAGCTTCTGTAGAGTTGCCATTGTTTGCTTGTGCTTTTGTGGCGCGCGTACGATTTGGTTTGGCGCCTGGGGACTTCGACTTTGCCATATTGGATACTCCTTACCTGTTTAAATCAGGGAATGAATTAGGTTGTTCAGCGAACCGCATACACACGTCTCACAACGTTATGAAACCATTGAAAGATTGAGTTGAAGTTTCATTGAGTATAAACCTTGAGTAGGCTGTGAAAGGTTGTTTTTGCGAAGAAATTCGCCACAGAGGCTTTGTTATAATCGAAGCTCTTCCAGATGGCGCTATCGTCTAGGGGTTAGGACGGAAGATTCTCAATCTTCAAACCCGGGTTCGATTCCCGGTAGCGCTACCAATTCTCCTTCAATCACTTACAACATTTCCTGACACGGTTGCTTCAGGCGACTGTGGCCACTTTTGTGGCCAGCTTTTGCACAGCTTCCACAGACGCCGCTAACAACTGGTTCCGCCGCTCGATCGCTTCCCTGATCTGCTGCACATTGGAGTGCGTGTAGATGCGTGTGGTATTCACCGACCCGTGCCCCATCGCATCCATCACCGCCATGACGTTGCCTGTGCCTTCCATCGCATCCGTTGAGAAACGATGACGCGCACAGTACAGAACGACAGATTCGGGAATACCCGCCAACCGCTTGGCTTCGAGCCATTGCTTCGAAACCTCGCGATCCGTGATATAGCCGGATTGGGCTCGCTTCGAAGGAAAGATCCATCCTTCGTTCACGCTTTCCTTGCGAGCCAACAGTGCTAGCTTGACGCGCTCGGTTAGCGGGACGTAACGCCGGGATTTACGGGACTTGCCACGCGGGTTGAAGATCAGCCCTTTCTCCCAGTGGATGTTTTCCCAGCGCATGCGGAAGATCTCGCCTGGACGAAGACCGGAATCCAGCATGATCAACAGCACAGTTCGAAACGGCTCCCAGCCCACGCGCGACTTCCTGCCTTTTCCGGTAAGACGCGAGCCCCCGGTTACCGCCAGCAGCCGTTGCTCCATCCACGGCTCGATCAACTCTTCCCGCCCCTGTTCCTCCACGAGTTTGACAATCGGGACCGTAGATAGCAACTGCCACTCTTGCGCCTTTTTCAGCATGCGCCGAAGCGTGCGCAGAGCGTTGTTGGTGTTCGCGGCGGACGATCCCTCGATGGTCAAGGCGTGATCAGCCGTGATGTGATCGAGTTTCATACCAGCGACGGATGTGGACTCCAGGAGTAGCCATCCCACCCGGTAATACCTGCGGGTTGGCGGTTTCGGCGGACGGTCCGCCGGCAACGACTCCAGCCATTTAAAAAAGCGGTTCGAGAGGCCGGTCAGCGTAGGAACTTTTTTGCTCCATGGCAAACGACCGTCTTCCAGTAACCGCGCGAGCACCAATGCTTCTACGTTTTTGGCCTCAGTCTGCCGGGAGGTCTTGCAACTCCCCCGGTAGCGTCTGCCATTCCAGCGAAACGCAAAGTGCCATGTGTTTCCACGTTTAAAGAGCGACATGTTTTTCCTCCATTGTCGCTCTCGCTTTTGAGACACGCAGGTTGCGGAGGATGAATTTCTCCAGCGCAACAGCATCATATCTCACCAATCGTCCGAGTTTTGCATAATTGGGACCGTCCCCACAGGCTCGCCAGTAGCGCAGCGTATTCACACTCACGCTCAGCCGTCTCGAAACCTCTTGCTCGTCCAAGAGTTGAATGTCTGTCATTCGCCTTCGCCCTCGCCTCGGCGCCTTGTGGTGACGGCGTCGACCGTAAATTTCCAAAGAAGTTGACGCGGATCAAGAAGCCTTAGCAACCCGCCATCGCTTTCTGAGACAAGTTACCTCCGAAGAGAAATGCAGAGCTGGGGCGGTTTGTAAGCGGTTTCTGAAATTCAGTCAAACAAGGACCTCACTCATGCTAGGAAATCTGAGTTCCGCGCCCGTTGCGTTAATGCGAAACCGGTGGCAAGCCTTGATTTGACCGAAATTTCAAATGGGCTTACTTTGTTCACGCTCACAGTGCCGCGTGTGACGGGCAGATGAGCTAAATGTATGTTTCCATCCTTTGAAAACCTTGCTGAGGGACTGCGAGGAAGCGGCTACATCGCTGATTCGATAGCCACAACAACCGTTTACCTAGCAGCAAGACTACAGAAGCCGCTGCTGCTGGAAGGCCCGGCGGGCAGCGGGAAGACGCAACTCGCATATGCGGTTGCCGAGGCTGCAAACACGAGTGTCGAGAGGCTGCAGTGCTACGAAGGCATCAACGAAGAGAAAGCCATTGGGAAATTCGACGAGCCGTTGCAGAGACTTTGCGTCGAACTGAAGGCCAAGTGCAGCAGCGTCGACTGGGAGTCCCTGCAGACTGAATTGCATAGACAGCAGTTTTTCAGCGCCGGTCCTTTGTTACGCGCTCTTCAGTTCGAAAAGCCCTGTGTTTTGCTAATTGACGAGCTAGACAAAGTAGACCACGCGTTTGAGGCCCAGGCATTTAAACGCGCCCTGTCTTGTTTTGGACTCGGACGCTATCTATACGACATCGATGGGGAGTGGGTGGAACTGGGCGAGCACCGTCTACCTACGAAGATCCCGAAGTTGCCGCGGTGGGCGACACCGAACGGCTGGCTTGCCGGGCTCCGGCCGAAGCCCAGGCGAAACCGTCACGCGCTCGTCCGGGCGAATGGGCACGCCAGGAATGTCGGTCACACGGGTCCAGAGACCAACGGCGATCGCCAAAGTCTGGTCGCTGCGATCGAAGCCACAGAGAACAAGATTGGCAAGCGTCTCTATCGTGGCTTACTGAAGAATGTTGTCCGGGTCTGGAGTCCCCAACAGATCCAAGAGACCGCTGCGCTTGCGAAGGTCTTGGCGCAGATGCAGGGCGCGGAGCGAGGCATGGCGCGCTTAGAGGCAGCCCAGGCAAGACTCGCACCGGAAGTCGTCCAAAGAGTCATCTGCTCGTTGAATGCGCCACCGGCGAAGGTTGAGGATCTTCAGACTCTGCATACTTTGGTGGTCGCTCTTGAAAAAGAAGTCGACGCGCAGACGCAGGCATAGGGTCCCTGGAGACTTGAGAAAAAACCTTTGGAAGAACTTGCGGAAGGAGAATTGAGCATGGCGGACATCGAACCGACAAACTCCGAACCCTTATCTGCCGAAGATGCCCAAGCAAAAGCTGCCATCCTCGCGGAATGCGAGAAGCTGGCCGCGGCGGGCGTGACCTTCGTTGCGGTTCACTTCGACGGCTATGGAGACAGCGGCGTCAGCGAAGAAGTGCGGTGCTTCGATGCGGAATACTACGCCTACGAAGAACACGAGCCGGTTGCCCACGACGCAACTTACCTGCAGGAGCACTTCGAAACCTTAGTTCCGATGGGCTATGAAAACGACTGCGGCGGCTTCGGCGACGTGGTTCTCGACGTCGCCGCGCGGAGGATCACGGTTGATCGCAACGACCGTTTTGAGGATTACACAACCAGCACATATGAGATCTAGCTATGGCTCACCCCATTGAACACGCACGGAGCAGCGCTAAGAAATTCGGCGGCAACCCCGAGGATTACCTCGCGATTCACCGTTGGCTTGACGAATCGAAGGCGTTTTTCCCCGACTTCCGCCACCGCGCCCTCCGCCATCACACGGAAGGGATTTTTCTCGCCGAACGCATCTTTGGCGTCAACATCTTGAACCTTGACGGTACCGCCGTTCCGGTTCGCTACCTCGGAGAACAGCACGTAAAAGAAGACCTCGGACGGATTCCAACTGTCCAGGAATGGCTGGCGCGGATCAGTCCCGAGCGTTGGATGTACGGCCAACGCTTGCGATAGGCGATTCCTGTCAGTGATCGGTCCAAGGATCACTTCCCGCCAGGTCCCTCGGGCAGCCCAGTTGAGCTGAGCTAAAGCCCAACCTACCACTCCCCAACCCCAGCAGAAATGAGGATGGTCATGAGAATTCATGTGACCACAAGAGCCGAGTTGTTTGAGAAACGAAAACAGCAACATATCGAGCGCGGCTACCAAATTGAAGATGAGCGACCGGTCCCAGTGAATGGTTTCTGCTCGTTCATGGCAGTGAGTGAGATACCCGATTCCGGCGGATTGGCGACCTCGTCGCAGAGGCGCTCAATGGAATGACAAGATGAGACCACACGGAAAAACCAAGCTGGGATTCTTCCCGTTGCCCGTGCCGGAACTGGTCGAGAGGAATGGTATTGGCGAAACCGCTGACGCCGTCTGGCGGGCCCAAAATACGGAACACCAAAAGCTATTTCCGACGGCATCCAGTTCTAACAGCGATGCTTCCTCTGTTGACCCTCCGGATATTCTGGTCGAGCCTCATCTCGATCCTGCCTGTGTGGTAGCAGCCGCTCTTGACACTTCCACTATCGTCGCTTTCGGACAGCGACGGGACCCGCTGGCAAGAAAGCGGCGTGCCAGGCCAGTGGTTTCTGGACAGGCGTCCCTATTCAGCTTGAGTTAAATCAGGCAAAATAAGCCAGATGCCTCCTCGCGACTTGGCTGGACCCGGGGCCAGGGTGGCTTTCACGGTGACGAAACCCGCAGGGCTAGCCCAAAGGAGTTGGAAATGTTCACACCGAACCTGAGCATTCTTCCAGAGCCTCAGCGGCTGCTTTGGAGGGAGTTGAGAGACACTCCGAAGGAATTTGTCCTTTATGGAGGTACAGCCCTAGCCCTGCGGCTGGGACACCGGCAATCGGAGGACTTCGATTTTTTCTCCAACAGGCCCTTTCTACCCAATTCCCTGCGCGATCGCATCCCTTACTTGAAACACGCCGAAATGACCCAATTCCAAGACAACACGCTCACGGCGATTGTGGGGAATGGCCCGGTGAAGCTCTCATTTTTTGGATCGTTGGGAATGAAACGGGTACACGATCCCGACACCGCCGAGGAGAACGGAATTAAGATCGCCTCTCTACTTGATCTTCTCGCGTCAAAACTGAAGACCATCCAATCGAGAGCCGAGGCGAAGGATTATCGGGATATTGTGGCCTTGTTCGACGCGGGCTTGAATCTGGCGGAGGGGTTGGCGGCCGCGGTGGCGATCTATGGGAGGGATTTCAACGGAGCGCTAAGCCTTAAAGCGCTCACATTTTTTGAGGATGGCGACCTCCCCGGGCTGACATCTGTAGTGCAGAAGCGGCTGCGTGAGGCGGCAACCTCGGTAAGATTAAAGGGGCTTCCACTTGTCGCGGCGAGACCTGGTCTGAGTCGGGAGGAAGGGGAATGACGCACTATTCCGAGGATCTCAGGCGAGTCGCCAAGCGCGTCGTTTGGTATAAGCCGCCAGAGGAAACATTGAACGAAACGAAGTTGTTTCTCGCTCATGTGATGACCCACGGCACTCTCGACGACATCATTATCGCGATGAAGTACTACGCGGATGCCGATTTCGATCTCGTCTTGATCAATCCCCCGACTGGAGTTTTCGACCGGCGCTCATGGAACTATTGGAACCTACGCTTCCACCACGAACCGGTTCCGGCACTGCCACAGCGCACATTTCCCGGAAGCGATGTAGTTGACGGTTAACGCGTGGGTCTTGAGGCCGTCACTCGCACGCGGTCGACCCTTCACCGTGATCATTCGCCAAGTACTTTACTGCTCTCCAGCTCGTTGAGCAGCCCTCTTTCCCAACTCCCTTGAGACCGGTGCCCACGTCACACCGCCACGGCACTGCCATTTTCCCATCTTCAAGAACGTCATTCCAAATCAACAAGGAGGAAAGAAGTATGTCAGAAACTAGTACGTTAATTGGCTACAGCGGCCGAACCATTGGCCGCGAAGAACTAGCGCTGGTGCCAACACCAGCGCCAACCGAAACGCACCGCCCGGTTCCACATCATGAGATCGTGCAAGCCCTGATCGAGACGCTCGGCTTCCGCCACATCGGAGTCGTGCACGATGAGTACGCGGTTTCGCCGGACGGCATGAAAGCCTTCGGCGTTCTCGATCTGGCAACCGAGATGGAGGGATGCCGCTTCTCCATCGGTCTTCGCAACTCGCACGATAAGAGCATGCGTTTGGCGATGACCTGTGGGTATCGCGTGTTCGTCTGCTCGAACATGGCCTTCGCCGGGGATTTCACCCCGGTGCTCGCGAAGCACTCGAAGTCGTTCTCACTCATCGACTGCATCGCGGTCGGCGTCGATCGAATGCAGCGCAACTTCGAGCCTATGCGAAAGCAGGTAGAAGCGTGGCAGCGAAGTGAACTGAGCGATGTCACCGCCAAGGTAGTGATCTACGAGGCGTTCATCGAGGGCAGACTCGAAGCTCCAAAGCATCTCGCCCGCACCGTGCATGACCTGTACTTCGAGCCGAAGTACGAGGAATTCCGGCCGCGAACGATCTGGAGTCTGTCGAACGCGTTCACTTCCGCATTCAAGGAACTGGAGCCCATTCCACAATTCAAGGCTACGGCCAAGCTCGGCGAATTCCTGGAAACCCGGTTCTCTCAGTCGTTTTAAGGCGGGGCGGCGTCAGACGGCCGCCCCCTTCCCCTGCAGCCATTCGACGAAAGCTTCTTGGATGACGATACTCGCGGCGCTTTTTATGCAAAAACTATGACCTGTTTATTCTATTTTTATGACTTTTCGTGCTTAATGATTGGGGCAGTGTGATTTCCGGCCGGCTTCACGGCCATGTCCATGCGAACCCAGAGGTTTGATTGTTCCTAAAAACAGGAATGACGATTCTGTGCACGGTAAGTATTGCATTTGGCGTGCGCTTCCTGGTTGGGCGATGGAAGGAACGCAAGCCTGTTTCGAGCGGTTATTGGGTGCGGTTACGCCTCGGCTCTCGCGAAGGCCCGATAGTTGAACTCCCGGAGCGCGGAAAACCAGTGACTCGCGCGGCGTGAGGGCACACCCGAGCAAGTATTGTGAGGTCAATCATGTTGACGCGAACGAGTATCGTGTGGGCCAACATAACCATTGCAGTGTTGGTCGCTAGCTTGGTCATGCTAGGAACCGCGGCCGGACAAAGACAAGCAGTTCCGAAGCTGCAGGACAAACTAGTACTCGGGGAGAATGAGGTCAAGCAATTGCTGCTCCTCATGGATACCGACCAGAGCGGCAAAATCTCCAAGCAAGAATGGATGAAGTTTATGGAAGCGGAGTTCGACCGCCTGGACAAAAACAAGAAAGGCCAGTTGGACGTCAAGGAACTAACACAGTCGAAATTGCGCGCAAGTCATCCCGTAAGCGTGGGGAAGTAATGTCGGCTTGGCGCTGAATAAGAACGCCACCCCAGTCATTGTCCTTCGCTTGCCTGCCTCCAGTGTGCGAATCGGATGGTCGATGAACGAATGGTTTCGGCGACGCTTTCGTAAACTCTCGCGACGCAACCGAGGCGCGGTAGTCGAGCCGTAAGGCGGCTTGCGAAAAGCCGAGGGAGTATTATGCGGGATGACTATATGAAGATGGTAACAACGGAGTAGACAGATGCCGGAATCCATTGACTGGCCGCCGGCCCGTGCAGCGCGGCCTCGCCGTCGCCGTCGTCTCCTTTTTATTCTAGCCGTTCTTGCCGTCCTGTTCTTCGGCGGTCGCTCCGCGTTGTCAAATTACGTGGACCTGCTCTGGTTCAGGTCGCTCGGCTACGGCGACGTGTTCTGGAAAACCCTGAGTCTTCAGTGGGGATTCTTCGCCGCTTTTGCAGCGGCCACATTTCTCATTCTGTACGGGTCCTTCCTGGCTCTGAAGCGGGCACATCTCCCCGATTTGCCGACGGGTCACACGATTCTAATCGGCGGACGACCAGTGAAGTTTCCAGTTGAGCCCGTCCTGCGCCTCTTTGCGCTCGGTGTTTCGCTCGCCATTGCCGCGGCCACCGGTGCCGGCATGATGGCGGAGTGGCCAACGCTCGCGCTCTTTTGGTACGCGCCTCACTCCACCGATGGCGTCATAGACCCGATTTTTGGCAAGCCGCTGAACTTCTTTCTGTTCACCCTACCCGCGTGGCAGCTGATTGCCGCTTGGCTGCTCTCCCTAACCGTGATTGGCTGTCTACTCGCCATGTTCTTCGTCCTCATTACGGGCGGAAGCCGTGTGCTCGCCGGTCGTCTTAGCCGCCAAGTCACATTACCTTGGCGCGGACTATCGATCACGTTGGCGTTTTTGTTGTTGATCCTCGCGCTGCGGGTATATCTCGGCCGGTTTGAGCGCTTGTTCGAGGATCACACGATCTTCGGAGGTGTGACTTACACGGACGCACATGTCACGCTCAACGGGATGCTCGTTGTGTGCCTAGCGCTCGCTCTAGGCGCGGTGATTACAGCCGTCAATGCCGTGCGAGCACCACGCGGGCGTTGGTTGGTCGCGGCAATCCTTCCGGCCGCAGTCTGTTATATCGCGCTCCAAGGTATCGGATGGTACATCAGCAGCTTTATCGTCAAACCGAACGAACTGAACCGCGAGAAGCCCTACATCGTCTACAACACCGAACTGACCCGGCAGGCCTACGGATTGAACCGAGTCGCGCAGCGCGAGTTTCCAGCGGAGACCACCGTCGAGGCTGCCGACCCGGCTAACAATCAGGCTACGCTTCAGAATATCCGGCTTTGGGACTGGCATGCTCTGCAGGACACGCTGCGCCAGATTCAGGAAATCCGTACCTATTACGACTTTCCCGACATTGACATCGATCGCTATAAAATCGATGGCACGATTCGCCAGGTGATGCTTGCGGCACGCGAGTTGAACGTCGATAAACTTCCGGAGAGCAGCCGCAACTGGATCAACGAAAAACTAATCTACACTCACGGCTACGGCATCACGATGAACCCGGTCAATGGGTTCACGGCGGAAGGGCTGCCCACGCTTATTTTGAGCAATATGCCTGTCCAGAGCACGGTTCGTACTCTGGCCGTGACACGTCCGGAGATCTATTTCGGCGAGATGACCAATACTGACGTCTACGTGAAGACCCGGCAGCAGGAATTCAATTACCCCCAGGGAGCAACGAACAACCTCACTTCCTATGAAGGCAACGGCGGCATTCTTCTCGGCGGTTTCTTGCGCCGCATGATCATCGCGCTCGATCAAAACGATCTCGCGAAGCTGCCGTTCAGCGATGACGTGAACCCGGATAGCCGGCTGCTGATGCGGCGCAACATACGTGACCGCGTATCGGCGTTAGCGCCGTTTCTCACATTCGATCCAGATGCCTACATTGTGCTCGACGACGATGGCCGCCTGTCCTGGATCATGGATGCGTTCACGGTTTCAGACAGCTATCCCTACTCGACCCACTATCGGCTGGATAACAATTCCATCAACTACATGCGCAACAGCGTGAAGGTGGTCGTCGACGCTTACGACGGTACAACTAC